>OFLL01000099.1_pt1 | contig 44076 bp, 44 predicted proteins | sample 1540861 | NCBI WGS metagenome assembly OFLL01 (sample SAMEA4413039, study PRJEB24355) | metagenome | biome: human; feature: gut; material: faeces | place: United Kingdom | collected 2010 | reverse complement strand
CCCTACATGTTGTGGTGACCCGCTGAACCCGTCGTGTTCTACTTCACCCCGCTACGCACCCCAAAACCGGAAGAGCCTCTTTACCGCAGATCTAGATTCACCCATCTTGCTCGTTACCGCGGCCGCTGGCGCCTTGGTGGTGGCGTTGGGAACTGACGCACTACAGCGCAGCCCGCTGGTGACTGCTGATTCCGCCCTCGGATTGGTCTTTCCCGCCCTGTTTGCCGCCGGAGTCATCCTGATTTCTACGCACATGAGCCACGTGCACCTTGATGTCCACGCCGTTCTCGTCGGTGATCTCAACCTCGCGGCCTTCTCCAATCCCAACTATTGCTACATCATGGCCGCAGTGCTGGGTATCAATGCTCTCTTCCTCGCCCTTACACTGCCGCGTTTATCCGCCACGACTTTTGACGCCGATTTTTGTGCCGCACGCGGGGTGCCCACGCGCGTTCTTCACATCATATTTATGACCGTGGTTGCCTGCACCGCCACCGCCGCCTTTCACGCTGCCGGTGCCATGCTGGTCATCGCTCTCATGGTATTCCCGACGATGACCGCGCGGCTGCTTACTCAGCGCGTGCCCACGCTGGTGTTGACCGCCTGTGGCGTTGCCGCTATCAGCGCGGTCGTGGGATTTTGGGTTGCCTATGTCCTTGACGCGGCTACCTCTGCCGCAATGACAGTCACCAATGCCGTTATTTTCGTTGCAGTGCTCATCATCTACCGCTTTCGCCAACGCACCAGCTCATTGCCGCAGCACACCACACCAGTGGCACAATAGTGAGCATGTCTGCCTATTCCGCCACTCCTGCCGATTGGCTCCAGGGTGCTCGCCCGCACACCTGGGCCAATGCCTTTGCTCCCGTTATCGCTGGTACCGGTGCCGCTGCCGCGGCCCACGGCCTGCACTGGGGCCGGGCGTTGCTGGCGCTCATCGTGGCCTGGGCGCTTATCATCGGCGTGAATTACGCCAACGATTACTCCGATGGCATCCGCGGCACCGATGATGACCGCACCGGCCCCCAGCGGCTTACCGGGGGCGGACTGGCCAAGCCGCAGCACGTCAAGTTCGCTGCTTTCGCTTGCTTCGGCGTGGCGGCTATCGCGGGCATTTCGCTCTCCCTGGCTGCCAACGCGGCTTGGTTCATCCTCGTCGGCGCTGTGTGTATCGCCGGCGCCTGGTTTTACACCGGTGGCAAGAATCCCTACGGCTACCGCGGGTTCGGAGAAATCGCCGTTTTCGTGTTCTTCGGGCTCGTCGCGGTCCTAGGTACCGAGTACACACAGGCCGGCCGCATCACGTGGACAGGCCTTGCCTTAGCCGTGGGTATCGGCGGTATGAGTGCGGCGGTAAACCTGGCCAATAACATCCGGGACATCCCCTCCGATGAGGCCACCGGCAAGATCACCCTGGCTGTGCGCCTGGGTGATAAGAAGTCCCGCACGCTATTCATGACCCTGTTGCTGCTCCCGGTGTTGCTCACCGTGGGCTTGGCCTTCGATTCCTGGGCAGCGCTGGCCTCCCTGCTCTACTTCCCCCTCGCACTGGGCGCTATCCGCACCGTCAACCGCGGTGCGCGCGGACCCAAACTCATCCCGGTGCTCGGTATGACTGGCCGCGCGATGCTGGTATGGGCGGTTGTCAACGCAGTAGCGCTGGCTCTGGTTTAGCCTCTGATTTAGCGGCCAGCCAGCTCCTCCTGGACCCACTTCTTGTGGGCCTTGCGCTGCGCGGAGTACTCCGCCAGGGATTGGGTTGCTTCCACGCGCCACGTGGAAAAGAGCAGCATGGACAGTGGCAGCGCCACGAACAACGCCAGCAGCGCGGAAACCAGCAGCGGAAAGGTCTGGAGCACCGCCATCGCCAGTAGCTGAATCACTACAGTCAACACGATAAACAGCACCACACGGGCCGCGCCATACTTCCACAAAGCGACGCGGGAGCGGCGCTTGAGCGCGGGGTCCGGCTGGGGCGGGTCGGGGTTCTGGGAGGCGTTGGTGGTGTTTTCTGTCTGGCTCATAATTCTCACTTTTGCTTCGCGGGCATTCCGTAGAATACAACGCATGGGTCGATTGATACTACTACTCTTGTTTGTCCTCGCGGCAGTCCTCGTCTGGAAGGCTTTTGGTCCGTCGAGTTGGAATAAGAAGGTGCAGCAGGCGCAGCAGCCGCAGCGCCCGGCAATCAAGGGCCCCGATGATGACGAGGAATTCCTGTGGAACCTAGAGAAGCAGCGCTTCAAGGAGCGCCGCGCCAAGGAGCGGGAGGCCCAGCGCAAAGAGGAAGAACGCCGGCGGCGCTCACAGGGGCAGCAGGAGCCCAAGGCCCCCGAGGACAAGGACATTGAAGGCAAAGACTCTAAGGGGAAAGAAGCCTAGTCCTTCGGCACGAAGGTCATCTCGAGGCCGAGGGCCTCGGCCACCGCAACGACCTTTTCCCAGCGCACGCCAGAGCCACCGTGCTCAATAGTATGCAGCGTGGAGCGCGAAATCCCGGCCTTCCCAGCCAGGTCCTGTTGCAGGATGCCCAGCTCGCGACGGCGCTGCGCAAAGCCCTCACCAAGGGCGATGAGCTGAGGGTTATCGCCCGCCGGTTTGCCGGGCTTGTGCCGCGGCTTATGGATATCCGCCATTTAGTTCAGCCCCGCGTAGGAGTGCAGGCCGGAGACAACCATGTTGATGAAGAACAGGTTGAACACCATGAGCAGCATCGCCGCGATGTTGATGTACGGCGCGGCCTTACGGAAGGCCGGCGTGGCGCGAGCGTGCAGGTAGGCAGCGTAGAGGATCCAGGTGGCGAAGGACACGGTCTCCTTCGGGTCCCAACCCCAGTAGCGGCCCCACGCGGACTCGGCCCAAATAGCACCCAGCACGATGCCCAGGCCCAAGGTCGGCAGCGCCACTACGCCCAAGCGGTAGGCCAGGCGGTCCAGCTTCTTAGCTGAAGGAAGCGGGCGGGCAAGCGCGCCGAAGAAACCGGACTCGCCTCGCTTCGGCTGGAACTCACGCAGCACGCTGAGCAAAGAAGCGATACCGGAGACCACGCCGATGGATGCGCCCAGCGAAACCACGGTGACGTGGATGGGCAGCCAGTGTGACTGGAGCGCCGGAACCACCGGAGCGGATTCCGCATAGAGCTTGGTGGAGCCGTAGAACATCAGCGCCAGGATTGGCGTGAGCAGCCACGGCCACAGGGTGCGCCACTCCTTGCGCTGCATGGCGACGGTCGCCACCACCATCGCGCCGGCGGTCACCATGAGCATGTACTCGTAGAGGTTGCCAAACGGGAAGCGGCCGGTAGCCAAACCACGCAGCACGATGGCCGCCAGGTGCAGGGCGATGCCCAGCCACAGCAGCATCTGCGTCATGCCGCCGAGCTTGTCGGCGTTCTCCTGCTTCTTCGCCAAATCATCGTCTGCGGTGCTGGACACTGGGGGAACGTCGCCAAGCACGGCGCCATCTGCCGAAGCCCCCACGGTGGCGAGCTCACGCTGCTGCGGTGCAGCTGCGGTGCGGGCGCGCATGGCCTCAATGATGCTCTGCATCCGGCCGTAGTACACCAGGGACAGCACCAAGGCGAGCGCATATACGACGAACGCGGTTTGTACCGCGATGTCTGAGAAGTTGGACAGATTCTGATCAACCTGCATGAGTGGGAAACCTTGCCTTCACAATCGTGCCTACCCCGTGCGCCACGCACGAGGCTGCATGAACGGAGAGATTTATGGTGTCCATAAGGCTACCCCCTTTTCCCAGCTGTATCCAACTTTTGAAGGATACGGTCCGCGCCTTTAGTCGGCGGAGTAGAGTTCGTCCTCCTCCACGTCATCGGGATCCGGCAATTCCAAAAGCTCGCGGTGCAGCTTGTGGAACTCCTCGGACCAGCCCGCGCGGTCGGTGCGGGCAAGCCCGCCCATCTCGATATCGGTGCCGCCGTTGGCACCCGGGCGGATGCGTACCCAGACGCGGCGGCGCTTGATCACCAGCGAGCCGACCAGGGATACCAGCATGACCAGCGCGGACACCAGAACCCAGCTTTGGAAGGGATCATAGGAAACCTGGTAGTTCGCAAACTCGGAGGCACCGTCGAAGGTGACCTTGGTGCCGTCGTCCAGCGTGACCGATTCACCCTGGGTCAGGTTGACGCGGTCGATCTTTTGCAGCTGCCCCGAGTGGACCAGGCTGGAATCGAGGGAGAAGAAGGACTGCGGGGTACCCGTGTCCAGGCCGGCATCGCCGCGGTAGATATCGATGGCCACGGCTGGGTCCAGCATCGCCGGGTAGGAGGATTGCAGCAGCTTGCCGTTCTCACCGGACCACTCGGCGGTCGGTGCAAAGAGGCCCTGGATGGCGATCTGGTTCTGGCGGCGCTCAAACAGGTCCGGGTACATGCCCGACGGCGGATCGAAACGCATCACACCCGAGGAGAGGAAGAACGTGGTGTCATTGGGCTGGAACTGGATGGTCTGCGTGCGCTTTTCGCCGTTGGGCCACTCCACCGTCATCGTCGGCGCAAAACCGTGGCCTTGCAGGTAGACGCGGTTGTTGTCAATGCGCAGCGGGTGGTTGACCTGCAGCTGATAGTCCTCCCAGGTCTCCGGGTCCGTGAAGATATCATCGCCAGCGGCATAGGACACATCGGAGGTGAACATCTCCGCCTGGCCATTAGGCAGGTAGTCCGCGGTGAAGTCGTGGGCCTTAAAACAGAAGGGGTGGAGACCCGTGCCGTCGAAAAGCGGGCCTGCGCGGAAGGAGTCATAGACGGAGGTTGAGGTATTACAGAACTCCGTGGACTGCGGCTGCTCTTGGGTCTGACCCTGGGAGTTCTTCTCCGTCACCACGATGACCTGGCCCTCATAATGCACCAAGCGCCCGGCTGCCATGGTGAGCAGGATGGCCACGAGCGCGATGTGGAAGATGAGGTTGCACAGCTCACGGGCATAGCCGCGCTCCGCCGAGAAGGACTGGGCACCCGCGCGGTCCTTCTCCGGGGAAACCTCGCTTACGCGCCACTTCTTCAGCATGGTCTTGGTTGCCGCGGCGATCTCCTCCGGGGACTTTTCCGAATGCCCGGTGGCATTGAGCGGCATCTTTTCCAGATACTTCGGCGCGCGCGTCGGCGGTGTGCGGTAGGCCTTGTAGTGATCCCAGGAGCGCGGGATGATGCAGCCCACCAGAGAAATCATGAGCAGGACGTAGATGGCCTGGAACCAGACGGAGGAGAAGACGTCGAAAAGCTGCAGCTTGTCGTAGATTTCCGCAACCTTGCCGTTGGTCTCAATGAAGTCATTGACGTTGGATTCATTGAGCGAGCGCTGCGGCAGAAGCGAACCCGGAATGGCGGCGATGGCCAGCAGGAAGAGCAGCGCCAGCGCGGTGCGCATGCTGGTCAGCCAGTGCCAGGCCTTGCGGATATATCTCACGAAAAATCTCCTTTACAGCAGCGTCGCGCCATAGGACACGGTCCACTGGCGGATGGCGTTGATGAAATCTCCCCACAGCCCGGTCAGCAGCGCCAGGCCGACGAGGATCATGGCGATGCCCCCGGCAATCTGGATGGCGCGGGAGTGCGTGCGCATCCACGAAATGGTGCGCATGGCCTTAACAGAGCCCAGTGCCACGAGCAGGAAGGGCAGGCCCAGCCCCAGGCAGTAGCCGACGATGAGCAGCGTGCCGCGCACCGCAGTCATGCCCGCGGTGCCGGCGGAGACGGACAAGATGGCGGCCAGCGTGGGCCCCAGGCACGGCGTCCAGCCCAGGGCAAACACGCCGCCGAGCAGCGGCGCGCCCAGCCACGTGGTCCAGCGCCTCGGCGCCATGCGCGTGTCCTTCTGCAGCACCGGCACCACACCCATAAAGACCACGCCCATGAGGATGGTGATGATACCGCCGACGCGCATAAGGGTGTCCGCGTTGAGCCGCAGCGCCGAGATGGCGCCGAAGACCGAAACCGTGGCCAGCACGAAGATGACGGTAAAGCCCAGCACGAAGAGTGCTGCGGCGCCGACGACGGCCCACTGCCGACGCTTGCCCACGCCGACCCCGAGCTCCTCGTCGTGGGTGACCTCACCGCCGACCACGGAGGCCAGGTAGGAGATGTAGCCGGGCACCAGCGGCACCACGCAGGGTGAGGCGAAAGATACCAGCCCGGCGGCGGCTGCGGCGAGGATTCCTAGCAGCAGCGGGCCGGCCGCGGCGGCGTCGGCAAAGCTCTGCCCGATTCCGTCAGCGGCTAGGATCACTGTTCTTTCTCCAGCTCGTCCACGACGTCGAGGACGTCCTGCTCCGTGATCTCCGTGAGGAAGACCGCGGCCGGGCGGTGCTGCTTGTCCAACACGATGGTGGTGGGCACCACGGAGGTGGGCACGCCGCCGAGCGCTGCGGCCGTCTTAAACGGCGGGTCGTAGATGGACGGGTACTCCAGGCCGTTATCGGTGAGGAAGTCCCGGGAAATCTCCGGGTTGAAGTCCTTGACGTTAATACCCAGTACGGTGCCTACCTTGCGCTTTTGCAGCTCCGCGTGGATGGCCTGGAGGTCATCCGATTCGGAGCGGCACGGCGCGCACCACTGACCCCAGGAGTTGAGGACGACGATCTGGTCTTTGAAATCCGAAAGCTTGATCGTCGTGGACTCATCCCGCAGGTCCTCACCGGAGAAATCCTTGAGCGGCTTGCGGTCTTCCTCCGCATAGCGGATGGTGGTCTGCCCGCCGGGCGAGATGAACTCGAAGGTGCCGCCGGAAGCCACGGCGTTCTGCGCGTTTTCCTCGCTTTGCGAGCAGCCAGCCAAGGCAAACACAGCAAGGACACCGGCCGCGGCGGCGCGGATAGTTCTGCGTCCCATTAGATGTCCTGCGCCGGTTCGGAGTAGAAGATATCGATGATCTCGCGGTCACGGTAGACCAGCGAAGTCACCGAAGCCAGCGCGCACGTGCGGTCCCACGGCGCGTGGGTCAGGCGCTTGCCCAACACGGTGCGCTGCACCATGACGATGGGCAGCTGATGGGAAACCACGATGGCCTCGTGTCCCTCGGCCTTGGCGCGGGCGCGCTCGGCGGCGTCCATCATGCGCGCGGCGATCTCCTCGAAAGGCTCGCCCCACGAGGGCTCAAGCGGATTGACCATGAGCGGCCAGCGCTGCGGATTCCACAGCTGCGAATTCCAGCCCTTGGTGCGCAAGCCCTCGAAGCGGTTGCCGGACTCGATGACGCCCTTGTCGACGTCCACCTCCAAGCCCGTCACCTGCGCAATCGGCAGCGCGGTTTCCTGCGCGCGCTGCAGCGGCGAGGCCGCCAGGTAGGTCACGTCATGGCCTTCGAAGGCTTTCGCTGTGCGTGCGGCCATGGAATGCCCACGGGAGGACAAGTGATAGCCCGGGATGCGTCCGTAAAGGATCTTATCCGGGTTATAAACCTCGCCGTGGCGGACGAAGTGGACGATGGTGGTGGACATATACCTGTGTCTATCCCCTCAAATGGTTGGTTTACTGCGGGCGCTGCGCGCTGGCGGCGGCCTGGGCGGCAGGCTTGAGAGCTGCCTCGATTACCTCAAAATCATTGTCCGTGAGCGCATCAGACACAAACCAGGTCTCGAAGGCTGACGGCGGAACGTACACGCCGCCCTCCAGCAGTGCGTGGAAGAAGGGTGCGAAGCGCCAGGTATCGGCCGCCTGCATATCGGCGAAGTTGCGGCCCTGGCCCTCGGCGAAGCGGATGGAGAACATCGTCTCCGCGCGCTGGATGTGGTGTGCCACTCCGGCGGCATCAAGTGCCGCCGTTATCAGGCTGGTCAGGCAGTCCGCGTTGGCCTGCAGGCGCGGGTACAACTCTTCGTTGGCCAGCTCCAGAGAGGCCAGACCGGAGGCCATCGCCACCGGGTTACCGGACAGCGTGCCCGCCTGGTAGACAGGGCCGGCGGGGGCGAGGGAAGCCATGACGTCGGCGCGGCCGCCGAAGGCAGCTGCCGGCAGGCCACCGGAGACCACCTTGCCGAAGGTCACCAGGTCACCCGCTACCCCATCGACGCCGAACCAGCCCTTGTAGGAGGTGCGGAAACCGGTCATGACCTCGTCGAGGATGAGCAGGGCGCCGTCGGCATGCGCGATCTCCTTGAGTGCCGCGTTGAAGCCCTCCTCCGGGGCCACGGTGCCCATGTTGCCCGCCGCGGCTTCGGCGATGATGCAGGCGATCTCTCCCGGGTGCGCGGCGAAGGCCTCGCGGACGGCGTCGAGATCGTTGTACGGGACGACGATGGTGTCCGCGGCCGAGGCACCCGTGACGCCCGGGGAATCCGGCAGCGCGAAGGTGGCCACGCCGGAGCCAGCCGACGCCAACAGCGCATCCACGTGGCCGTGGTAGCAGCCCTCAAACTTCAGGACCTTGGCGCGGCCGGTGAAACCGCGGGCCAGCCGCACGGCGGACATGGTGGCCTCGGTACCGGAATTGACCAGGCGCACCTGCTCCACCGCGGTGCGCTTGACGATGTGCTCCGCCAGCAACGTCTCGCCCTCGGTGGGCGCGCCGAAGGAGAGGCCATCGGCAGCCGCCTTCTGGACTGCCTCCACGATGGCCGGGTGGGCGTTGCCGTGGATCATCGGGCCATAGGAACTAACCAGGTCGACGTACTCGTTGCCGTCGATGTCCCAGAGGCGCGAGCCCTCGCCACGGGCGATGACGCGGGCTTGGCCACCCACGGATCCGAAGGCGCGGACCGGGGAATTCACGCCACCCGGGGTGACCTTCGTGGCGCGCTCGAACCACTCGGCGGACTGGGACGTATTCTGCTGATTTCGCTGGCTGGAGTTAGGCATAGCCCACATTGTATCGGTTTTAGCCCTATACAAAAGTTTGAGTCCCCTTGTGTCCTTCCGTCCTCCCTCCACTGCCTCCTAAGCGGCAGCAATCGCTCGCGCTGCGCGCCCGCTACTGTGGCGCTATGCTGGCAGCACACTGTTGATTCTGCCTTTCCTTATTTAAGCGCTGGGGTGCGCTGTGGAGAGGCACTACTTAAGGGGGATTCCCATGGCATCGCGCCGTTTTCTTGTCATTCTTGCCTGCCTTCCACTGTCTGCCTGCGCTGCCACTCAGGCAGAAACCGCTCCGCGAACCGAACCCAGCCCTACCACCTCGGCCCAACCAACGTCCTGGCAGCCGAATGCCCTGCCCCAGCCGGTCAACCGCTTTGGCGACACCACCTCTATCTCGCCCGCCCCGGCCGAACCGGAATCTGAAACCGAGGCGCCCGCGCCCGCACCCACGACCATCGAGACCCCAGCACCACAGGTAGAAACCGTCACCGTCCGCGCGCCAGCGCCCGCACCTGCACCAGCACCCCGTCCGGCCCCACCGCAGCGGCCCAGGCCCAAGCTGGAACTGCCCGAGCCCCCGCGGGTGCCCACGTCCATCCCCATCCCGCCAGAAGTCCAAGCCGGCCTCGACCACATACCGACGCTTCCCCCGCTGCCGCGCGCGGAGGATATACGCATCGATGTGCCCTTCTAAAAGGCCGATGCCAAGTACGTTTCGATCAAATAGTGGCAGAAAACCGCCCATTTTCGGACCCTTAGTTGATCGAAACGTCACCAGTCCTCATGGCCCCACACCAACTAAGGGTAGACCCTGATCTACCTCCTATATTCCCCCGCTGTACATGACAGGAAGCATAGCCGAGAGTTAAGCTGAACCCGATTTTCAATGACGGCGTTTACCTGACAGTAAGGGACTCATGAACAAGAAAGCTCTCGGCATCACCGCCGGCGCTATCGCTGCGGTTCTCCTCGCAGGCGGTGGTGGAATGTACGCACTGACCAGCGGCTCCTCCGACATTCAGCTCACCGCAACCGATGTCACGACAACCACCAAGGAAGACCTCATCAGTTCCGTCTCCGCCACCGGCACCGTCTCCGCCGAGCGCGAGCTCTCGCTGACAACCTCGCTGACCGGCCCCATCCAGTCCCTGGACGCGAAGGTGGGTGACCGCGTCGAGGCCCAGCAGCTCCTCGGCCGCATGGACACCACGGAAACCGAGCGCGAGCTCGAAGCCCAGCGCACCTCTCAAGAGGCAGGCAAGCTCGAGGCCGTCCACCAGATCGAGGACGCCCAGCTTCAGCTGCGCCAGCTTCAAGATTCCCTCGACCAAGGCCTCAACCCCGAGGTCAATAGCGCCCAGTCCGCCGTGAATTCGGCGCAGACCGAGTACGCCGAGGCGCAGCGCAAGCTCGATGATGCCCTCGCCACCAAGGGCGACCGCCCCGAGGTTGCCGAAGCCCGCGCGGCCGTCGAGCAGGCGCGCTCCGGGGTGCGCGATGCCGAGTCCAAGTCCTTCCAGTCCGCGCTGGCCTCCATCGGCACCGCCACCGAGGACCCTTCCGGCATCAACACCGCCAGCGCTTTCTTGAGCTACCTCGATTCCGATGAAGCCGTGCAAGACTCCGAGCGCCAATTGAAGGAATCCGAGGAATCCTATGGCCGCCTCCTCCGCGGCATCGACCGCGAGCTCGGCGAACAGCAGCGCGCCACCGCCGCTTCCTACCAGGCCGTCTCCGATGCCGAGCGTGCACTGCAGGCCAGCAACCTGGCCATCGAACACCAAATCGCCTCCCAGTCCCAAGCAGTAAACCATGCGGTGGAGACGGCGGCGTCGGCAAGCGCCAGCAACGCCAAGGAGAATGGGCCTCTGGAGTACACGCTCTCCCAGGCCGACCTGCGCTCCCCTCTGGCTGGCGTTGTCACCTCCGTCAGTGGTGAAGCCGGCATGCCCGCCGAAGGCCCCATCCTCACGGTGGCGGATGATTCCTCGCTGTTGGTGAAGTCCACGGTCAAGGAGGGTGACATCGCCCGCATCAAGGTCGGCGACGAAGTCACGTTCACCTCGCCGTCGAGCCCCGGCAAAGAGTACAAAGGCAAGGTCACCTTCATCTCCCCCACGGCCGAACAACCTGAGGTAGAAGCCGGTGCAGGTGGCGGCTCCGGCAAACCATCTGGTTCCACCAAGCCTGAGTTCCCCGTGCACATCCGCGTCGATGGCAACCGCGAGGGCCTGCGCCTTGGTTCCACCACGAAGGTGAAGATCATTACGGAGAAGGACAAGAACGCCATCACCGTGCCGCTCTCCGCCATCTATGAAGAAGGCGGCAAGAAGAACGTCCTCGTCGTCGACAACGGAACGATCCAGGCGCGCGAGGTGAAGATCGCAAGTGAATCTGATTTCTCCGCCGCCATCGCCTCCGGCCTCAAGGAGGGCGAGACCGTCATCAGCCAGGCGGATACGCACAAGGACATGGTCGGCATGTCCGCCTCCGTCGATGGATCCGATGCTGCGGAAGAGAACGCATGAGCCGCCTCATTGAGATGCGGGGAATCGTCAAACGCTTCAACGAGGGCCTCGACAGCGAGCTGACCGTCATCCCCGGCCTCGACTTCAGCGTGGAGGAGGGCGAGTTCGTGGCCGTCGTGGGCCAGTCCGGCTCCGGCAAGTCCACGCTCATGAACATCATCGGCTTGCTCGACCGCCCCACCGCCGGGGAGTACCAGCTGGCTGGGGTGGATGCACTGGCGCTTGGCGACGACAAACTAGCCTCCTTCCGCGGCCAAAAAATCGGTTTCATCTTCCAGAATTTCAACCTGATCGGCCGCATGTCCGCGCTGAAGAACGTGGAGATGCCCATGGTCTATGCGGGCGTTTCGGCTCACGAGCGCACCCAGCGCGCGCAAGAGCTTTTGGAGATGGTCGGTATGTCCGACCGCATGAACCACCTGCCCAATGAGCTCTCCGGTGGTCAGAAGCAGCGCGTGGCGGTGGCCCGCGCCTTGGCCAACCAGCCGGATATTCTGCTGGCGGACGAGCCCACCGGCGCGCTGGATTCGCAGACCGGCCGCATGGTCATGGACCTCTTCCACGAACTGCACCGCACGCATGGAAAGACCATTTTGTTCATTACCCACAACCCGGAATTGGCTGATGAGTGCAGCCGCACCGTCACGATGAAGGACGGGGTGTTGTCATGAATTTCGCTGAATCCACCAAGATGGCGCTGACCAGCCTGCGCACCAACAAGATGCGCTCGGCGCTGACTCTCTTGGGCGTCATTATCGGCATCGCCGCGGTCATCGCCATCGTCACGCTCGGCCACTCCTTGCAGTCCTCCGTGCAGAAGGACTTAGACAAGGTCGGCGCGAACAACTTCACCGTCCAGGTCAAGGAGCGTCCTGAGGAGGGCGAAGAAGAAGAGGCTGATGATCCTTTCATGGGCGGTGGCTTCGTCGAAGACGAATCCTCCATGCTCACCCCTGACATGCTGGACCGCGCCAAGGAGGTCTTGGGAGATCAGATCGCCGGCATCAATATCGGCGAATACAGCTCTTATTCCGGCGCCCTCGTGGTCGAGGGCGAATCCGGGGAGGAGACCGCCAACCTCCTGGTCCGCCCGACCAACCCTGACTATGTCTCAGGCTCGTCCTATTCCATCGTGGCCGGGCGCTTCCTCAGCGAGGATGATATCGATTCCAGCCGGGCAGTGACCATGCTGGATAAGGAAACCGCCACCAAGCTTTTCGGCGCTCCTGAAGACGCCATTGGCCAATACGTGAGCTTTGAAAGCCAGGAGGCCTCCCCGATCGAGCTCGCCGTCATCGGTGTTTTTGAGGAACCGCAAACCGGGCCTTTGGTGGGCGGTGGCCCCAGCCAAACCGCCTTCGTTCCCTACCCGCTCGAGGCCGAGTTCTCCGATTCCCCGGGTGCTGGCACCGCCTTCAGCGAGGTCACCGTTCGCGGCAACCCGGACTTGGATAAGGCCGCGGTAGCCAGCAACCTGCAGCGCGTCTTCGATAGCTACTACAAAGACAACCCCGACTACATGGTCAAGGTATCTGACTTCAGCGATGACCTCGCGTCCTTGAACCAGATCTTCACCACGATGAGCCTGGTACTCGCGGCCATCGGCGGCATCTCGCTGCTCGTCGGTGGCATCGGCGTGATGAACATTATGCTCATCACCGTCACGGAGCGCACCCGTGAGATTGGCATCCGCAAAGCGCTTGGCGCACGCCGCCGTGATATCCGCATCCAGTTCATCACGGAGGCCATCGTGGTCTGCCTCATCGGCGGTCTCATCGGCATCGCCATCGGCACCGCAGCCGGCATGGCGGGTGCGGCCGCCATCGGCTCACTCGTAGCGCCGCCGCTGTGGGCGGTCATCCTCTCGCTGCTCTTCTCGCTGGCTATTGGCCTCTTCTTCGGCTACTACCCTGCCGGAAAGGCCGCGAAGCTGGACCCGATTGAGGCGCTGCGCTACGAATAGCAAAGCGTTCAGCCGAACCGGAACAAAAAGATAGCCCCAGCGATGCTGGGGCCAGAGCCTATTTGCCTTGCGGCTTGATATCCAGAAGCCTACTACGCAAGTACATAGGCATCCACTCACCGAACTATCGATTCTCCTTCGTCGTTTCAAACGACGACGCCTCCTAATGCACCACCTTCAGGCCCACGATCCCACCAATGATCATGGCCAGGAACAGCACCTTCCACACGGTTGCCGCCTCGTGCCCGGCGACGAAGGAGTAAATGACGGTGACCACCGCGCCCACACCGGCCCACACCGCGTAGGCCGTGCCCACGGGGATAGACTTCATGGCCCAGCCCAACCCGCCCATCGAAATGGCGCAGGCCACGAAAAAGATCACCGAGGGCCACAGGCGGCTAAAGCCCTCCGATTTATCCAGCGCCGCTGCCCACACAGCCTCAAAGGCGCCGGAGAAAATCAACACAAACCACGACATGGCCAGCCCTTTCTGGCCGTCTTGTCGCGTCACCGGGTACGGCTCCCTCGTCCGGGGCTCGCATAAATCGCGGCGAGCCTGCCCACAATAATGGCACACTGGGCGGCATGAAGATTGCATTCCTAGGTACTGGCCGCATGGGCACTGAGCTCGCCCGACACCTCCTCAAGAACCATGAGCTCACCGTTTGGAACCGCACCGCCGAGCGCGCGCAGCCGCTGGTCGAGTCCGGCGCTACCCTCGCCGATTCGCCCACCGCCGCCGTAGAGGGCGCAGAGGTCATCATTACCTCGCTCTTTGGCCCCGATGACATCCGTGAGCGAGTCATTGACGCCAACCTCATCCCGGAGGGCGTGACCTGGATCGATACCACGACCGTCTCCCCCGATGCCGCCCGCGAATTCGCTGCCGCGGTCGACTCTTATGTCCACGCGCCCGTCGTCGGCTCGCTAGGCCCAGCACGCGAAGGCAAGCTCGGCGTTTACGTGGGCACGCCTGACGACGACCGCCGCGAGCTCGCCATGACCATCGCCGAGCCGTGGGCCGATGAGAACAAGCTCATCGGCGTGGAGTCCGCCGCCACCGCGGCGATTGGCAAGCTCCTGGCCAACCTAGCACTTGCCGTTACCGCGGAGGGCGTGCTGGAAGCACTCCACCTCGGCGAGTCCGAGGTCCTCGATTCCGAGGTCATCCTCGAGATGCTCGACATCACCGGCCTGGCCTTCATGAAGAACATGAAGGGCCCGTTCATCACCGGCGAGCGCAACACCACTCCGGGTGACTTCACCGTGGATGCCCTGTGCAAGGACGCCAAGCTCATGGAGATGACCGCCAACAAGCCGCTGCCTGCAGTGGCCGCCGCCATCGAGCGCTTTGAGGAACAGCAGGCCATGGGCCACGGCGACCAGGACTTCTCCTCCATCTTCGTCTTCCGCAACAAGGGCTAGCCTCGAGAGCTAGGCACTGCGCTTTCCGACGAGCCCGCGCAGCACCTCCTCCAGCTGCGCGTTATCCCCCGTGTCCTGGCTGTGAAAGCGCGCGGCAATAAACTCCGCGCGTACGCGGCTATCACTCGCTAGCCGCTCCACATTAAGTTGGTATCCTGCCGCCGTAACCAGCGCATCAAAGAACACCGTCTGCGTACGGGTATTGCCTTCCCTAAAACTATGCACCACATTGAGCTCGCCCCACAGCTCCGCCAGCTTGGTCACAAACTCATCAATCTCTAGGCCACGCAGAAAATCATCCTTCGCCAGCCCCGCAAACAGCTTCTCTGCTGCCTTCGTCATTTCCGGCCCCGCCGGATAGTAGGCATGCCCAGCCTTAATCATGAACTGGTCTGTAGGGGCAGTCCGCTCTTCACCCGCCCAGTCATACACATCCTGAAAAAGATGTCGATGTATAGCCTTGAAGTGCGCGTAGTCAAAAGCACCTTCCACAGGTGCCGACTCCAACTCGGTTATCCGAAGAAATACAAGCTTTTCTTCCAAGATCCGTAGTTCTTCTGCGTCATCTAACCCCAAGCGATTCTTCAGAACCTTGGTCCCTGGAATGAAATAGCTCTCCCAGCCCCCGCTCATGTTTCTCCCCCGCGCTCTATTTCAGCGAAGCTCGCCGAACACGAGCGATAGCTTCGTCGGCAGATAATGTCCCTGCAGCCACCTCGCGGCCCAGCTGGCGCACGTACTCATCAGTCACATCGTGGCCTGCTAAACGTAACGCAGCATCACTCAACGCTAACGGATCACGGCCACTACTACTGCTGCTTTCAATTTGAATAGGCTCCGACATTGCTGCCCTCCCGAGTTTTCAACTACATTTTCTCTCATTTTAGCAGCTCATGACACCAATCCCAAGGGTGTTTCCCACCTCGAAAAGAACGTTCGGGGCGTGCATTTTGCTAAACTTCATAAATAAGTTTTAACTATTGTCTAGCCGCCCAATGTAAGGAGCTCGCCGCCCAGCAATGCTTTCCATCGACGCCGATTATGGGCATTCCACGCCCCTTGGACATCTTGAGAAGGACTTCGCCCCAGGCCGCATCTATGGCCTCGCCGGCCCCAACGGTTCAGGTAAATCCACGTTGCTCGCAACGCTCGGCGGTGAGCTTGCGCCTCTCGAAGGCTCAGTGGAGTACGACGGCCATCCCGTCGGCACGAAGGAGCAACCGGGTGCTGTGATCACGGTGGCCGAGCCGGTTTTCCTCCCCGACCTCACCGTGGGCGAGCACCTGGACTTGATAGGAAAGGCGACAGGGGTGGACGTCGCCAAGCTCTGCAAACTCTGGGCGCTTGAGCCTCTCCTCCCTCACCCTGCCTCGCGCCTGTCCTCAGGCCAGCGCCAGCGCGTGTTCCTGGCCGCACAGCTGTACCAGCCGGCGCGCGCAGTGCTTATCGACGAGCCCGAGCGCCACCTCGACGCCACCTGGACCGAGTTCCTCGCAAGCGAATTGCGCTACCTAGCCGACGAGGAGAATCGCTGCATCGTCGTGGCCTCGCATTCCGACACGATCACCCAGGCCTGCGACGAGGTGGTGCAGCTGTGATGCGCACGCTATCCCGGCTAGGTGATGGCATTTGGTATCTCATCCTCGCCGGTATCGTCATCGGCTTCGGCTACACAGGATGGCAAGAAGTCAGCGCCGTCGTGCCTATCATCCCGGCGCGCATCACGCTGACTGGTGTCGCTCCTATTGCCGGCATCGTGGGACTGCTCGCTCTCATCGTGTTCGCCGAGACTCTTTATCCCCTACGGGCGCTATCCCGGGAACGTTGGGTGTACGTTGATCGCCCGCGCGGCAAACTCCGCGGTACCGACTGGATCACATTGGCGCAGCTGATCGGCTTCGGGGTATTGGGGCTCGGCATCTGCGTGTCCACCGGGCTATCCCCGTGGTTCGCGCTTGTGGCGCCAGCCCTGCGTTTTGTCGTGGGGTGGCGCTCGTTCACGCTGGCTTCGCTTCTCAGCGCTGGGCATACGCGCCTGGTCGGTGGATCTGGCCTTGGCCTGCTTGATTCGGAGGTCACCTCCGATGCCATTGCGAGCCAGTCCGCCTGGATTCCTCGTCGCGCCCATGCGCCCTCCACGTTGACGGGTCTCTTCTTCCGTCGTCTGGGACGACGATGGTACATCGGCGTCGGTGCGCTCGCTGCCCTCGGCTTGTCGTTGGGGTTCGCCCCACAGCTCGGGGCGCTGGCTATCGTCGGATTCATGTCCGCGTGGAGCATCGTCGGCGCGGCGGTTGGGCGCGCTGCCTCCTTCGGCCGCGTCAGCGACGATGCATGGCCTGACTGGGGCCTTCCCCTTATCGCTTCAGTGGGCACGGCACTCCTTGGTGCCGGTGTCCTCCTCTTGGTGTGGAAGCTCTCCGCCGTCGCAGTGATGCTCATCATCGCCGGTCTTAGCTGGGCGTCGTTTAAGCGTTCCCGCCCGGCACAGGTAGACAGCATGTCCATGCTGGACAGCGGCGGCTTCGGTGTCTCCTTCTCCCCCGAGGTGCTGCACTACATTGTCCGCGGCGCCCTCGGTCTTGGTGTGGCGGCCCTTGCGCTGGGGTATTAGCCGGGGCTAGTCTTTCGGGCATGAAGATTTTTTCCTAATTCGACGTCACACTTTTTACGCGACTTACTCGAAGGTGGATTTCTTCATGCCTATTTCTTTTTCTCATCTCACCGTCGTTTGGCCCGACGGCACCCCTTGTTTCACGGACCTCACCGGTACGTTTTCCTCCAACTTCACCGGACTGGTCGGGGCGAATGGTTCCGGAAAGTCATCGTTGGCCAAGGTCCTTGCTGGCCTCATTGCCCCGACTTCGGGAACGGTATCCGCGGGCTCAGTCCTCTATGTCGACCAAGATTTAGGCCTCCATACGTCTAGCACCATCGCCGATGTCTTTGGCGCGACCGAAGTCCTCAACGCCATTGCCCGCATTGAGGCTGGCGAATACTCGGAAGAGCTCGCCGCCACTGTTGGTGAGCAGTGGGACTTAGCAGAACGCATCGAAGCGGCTCTCGACGCTGCGGGTATCCCCTTCCCGCTGGATCGCACTATCGGCACATTGTCGGGTGGTGAAGCCGTGACCGTGGCGCTGACCGCCGCATTCTTCCGCAAGCCGGATTTCCTCATCCTCGACGAGCCCACCAACAACCTGGACTCCGAATCGCGCCAGCGCCTGCTCGAACTCATTCGCACCGCGCCGATGCCGGTTCTCGTCGTCTCACACGACCGCGAGCTCCTCGCGCACGCGGATAGCATTGCGGAGCTCTACCACGGAACACTTCGCGAGTTCGAGGGAAACTACTCCTCCTACCGCGCAGCGATTGATGCCGAGCAGGATTCCGCGCAGGCCAAGGTCCGAGAGACCAAGGCCGAACACCGCAAACAAATCCGCGAGCGCGCCGCCATGCAGACCCGCATTGCGCGCGATGCCCGCCGCGGCAAGAACTTCGCCGCCTCGAAGCGCAAACCCGGCATGGCCATGGGCTTGGACAAGAACCGTTCTGAGCGCTCGGCCGCTGGGCGTTCTCAACAGGCCAACGATGCAGTGGCTGCCGCCCTGTCGGCTCATGACAAGGCACAGCGCGCGCTTCGCGACGACACCCATGTCCACATCGACCTCCCCGGCACTGAGCTGCCCGTGGGCACCCGCGTGCTGGTCAGCGATCTGCTCAGCATTACTGGCCCTGAGCGTGTTCGCCTCGCCGGGCCCAACGGCAGCGGCAAGACCACCTTCCTCAACCGCATCGCCCGCGGCGACGTCGAGTACGCGCTGCCCTGCGGATACATCCGCCAACGCATCGTCCTGCCTGAGGAGAAGTCGGTGCTCGACATCGTGCGGGAGGCCAACCCCAACGCGGACCCGCAGTTCCTGCGCGACCAGCTGGCCCAAATGCTCTTTATCAACGACAAGATCCACCAGCCAGTGGGCCAGCTTTCTGGTGGCGAGCGCTTCCGCGTCGAAATCGCCCGCGTCTTGCTCAGCGACCCAGCCCCGCGCTTTCTGCTTCTCGACGAACCGACAAACAACCTCGATATCCCCACCACCGATTGGCTGATTGAGGTGCTCACGAGCTACCGCGGGGCATTCATCCTGGTCAGCCACGATGAGCACGTGTGCGAACAGCTCAACCTGACGCGCACCGTTCACGTGGCCCCATAAACTGAAACCCCTCTAGCGCTCACCCTCTTTGCGTTGTACAGTTTCTTGTACAAGAAGGGAGATAGCTTATGAAAACCATGTCCTACTCGGAATCGCGAGCAAGATACGCCGAGGTCCTACAGTCGGTCGTTGATGACCGTGAGGAAGTCATCATCACTCGCAGTGGTCATGAGTCTGCAGTCATCGTTTCCTTAGATGACTACAACTCTCTTCGCGAAACCGCTTACCTTCTGCGTTCCCCTCGCAATGCCCAGCGCCTGCTTGACTCCATCGAGAGCCTCAACGCCGGGGAAGCAACGAAGCACGATCTCATTGAGGAAGACTAAGCTTCATGATTCTTTCGTGGACAGAGGAAGCATGGGAGGACTACCTCTGGTGGCAAGCTCACGACAAGAAGATCCTCAAGAGAGTCAATAGCCTCATTAAGGACATTGCACGAAATGGCAATGACGGGATAGGAAAACCCGAACCACTCAAGTTCGAGTTAGCCGGGTTCTGGTCTCGACGAATTACCGAAGAGCACCGACTGATCTATCGCATTAAGGGCGCGACCATCGAGATTGCTGGGTGCAGATACCACTACTAGCTAGCGTCAACTTCCCGTATCGCCTCTGCCTAAAAGGCATCTGGCAAAAGGCATCAGTCATAAGGCGTTTTCACGGCTAAAAACGCCTTTTATGCTTGACAAATGGCGTTTTTAGACCCAAAGATACCTTTTATCAGACGCCTTTTGCGGGGCGCCCTTTGTGAGGTGCCAAAAGGCAGGCGCCGACAGCGAGCTAGCTGACGAGTGCCTGCGCGGCAGCGCGGGCGCCGGCGATGACGGCGGGCACACCGACTCCATCGGCCCAAGCGCCGGCGGTGGCGATACCGGGGACGTCGGCAAGCGCGGCGCGCACTGCAGCGACGGTGGCTAGGTGCTTTTCGTCATAGCGGGGGATGCCGCCGAACCAGCGCTGAGTGTAGATCTCCTCCACGCCGGCGGCGCGGCCGTCGAAGCCGGTGATCTTCTGCAGGTCATCGAGGGCGTAGTCCACCAGGTCATCCTCTTCCGCACGCACGAGGGCGTCATCGCCGAAGCGGCCGAAGGAGGCGCGCACGAGGAAGCCCTCGCGCTCGTTCAGGTGCGGCCACTTATTGGAGGAGAGCGTGAAGGCCTTGGCGTGCACGCCGGGCTCGTCCGAGGCGACGAGAATGCCGGTGGCCTCCGGAAGGGAGTTGCCCTCCGGGTCCGTGGCGGAGGCGAAGTTGAAGCCGACGACCACAGAGGAGGCCAGCTGGACAGAAGATAGCTCCTGGGCGGCCTCTGGGGCCACGGCCTTGAGCAGGCGCGCGGTGGTGGGAGCCGGGGTGGCAAAGAGCACGCGGTCGAAGGGGCCGATATCCCCCGGCGCGCCCTTGACCTCAAAGGCATCGCCCTTACGCGTCACTCCGGAGACGAAGGTGTCCAGGTGGATCTGCGCGCCGGACTTCTCAGCCAGGGCCTCATAAAGCTCGGCGTAGCCGCCCTTGAAGGTGCCGAAGACGGAGCCTTCGGCCGGGCTGCGGCCGGACTCGATCTGTTTGATTGCCGCCGACAGGGTTACCGGTCCCTCTTTCGCCAGCGAGTCCAGCGTGGCCGCTAGGTGCGGAACCGTGGCGCGCAGGCCCAGATCATCGGCCGTACAGGAGTACACACCGCCGAGCAGCGCGGAGACCACGTGATCCACCACGTCATCGCCGTATTGCTGGCGCACGAGCTTGCCCACGGAGACGTCCCCGCCGACTTCCCATTCGAAGGGCTGCTCGTTGGTGATGCGCTCATTGGTGGCAGCGGAGAAGAAGTCCTGCGGCGCGGAAGGAATGCCCATGACCCCGCCCTGCGGCAGGAAGTGCAGCTCGCCGCCTGTATACACGCGCGGGCGCAGCTGGCTGTTGGGTTCCACGAAGGAATCCTCCAGGCCCAGCTCCGTGAAGAAATCCACGGCATCCTGGCGGCGGCGAATGAAGGCCTCCGCGCCCATGTCCGTCGGCCCGCCATTAAACGGCACGGTGTGCAGCTTGCCGCCGATGCGGCCGGCCGCCTCGAAAACATAAACCTCATGGGAGCCCTCAGTGTTGTGCTTGAGTTCCCACGCGGCGGTGAGTCCCGCCAGTCCAGCACCAATGATCGCGATTTTCATTTAGCCCTCCTCGTGGATGATGGCGACGGCGCGGGTGATGGCGTCGGCGTCGGTAGTCGGCAGAACCCCGTGGCCGAGGTTCCAGATGTGTCCCTTCACGTCGCCACGCTCCCTTGCGCGGGCGACCTCTGCCTTGATGGTGTGCACGCCCTGGCGCACCGCCTCCTCGCCGGCAAAGAGCAAGGCTGGATCAAGGTTGCCCTGCAGGATGTCTGCATCGACGCGTGCCGCGGCGGCATCCATGCTCACGCGGTAGTCCACGCCCATGACCTCCGAACCGGCCTCCGACATCGCGCCGAGCAACTCGCCGGTTCCCACGCCGAAGTGAATGCGCGGCACGCGGCCCTCCGCGGCTTTAAGGATCTGCGTTGAATAGGGCAGAACAAACTCGCGGTAGTCGCGCTCGTTGAGGTAGCCCGCCCAGGAATCAAAGAGCTGCATCGCATCGATGCCCGCTTCCAGCTGAAGCTGGAGGAAAGAGATGATCGTCGGGGTCAGGCGCTCCATGAGCTGGTGCCAGGTGTCCGGCTCGGAATGCATCAAGGCCTTGGTGCGCTCATGATTCTTCGAGGGGCCACCCTCAATGAGGTAGCTGGCCAAAGTGAAAGGCGCGCCGACAAAACCGATGAGAGCCTGCTTATCGGTGAGCTCGTTCAGAATGATCTCAATGCCCTGGCGCACCTCGGGCACGTCGACGTCGAGGATAGGCAGGTTCGCCACATCCTCCTTGCTGCGCACGGGCGCTTCCATGACTGGGCCGCGCCCAGGGACGATTTCCACGCCGACGCCCGCAGCCTTGAGCGGGACGACGATATCGCTGAACAAGATGGCCGCGTCAACGTCGTGGCGGCGCACTGGCTGCAGGGTAATCTCCGCCAGCAGCTCCGGCATGAAGCAGGAATCCAGCATGCTGATTCCCTCACGGACCTTGCGGTACTCCGGCAAAGAACGCCCCGCCTGGCGCATGAACCAGACGGGTGGACGGGAGGGCGTATGACCAGTAGCGGCAGCAATCAGCGGCGCATCAGACAGACGAGACATACCGTCCATTATGAATCAAAAGTTGGAGTGGGCGCCAATCAGGAATTCTGCGCCCGACGGGCCTTAATGAACGCCGTCGAGTCTGGATGAAAGAGGAAGAAGATTCCCACCATGAGCGCCATCGGAATGAGCAACAAGAGCAGCCCGCCCACGCCGGCAATCAGCGCCGCTATGCTGACGAACATGGCATAGGCGGAAACCGCGGTAATGATGCGGCGCGCCCACACCGAACCGTTTGCCAACTGCGCGGAGCACGCCGCAATGATGACAGCGCTCACCACATGAGAAATGGCAGCAAAGCGCGTATTGAAACGGATATAGCCCACCTGCTCTGGGCTGAGTTCGGGGTTGGTCACCGAGCCATAGGAGCCAAAAAGCCCCACCATTCCGGCGGTCAACATCACAACGGCGGCAACCACAAAGACCCAATAGGAGATGCGCAACTGGGAAGGCCAGGTGGAAAGATCCTGCTCGCCCTGCTTCTTGGGGCGGCGCGGGCGGCGGTTATAGTCCGCGGGGCCGGGGCGGTCATTCATCGTTCGCCGTCCTTGTCTCTTTCTTTCTCCTTGTCCTTGTTTTTCTTCTCGCGCTCCTCAAGGTTTTCCTGGCGGCGCTGCTCTTCCATCTCCTTGCGCATCTGGCGCATCTGTTCCATCTCGCCGGTGTACTCAAGAACTTCTTCCTTGGAGGAGAAGATCAAGCCCATGACGGCGGCCACGCCGACGAGGATCTGCACACCGCCATCGAGAACGAACAGCCAGTCCGGAACGCTCGCCCCAGCGGGGCTGCTCATGAAGACGATGAGCACGCGGAAGGCGAAGTAGAGGGAGAAGGCGAACCACAGGCGGCGGCCGGTGCCGGCCGCCGAGGAGTTCTTGTGGATTAAGCCCAGCATGATGCCCAGCAGGACGACGATGGCGAGCGATATCAGCGAACTGAACGCCACCGAGCCATAGCCCACGAGCTGCACGAGGGCATCGCTGACGTCCTGCCCGGACTTTTCCGCTGCGGACTCCGCGGTGGTGCGCGCCTGGGCAAAGAGCTCGTCCCTATTCAACAGGGTCAGCACGATGCTCAGGACTAGGTGCACCACCTCAAACACCAAGGCAACGGCCCACAACTTGAGCATGAGGGAAACGGCTTCGGTGCGAGTGGCCTTCTCCTTATCCGGCTCCTTGTCCTGCTTCACCGGCTTCTGCGCCGACGAAGCCGTGTTCGGGCTGAACGTCACGATTCTCCTTTTACTTGAGCAAGCGGGCGGCGTCCGTGGCGAAGTACGTCAGGATCTGGTCCGCGCCCGCGCGCTTGAACGCGGTCAAGGACTCCAGCATAACGGCCTCACCATCGATCCACCCGTTCTGGGCGGCTGCCTGAATCATCGCATACTCGCCGGACACCTGGTACACGGCTACCGGCACGGAGGAGCGCTCCACGGCACCGGCCAACACGTCGAGGTACGGCAGGCCGGGCTTCACCATGACGATGTCCGCGCCTTCCTCGATGTCCAGGTCCACCTCCAGCATGGACTCGCGGAAGTTGCGTGGGTCCTGCTGGTAGGTGCGGCGGTCGCCCTCCAAGGAGGAACCCACCGCATCGCGGAAGGGACCAAAGAAGGAGGAGGCGTACTTGGCCGAGTAAGCCATGATGGCAACGTCCTCGTGGCCGGCCTCATCGAGGGCCTCGCGGATGGCGGCAATCTGGCCGTCCATCATGCCGGAGGGGCTGACCATGTGCGCACCGGCGCGGGCCTGCGAGCGGGCCATGTCCTGGTAGAGCTCGACGGTTTCATCGTTGAGCACGCGGCCCTTGTCATCGATCACACCGCAGTGGCCGTGCGAGGTGAACTCATCGAGGCAGGTATCCGCCATCACGATGAGGTCATCGCCGAACTCTTTGCGCAGCTCGGCAATCGCGACGTTGAGAATGCCCTGCGGGTCCCAGGCCACGGAGCCGGTTGCATCCTTGTCTTCCTCACGCGGCACACCGAAAAGGTCAACGCAGGTCACGCCGGCGTCAAGTGCCTCGTGGGCGGCGCGCTTGAGGGAATCCAAGCTGTGCTGCGCCACGCCCGGCATGGAGGGGATCTCGCGGGCTTCATCCAGACCATCGACGACGAACATCGGGAGGATGAGGTCGGAGGGGCGCAGCGACGTTTCCGCAACCAAGTCCCTAAAAGCCGGGTTCTGACGCAGGCGGCGGGGGCGGCGAGCAATGCTCATGAGTAAAAACTCTCCTTTGAGCTACGAGAAAATCTAAAGTACTTTCTCGACTCTAGTCGCCCCTAATCTGCCTTCCCAGCAGTGGTCGACGCCGACTTCTTGCGCGAGCGGCGCTTCTTGCGCGGAGCAGGCAGGTTGCCGGCGGCGCGGAGGGCGGCGACGTGGTCAGCGAGGGCGTCGACAAGCGTCGGCACATCCGCGACCTCCGGGACCACGTCCACGCGCAGCCCCACCTCCTCGGCCGCCGCCTTGGTGGAGGGGCCGATGCACGCGATGATGGTCCGGGCATGGGGCTTGCCGGCGATGCCGACGAGGTTGCGCACCGTCGACGGCGAGGTAAAGGCCACCGCATCGAAGCCACCGGACTTGATCATGTCGCGGATCTCCGCCGCCGGCGGGGCCGCGCGCACGGTGCGGTAGGCCACCACGTCATCGACTTCCCAGCCCAAGTCCAACAGACCGTTCACCAGAGTCTCGCCGGCGATATCAGCGCGCGGCAGCAACACGCGGCCCACGGCGTCGATGTCCTCAACGTAGTTGGGGAAGACCTCCACGAGGCCCTCGGCATTCTGCTTCCTCGCTGGCGGCAGAAGCTCCGGGACCATGCCCTTGGCGCGAATCGCATCGGCGGTCTTCTGCCCCACTGCCGCCAGGTGCACACCGGCGAAGTCGCGGGCATCGAGGCCGAGTTCCGCAATCTTCTTCCACACCGCGCTCACCGCATTGACGGAGGTGAACACGACCCACTTGTAGCGGCCTTCGACGATGCCCTTGATAGCGCGGTCCATCTGCGCCGGGTTGCGCGGCGGTTCCACGGAGATGGTGGGCACCGACTGCGGAATAGCGCCGTGACCAGCCAGGCGGGCGCTCATCGCCGCGGCCTGCTCCTTCGTGCGCGGCACGAGCACGCGCCAGCCATAGAGCGAACGGTTCTCCCACCAGGAGTACTTCGAGCGATCATCAAAGCTGCGGCCCAGCGTGACGACGAGTTCGCCCGGCAGCTCAGCGTCGAGCTTGCCCAGCGTGCCCAGAGTGGTCTCGTGGGTGCGCTGCAGGCGGGTGGTGCCGTGGACGGTGACGTAGGCTTCCGTCTCCGCGGGCATCCCGCGCTCCACCAGCTCGGCGGAAATCACCGGCAGATCCTCCGCGGTGGCCTGCAAAACCAGCGGCTGCGTCGCGGTGGCCAGCGCGTCCCAATCCGCACCTTCGGTGATGTCGGCCTCGGTATAGGTCGCACCGAGAGCAATACCCGCAAAAGACGGAACCGTCGAGGGCAAGGACATGCCCGGGACCACCTGGAATTCCATGCCTGCGTTGGCCACGGCGGTGATCTCCGCCTTGATGGACTCGCGGTTGAGAGGGTTACCGGTGACCAGGCGGATCACGTCGTGGCCCTCGGCGCGCTCGAGCGCTGCACGCAGTTGCTTGACGACGTCCCCCGCGGCCTCCTCAAACACCGCTGCCGTCGGCGGAGCCGGGCGCGGCGGCTTGCGGCGCGCACCCGCCTCCTTCGCGGCGGCGCAGATACGCTCGTACTCCTCCTCGGCGGCATCGAGAAGCTCTTGCGGAACCGGCACCTGCTGCGCCACCATGTCGCGGACGCCTTGGGAAACGGCGGCGTCGGTAACAACGTTGGCTGTCGTCTCCAGAACCTCGCGGGCGCGAACGGTCAGCAGGTCGGGGTTGCCTGGGCCGGCTCCGACGAAGACGACTTTGCCCAGATCAGACTTACCCAGCTCAGGCTGGGTATCCGGCACGGCTTTGCTCATAAGGTTCTTTTCTAGTTTGTGGATTCCGAGTGCCCCGGCGCCACGCGTGGCAGGCGCGGGAAATGGAGACAAGAAAGCCCCTCACTCGCGAGTTAAGGGGGCCTAAATCATTGCTCTCAATGATTGTGTGCTAGATACACACTAAAGGAAAAGGCCCCAAAGCAAAAATTACGTGCGATTACTCCGCTGCCAGGAGGTCTGCAGCTCCCTGTGCGAAGAGCTCCTCGGAGACCGCGCGCCCCAATTCTTCTGCCTCGCTGGCCTCGCCCTGGGCCTGAGCGATGAGCTGACGAGAACCATCGAGGGCGAAGACTCCGCCGCGCACGACCAGTTGCTCGCCTTCCCAGTGAGAGACCGCGGCAACCGGCGCGGTGCAGCCGGCTTCTAGCCGGGAGAGCACGGTGCGCTCGGCGCGTGTGGCGGCGGTGGCGGGGGCGTCGGCAAGCAGGGCGATGGCCTGTGCAGCCTCCGTTCCTTTCACTGCCTCGATGGCCAGCGCGCCTTGTGCCGGGGCGGGCATGAAAACCTCCGGGTCGAAGACCTCGGTGGCGCGATCGGCATAGCCCGCGCGCACGAGGCCGGCGTAAGCCAGGAGGACGGCGTCGAGCTCGCCACCGGTGACCTTGCCCATGCGGGTGTCGATATTGCCTCGAAGTGGGCGAATGTCGAGGTCCGGGCGCAGCGCCCGCAACTGGCTGATGCGGCGCGGCGCGGAGGTACCCACGCGAGCGCCCTCCGGCAACTCCTTGAGGGTCAGGCCATCACGGGCGATAAGAGCTTCGCGGATGTCCTGGCGCTGCGGAACCACGAGGTCGAAGCGTTCGTCGGCAGCCGTGGGCAGATCCTTGAAGGAGTGCACCGCGATCTCGCACTCGCCACGGGCGACGGCCTCACGCAGGGCCTGCGTAAATACGCCCACGCCGATGCGCTCCACGGGCGCCATGTTGACGTCTCCCTGCGTGGTGACGATGTGCAGCTCGGCCTCATAGCCTGCCTGCTGCAACCACTCCTGCACGTGCCCCGACTGCGTGGTGGCCAGGAGGGATCCTCGGGTGCCGATCTTCAACATCTATACGTCCTCTTCTTCCTTAGTGTTTTCCGCGGCTTCCATCTGCGCGGCATTCGGCAGCTCCGCCACGTCCACGGCCACACCGCTGCCCTCCACGTGAAGCCCAAAGAGTTCTTGCAGCGCGGTCTCGTGGCTGACTGATCCGGAGTTGGCCGCGAGCTTCTTCGCACGAACCGTAGGCTCGTGCAGCAGCTTATCCGCCACGCGCTTGAGAGCGCGGTTGATGTCTCCCATCTGGCGCTCATCAAGTTCTGGGTGCTTCTGCTCCAGCCGCGCTACCTCACACTGGATCAGGTTCGCTGCCCGCTTGCGCAGTGCCGATACCGCAGGGACGACGTCGCGGACGCGCTGCTCGGAAGCATAGGCTTCCAGCTCCTCGTTGACGATGCGCCGCGCCTGCACGTGGGGGCTGGTACCAGCGGCAAGGTCGGTATCGGCCGCCTGCAAAGAATTACTCAGCCTCTCGATGTTGACGAGGTCGACCCCCTCGACATCTGCCACCGCATCATCGATATCGCGCGGGAGAGACAGATCCACGAGCATGAGCTCACGGTCGGCCACGTGGTAGCGCTCAACGTCGGCGGCCGTAATGGTGAAATCCTGGGCGCCCGTGGCGGAAATGGCCATGTCCACACCGTGCAAAGCCTGGGCGCGATGTGCGAACTCAACGACGTCCGCATAGACGCCCGCTTCATGGGCATGTTCCGCCACGCGCTGGGCGCGCGCCAGGGTGCGGTTCGCAATAACCAGGTGTGCTCCCAAGCGCCCCGCGTGGGTTGCCGCCAGCGAGGCCATTGCACCCGCCCCCAAGATGAGTACGCGTTTGCCGTCGAGGTCCTCCGCGCCCATACGGCTCAGGGCCTGGTCGAAGGCGAAGGAGACCATGGAGGATCCCGCCTCATCGATCTCGGTTTCGGAATGCACCCGCTTGCCGGTGCGCAGCGCGGACTGGGCCAGCGCGTGTATACGCGGCCCGACGGTTCCCTGCTCGACAGCGAACTGATAGGCGGTACGGACTTGGCCGATGATTTGCTGCTCACCTACCACCATCGAGTCCAAGCCCGAGGCCACCATCATGAGGTGCTCAGCGGCGGCGTCGGCATAGCGAACATAAAGGTAGGAGCGCAGTTCCTCCTCCCCCACGCCGGAGACTTCAGCGAGGTTGCGCACGACATCCTGCACGCCAGTGTGGAAGGAATTGGTAACGGTGTAGACCTCCAGGCGGTTGCACGTGGAGATAATCATCGCCTCGCTCAGCGAGCCCGCCGACACCATGGCCCGACACGTATGGTTCTGCACGGTCTCGTCCATGCTCAGCTTTTCCAGCAGCGCTACCGGCGCCGACTGATGCGACATGCCCACGACGAGCACACTCATGCACTACCCTCCAGTTGTTTATCATCCCTTTGGATGACATAGATCATCCAAAAGACTACTAGTCTTCTGCTTGTTTCCGAAACTCGCGGGAACGCCGAAGAAAACTACTGCGCCAGCGCCTGCGCCAGCTCCTCATTGTCCACTTCCCAACAGGAGAATTCCTCCCCATCAATCACTACAACGGGAACGCGATCACCATATTCCATGGCCAGCTCCGCATCCTCATCCACCGTGCGCACGATAAGCTCCGCCTCAGCCTGCTGGACCACCGGAGTAATCTGCTCGAGCACTCGCGCGCAGGAGCCACACGTAGTACGCACCATCAGCTCGACGACGTGGGACATAGAAACTCCTCGATAGGACGTAGAACGGTTCGCGGTTTACTATGGACACGTTAGTCTGCCCGCCCCATGAAAGCTGAACGCGTGCCTCTCCCCCTGCCTCCCGGTATGCCCGATTCACCCCGCGAGTTTCTTGCCAACTGGACCGCAAGCAGGGGAAACCTACGTAACTTCTTGGAGCAACAGGCCTTTGCCCCGCTGGGCGAAGAGCACCAGCGGGCGGCAGGTGAGGCGTCGGCAGCCGCGGCGGTGGAACACCTCTTTGGCATTGACCTGGATGCGTTTTCCTCTGGCGTGGATTCCGTCCGGGGCTCCTTCGAATCGGCGGGCTCGCGCTCCATCACTGAGCCCGACCCGGACATCCCCCAAGACGTGGGCGCCGCCGCCTTCTTCGACGTGGATAACACATTGATCCAAGGCTCCTCGCTCGTATCCTTCGCGCTGGGGCTTGCGCGCCGCCGCTACTTCAAGCTTTCTGAGATCCTTCCCATTGCGTGGAAGCAGCTCAAGTTCCGCATCTCCGGCTCGGAGAATGCCGCGGACGTGGCCGCCGGGCGCGTGCAGGCGCTCGAGTTCGTCAAGGGCCGCTCGGTGGATGAGATGGTGGCTTTGTGCGAAAGCATCGTGGACCAATCCATGGCACGCAAGGCCTACCCGGGCACGAAACAGCTGGCGCAGATGCACCTCGACGCCGGCCAGCAGGTATGGCTGGTTACCGCGACCCCCGTGCAGCTAGCGCAGATTCTGGCACAGCGATTCGGTTTCACGGGTGCGCTCGGCACCGTGGCGGAGGTCAAAGATGGCCGCTTCACCGGCCGCCTCGTGGGCGATATCCTTCACGGCTCGGGCAAAAAGCACGCCGTGGCAGCACTGGCCACCTTGGAGAACCTCGATCTTGAGCGCTGCACCGCCTACTCCGACAGCTCCAACGACGTCCCGATGCTTTCCATGGTGGGAACCCCCGTGGCCATTAACCCGGATTCCAAGCTGCGCGATATCGCGGAGGAAAAAGGCTGGCTTATCCGCGACTACCGCTCCGTGCGCAAGGCCGTGCGCACCTATGGCCTCCCAGCACTGGCCACCGCGCTCTTTTCCTATGGAAGCTGGCGCATGGTGCGCCGCTAGCCGCTGTTCTGCGCCTTGGTGCGCAGCATATCCATGCACATGACGGCGCCAATGAGCCCCGCATGCTGTTGCGGATCAAGCCCCGGCGCAATGCTGAGTTTGTAGGTATTCTTCCCGGCCAGGAACCGCCCCACGCCCGACCACTCGTTGCGCACTTCCGCCAGGGGCTGCCCTTGGCTGTTGATCTGGATATTCCAATCCCAGACATCGCCTTCGATCTCAATCTCTGGGAAGCCCTCCATCTCCAAGGTCAGGCGCGTCTTCAGCAGCGAAAACTTCTTGGTCACCACTGCCATGGGCTTCTCTACGCCCGGCAAATACACCTCATACGTATCCCGCACGAAGTTCGGCGGATCCTTGATCACCATGAGCGGTTGCTGCGGATTGCCCTGCTCATCCGTGAAGGCAACCTCGAGGCTGCGGGAGGAATTGAAGAACATGTCCTTCATGCTCGACGACTGCACAATGGTGCCCACGGGCACGCCTTGTTCATCGGCGATCAGGAATTGATCCTGCATGAAGGACTTTGTTTGTGAGATAACCAGGTTGTCAAGGGTCAAGAGTCTAGGCAACATAGTTCGCCATCATACGTACGCAGCGGGCTCCTGTGGGGCCGGAAGACAATACTCCCCACTGATGCAAAGAGGGCGCTTGTATGTCTCAAATACCTCGAGGAAATACCTACATTCCCCAGGTCATAGTAGATGTCCGGGACGTGTTTTATAGTGCACATAGAACATACAAGCGACGACACAAACCCAGGGGACACCGTGAACACCACCACTCAAACCGCCTACTTTTCCCATATGAATCCTGACTGCGCCCTCGCCGTGGAGCGCAGCGCTGCCCGCCGCGCAGACTATCGCTCATGGGTAGCTGCCATGCCAGATCTCGATGAGGATTTTGATGTTGCGTGCCAGAGGCTCGTCGCCAAGCTTGGCGTCGGTGACTACACCGTGAGCGAATGCTGCCTGGCCGTGCACCGCCTCACGGAACTACCGCAGGTCAAGGCCCTGCAGGACAGTCAGTTTCTGCTGGATATGAAGGCACTCATCACCATCGACCGCACCCTGACGAAGCTGGGCAAGCTACCTCCGGAAACGCTCGCGCTTATCGACGATGCCCTGGTCGATTACTTCACCCCCACCGCCCCGAATCAGGTCTTTCCTACCCCGGCGCAGATTGGGCGCAAGGTGCGCGATATTTGCAAGAGCATCAATAAAGCTTTTACCTTCCGCGATTCGCCGAAGAAGGACTCTTTTACTTTTACCGATACTGGCGAGCGCGGCATCCTCGAGCTCAACACGGACAGTGCCACGGGGATGATTCTGGATGGCTACATCAAACAGGCGGCTAAGGAGAACGGGCTCTCGCAGGCCGATGCCCTAAAGAAGCTCATAGCCGGCAGTATCTCTCCACCGGCGACTATCATTCTGCACACCTACCAAGCCAGTGATATCGACAACGCTCCCACCTTCGTCCAAGGGTACGGATGGACCTCTCAAGACATGCCCGCCACACGCACGCGCGACCTGTCCTCCCAGCCACCGGAATCAGCCAGCTACATAGCTTCAGAACTTATCCGCAAATATGTGGAAGGCCGCGATGGCACCTGCCGCGCTCCGGGCTGCAACCGGCCGGCCTACCTGTGCCAGATGGACCACCGCATCAACTATGCCGACGGCGGCGCCACGCACCCGCGCAACCTGGCCAGCCTGTGCCAACACCATCACAATATGAAAACTGATGGGCGCGCGCACTACATCATGGACCCGCACACCGGGGATATGGTGTGGCTCTACGAGGATGGGACGTGGGCCACGACGGAGCCGACCGGCCCGCTAGCAAAGAAAGCGAAGCGTTGGGCGCAGACGGTAGCCCAGAAAATCACAGCCACCCGCGAGCGCGCCCAAGAGGAAGCTGTCCAGCAGGAAGCTAAGGAAGCGCAGGCCGCTGCCAAGGAACCCCACACTCCAAGCGCACCGCAGGAAGACATTCCGTTCTAAGCGGCGTCGTCGTCTGAAACGACGTCGTGCGAGACGACGGAGAGGTCGTCTGAGACGACGGAGGGAAAGGAAAAACTCCCCGCCACGATCCTAAAAAGGACCATGCGGGGAGTTGCAGGCGAAGCTTTACTTGCCCAGCTTACGACGCTGAACGCGGGTGCGGCGCAGCATCTTGCGGTGCTTCTTCTTGGACATGCGCTTGCGGCGCTTCTTGATGACAGAACCCATAGCAGGTTTCCTCACTTTCGGTATCAGTACGTACGTAACCCGGCCGGCAACGCCTGGAACAAAACCACCCACGGTGCACTCGAGGCGGTCCCCGCGAAACAGGGAGACGCAGGCATGCCAGTGCCGAAACGAATGTTCACTATCTTACCTAGCGGCCTGCCCAGCACCAAAACTAAGGGCAGCGCCCACCGCCGTGGACCGCGAGGGGTCCGCAGTGGTGGGCGCTGCCAGAAAGAGGTGAACGCTAGGCTCCGTATACGGAAGCCTCAAGGTATTCCTTGACGGCGGATTCGTGAACGCGGAACGAGCGTCCCACGCGCACGGCCGGCATGTCACCTGCATGAACCAACCTGTAGACCGTCATCTTGGAGACACGCATGATCTCCGCAACTTCGGCGATGGTCAGGAAAGTTCCCTTATCTTCATTCGTCATAGTTTATTTAACCCTTCAGCACGTGACGCGCTGTAGGCTTCCCCTCCCACAGGACTATCACGCACGCGCTCCTGCCAGCTTAGCGTGAAACCTGTGACTAATGCGACCCAAGAGCTAATTTTTTCCTCTTTCGCACCGCTGCTGCCCTTCAAGCCCGTGTGGCAACACGTGCCACAGGGCTCCCAGGGCGACGGGAAGTTTTAGGCAAGTTCCTGCGCACGCTGGGTGCAGGCTTCAGCGGCTCGGAAGAACGCGCCCCGCAGGCCAGACTCCTCGAGCTCGCGAAGAGCGGCGGCAGTGGTTCCCCCCGGGGAGGTCACCCCTGCGCGCAAAGCAACCGGATCCTTGCCGGATTCAGCCAGCATCGTTCCGGCGCCTTGTGCGGTGCGGGTGGCTAGCTTCTCGGCAACATCGCGGGTGAGGCCGAGCTGCACGCCGGCGTCGATCAGCGCCTCCGTGACTAGGAAGTAGTAGGCGGGCGCGGAGCCGGCCAGAGCGGTAGCAGCATCGATGTGCTTCTCCTCAATGACAGCAACTTCGCCGACAGCCTCCAGGAGCTTGACCACGCCGTCGAGCTGCTCCTCCGTCACGTGGGTGCCGCCCGCGCAGGTGCACATGCCCTTGCCCACCAACATGGGGGTGTTCGGCATGACGCGGACGACCGGCACGCCCTCCCCAGCGGCCTTCTCCAGGGTCTCGAGAGTTAGGCCGGCTGCCATGGACACAACCACGGCCGTCTGTGGGATGTCGAGCCCCTCAAGAAGCTCCACGATGGCATAAGGCTTCACGCAGGCGAAGATGTAGTCGGCGCCGTCGATAGCCGCGGCGTTATCGCTCGTGACGCTGACGCCGTAGGCGCTCTTCAACTCCTCGCCGCGCTCAGTGCGGCGGTTGGTCACCACGATGTCCGCGGCATCATAGCCCGCATGCACCAGCCCAGAAACGAGGGCTTCGCCGATTTGTCCTCCACCAAGTACTGCAATTTTTGTCATGCTTTCCAGGGTGCCAGAAAGGCCAGGACGCGGCCACCAATCAACAGGGCTGCTCGCACGCTAACCTCGCACATGCAAAAGGCATCTGCCAGAAGGCGTTTTCTGCCCTGAAGATGCCATTTACAGCAGGATAGATGGCGTTTTCAGGGGCAAAGATACCTTCTGGCAGATGCCTTTGAGAAGATGCCCTTTGGGCTGGTACTTACATCACCACGAGCAGCGGGCCAAAGGTCAGCACGAGACCGGCCACGGCTGCGAGGAACATGGACAAACCGTCGCGGCTCGTGCGGAGTGCGTGGACGATTCCGACGATGACGCCGGTGACAACAACACCGAGTACCACGACGACCAAGCGGTCAAAGCGGTCCCAGAGAATCTCAAAGCCCTTGAACACGATGGCGCCGAGCACGATGCCCACGAGGGCGAGCAGGACGACGGCGAAGGGGTTGAGCTTGCCCTCGTCCTCCTCGTCATAGTCCTCGTCGTACTCTTCAACGTCTTGGTCGACTGCCTCGAGTTCACCCGTGGTAAAAGTGTCATCCTCGGCCTTGTCTTCGACTTTGTCGTCGGCCTTTGGTTCAACCTTTTCCTCGGTCTTCAGCTCAGTCTTTGACTCGACCTTTGACTGGGCCTTGTCTTCAGCCTTCTTGGGCTCGTCCTTGACCTTCTGGATTACGCGCGTGTCCTCGTCAGAGGGCTGGGAAGGCTTGGACTCAGATTCGGTTGGCTTCTCCGCAGGGGCGGCGGAGTGAGACTTATCGGCGTCCTTCTGCGGGGCCTCCTGCTGAGGTGCCTCTTGCTGAGGCTTCTCCTTCTTCGGCGCAGGAATAACCGGGGCCGGCTCATCGATGGAGACACTCGAGTGCTTAGCCTCCGCCGGAGTTGCCTTGACCTTTTCGAGATTGCCGGTCAGCTCCGCAACCGAGATGCCGCCTTCGTCAAGGCTCCGGCGATGGCGGCGCGAGCTCTTCTCCTCGCCGGATCGGTCCTTCGCGTTACGGGCCAGCAGCTCCGCAACTGTCAACTGTTTCTTGTCAGCCACGTTTCTTTCCTATTCCAGTCCCTTATCGGTACGGCGCAAAATGACACCTTCTCGGAGAGCCCAGGGGCAGATCTCCAACTTTTCGATTCCCAGGGCACGCATGCTCGCCTCCGCCACTAAAGCGCCGGCGACGATCTGATGCGATCGGGTAGAACTTACACCCTCAAGGTCCGCCCTGTCAGCTGCAGTCATACGGGAGATGAAGGAAATCAGCTGACGCAGGCCCGGCGCAGTGAGCGTGCGCTTCACATAGGGGCCCGCCGAGGACGGTGCAGCACCGGTCAATCGTGCCAGCGTGCGGAAGGTTTTCGAGGTACCCACGGCCAACCCGGCTGGGCCCAGCGCGCGCATTTTATCGGCAACGCCGGCCAGTTCCGCATCGATGTAATCCCGCAGCAGGTTCACCTTGGATTTTTCCGGCGGGTCGGTATCGAACCAGTTGTGGGTCAGACGGCCCGCCCCCAAGTCAAGGGAGAAAGCCATTTCCGGATGCTCGTCGGTGCCGGTGGACAGCTCCAGCGAACCGCCACCGATGTCGAGGTTAGTAATGCGGCCGGCAGACCAGCCATACCAACGGCGGGCGGCCAGGAAGGTCAACCGCGCTTCCTCCTCGCCCGACAGGATCTCTAGGCGGACGCCGGTTTGTTTCTCAACTTCATCGAGAACCTTGGCTGAGTTGGTGGCCGAGCGCACGGCGGAGGTAGCAAAGGCGATGAACTCGTCACAGCCCAGCTTGTTGCCCAGCTCGGCGGCTTCCCCCACGGCGGAGATGAGCTTCTTCATGCCCTTCTCGTGGATGTTGCCGTCTTTATCTAGCTGTTCCACCAGACGCAGCGGGGTCTTCCAATCGCTCATCGGCGAAGGCCGCCCACCGGTTGCGGCGTCGACCGCAACGAGGTGGACGGTATTACTTCCGACGTCTAATACACCTAATCGCACGCCTCTACAGTAGTAGGTCTACCGTGGGTAGGTGTGAATCGCCCGAAATCAACAGAAGTTTACCTGGGTTTTCCGGCCTCCTCCCCCGCGGCGGCTTCCATTGTGGCCGGCCGTGAAAAGGCCCCCGACTTCCCCAGAGAGTGGTTCGAATTTACGGATCCGCACGATCCACTCCACGTCTTTTCTATCGACCTGACCTGGCTCGAATCGCACTATGCCTGCCAGTTTGGGACGGAGAGGTGCCACGGCATCGATAAGCAACAGCCCGACGTCGGCTGCTGCGTGCACGGAGCGTACATGGCCGATGAGACGGATCGGGAGCAGCTTCGCGACGCCGTCGCCCGCATGCCCGCGCGCTTCTGGCAGCACCGCCCAGAGGGGGTAGATGAGTTCCTGAAGCACGGTGAACCAGAGGAGCTGGAGCCCTGGCTGGAGTGGGATGAGCTTGACGGCGATGATGGCGAACCGGAACCGGCGCTGAAGACGACGCTTGTCGACGGCGCCTGTGTCTTCGCCAACCGCTCCGGCTGGCCCACGGGCGCGGGCTGCGCTATCCATCAGTGGGCGCTCGACGCGGGGGAAGAACTCACCGTGGTCAAGCCCGAAGTGTGCTGGCAACTGCCGATTCGCCGGCACGAAGACTATGAGGAGCGCCCCGACGGGGAGGAAATCCTGCGCACCACCATCGGTGAGTACGACCGCCGTGGGTGGGGCAACGGCGGCGAGGACTTCGATTGGTATTGCTCGGCCGATCCCTCCTGCCACACCGCGGAAGAACCGCTGTGGAAGTCGCAGAAGACCGAGCTGATCGCGCTACTCGGCGAGGAGTGCTACGAAATCCTAGCCAAGCACTGCGAGGCCCGGGCGCGCTCCGGAGTCGAGTTCCCGCGGCACCCAGCGGACCCTGGCGCTTAAGCCTCGAACTTGTATCCCAGGCCGCGCACCGTCACGAGCTGCTGCGGGTGGGAAGGCTCGGCCTCGATCTTGGAGCGGAGGCGCTTGACGTGGACGTCAAGAGTCTTTGTGTCACCCACGTAGTCCGCGCCCCAAATACGGTCGATGAGCTGACCGCGGGTCAGCACGCGCCCAGAATTGCGCAACAGGTACTCAAGGAGATCAAACTCCTTGAGCGGCATGGAAACCGGCTCGCCGGCGACAAGCACGGTGTGGCGCTCCACGTCCATGCGCACGCGGCCGCCTTCCAGAATCTGCTCGTCGGGCTCCTCTTCACCGTGATCGGAAGAGGCATCGTTGCCGCGGCGCAGCACCGCGCGGATGCGGGCGATGAGTTCGCGAGAGGAATAGGGCTTGGTCACGTAATCATCTGCGCCCAGCTCGAGCCCCACGACCTTGTCAATTTCAGAGTCACGCGCGGTCACCATGATCACCGGCACGGAGGATGTCGCGCGCAATTGCTTGCACACGTCCGTTCCGGACATGCCCGGCAGCATGAGGTCCAGCAGGACGATGTCCACGTGGTTCGCTGCGAACTGTTCTAGCGCGCTGGGCCCGTCCGGGGCGAGGAGAACGTCGAATCCCTCCTTTCGGAGGAGGAAGGCGAGGGGATCGGCCAGCGACTCTTCATCTTCAACGATGAGGATGGTGGTCATTGCGCTTTATCCTTTCGACGAGCGGCTACGCGCGCCACGGCGCGCTGTAAACCAGGGGCGGCGGAGCTGACGGCCCCGTCTTCTATATTATCCCGATGAATAAGATTATCTGCTGGCTTTTCTTCCGCGTAGATAGGGAGCTCGATTGTGAACGTCGAGCCAGTTCCGGGGCGTGACCACAGTTTGATATTGCCGCCGTGATTAGCCACGACGTGCTTCACAATGGCCAGACCAAGGCCGGTTCCACCGGTCTGCCGGGACCGCGCCTTATCCACGCGGAAGAAGCGCTCAAAGACCCGCTTCTGATCTTCCGGGGCAATGCCGATGCCGCGGTCGGTGACGCGGATGTGGACGACCTTTCCGCCGACAACCTTCTGCGTGACCGACACCGGCATCTCATCCGGCGAATAGTGGATGGCATTTGAGATGAGGTTGGAGATCGCCGTGACCAAGAGGGACTTGTCCCCCATGACCTGGACCCCTTCGGAATCACCGCGGGTGAGCTGATTGTGGTGGGAATCGGCGGCAAGCTGGTTGCGGGTAATGGCCTCATCGATGATCTCATCGAGGTCGAGCGGCTCCATTTCCGGGAGCGCCTCCGCCCCCTGCAGTTTAGACAAGGAGATGAGCTCGCTGACCATGTCGGCCATGCGCGCCGCCTCCTTCTGCACCTTGCTGCCGAAATACTCGACGTGCTCGGGATTCCCGGTGTCCTCGAGGAGGGCCTCAGCCAGCAGTGCGATGCCACCCACCGGGGTTTTCAACTCGTGGGAGACGTTAGCCACGAAGTCACGGCGAGCGGATTCCATGCGCACCGACTCGGACTCATCGGTGCCGTAGACGATGACGAAGCGATCGTCGTTCAGCGTCAGCGGCTGGACCACCGCACGCACCTGAATCACGCGATTTCCGGTGCGCCGCTTCGGGATAGAAAGGTCCAGCGTTCGGGTCTCTTTATCCTCGAAAACCTCCTGCGCTACCTTCCACAGATCGGGGTTCACCGCCCGGTCGTGCACCATCGACATCTCATGGGAGGCAGGGTTAGAAAAAATGATCTCTTTGGACCGCGAGAGCACGGCCATCCCGGCTGGAGAGCCGGACACGGCGAGGTGCAAGACCTGGCTAACGCTGGTGACCTGGTTCGCATCCGCATCACGGACGCGGCGGCGCACCAGGCGCTCGCGGACCCGGGTGATCACCGGTATGGCCAGGCCGCAGGCCACCACGCCGGCCAGGAAAGCTAATACCAGTTCCACAATCATTCACGCCCCTACAAAGAATCCCCAAGGAGTATAGGCTCCTTGGGGATCGTGCGCAGCACGTAGCGGTTTTCGGCTACTTCTTGCCACCCTGAGCGGCCACGGCGGCGGCACCGGCAGCGGCAGCCTCCGGATCCAGGTAGGTGCCACCCGGGTTCACCACGGAACCGTCTTCAGCGATCTCGTAGACCAGCGGGATGCCCGTCGGGATATTGAGGCCGGCGATCTCCTCATCGGAGATCTGATCCAGGTGCTTGACCAGCGCGCGCAGGGAGTTACCGTGTGCGGCGATGAGAACGGTCTCACCCTTCTTGGCGCGCGGGAGGATCTCCTCCTCGAAGTAAGGAACGAAGCGCTCGACGACGTCCTTCAGGCACTCCGTACGCGGAACCTGATCCAGGTTGGCGTAGCGCGGGTCACCGGCCTGGGAGTACTCGGCGCCATCCTCCAGCTCCGGCGGCGGGGTGCCGTAGGAGCGGCGCCATGCCATGAACTGTTCCTCGCCGTACTTGTCCTTGGTCTCGGCCTTGTTGAGGCCCTGCAGTGCGCCGTAGTGGCGCTCGTTCAGGCGCCAATCACGCACGACCGGAATCCAGTGGCGGTCTGCGGCATTAAGCGCAATGTTGGCCGTGCGGATGGCGCGGCGCAGGAGGGAGGTGTACACGACGGTCGGCAGAATGCCCTGTTCCTTGAGCAGCTCGCCGCCACGCTTGGCCTCACCCTCACCCTTGGCGGTGAGGTTGACATCAACCCAACCGGTGAACTGGTTGGACTCGTTCCATTCGGACTGTCCGTGTCGAAGTAGAATCAGCTTTCCGTTACTCATAAACACCAGCATGCCACGTTTTTCGGCCGCTTGCCTGTGAACCCGGGCACATCACCCCTAACTGTGGGTTTATGCCCGCTTATGTGGGATTAGTATCCGATTGCCCGGCGCGCGTGGCAGTCCGGAATCTCAATACTCATCGCGTCGGCGTAGATGTTCTCCAGCTGGGCGGCAGCCGCCGCCCAACTAAACTGCTGGGCGTGATCGACGGCGGCTTCGCCCATGGCGATGCGGCGGGGGTCGTCGTCAAGCAACTGCTCCAATGCGTCGGCCCAGTCTTGCGCCGAATGCGTGTGGACGAGCAGGCCAGTATCGCCGTCCGCAACCGCGATGGGCAAGCCGCCGACAGCCGCCGCCACGACGGGCGTTCCGGAAGCTTGGGCCTCCATGGCCACCAGCCCAAAGGACTCGTTGTAACTGGGGACCGCGACAATATCCGCGGCCTGATAGATGGCTACGAGCTCCTGCGGCGGGCGCGGGCTCAGGAAGCGCACGACGCGCTCCACCCCCAGCTCGCGGGCCAGATTGTGGTAAGTATCCGGCGAGGAATTCGCCCCCGAGGCGCCACCACAGATGACCACGCGCAGGCGGCGATCCGGATCGCGCTCCATCAGCTCCGCCGTTGCGCGAATGAGTACGTCAGGGCCCTTGAATTTTTGCAGGCGGCCCACAAACGCCACCACCTTGGTGTGCAGCGGGATGCCCAGCTGGCGGCGCGCACGCTCCGTCATGCGGTCAGTGCCCGGGGTATAGAGTTCCGTGTCCGCACCCGGGGAGACCACAACGATATTGTCCGGCGATGCATCATAGTGCTCGATCAGATCGCGAGTCTCCTGGGTTGTATTAACCACCAGGATGTCAGCGTTATCCACCAGCTGCTGTTCACAGATGCGGCGCGCCTCAGTCTCTGGGGTGTCATCGAGAGTGCGGTGCACGTTCTTCACCGCGGCCAGCGTGTGCGCGGTGTGGACGAGGGGGATGTCCCACAGATCGCGCAATAACCAGCCCACCTGACCGGAGAGCCAATAGTGAGAGTGGATGACGTCATAGTCCACCTCAAAGCAGCGCGCGAAGTTATAGATCCCGCCCGTAAACGCGGCCAACTGGGTGGGCAGCTCTTCCTTGCTCAAGCCCTCATAAGGCCCCGCCACAATGTTGATGACGCGCAGGCGCTCCTCGACGCCCACCACCTCACCCTGGCTGGGGCGCGTGGCGCGGGTAAAAATATCGACCTCCACGCCGCGGCGTGCGAGCTGGCGAGCAGTATTGAGAACGTAGACGTTCATGCCGCCCGCATCCCCGGAACCGGGCTGCTCAAGGGGCGAGGTATGCATGGAAATCATCGCGATGCGCATAATTTCCCAGTGTATCCCGAAACGACCCGCGTTATACTGGCCCGTACCTTAACCTACGCGACCGAAAGGTGAATCGATGTCGGCATACGAGTCCAAGGCGTGGCTCCAGTACTACCCAGAGTGGACACCACACAGCCTGGAATACGGGGACACCACGCTTCTCGACGTTTACGACAACAACCTCGCGCTCCACCCCGACAAGCCGGCAACCTACTTCTTCGGCCGCACACAAACCTACGCCGAGCTGGACAAGCAGGTCCGCCGCGCCGCCGCCGGCCTGCGCGCCTTCGGAGTGCGCCCGGGGGACCGCGTAGCCATCGTCGCCCCCAACTGCCCGCAGTTCATCGCCTCCTTCTGGGCCGTGCTCAAGCTGGGCGCCATCGCGGTTTTACACAACCCTCTCTACACTGCCCACGAGCTGGAGGGCCTGTTCCAGAACCACGGCGCACGCATCGCCATTTCCTGGGATAAGACGGCCTCCACCTTGGAGAAGCTGCGCCCGACGACCTCCCTGGAGACCGTCGTCTCCATCAACATGATCAACGCGATGCCGACTCCGCAGCGCTTGGCCCTGCGCCTGCCTATCCCGCCACTGAAGTCCAAGCGCGATCAGCTCACCGCCCCGGCACCGAACACGGTGCCGTGGGAGTCCCTCGTTGGCAACGCCATTGGCGGCGATGGTTCTGACGTCCTCACCCCGGAGGACGTCACCAAGGACACCACCGCGCTCATCCTGTACACCTCCGGCACCACCGGCAGCCCCAAGGGCGCGGAGCTGACCCACGGCAACCTTTTCTCCAACCTGCTCATGGGCAAGCACTGGGTCCCAGGCCTGGGCGATTCCCCGGAGCGCATGCTCGCTGCGCTCCCTTTCTTCCACGCCTACGGCCTGACCATGAACGCCACCTTGGCGCCGCTCATCGCCAGCGAATTGGTTCTGCTGCCGAGCCCGCAGATGCCGCTCATCATGGATCTCATGAAGAAGCACACCCCGACCTGGGTGCCGGGCGTGCCAACCCTGTACGAGCGCATCGTGGCGAAGGCGGAAGAAGATGACGTCTCCCTGGACGGCGTGCGCGCGGCCTTCTCCGGAGCGTCGACCCTGCCGGTCAATACCGTGGAGAAGTGGGAGAAGTACACCGGCGGCATGCTCGTGGAGGGCTATGGCCTGACGGAGTGTTCGCCCATCATCGTGGGTAACCCGATGAGTGACGCCCGCCGCCCCGGCTACGTGGGCATCCCCTTCCCGGATACCGAGATTCGCATTGCCAACCCGGACAACCTTGATGAGACCATGCCGGATGGCGAAGAAGGTGAGGTGCTGGCCCGTGGCCCGCAGATCTTTAAGGGCTACTTCGGCGATGAGGAAGCCACAGAGAATGCCTTCCACAATGGCTGGTTCCGTACGGGTGATATGGGCGTGATGGAGGAAGATGGATTCATCCGCCTGGTCAGCCGCATCAAGGAAATCATCATCACCGGCGGATTCAACGTCTACCCCGGTGAGGTTGAGGAAACACTGCTGGATCACCCAGACGTGGCGGAGGCAGCCGTGGTGGGCCGCCCGCGTTCGGACGGCTCGGAAGACGTCGTGGCCTGCATCGTGCTGAACGACGGCGCCGCGCTCGACCCCGAGGGCCTCAAGGACTACTGCCGCGAGCGCTTGACCCGCTACAAGGTGCCGCGCACCTTCTACCACTTTGAGAAGCTGGCCACCGACCAGCTGGGAAAGATTCGCCGCCGCGAGGTTCAGGCGGATCTGCTCGAGCGCCTCAAAGCGGAGAAGTAGCACTCCATAGCCCCGGAACCGATCCCTGCGTGATAAACGCACATCACCGGGGCTATTAATTTATCCCGAAAAGATTTCGTTACTGCAAGCAACTTTGCAAAGATTTGCGAGACTTCCGTCACAAAGTAGTTATACTGTTTCACACATAACAAGTTTGACCACCTAAGGAGTTCGCGAACATGACCGAAGCCCCTGCTCAGGCCTCTTCCGCCTTTGAGACGAAAGCCTGGCTCCAGTACTACCCTGAGTGGACTAAACCTAATCTGGACTACGGCACCGAAACGCTTTTGGACTCCTACCGAGAGACCGTGGAGGAATTCGGCGACAGGCCGGCGACGTGGTTCTTCGGTCACCAGATGACCTACCGCGAACTCGATACCCACGTGCGCGCCGCCGCAGCGGGCCTCAAGGCCTTTGGCATCCGTCCCGGTGATCGCGTCGCCGTAGCACTGCCCAACTGCCCCCAACACGTGGCGGTGTTCTACGCCATCCTGAAACTGGGGGCGACCGTCGTGGAGCACAACCCGCTCTACACCGCGGCTGAGCTCGAGCCCCTCTTCCAGGATCACGCCGCCCGCGTGGCCGTGGTCTGGGATAAGGCGAGCCCCACCTTTGAGAAGCTTCGCGATTCTACGCCACTCGAAACGATTGTTACGGTCAACATGATCGAGGCCATGCCGCGCCGCAAGCAGCTGCTGTTACGCTTGCCGCTTCCCTTCATCAAGGACAAGCGCGCGGAGCTCTCAGTTGCCGCTCCCAATACCGTGCCGTGGAACGTGCTCACGGGGCGCGCCATCGGCGGGCAGGGCTACAAGCTAGAGGATGCGAAGGTCGATCTCAATGACACCGCACTTATTCTCTACACATCCGGAACCACCGGCAGGCCCAAAGGCGCGGAGCTGACCCACTCCAACCTGTATTGCAACATGAAGATGGCGGAAGCATGGGTCCCCGAATTGGGCAACAAGGCCGAGCGCATGCTCGCCGCCCTCCCTCTCTTCCATGTCTACGGCCTCACCCTTATCGCCGCCCTCGGCGTGCACATCGGCGGTGAGCTCGTCCTCACCCCAGCTCCCAAGGTGCCGCTTCTTCTCGAGATCATGAAGAAGCGCCGCCCTACTTGGATGCCGGGCGTGCCCACGATCTACGCCAAGGTCATGGAGGCGGCTCAGGAACAGGGCATCGATCTGCACGGTATCGAGCACAGCCTGTCGGGCGCAGCAGCGCTACCGGCGGAGATCGTTGAGGAATGGGAAACGGTCACCGGCGGCCTACTCGTAGAAGGCTACGGGCTCACGGAAACCTCGCCGATCGTGGCCGCGAACCCACTCAACAAGAATCGCCGCCCCGGCTACATCGGCATCCCCTTCCCGGATACCGAGGTGCGCATCGGCAACCCGAACAACCTCGATGAAACCCAGCCGGATGGCACCGCGGGCGAGCTCCTCGTGCGCGGACCGCAGGTATTCAAGGGCTACTTCAACATGCCGGAAGCCACCGAGCAGGCTTTCCACGACGGCTGGTACCGCACGGGTGACATGGCAGTTATGGAGTCCGA
>OFLL01000097.1_pt1 | contig 44937 bp, 44 predicted proteins | sample 1540861 | NCBI WGS metagenome assembly OFLL01 (sample SAMEA4413039, study PRJEB24355) | metagenome | biome: human; feature: gut; material: faeces | place: United Kingdom | collected 2010 | reverse complement strand
CTTACCGACTCCGTTGGCACCGACTAGGGCATGAATCTCGCCCCGTTCCAGTGTCAGATCGGCCCCGTTCAGGATCCGCTCCCTGCCCCGGGCCACATGGGCTCCGGTCAAGGCCAGCAGTGGAACGGCGTCCGCCTCCGATTCCGGATCGGCGCCATCCCCGGCTCCCCGGGGCCTTCGCCGCCGGTCCGGACTGAGACGGTCCGGTGCCCCCGTGCCCGGCGTACTGGCGTCCGGCGCTCCGGCGGTCGCGGCCGACGTCGCAATGCCCTTCACCGCGATACCCTCCGGCGCTCCGTGCGCGGCGACGCTCCCGTCCGCATCGAGGATTGTCACCGTGTCGACCCACCCGTCGAACGGACGGAGGTCGTGCTCGATGAGCAGGATGACGCGCCCCGGGGCCCGCAAATCACGGATGGCGGCGAACAGCGCCCGCCGACCGTCCTCGTCGACGTGGGCGGCGGGCTCGTCGAAGATCATGACCTCCGGCGCCCTGGCCACCGCACCAGCGATGGCCATCCGCTGGCGTTGCCCGCCCGACAAAGCCCACGGATCCTTCTCCGCGAGCTCTGACAGCCCGAGCTCCGATAGAGCCTCGGCTGATCGCTTGGCGACGATACCGGCTTCCACGAGGGAAAACTCGAGGGCCATGGCCACGTCATCGACGACTCGGAGCGTGAGCACCTGCGTCGCCGGGTCTTGCCCGACGAAGGTGACCCGGTCCCCGTCCACGGGGCGTTCGGTGCCGTCGGCATCGACGATGTGCACGAATCCGGCATGGTCGATGGGGATGTGCGAGGGAATCAGTCCAGCGATGAGGTGGGCCAGGCTTGTCTTTCCGCATCCCACGGGTCCCGTGATGGCGTTGATCGTGCCGAAATCGAAGGAGAGATCCACCATGTCGGGTGCCCATCGCCCATCGGCGTGCCGCACGCCCGCGCCCCTAACCCGTAACCGGGCCGGGGCCGTCCCGCGTGTCGCACCGGCGCACGCGGGTGCTCCGCCGGTCACCGGGTGACCCCGCGGCTGCGAAGCCCCTTTGCGACGGCAAAGCCCAGGACCAAAAACACCAAGCTCGAGGCCAAGGCTACGGCGAAGCTGATCAGGGTCATGGGCGTGGTCGGCGAGTCGACGCCAACTGCGCGCGGGGCCATCGTTCCCATCAGCGCGGAGAACAACATCGCCGACGCCACGAACTGGGTACGCGTCCACCGCCGGTACAGGGTGACCATGAATGGAAGCTCGATGAGCAATCCTTCCATGATCAGCGCCCCGATCGCGGCGACGCCGAACGGGGTGGTCGCCGCGGACACGACGCCCATGGCAAGGCACGCAATGAGGCTCGCGCCAGGCTTGCGGACGACGATGAGGGGAACGACGCACTGCAGGAACCACAACCCGAGCGTCGCCGCGACGAGATAAACGTGGGCGATGCCGGCGAACACCTGCAGGTAGGTCAGGGGCACGACGACGAGAGACCCCGCGACGCCGATCGCGGCGGCGACGAGCATATCGCGGGTGGATGGTCGGCCACCCGCTGCGACCGGTGCGACGTGTACCAACCGCCCGTCGTCCGTCTGCGACGCCACCGCGTCGCCGTCGCCCGTCCCGTCCGGGCCCGCGTCCCCGACTCCCCCTCCGGAGAGGGGTTCTCTGGTCGATCCACGTTTTCTGTTCATCGTCGCCGCCTCGCTTCCGTTGCCGATTCCCGATCGGAACATAACTTGAAACAGTATTAGGTTAGGCAATCCTTATCAACTTATGCCAGACTCGAATTATTGACTTTGCCCCCGCTTCCCCCCATTACGTTGTTAGCAGTTCCACCTCAGGGCACCGAAGATTCATAGCCTGTCCACCCGATTGGGCTGGTTATGTTTATTTCCGGCCCCTCCGTCTGAAAGGACAGTGGAACTAGTCGCTGGCTTCGGTATGGCTTGTTCCCGCCCCTGTCTGAAAATGATCCGGGGGTGATGCCGCCGAAGACAGTGACATCCTCAAACTGCTAATAGGAACCTGACCCAGCCCAGGTGGTATGAGGTCTCACAGTAATGTGGATGCCAGCGCAAGCATGTCCGACAACCCCAGCGATGAAGCTTAAATAGTCCAACTTCTCATTCATCGCTAGGAGGCATACACCCATGGCCTATGACTTCGTCATTGGCGTAGACGTCGGCAAATACTTCCACCACGCCTGCGTCCTCGATCCCCAAGGCAGGCAAGTCCTGTCCAAACGCATCAATCAGCATGAAGGCTCGCTACGCAAGCTCTTCGGCCAATTCCTCGCCGACAACGCCTCGGTCCTTGTTATTCCCAACAACATCGGCCGGTTGACCGTCGCAGTCGCCCAAGACATGGGGGCAGATGTTCGCTATCTACCAGGGCTTGCGATGCGACAGCTCTCTCGCATCCACGTCGGCAACTCCAAGACCGATGTACGCGACGCCTACGTCATCGCCCATGCCGGCCTTAACCTTCCAGATTCCCTGCGCAGTGTCGACCGCGTTGAGGAAGTCTTTATCCAGCTGATTTAGGCCGTGACAGCGGCATCCTCCGAGATGGGCTCGATTCCCAGGCGGTTGAGCATGTAGAGCACGCGGGCGCCGAGGTCATCGGCCAGCTCGCGGGTCTCCTCCACGGTCTCGGCGGTGGCGATGTCCCAAATCTTGATGTCCTTGCCGGCCTCGTCGCGCGGGATCTCGCGGCCCAAGTACACGATGTAATCCGGGATGGTCACCAGACGCAGGTCCTCGAGGTAGCGGTCCGGGTGCTCCGCCATGCCGCGCTCTTGGAGCACGTGGGCCATGTGGGAGTCGGGGTCGTTTTCGGGGTGGGCTACGGCGGCGTCGACAAGCAGGGCCTCGCCGGCGTACTTCTTCGTCAGCGCTACGGCAGCCTGCGCCAGCGCGTGGTCAGCTCCTGCGGCGAAACGCACGTGGATGCGGTGGGTGCCGAAGTGCTCGCGGACCTCGCGCTCCACCATCACGGGGATGAACTCTTCTAAGGTTGCGCCGGCCTCGTGGCGCTCAATGGTGGCGTCGAGGAAGGAATCAATCTCCTGCGCGGTGTACTCGTGGCCATAATCTGCGTGCAAGTCTTGGCGCAACGTATCGAAACGGCGGGCATTCGGGGAAGTCATCTCTAAACTCACTTTCTGTTCGCCTATTGTTAACCTGCTGTTAACTTTAATCAATCGTTGAGCGTCCGACAAGTTTTATGTGCGGCGTCCCGGCCCCGTGCGCTGGCGAAACCTCCCAAAGAAAGGCCAAAGGCCTGCCGGGTGTTCCGGCAGGCCTTCCTGGATTGTTCCTTCTTCTTATCGGGAATGCGCGTTGCGCGACTGCGCAGCTTGAGGTGTTCCTCGAGCCGCTCCGGGGACATCTTCCACATGCTGCGGTCTGCACGCTTCTTCTTGCGCTGGGCCATGCCGTCACCTCCTTCCATCGAGGTGTCTCAGCATAGCGCGCCACGGGGACTAACCCGTACAGGCCGCACGCGGCTTAGTGGCCGCGCTCCTGCTCCAGGGCCTTGCCCTCATTCCAGAACGGGGCCAGCTTGTTATCGAACATGCTCAGCGCGGACGCGATGGCCATGTGCATGTCCAGGTACTGGTAGGTGCCCAGGCGGCCACCAAAAAGAACCTGGTTCTCGCGGGCCTCAGCGGCGGCGAGCTTGCGGTAGGCCTCCAGCTTGGAGCGGTCCTCCGGGGTGTTGATCGGGTAGTACGGCTCATCGCCCTTCTCGGCAAAGCGCGAGTACTCCTTCATAATGACCGTCTTGTCCTTGGGGTATTTATCGGCGCGCTCGGGGTGGAAGTGGCGGAACTCGTGGATGCGGGTGTAGTCCACGTCCGCATCGTTGTAGTTCATCACCGGGGTGCCCTGGAAGTCACCGGTCTCCAGCACCTCCAGGTCGAAGTCCAGCGTGCGCCAGCCCAGCTCACCCTCGGCAAAATCGAAGTAGCGATCCAGTGGGCCGGTGTAGACCACCGGCACGCTTGGCGACGCCCCCCGCACCTCCTCGCGCACGTCGAACCAGTCGGTGTTGAGACGGACGTCGATAAGCTCGTGCTCCGCCATCTTCTCCAGCCAGGCCGCGTAGCCGTCGACGGGCAGGCCCTCGTAGGTGTCGTTGAAGTAGCGGTTGTTGAAGGTATAGCGCACCGGCAGGCGCGTGATGTTGCCGGCCGGCAGCTCCTTCGGGTCGGTCTGCCACTGCTTGGCCGTGTAATCACGGATGAAAGCCTCGTAGAGCGGGCGGCCAATGAGCGCGATGGCCTTCTCCTCCAGGTTCTGCGCCTCATCTACGGCGAACTCGCCGGCCTGCTCCTTGATGAGCTCACGCGCCTCATCCGGGGAGTAATAGCGGCCGAAGAACTGGTTAATCAGGCCCAGGCCCATGGGGAACTGGTAGGCCGTGCCGTCGTGCATGGCGAAGACGCGGTGCTGGTAGTCGGTGAAGTCGGTGAACTGGTTGCAGTACTCCCACACGCGCTTGTTCGAGGTGTGGAAGAGGTGCGCGCCGTACTTGTGGACCTCGATGCCGGTCTCCGGCTCGGCCTCCGAGTAGGCGTTGCCGCCCAGGTGCTCGCGGCGCTCGACGATGAGCACCTTCTTGCCCAGCTGGGAGGCTGCGCGCTCGGCCACGGTCAGGCCGAAGAATCCAGATCCAACAACGATGAGGTCATATGCAGTCATGGCCACCAGCTTAAGGCAGCAACACGTGCAAAACGGCGGGTGACACCCAAGCGAGGAAACTCGCGTGTCACACCTTCTTTCACTCCAACACCTGACGTACCATCTGTCCCGTTAGTTAACTTTTTGCGCTTCTCTTAACCTTGTGGCGCCACCATCCTAGGGAGTAACAGTGCACCTCAAACGTCGTCTTGTTCCCGCGAAATCGACGTGGTCAACGCCGGTTATCGCCACGGTCACCTCGATCGCTGTGGTCGCTGCCGCAGCCGTGGGCGGCCAAACCCTCATCCAGACCCAGGAAGCGGGCAGCGGCCCCATCGAAGTGAGCTCGGCCTCCGAAACCTTCGGTTCTGGCGAAACGGTCGTGGTGGATGACCCGGCCATCGCAGCCCAGGGCGAGGGCGAAGGCCCGCGCGCCGTCAAGCAATTCCACCGCGATGAGACCTTCTCCTCCTTCGCCGTCACGTGGAAGGGCACGCGCGATGTCGCGGCCTTCGTCCGCGCGAAGCAGCCGGACGGGTCCTGGTCCGAGTGGTACGACATGGACTCGATGTCCTACAACAACGATGACCCCAACGCCACGAACGGCACCGAGCTCATCTTCGTGGGCGATACCAACGACGTGCAGGTATCCATCAACAACGTGGACCTGGTGACCGGGTCGAACTTGGATGAAAAACTCACCGAGTCCCCCGTTGAGGACGCCGCGCTTGACGACGCCCCCTTCAACGTCGGCGACATCGCCCCCGTTGCCGAGACCGAAGAGCTTCCGGCCAACAGCGACGTCGAAGGCCTCGAGGCTGTCTTCATGGACGGCAACGCCCAGGAGGGCGAGGGCATTGAGCCAACCGCTGAGACCGATGGCATGCCGCGCGTGGTTTCGCGCGCCGGCTGGGGCGCGAATGAGAATATCCGCTGCAAGGGCGCCGACTACGACGACGGTGTGAAGGCCATCGCGCTGCACCACACCGCGGGTTCCAATAACTACACCCGCGCGCAAGCAGCCGCGCAGGTGCGCGCTGCTTACCAGTACCACGCCCAGAATTTAGGTTGGTGCGATATCGGATACAACGCGCTGGTGGATAAGTACGGCACCATCTACGAGGGCCGCTACGGCGGGCTCGCTAAAGCTGTGCAGGGTGCGCACATCGGCGGTTTTAACAAGAACACGTGGGGTATCTCCATGATCGGCAACTACGAGACTGCGCAGCCGACGGAAGCCCTCTTGGAATCTGTCACCGACCTCGCCGGCTGGAAGGGCGCGATTTCCGGCGTCGATCCGTCCTCCCGCGTTTCACTCCGCTCGGAGGGCTACGGCGGCTCGCGCTACCCGGCGGGCGCTTCAGCCCCCGTCTATGGCCTCTTCGGCCACAGCGATGTGCACTACACCGCGTGCCCGGGGCAATACACCATTGCCCAATGGCCGAAGATCCGCGCGGCGGCGCACAAGAAGTACCTGGCCATCAAGTCGGGCGCGTCTGGTTCGACGTCGACGGACTGGGACAGCGAGGATACGACCACACCAGACACCCCTGACTCCACGCCGAGCACGGCTGCGCCGTCTGCCCCCGCACCGGCCCAGGAGGCAACATCCTCGCTGGGCGATACTGAAATCCCGATGAGCACCGTAACAGCACTGGTAGGCCTGGCCGGCACGCTCTTCGCCATCATGTATGCCCGCTCGGACCAGCAGATTGACACGGACCAGACCGTCAACGGGCTGCCGGTGGAGCAGATCCCGGGCATCGTGACCAAGGTGCTGTCCTTGAGCAAGAACGAGGGCTTGAAGGAAACGTGGACGGCGGTCCTTAACGCCTTCGGCCCAGCGCTGGGATTGGCTGTGGGCGGGCCGGATGAGTCGGCCGGCATCATCTACCAGCTCTTTCAGAACGGCATCGTCCTAGGCTCTGAGGACACTGGTACGCACGCACTCGTGGGACGCATCGCCAAGGAATGGGCGTCCGGCGACAACGCGGCGACGCTCGGCTTGCCGACGTCCAACGAAGTCCCCACCGGCCTCGGCAAGGAAGTCCGCGTGCAGTTCCAGGGCGGTTCCATTGTCTACAACCCGGAGACTGAGCAGATTCAGGTGTTCACGGACTAACCCCAAAGCACCCCAAGTCTAAGCGGGATCGCCGATGTAGCGGGAGCCACCTGATGGCTTCCGCTTCGGCATTTATTTGGGCTTGGGGTTTAGGTATCCGGGAGGGCTGAACCTAAAAAGTCCCCTGTGGTCTGCTGCTTCAATGCTGCCTGTGCCGCTTGGTATGCCGGCTGCGAAGTAATCGGCTCCGCCCAGGGTGGTACATACCCCACCCCGCCCCGCAACCTAAAGACATAGCCGGCACCAGTCGGCTTATCCGGGTCATCATCATTGATGCCATTGTGATAAGCACACAACATCGTCAGATTCGGCGGATCCGTCGCCCCACCCGCCTGCCACGGCACTAAATGATGCACCTGGCAATAATCCGCCGGCTTATTACACCCCTCACGCGCACACGTCGGATGCTCCGCACTCGCCATTAACCGCTGCTCAAACCCAGCCAAACGCCGCACACGATGCAACCACACCGGCCCTATAGTCGGATGCACCAAAGTCACATACCCAACCTCAGCAAACTTATAGGTCACAAACTCCCGGCCCGTCATCCGCCCACCGTTGGTAAGCACGAGCTCAATATCATCGCCCTCATCCCGCACAATCTGGTCCAACTCATCCAACGTAACCACCACATTGGTCGCCACCGCAGGCTTCGAACCCCCATGCGCCTGGTTAAAGAACACCTGACCTGCCGCATCCAACAAATCAGCCGGATTAATCGACTCCAAAGTCCCACGCATCTCACTAATGCGCAAGGCTGAATCAGTAATCGTCAACGAATGCGGCCCCACCTTCCGGTACGTCAAGCGCACCCCAGGTTCAGGCACCCGCCGCGGCCGCAACTGCTTCAAGCGTTCCTTCGCTACCTTTGGGATTTGGTGTGCTGGAGTCCCTGCCAACCTGACACGCAGATTCCACGCATCCAACTCCTTTTTCACCTTGGCGGTATACGCCTCAATCAAGTTCAACGACGCCACATCATGTCCTTGGGCAACCGCAGCCGCACGCGCTTGGCGCTGCTTGCCCGTAAAACGCGTCGACCCAAAATACACACGATGCAGCCCAGCTAACTCCACCGCATCAGCCAATGAAGCGCCACGCGCGCGTAAATCATCCACACTGCCTACCGCAAGCCCCACAAGATCCAACCCCGAACTGCGGTAGGAGAAATAAGTCTCCAAATCCCCCATGCGACAAAGACTAAAACACCACCACGCACCCCGCAACCGGAGATATCAGAACCAGCGCTCGAGGACCTTTGCCACACCTGCTTGATGGTGCGGCAGCGTCACTGCATCTGCAGCGGCCACGACATCCGGATGCGCATTCTCCATGGCAACACCGCACCCTGCCCACTCAAGCATCTCGATATCGTTGGGCATATCGCCAAAGGCGATGATGTCTTCGCGGGCGATACCGTGATGCTCAGCCAGCCACTTCACTCCGCGGCGCTTCGTCACGTTGGGGGCCGCAACTTCTAGAACGCCCTCGGACATCGAGTAGGTCACGTGAGCAAGCTCGGAATCAATGTGCGGCGCGATGAGTTCGTAGAGTTCCGGCGCCGAGAACGCGGTATTACGAATCAACAGCTTGACCGCCGGTCGAGACACCAACTCCCCCACGCTCACCAGCCCGAAGCCCTCAAAGAGCGCGTTCTCTGAATAGTGCGATTCCACCACGAAGAGTTCCTCAACCGGGTCCAAGACCGAGCCTCCCGCGCGCTCCGCCCCGAAGCCAACCCCGCCATGCGGTTCGAGCACCTTTGCAGCGACCTTCACGGTTTCAGCGAGGGCCTCAGGCGAAAGCTCGTGGGCGGAGAGAACGCGGTCCTCCGCCGAGTCATAAATCACCGCACCATTTGATGTCACGCAGACTGGGCGCACGGTCAGCTGCTCGAGCACGGGCATGATCCACCGGAAGGGGCGCCCAGTTGCCAGCGCAAACTCGCTGCCCGCGGCGACCGCACGGGCCACAGCTTCGCGGTTTCGCTTGGGCACCCGGTGGTTTCGGTCCAACAAAGTACCGTCGATATCGCTGATGATGAGGCGCGGAGCGTGGTCCGAGAATACTTCATTGGCCATAGCCCCGAGTCTACGTCAGGTTGAGACACACGACGGCACGGATAAGCGCCCAACGACGAAAGCGGCCGCCACGAGATTACTCGTCACGGCCGCGTCCTCGTGCGTCGTTCAGGTCTTAGGCAATCACGTCGTCATCGTCCACGTCTTCCCAGTTCAGGGAACGCTTGATGGCGCGCTTCCAATCGCGGTAGAGAGCCTCGACTTCTTCCTTTTCGCGTTGCGGCTTCCACACCTTGAAGTCACCCTGCTGGGAGCTCAGCACGCTGAGGTCATCCCAGAAGCCGGAGTCAAGGCCCGCGGCGAATGCAGCACCGGTGGCGGTGGTCTCCACGTTCTTCGGGCGGTGCACCTCCACGCCAAGCATGTCCGCTTGGAACTGCATGAGCAGCTCGTTCATCGTCATGCCGCCGTCGACGCGCAGCTCGGTGATCTCCACGCCGGAGTCCGCCACCATGGCATCGGCGACGTCGCGAGTCTGGTACGCCGTGGACTCGAGGACCGCGCGGGCCAGGTGTTTGCGGTTGGCAAAGCGGGTCAGGCCCACGATGACGCCGCGGGCATCCGGGCGCCAGTACGGGGCGAACAGACCAGAGAAGGCAGGAACGATGTAGACGCCACCGTTGTCCTTAACCTCACGGGCCATGTTCTCGATGGAGGCAGAGTTCGGGATGATCTGCAGGTTATCGCGCAGCCATTGCACCAAGGAACCGCCCATGGACACGGACCCTTCGAGCGCATAGACAGGGCGCTCGCCCTCGCGCTGGAAGCACACGGTGGTGAGCAGGCCGTTCTCGGAGAACTTCGGGGTAGTACCGGTGTTGAGCAGGAGGAACAGGCCGGTACCGTAGGTATTCTTGGCGGAACCCGGGCGGAAGCAGCCCTGGCCGAACATGGCGGCCTGCTGGTCACCTAAAATGGCGCGAATCGGCACGCCGGCCAGCGAGCCGCGCTCGCGCACGGTTCGGAAGTCACCCAGGGACGGGCGGATCTCCGGGAGCATGGACGTCGGGATACCCATCTCCTTGCACAGTTCCTCATCCCACTCGAGCTTCTCGATGTCCATGAGCAAGGTGCGCGAGGCATTGGTGACGTCGGTGGCGTGCAGGGCCTCCTGGCCGTTGTCACCGTCGGCACCACCGGTGAGGTTCCACAGCAGCCAGGTATCGATGGTGCCGAAGAGCAGCTCGCCCTTTTCAGCGCGCTCGCGCGCACCCTCGACGTTATCGAGGATCCACTTCACCTTCGGACCGGCCGGGTAAGAGTTGATGATGAGGCCGGTGCGGCGGCGCCACTTGTCCGCGCCCTCGTCGCCGGCGAGCTCCTTACAAATCTCGGTGGTGCGGGTGTCCTGCCAGACAATGGCGTTGTATACCGGCTTGCCCGTGTTCTTGTCCCACACAACGGTGGTCTCACGCTGGTTAGTAATACCGAGGGCGGCGATGTCTTCGACATTGATGTCGCCGTTGGCCAAAGCCTCACCCACCGCGCGGCGGGTGTTGCTCCAGATTTCCTCCGGGTCATGCTCGACCCAGCCCTTCTCCGGGAAGATCTGCTCGTGCTCGAGCTGGCCGACGGACACCTGTTCGCCGTCGTGGTTGAAAATAATGCAGCGGGTAGACGTGGTTCCCTGATCAATTGCTGCAACGTAGCTCTTGGTAGACATTGTTTTCTCCTTGTCGGGGTTGGTTTAAAGAACCATGGACAACAGGCCAACGGCGACGGCCGCCAGCATCGGTGCAACTATCGGGACCCATGCATAGCCCCAGTTGGCGTCTCCCTTGTCCTTAATGGGAAGGACGAAGGCGTACATGATGCGGGGGCCAAGGTCACGGACCGGGTTAATCGCGTAGCCGGTGGCGGTGCCGAGGGACAGACCAATAGAGACGATGACGAAGGCAACACCGAAGTAGCTCAGCGGCCCCAGCTCTCCTCCGGTTGGGCCGAAGGCGATGAACATGAGCAGCACGCAGGTAGCGATGAACTCGGTAACCGCGTTCCACCCGTTATTCGGGTGCGCGGGCTTGGTAAAGAAGATGCCCCCGGTGTTCTTGTTGGCGCCGGTGACGTTGCCGGCTTCGTCGAGGTTGTTGGCGTCGAAAAGCTGCTTAAAGGTGGCCCAGGCAAGGAATGCACCAAGCATGGCGCCGAGAATCTGCCCCAGCAGGTAGTAGGGAACGAGGCCCCACTCGAGGGAACCGTTCACGGCCAGCATGATGGTGACCGCCGGGTTGAGGTGGCCACCGGTGGGGTCGGCAACACTAGCGCCGATGAACACCGCGAGGCCCCAGCCCATAGCGATGACGATCCAATCCGAACCGCGTGCGCCCGAGGTTCGAAGGTTAACAACGGCGCACACGCCGTTACCGAGCAGGAGCAGCAGCGCAGTGCCGATGAACTCCCACAGGAATGCATCCATTCCGGTCATTAGATGTCCTTTCTTATCTGCCTAGGCCAAGGGCCCAGCGAGGGATATCCACCGCTCGCTGGGCCCCGTGACTTTTAGGCTTCTTCCTTGGTGGCTCGTGCGCTGCCTGCGCGCTCGAGGATGTCGTTTGCCTCACGGTCGGTCAGCGCTGCCTCTGCGGCGAGCTCTGCCTCGGTGTGCTTGGTGAAGTGGGAGACTTCGCGCTCAATATCGGCCTGATCCCAGCCCAGCAGCGGGGCAACGAATTCAGCGATCGGCTGCGCAGCGGCGACGCCGCGGTCGGCGAACTCGATGGCCACGCGCAGACGACGGGCCACGATATCGTCGATGTGCAGGGCACCCTCGTGGGTTACGGCGTAGCGAACCTCAGCCCAGATGTAGCTCTCCGCGCCTGGAACCGGCTCCAGCAGCGTGGCGTCCTCAGCAGCCGGGGCCAGCACCTCACCGATCAGCGAGCCATAGCGGCCGAGCAGGTGCTCGATGCGCTCTTCGCTGAGGTTATAGCGGCGAGCCAGCGCCGGTACCTGGTTGGCCAGCGCGTGATAGCCATCCGCGCCCAGAATCGGGGTGCGCTCGGTAACGGACTCGGACACCTTAGTACCCAGCTCCTTCACGGCCAGGTCCACGGCATCCTTACCAATGACGCGGTAGGTGGTGTACTTGCCGCCGGCGACGGAAACCATGCCGGGTGCCACGCGGGCCACGGCGTGGTTGCGGGAGAGGTTGGTGGTGGAATCGGACTTGCCGGACAGCAGCGGGCGCAGGCCGGAGTACACGCCGACGATGTCATCGCGGGTGATCTTGTTGCGCACGCGCTGGTTGACCTGGTCCAGGATGTAGTCAATATCCGCCTTGGTCGGGGCCGGATCCGGCAGGGATAGGCCCTTTTCCCAATCGGTGTCGGTGGTACCGATGATCCAGTATTCGCCCCACGGGATGACGAAGAGCACGGACTTTTCGGTGACGAAGCACAGCGCGGCTTCCGCGTCGAGGGCATCCTTCGGAACCACGATGTGCACACCCTTGGAGGCATGAACCGTGAATTTTCCTTCGACGCCTGCCATCTGCTGAATCTTGTCGTTCCACACGCCGGTCGCGTTGATGAAAACCTTGCCCTTGACGGTGGCCTCGCGGCCGGTTTCCAGGTCGCGGACCTTCGCAGCGGTGACGCGCCCGCGGGCGTCCTTCTCAAAGCCAATGACCTCAGTGCCGGTACGCACGTTGGCCCCGTATTCGGCGGCGGTGCGCAGGACGGTCATGGTGTGGCGGGCGTCGTCGACAAGCGTGTCGTAGTAGCGCACGCCACCGACGACGGCGTCCTCCTTGAGGCCCGGGGTCACCTTCAGCACGCCCTTGCGGGTGAGGTGCTTCTGCATCGGAACGCTCTTGGCGCCGCCCATGAGGTCATAAAGGGTAAAGCCGCCAAACATCATGACGCGCTCCCAGCCGCGGTGGGTCAGCGGGAAGATGAACTTCAGCGGCTTCACCAGGTGCGGTGCGAGGGTGGACATGTTGAGCTCGCGCTCCTTGAGGGACTCCGCCACCAGGCGGAAATCAAACATGGCCAGGTAGCGCAGGCCACCGTGGAACATCTTGGAGGAGCGCGACGAGGTGCCAGCGGCGAAGTCGCGGGCCTCGAGCACAGCCGTCTTCAGGCCACGAGTGGCCGCATCCACGGCGGCGCCGGCGCCTACGGAACCTCCGCCGATGATGACGACGTCATAGTCCTCGGTGGAGTAGTCGTTCCAGGTCTTTTCAAAATACTCAGGGTTGAAGCTTGTAATACTCGTCGTGGTCATTGTTGACTGAGTCTCCTCTCTCGCTGCACGGCGTCAGAAAGTCCTGTCCAGTTGACGGATTGCGCAGCATAATGTGCTCATCCACCACGAGCGCCCTGCTCACCGATGCCTCGGCTACCTGCCCGAGAGGCGGATGAGGAAGAAGTTTTCTCCCAAAGCCAATGCTATATATCACCTGGATTTCTCTCCGGAGACGCTACTCACACGTAGGTTCCGGTGGCGTAAGCTGGCGTTTTTAAGGCATTCCATAGGTGAACAAAATAAAATAACACCCCCTTGCGGGGGTGTTTGCGGACTTTTGCAACCCTCGGCACACCGAGGATGTTAACGCCTATTCCTTCTCACGCTGCAGGCGTGCCATCGCCTCCAGCACCTCAGCAATGCCATAACGCTCCGAGGAATACGTCACCGCACGGGCAGCCTTAATCACCTCAATGGGGGCGGTCTCCAGCGCCACCATATGCACAGCGACGCCTTCCCCACCCTCCGCAAAGGTCTCATCCCCTGGCTCGTTGGCAAAGAACAAGAGATCCTTGGGCTCGGCGCCGATCTTCTTCACCACGGCTGCCAATCCCTCCGCCGGCGAAGCCGCGGTCACCACCGCGCCACCGGGAGCATCGTTGAACTGCACCCCTTCGGCCCCGTCCGCGCAGGCAATGCGCCAGCAGGTTTGGGGGAGATCCCCAAAAGCCGCAGCATCCAGCACCTCGCCCTGCGGCGAAATCACGATCACTTCCTCAACCTGCGGGTGCAGTTGTACAAGCGCCTCCTGGAGCCGCTTCGAAATCTCGCCGTTCTCCATGCTCAACGCACTCTGATCCGCCGCAATCACCCGCGGCGCTTCAGAGTATTCAGCCTTCACCCGGTGAGGCAGGCGGGAAACGATGATGCGCGATTGCGTCGCCGCAGACAGCAAGCCCTGCTCCACCACGGATCCCGCGAAAATCTCCTTGCTGCTCGCCGTCATCGAGGCCTGGGCTTCCATCACGTCGGATTTCAGTTGCGCCATGACCTCCGTAACCTTGTCGCGGCCTTCCCCGACGCCGCGCATGGCCTCTTCGACCACCGAGTTGAGGTTCTCCTTGATCCACTCGAGGGTTTCCGGCGCAGTACGCGGGCGATTCTTCTCTGCGGCGTCGGCTCCAGCTTCTGCAGTACCGGTTTCCTCGTTACTGCCCGGCTTCATCAGTGCCATCCGATCCCGCATAAGCTCCACCGTGGCCTCAGAGACACGGTCCTTAAGGCTTGTCAGATCATCGCGCAGCCGACGCACGCGGTAGCGCTCGGACTCCACCTCAGAGTCCTTTGCCTCTGCCTCCTCCAACGTCGGGGCGCCGCCGCCCTTGCGTGCCGGCACCCAGAACTCGCCGGCCGGCATCGGACCAAACTCCGCCTCATAGTCGGCCCACAGGCCCTCCAGGGCCTCCTGCATCCGGCGGCGCACCTCAGCGATGTCCGCGTCAAAGTCACCCGTCGTGTAATAAGGCTCCAAGGCCTTAATCAGCACAGGCGCCTTCGTGCGGCCCAGATGCTTCTTCTGCCCCTTCGTCCACAGGCGCTGGGAGCCAAAGATAACCTGCGGAATAATCGGCACCCCCGCGCCATGAGCAATCCGCGCCGCGCCATTGCGCATGCTGCGAATCTCGAAGCTGCGGGAAATCGTCCCTTCCGCGAACACCCCAACGAGCTCCCCGCTCTTGGCCAGCTCAATGCCCTTCACAATCGACGCCCCACCATCGATGCGGTCCACCGGCACATGACCCATCAGCCGAAAAAGTTGTCCTGCCACCGGCGTCTTAAAAATAGAGGCCTTAGCCAGGTAGCGCACCAAGCGGCGCTTGCGATACGCCAGGAAAGCCCCAAAGAGAAAATCCATGTAGCCGGTGTGATTGCACACGATGACGGCCCCGCCCTTATCCGGGATATTCTCCTCCCCGGACAGGCGCATCTTGAGCCCCTGAGCAATAGTCACCCCGCGCCCGATGTGCGTGATCTGCCGGTAAAGGAAGTTAGCCACAACGCTCATAGTGCTCCAAATGCTTAAGACCTCGCCGCCGGTGGAAGGCAGCAAGGAGGGGACAAAAGTAAGCGGCGCGCGAGCCGCCGTGCGCCGCGTTCTTCTAGGAGTTTACGGGGTACAGAACGTCCTTGCCCACGAATGGGCGCAGTGCCTCCGGAACCACGACGGAGCCGTCTGCCTGCTGGTGGTTCTCCAGAATGGCCACGAGCCAGCGGGTGGTAGCCAGGGTGCCGTTGAGCGTAGCGGCGTACTGGGTCTTGCCGTTCTCATCGCGGTAGCGCGTGGACAGGCGACGGGCCTGGAAGGTGGTGCAGTTCGAGGTCGAGGTGAGCTCGCGGTAGGTCTCCTGAGTCGGCACCCACGCCTCGTTATCGAACTTGCGCGCCGCGGAGGAGCCCAGATCCCCGCCCGCGATGTCGATGGTGCGGTAGGGAAGCTCCATCGCCGCGAGCATGTCCTTTTCCATGTTCAGCAGCTTCTGGTGCATCTCCTCGGCGTCTTCCGGCTTGCAGTAGACAAACATCTCCAGCTTGTCGAACTGGTGCACGCGCAGGATTCCGCGGGTGTCCTTGCCGTGAGAACCCGCCTCGCGGCGGAAGCAGGAGGACCAGCCCGCATACTGCAGCGGCCCCTTCGACAGGTCGATGATTTCTTCCTTGTGGTAGCCGGCCAGAGCCACCTCGGAGGTACCAACCAGGTAGAGATCATCCGCCGGCAGGTAGTAGATCTCATCCGAGTGCTGGCCCAGGAAGCCGGTGCCTTGCATGACGTCCGGGCGCACGAGCACCGGCGGGATCATGAGCTGGAAACCGGCCTCGCGGGCCTTCTGCGCAGCCAACATCAGCATGCCCAGCTGCAGGAAGGCTCCATCGCCGGTGAGGTAGTAGAAACGTGCGCCACCGACTTTGGCGCCCCGCTTGACGTCGATAAGCCCCAGCGTTTCACCCAATTCCAGGTGATCCTTCGGCTCGAAGTCGAACTGCGGCTTCTCGCCGACCTCCTCGAGCACGATGAAGTCATCCTCACCACCCGCCGGGGCGCCCTCCACCACGTTGGAGAGCTGGTACTGCAGCTCCGTCACCTTGGCCTCGGCCGCGGCCGCTTCCTCGCCGGCCGCCTTGACCTTCTCCTTCAGCTCGTTGGAGCCCTCCAGCAGCGCGGGGCGCTCCTCCGGGGAGGCCTGGCCAATCTTCTTGCCAAAGGCCTTCTGCTCCGAGCGCAGCTGGTCTGCCTTCACAATTGCCGCGCGGCGCTGTTCATCGGCGGCGAGCAGCTGGTCCACCAAAGCGGGGTCCTCCCCACGGGTTACCTGGGAGGCGCGGACGACATCGGGATTTTCGCGAAGAAACTTGAGATCAATCACGCCGGATAGTCTAGCGCACGGCCACACCTTTGCGCTGGTAATAACCAGCGGATTATCATGGATAACATGGCACCTCACATCATTACCGACGGCCCCGTGCCCAAGCACGCTCAGCTGCGGGATATTCTTTCCGAGCTCTGCCGAACCACCCTCAAACCCGGTGACATTCTTCCGGGCGAGCGCATCCTCGAGGAAACATACGGCGTTTCCCGCATCACCGTGCGCCGCGCCATCGGTGACCTAGTAGCTGAAGGCCGCCTGCGCCGCGTGCGAGGAAAAGGCACCTTCGTGGCCCCCAACCCGCTGGTCTCCCGACTTCATTTGGCCTCCTTTTCTGATGAGATGGGCTATCAGAAAGTACAGGCCTCCTCGCGCATCCTGCTGGGTGAACGCAGCGCCGCCCCCGGTGAAGTCTGCGCCTTTTTCGGTACGGAAGCCTCGGTTTCCCATACCCACCTGCGGCGCCTGCGCTTGGGCGATGGCGAGCCTTATTCCATCGACGATGGCTGGTATAACTCTGCCTTCGCGCCCACGCTGCTGGAAAATGACATCTACAACTCTGTCTACTCGATTTTGGATAACACCTTCAAGGTCCCCATCACTGAGGCCGAACAAACCGTCACCGCCGTGGCAGCTGAGGAGGACATCGCCGAGCTTCTCGACGTCTCACCGGGCACCCCGCTCCTGCACATCACCCGCCTCGCCCGCTCCGGGGACCGCCCGGTTGAATGGTGTTCCTCGGTCTACCGCACCGACCGCTACCGGCTCACAACACACGTCTCCCGCTCGCGCATCTAGTGATTCTCCCGCCGCCTTAGCCTTGGGCGGGCTAGAAGCCCGGGCCGTTGAGGGGGTAGTATGAAGAGTTCTATGAGCACTTCATCTGCGTGGCGCTCCGCCTCCGCCATCCGCGTCGTCCTCGTTGCTGCCGTGGCCGCGGCCGTCTTCTTGGCGTTCTACGGTCTCTTCAGCGGCGGGCCAACTGGCACCGATTCGGCCGCACATGACTCCGCTTCCCCCAGCGCCGACGGTAGCCAGGCCGCTGATTCCTCCGAAGGCGAAGCCGCATCCTTCACCACCGCCTCCGCGGGCTCGTGTGTGACGTGGGATATCGCCCCGGACGGCACTGCCACAGGTTTTGAGCAGACCAGCTGCGATAAACCGCACCGCTTCGAGGTCTCCGCCCGAGAGGATCTCAGCGCCTACCCCACCAGCGAGTTCGGCCCCAACGCCAAGCGCCCAGACGTCACGCGGCAAAACGCCCTGCGCGACGAGCTATGCGAGGCCCCCACGGTGAGCTACCTCAACGGCAAATGGGATCCCAACGGACGCTACGACATTGCTTCCATCCTTCCGCCGGCCGGTTCCTGGGATCAGGGTGACCGCACCCTCCTGTGCGGCCTGCAGACTACCGACGCCAACGGCGTACCGCAGGAGTCCACGGGCAAGGTCAGCGAGGTGGACCAGGCGATCGTCGCCAAGCCCGGCGAATGCCGCAAGGTGGATGACAAACAGGTAGTCAGCACCGTGCCGTGCCAGGAACCGCACCAGATGGAGACCGTGTCCGTCATCAGCCTGGCAGAGAAGTTCCCCGATGCTTACCCCAGCGATGAAGAGATGGATAAATTCCTCTCCGAAACGTGTACCCAGAACGCCATGGATTACCTGGGCGGCGAGGAGAATCTCTACCAATCCACGCTGCAGCCTTTCTGGGGCGCGATGAGCCGCGAATCGTGGGAGGGAGGCTCCCGTTCGGTGAATTGCTCGCTGATCCACATCAAGGACGGCCACTTCTCCGAGATCACCGGCTCTGCCACGGGCGGCCGTGATGCCCTGAGCATCAATGGCGCCCCGCCCACGGAGCAGCCGAAGCGCAACCCATTGCGCGACCCGAATGCCCAGCCAGCCGAGCAGAACTCCCAGCAGGGCAGCGAGAATGCCCAGCCGGCCGGGCAGAACGCCGATCCCGCCGCGCCTGAAGCCGTGGCACCGGCCCAATAAACCCCCGTCCGCTCAACAGGGAGTAAGCACATGTACGAGGTCAGCGAGGAACGCTTCGAGGAATTAGTCGGCGAGGCCCTGGACAAGATCCCGGATCGCTTCGTCGATCAGATGCGCAACCTGGTCATCCTCGTCGAAGAAGAGCACCCGGATAACCCCAACCTGCTTGGGCTTTACGAGGGCGTGATGCTCACCCACCGCACGGCCTCACACACCGGCCACCTGCCAGACACCATCTCGATCTACCGGCAGCCTTTGCAGGCAATAACCAACTCGGAAGAAGAGCTCGCCCACGAAGTCATGGTGACTGTCTTCCACGAGGTCGGGCACTACTTTGGTTTCGAGGAGGACCGTCTCCACGAGCTCGGCTGGGGGTAGGTGCCTACCGTTGCCGCAATGAACTAAACTTCGGTATCCGCCCAGCGCCTCAGCACCCACTGGCCAAAGGGCTTGTCCTGGGGCTCCATGAGGGTAAAGCGGCAGTTAGGCATGTATCCGGTGTAGGCAAAATCGGGGTCCACGCCGCAGGCGTGCGTCGTCACCACACGAATGGCGGCGCCGTGGCTAACGACGACGATGTCTTCATCATCCTCCAGCTCAGCAGCGAGATCCTCCAGCACAGGCTGGTAGCGCGCCAACACGTCCACGTAGCTTTCACCGCCCGGCATTCGGGCTTCCGGGTCGCCGTCGACCCAGCCGCGCAGCGCCACCATGTACTCGCGGTGGGTATCCTCGCTGCCGCTCATCTCATGTTCGCCGGCGAAGACCTCGTGCAGGCCCACGCGCACCTCCACCGGAACGCCGCGCTCATCGGCTGCCTCGCCATATGCGCGTGCGGCCAGCATCGCGGTCTGCTGGGCGCGCAGGGCAATAGAACACACAAAGCGCACGCGGCGGCCCGCGCACAGCTCAGCCAATTCGCGGCCGACATCTTCCGCCTGGCCGCGGCCGCGCTCGGTGAGCTCGGCGCCCGGCGGGCGGGTATCCATGATGCGGTCAATATTGGAATAGGTCTGGCCGTGGCGCAGGAGGATGATTCTTCCGGTCATGCTTCACCACACTATTGACCGGTGCGCGCCTGCGCTACCCAGTCATCGGCCTCTTTCAGCCGCGCCAAATCCCGTGGGCCCTCCCCGAGTTTTACCGCAGAAGGCCAGGAGCCGACAAAAACGACGTTCTCCGCGCGCAACCACAGCGCCCGCAAAGCCTCCGCCACCGGTTGGTCCTCGATGTGCCCGATGAGGTCGGCGTGGAAGCGATAGTTACCGAAGACGGTGCGCAGCGGTCGGGATTCGATGCGGGAAAGATCCACCCCGCGGTGCGCGAATTCTTGGAGGGCGCCGACGAGGGAGCCAGGCTCGTTGGGCAGGGTGAAGATGACCGACGTCCTGTCGTTGCCGGTCCGCTCGGTCGGTTTTCCGGCCGGCCCCACCAGGACGAAGCGGGTCGTGGCCCCGGCAACGTCCGCGACATTCTCCGCAATCGAGTCCAGCCCGAAGACCTCCGCTGCCCGGGCAGGGGCGGCCGCGACATCCACCTCCCCGCGCGCCACGGCCTGCGCCGCCGCGCCATTCGACGCCGCCGGGACATACTCCACGTCCGGCAGGTTCTGCTCCAACCAACCGCGTACCTGCTGGTAGGCCACAGGATGCGTGGAGAAAGTTGTGCGGCTGGAACTGCCGGGGCGCACCAGAATGGAGAAGGACACCGGCAGGTCCACCTCGCGGTAGATCTGGACCCGGGAGCCGTCGGCAAGCGCGTCAAAAGTAGCCGTGACGGGTCCGTCCACGGAGTTCTCAATGGCCACGCAGGCATAGTCCGCCGCACCGGAGCGCACCGCCGCCAGCGCCTCGGCCGGCGAGCTCACCGGAAGGCCCTCGGGGGAGTCAAAGTCAGCGGCAAAATGCTGCATCGCCGCTTCTGTGAAGGTTCCGGCGGGCCCGAGGAATGCGATGGTGGTGCTCATGGCAGCAACTTTATCCCACTCAACTACTAGACTGAGCCGCCATGGAGAGAACCGAGTTCACACTGGACAAGCTGCGCGAGGATCTAGCGGGCCTGAGCCCTGCCGAGCACGGCTTCACGTATCTCGATCTCGAGCGCCGGCCCCAGGCACACGGGCGCTTGAGCGGGTGGATTCTCTCGGTCAAGGATCTCAACGACGTCGCCGGCATGCCCACCACGCTCGGCCATGCCGAGCGTGCCTACGTGGCGGAGGAGACTGATCCTTTTGTGCAGGAGCTTATCGACGCCGGCGCGCGAGTCGTCGGCAAGTCCGCCGCACCCGAGCTGGGCCTGCGTGTGGACACCGAACCTGTCGGCCTGCCCCACCCGGATAATCCTCTCTATCCCGGCCATACGCCGGGCGGTTCCTCCGGCGGGGCAGCGGTCCAGGTGGCGCGAGGATTGCTGCGCGCCGCGCATGCTTCCGATGGCGGCGGTTCCATCCGCGTTCCGGCCGCTGCCTGCGGCGTCGTCGGGTTTAAGCCCGGCGGCGAGGACCTCTCGGTGCAGGGGTTCATCACGCGCAGCATCGCCGATACCGCCGCGCTGCATGGCCTTCGTCCGCGTGCCCAACGCGCCCGCATTGGCGTGCTAACGGATTCCCTCTTCGCTAAAACCGAGGTGGCCCCGCACATGCTGCGCGCGGTCGCGGAGGCCACCGCCACCTTTGAAGGCGCCGGCTTCGAAACCGTCGCCATCTCTGCCTACCCTCAAGCTGCCCGCACCTTTGAGGCCTTCCAGCACATCTTCACCCGGAGATTGGCGGGCCTCGACTTTGCGGAGGGTTACGCGGAATGGATTCGCGCGAAGGGCCGCCGAGTCACGGATTCCGAATTTGCCGCGGCCCGCGCCCACGCCGCTCAGCTACCGGAAATGCTGGCACAAGAGTGGGAAGTAGACGCCATCTTAAGCCCCATGCTGGCTTTCGATCCGCCGCGGCGCGGGCACTTCTTGGCGCTGGAGCACCAGGCCAACTTTGATGAGCAAACGCGGTGGTCACCGTGGGGCTCGCTGTTCAACGTGGCGCAGCTGCCCGCCATCTGTGTGCCGTGGCCGGTGCGCGATCACCCGCCGGTGGGCGTGCAGTTAGGGTCAATCACGCTTGATGACGCCTCCCTTCTCGGCCTCGCCCAGGTGCTTCACCCATGATCGCGCGCTCACGCCTGCGGGCGGAAATACTCATCGTCCTCACCATCACCTTTGGTGTTTCGGGTGTGCGCGCCGCATTGCGGCTGACCGATTCTCTGCTCAACCCGGCACCGCTCAACGAGCAATCGGTGACCGTTAATGCTTCGCAGTCGGCGACTACGTTGCTCGACCTCGCCTTCCAGCTGTGCAGTGCCGCGGTGCTCTTCGCGTGGGGAGCGCTTGCCCTGTACTTGATTTCTTCTCCACCCCGCCCACAATGGCGGGACGGCCTGCACGGCGCGGCGTTGGCGGCGGTAATCGGCCTGCCGGGTCTGGCGCTGTATTACATAGCGCTGCACTTCGGCTGGACCAAGGAAGTCGTCCCGGGAGCTTTCGATACGTGGATTGAGATTCCCGTGCTGCTCATCAAGTCCTTTGCTAATGCCTGGGCGGAGGAGCTCGTGGTGGTGTATTGGCTCATGACCAGGCTTAAGCAGTCTGGGTGGGCCCTGCCCGCAACGCTGGCGGCTTCCTCCATCCTGCGCGGCTCTTATCACCTTTACCAGGGTGTTTCCGCGGGCTTCGGCAATATCATCATGGGCGTGGTCTATGGCTGGTACTTCCACCGCACGGGCAAGGTGTGGCCGTTGGTCATCGCGCACTTTCTTATCGACGCCATCGCTTTCGTCGGCTACGCCCTCCTCTTCGGCGCTTAAGCAAGAGCTATCGGCAAGCCACAGCGAAAAGACACCTACCGCCCCCTGTGTGATAGGTGGGGCAGAAGTTGTTTCGCGGTACAGTGTTCCCCATGACCTACCAAGGACGCGATCCAGAGCGCGAAGCCCGCCGTGCCGGCGAGCCCCACGGCACACCTCGCCGCACAGGCTCCGCTAGCTCTGCAGGCCCTTCCCGCCCCCGGAACATGGCCAGCCCACGCGGCTCACACGCGGCCGGTGATGACGCTGGCGAGTTCGTCCTTGGTGCCGACGGGCAGCCCTTGCGCGATCGCTACGGCCGCCCGGTGCGCCGCCGCCCATCCGCGCAGCAAGCTAATCCTGCGCATTCATCCTCCCGCGCTCAGCGCCCCAGCGCGCGGCGCTCCCGGCCAGAGGAGACCCGCTTCGACGTCGACGCCTACATGGCCCAGCGCTCCCCCGCACGCTCTGCGCCCCGCCGAAGCGCGCCTTCACAACAGTCTGCTGTCCGCACCAATCGGTACACCCCGGATGCCCCACCGCGTAGCTACGCTCCGCAAGCCCCCACCCGCAGGCGTGCCGAAGGTCGCCCGCACAGCCGCCGCAAGAAAGTAAACCCAGCCAAGCAGGCTTTCGGTTGCCTGGGCTGGCTCGTCGTCATCGCCCTCGTCTTCATGGTGGCCTTTACCCTGTGGACGGATTCGCGTTTAACGCGCATCGATGCCCTGCCCACCGAGCAGGTGGCACAAACCTCTGGTACAAACTGGCTGCTCGTAGGTTCGGACTCGCGCCAGGGGCTCACTGAAGAACAACAGGCGGAGCTAGGCACCGGTGGCGATGTGGGCGTCGGCCGCACCGATACCATCATGCTGCTGCACATTCCCGCATCCGGAAAGGCCCAGTTGGTCTCCATTCCGCGCGATAGCTACGTCGACGTCCCCGGCTTTGGCATGGACAAGGTCAACGCGGCCTTTACGTACGGCGGCCCGCAGCTGCTGACCCAAACCGTGGAGCAAGCCACCGGCCTCCACATCGACCACTATGCGGAGATCGGCATGGGCGGCTTGGCCAACGTCGTGGATTCCGTCGGCGGCGTGGATATCTGTGTTAAGGAGCCCATCAACGATCCGCTTGCCGGCATCGACCTCCAAGCGGGCTGCCAAAAGCTCCGCGGGCCGGATGCCCTCGGCTACGTGCGCACCCGCGCCACCGCGATGGGTGACTTGGACCGCGTGGAGCGCCAGCGCGAATTCTTCGCCGCACTGCTGGATAAGGCAACGTCTTTCTCCACGATTGGCAACCCCTTCAAGGCAATTTCACTGGTTAACCACACCGCCGACTCCTTCATCGTCAACGAGAAGGACCACGTCTGGCACCTTGCCCGCGTGGCGCTATCCATGGCCTCCGGCGTGGAGACGAAGACGGTTCCCATCGGCGGCTTCGAGGACACAGTCGTGGGCAACGTCGTCCTCTGGGACGACGCCGAAGCCCAAGCGCTCTGGGACTCCCTGCGCTAAGGCTTCGGCCGGTCGTTTCGATCAAATAAGGCTCCAAAACCACAAGGTTTTGGAGCCTTATTTGATCGTTTCGTACCCACGCCTCGGGGGGGCGAAGGCGCCAGGGCAACTAGCGCAGCGTCACCTGACGGGACTTGATGTTTTGCAGCTGCTTGCGCTCATCGGCGTCGAGGTTGGCGTCGTTGGAGATCTCCTCCTCCAGCGCCTTGTTCACGCGAGACAACTCTGCCTCGTAGGAATCGTGCGCAACCTCCGGATCGAGGTCGAAGACCGGAGCGATGAGGCCGTGGGTACGGAAAACGCCGGCAAACTTGGTGTTTTCTCCCAGGTTGAGCTCACCGCGAGCGGCGATGCGCGCGAGGGCGTTAAGGAAAGCATTCTCGTCATCGCAGGGGCGGACCCAGCGGATGTGTGCCTTGCCGCCACCGGCGTTAGCCCAGAAGGCGGTACCCACAAAGCCCTCGGCCTCCTGGCCTACCTGGTAGGACTCAATGACGGAATCGTTGGCGCGCTGCAGAGCCTGTGCCATCTGCGGCGGGACCTGCGCGCCTTCCGGCATCCACCACGCGAAGTCCTGGTAGACGTTGATCTCCAGCTCGGCGTCTTCCTCAAGCAGCTCCTTGAGCTCCGGCTGGGAGCCATCAGCAGCGGTGGACTCGAGGGTGGAACCCGGCGCGTTGTTCTTCACCCAGTTCAGGGCGAAAGCTAGGTCGCGGCCCGGGTTGTGCGTATGGGACTGCACCTGCAGGCCCACGAAGGCCTCGCCGCCGGACTCCTCATCACGGATGAGTGCCGCGGTAGCACCGGGCAGCACGGTGGAGACGTAAACGTCCTTGTCAAAGCCTTTCACAGACAGCTTCGCCGTTGCGGAAGGAACGAATTCCTGCAGGGCGACGAGGCTAGCCTCAGCGGCGAGCCCACCGAAGGGGCGGGGGTCCTTTTCCAGGGCAGCGCGCTCGGCGGCGCGGGCAGCGAGCTTAGCTTGGCGGCGGGACATGCCCTCCGGCAGCTGTTCGTTCTTCTTTTTCTTCTTGGCCATACTGAACAACTTACCTGTTCATTACAGCTCAATGGCATGCAGGGCCACTTCCGGCTGGTTCGTGGCGAGAATATCCACCCCATTGGCCCACGCCCACTTCATATCCTCAGGTTTATCGATGGTCCACATGTACGTGGGCAGACCATGCGCACCAATGGCGCCTGGTTGGAGCTTGCCGCGCAGCAGCGACATGCCTAGGCCCGTGGGCTGCGATAACAGGATGTCCGGGCGGTTGAAATGGCGCTCCCAATCGCGGCGCAAATATATGCGGTCGATATGCGGGGCGAGCGCTGCCATTCGACGGATGGCCCGGTGGGAAAAGGAAATCATGTGGATCCGGGGGTCGTCGACAAGCCCTGCGTAGCGCAACCGCAGCACCATCTGTTCTTCGAGGATGTCGCCCTGCCCCGAGGGATGCTTGGTCTCGATGTAGAGGTGATGCTTCTTATCGCCGAGCATCTCGAGGAGCTCGTCGAGAAGCAGCATGCGCTGGCCACCACCGATCTTGAGGCGGCGCAGCTCCTCCCATGTCATGCGAGACACTCGGCCTGAGCCATTCGTGGTGCGGTCCAGGGTGGGATCATGGTGAACCACCACCTTGCCGTCGCTGCTCAGACGGATATCGCACTCGATGCCGTGAATGGGAAGCTCGAGCGCTTTTTCAAAGGCAAGAGGGGATAGCTCCGGATATTTCCCGGAGTATCCCCTGTGGGCGACAATCTTCACTAGCCGAAGATTTCTTCCTTGATGGTGTTGAGAGTGTTGAAGGAGTTCTCGAAGCGCTCCTTCTCGTGGTCATCGAGGGCCAGCTCGATAACACGGTTGACGCCGGAGCGGTCAACGATGGCCGGGGTGCCGATGAAGACATCCTCGTGGCCGTACTCACCCTGCAGGTAAGCGGAGACAGGAAGTGCGACAGCCTGGTTCTGAATGACCGCGCGGGTGATGCGGGCCAGGGCCATGCCGATGCCGTAGGAGGTGGAGCCCTTGGCGTCGATGATGTGGTAGGCGGCGTCGCGGGTGTCCTCGAAGATCTTCTCGATGCGCTCGTTGTAGCCCGGGTCCTTCTCAGAACGGTGGGACAGGGAGACACCAGCGATGTTGGCGGAGGAGACGACCGGCAGCTCGGAGTCACCGTGCTCGCCGATGATGTAGGCGTGGACGGAGGTCGGCGCCACGTCATCCATCTCAGAGAGCATGTAGCGGTAGCGGGCCGAGTCCAGGACGGTGCCGGAGCCGATGACGCGCTCGTGCGGGAAGCCGGAAGCCTTCCACACCGCGTAGGTCAGCAGGTCCACCGGGTTGGAGGCGACCAGGAAGATGCCGTCGAAGCCGTTCTTCATGACGTCACCCACGATGGAGTTCATGATCTTGACGTTCTTGTCCACGAGCTGCAGGCGGGTCTCGCCGGGCTTCTGAGCGGCGCCGGCGCAGATGACGACCATGGAGGCGTCCTTGCAGTCTTCGTAGGTGCCCTTGGTCACGCGGGTGCGGGACGGGGCCCAGACAACACCATGGTTGAGGTCCATGACGTTGCCCTCGAGCTTCTTTTCGTCGATGTCGATGATGGCCAGGTGGTCAACAGTTCCCTGGTTGACCAGAGCGTAGGCGTAAGCAACTCCAACGTCGCCCGCGCCGATGAGTACTACTTTGTTTCCAACATGATTTCCCATGCCTCCTATTGTGCCCCCAATGTCCGAATTTTGCTCGTTATGCGCCCGAATTCACAGACCCAGTAGTCCGATCTCACATTTTTATGTCTGATCGGACATCTATGGAGGCTGCGCTGCACGTCGAACCTAAAGCTGGTTCAATGGCCAGCATGCGTCAACTTGCGCGCCGCATCGCACTCAGAACCGCCCGCACGGGCCTTCAGGCTGCAATCTTTTCCCTGGAGATCATCAGCGATCTCACGCCCGGCATGCGCATGACTGGCCGGCGGCGCCTGCCACAAAACATGTGGCCCGGGCTCTTCGGCGCCGAAGTCGCAACGTGGGCAGCCGTCTCCCCTTCCCTTTTGCCCCGCCCGTGGTGGGTCACCGCCGCCAACGTGGCCATCGGCCAAGGCGCTGGACACCTCGCCGCGACCACCGCGGCCTTCGCTGCCAAGCGCGCGCTGCACCACGCTGGCCGCCGCCCCCAGGACCGCGTCGGCCCCACCACTCGGCGCTATTCCTACTACGCACTGGGGGTTGGCACGCTCATCGCAGGCATACGCTCCCTGCGCAATCAGACGGAGCAAGCCCGGCTCGTGGGAAAGCTCAATGACCGCGGACCGCAGTCCGCAGCACTGGGCATGGCCGTGGGCACGGCAGGCTACGGCGCCTTGCTCGTTGTGGGGGAAGCAGCCCAGCTCACCGTCACCCAGCTTTCCCTCCAGGTCCAGCGCTGGCTGCCCAGGTGGATTGCCTGGCCGCTAGCCGGCGGCGCGGTCGGCTTCGCCACAGCCCTGGTCAGCGACCGGATGGTGTGGCGGCGCCTACTCCGCAAGGCCTCCGTCCAAGGCCTTGCACTCAACAAACTGGTATATCCGGGCTCCGCCATGCCGTGGGAGCCGGAGCGCTCTGGCAGCCCCTGGTCTCATGAGCCCTGGACGGCCGTCGGCTCACAGGGCAGAGCGTTTCTTGACCGCGGCCCGCGCGCCCAGGACATCAAGGAGGTCATGCACTTCGAGCGCGCCCACGAGCCAATTCGCATCTATATCGGACTCATTCGCGGCCGCGGCCCGCACGCCGCCGCACGCCACGCGGTGGCGGAGATGGACCGCACAGGCGCGTTTCACCGCGACACGATCGTGCTGCAAATGCCCTCCGGCTCAGGGTGGATCAATAACTATGCTGTCAGCGGCTACGAATTCCTCACGCGGGGCAATTGCGCGACCGTGGCCCTGCAATTCGACTACTTGCCTTCCATGTTTTCCTACCTGGTGGACAAGAACCTCTCCCGCACCTTTGCGCGCGAGCTCATCGCGGCCGTCCATGACCGCCTCGAGCTCCTCCCTGAGGACAACCGCCCCAAGTTGTATTTCAGCGGCGAGTCGCTGGGCTGCTATGCCATCGTGGAGAACTTTGAGACGCTCGAGGAACTCCTCGCCGCCTGCGATGGTGCGGTCTTCACCGGACCTCCGCGGATGACCAGCTTCATGCGGCGCCTGCACCGTGAACGCGGTTCCCTGGAACGCCTGCCGCTTATCGACGGCGGCCGGCACCTCCGCTTCGCCGCCGTTCCTGCCCACATGGAGCACGACGCCTTCGGCGAGCCTTATGGTCGCTGGGAACGCCCGCGCGTGGCGGTGGGCCAGCACGCCTCCGACGCCATCGTGTGGTGGGACAGCAAGCTCATCTACACCCGCCCCAACTGGATCCACGAGCCCACCCCGCAGACCCTGTACGCGGATACCTTTAAGAATCTGCGTTGGCACCCGTTCATCACCTTCTGGCAGGTGGCCCTGGATCAGATCAACTCCCTCAACGTGCCCGGCGGCCACGGGCACAACTACTTCGAGGAAACGTTTTGGTACTGGGATTCCGTCCTTGGATCCCAAACGCGCACTCAACTCACCCCGGAATTAGCCGAGCGCATGCGGGTCTTCGTGGAGCGCGACCAGCTCAATAAACCTTCCGATTTCCGCACGCACGTGCGCAAACAGCTCTAGCCGCACGCCAGTGCGCTCACTGCGCTAGCCGCACTTCACACCGGTGCTGTGGTGCGGGCAGTAGCCATTGGGCACCTTGTGCAAGTACTGCTGGTGCTCGTCCTCAGCCAGGTAGTACTGGCCTGAGTCCGTCTCACTGAGGAGGGTGACTTCGGTGGTGGTGGCGCCGAAGCCGGCGTCGGCAAGCTTGCCCGCGTAGGAATCCACGAGCTTCTGAATCTCCGCGCGTTCCTCCTCAGTCTCTGGGTAGAAGGCCGAGCGGTATTGCGTGCCCACGTCGTTGCCTTGGCGGAAGCCCTGGGTGGGGTCGTGAGCTTCCAAGGCCTTAACCACAAGGTCGCGCAGGCTCACGCGCTGTGGATCATAGGTAATCTGCACAGACTCCGCATGGTTGGTCAGCCCGCGGCAGACCTCGTAGTAGGTGGGGTTTGGCGTGGTGCCGCCCGCATAGCCCACGGAGGTTGCCTCCACGCCTTCGGTCTCCCAAAACATCTTCTCGGCTCCCCAGAAACAACCGATGGCAATGATGAGGGATTTCTGCCCCTCTTTCCACGGGCCGGTAATCGGAGTGCCCAGGACCGCGTGGGGCTGCGGGTTCTCAAGAACAGGCTCCGCGCGCCCGGGAAGAGCGTCCTTAGCTGCCACCAGCGTGGGTTCTGGCTTGAAAAGAAACATGCTGGGTTCTCCTTACACTTAGCGTTGTCCTCCCTCTTATACTCCGCCGCGCTGCCCGCAATCCAGGTTTTTGTTCACGGCGGCTCCCATAGAAAAATTATTGTGGCCAAATTCTCATCCGGCCCCTACCATGGGGCCTCGTACCCCAAAGAAAGGATGAAACAAATGGCTGTTTACGAACTTCCGGAACTCGACTACGCATACGATGCTCTGGAGCCGCACATCTCCGCTGAGATCATGGAGCTGCACCACTCCAAGCACCACGCTGGCTACGTTGCTGGCGCTAACGCTGCGCTCGAGGCTCTGGAGGAGCAGCGCAACGGCGAGGCTAATGCTGACGCCATCCGCGCTCTGTCCAAGAACCTGGCCTTCAACCTGGGTGGCCACACCAACCACTCCATCTTCTGGAAGAACCTCTCCCCGAACGGTGGCGGCGAGCCCACCGGCGAGCTGGCTGAGGCTATTAACCGTGACTTCGGTTCTTTCGAGAAGTTCAAGGCTCACTTCTCCGCCGTTGCCACCGGCCTGCAGGGCTCCGGCTGGGCAGTTCTGGGCTATGACCACGTTGCTGGTCGCCTGGTTATTGAGCAGCTGACCGATCAGCAGGGCAACATCTCCGTGAACTTCACCCCGCTGCTGATGCTGGATATGTGGGAGCACGCCTTCTACCTCCAGTACAAGAACGTGAAGGCTGATTACGTTAAGGCTGTCTGGAACGTCTTCAACTGGGATGACGTTGCTGAGCGTTACGCTGCTGCCACCAAGTAAGCACTGTGGCCTCCTTTAAGGCCACGTAGCTTCATCCCGCGCTGGGGCCTCTTCGTTGAGGCCCCAGCGCGGTTTCGCGTTTTCATCCATCTACAGGCCTCGCGGAGGGGCGCCCAATCCCGGCGCGCGAGCCGAAACTGCCCGAGCTGCCAAAGTTATACGCCGTCATTGCCGATCCGCGCGGATCTTCGTCATGTAGGGCAGTTGGCCTCTCGGCAAAGGCAATCTGCGACCCGTGAGGGTGATGGACTACACCCCTTCTGCCCCCACTTAAACGTCATAGAGAGCAACGCGGCGCGGCCCTCGCATTGCTCGCGGTGAAACTGCCGGGCCAACCGGTGCACACCATCCCCTGGCTGCCCCACGAGGTCTCTACCCCGAAGACGCTCGCTGCTCTGGCCGCTAAGCTTCCCTTCGGCAGCTAGTCGGCCTCGACCAAGCTACTGCCCTCAGCGGTGCGGGCCACGACGAAATCCTTGAAGTGCTCGACCGGCGGGGCATCATCGCCCTTCCTCCACACCAGTCCTAGCTCGCGGTAGGCCGCGGGCTGCAGGGGGACGGGGTTGCGGGCTTTGAGGTAGGGGTCGTCGAGCGGCAACAGAGCCGATCCCAGCCCAGCGGCCACGAGGCCCGCCACGGTGGTGAGTTCCATGGATTCGAAGACGAGGCGCGGGGTGAAGCCGGCCTCGCTCGCTAGGGAGTCGAGCAACATGCGCGTTCCATAGCCCGGCAGCATGCCGATGAAGGGTTCATCGCGGAAGTCTTCCATCCGCACCCTGTCTCGCCCTGCGGCCCAATGGCCTTCCGGAACCGCTAGACCGAGGCGTTGCAGTTTGAGCTGGTGCCACCCTAGCGGTCCGGGGGCCGTAGGGCGGGGGCCGACCAGCGCCAAGTCGGATTCGCCGGCGGCTACCCTCTCCACGAGCTCGCGGGCCGCACCCTGGTGCAGACGGATATCCACGTGGGGATGCTGGGCGCGGTAGGCCTTGAGCAGCTCCGGGACCATCCACGTGCCCAAGGAATGCATGAAGTCGAGGCGCACGGTGCCGCGCTCCGGATCCATGAGGCGGGACACGGCATCGCGCGCGGCAGCTTCGGACATCAACATCCGCCGAGCGTGTTCCACGAATGCCTGGCCGCGGGCATTCAGCCGCAGGCGCCGGCCGCTGCGCTCGAAGAGGCTGGCCCCCACCTCCGCCTCGATGCGCTGCACGCGGCGGGTCAGCGCGGATTGAGAAAGCCCGAGGGCGTCGGCAGCCGCGCCGACGAGCCCATGGTCCGCCACCGCGACCACGCCGCGCACATCTTCCAGATTCATGCACACCTCGCATGCTTTAAGTAACTTTCGGACATTTTACACATAATCCGCGCTAGGCCATGCTTGATGCATGACCAGAACGCGGCGCGCCACCATTGCCATGCTCTTCGTGGGCCTGGCAATTTTTTCTTGCCTCTATCCCACCCAAGCCATGCTGCCCACCTTGGTGGAGGACATGGGCATGTCCCCCACCGAAGCCGCCATGACCATCTCCGCTGCCACCGGTGCGCTGGCCATTTGTGTCATCCCCGTGTCCATCATCTCCGAGCGCATCGGTCGCGGAAAACTACTGCTTGTTTCCACCATCGCGGCCACGCTCATCGGCATGCTCGTGCCGCTTGCCCCCAATCCAGAGATCCTCATCGCCACCCGCGCGCTCCAGGGCGCTGTCATCGCCGGCGCACCCGCTACCGCCATGGCCTGGATTTCGGAGGAGCTCGAAAGCTCCTACGTCGCCCGCGCCATGGGGCTGTACATCGCCGGCACCACCATCGGTGGGCTGACCGGCCGCCTCATCCCCACCGGGCTTCTCGAGCTCACCTCCTGGCGCTGGGCCCTGGCCGGCTCCAGCCTGGTCACACTTATCCTCGCCATCATCGCCGCTATTTTGCTGCCCTACCAGCAGAATTTCACCCCAAAGGAAATCCACTTCCGCTCGGAGCTGCGAGCCATCTTCCGCCATGCCCGGGATACCCGCCTCATCCCTTTATTCATCGTGGCCTTCGTGGCCATGGGCACCTTCGTATCCCTCTATAACTTCCTGGCATTTAGGCTCATCAACCACTTCCACCTCGCGCCCGGTTTGGCAGGCTTGGTCTTCCTCTTCTACCTCACCGGCACATGGTCCTCGGCGCGCGCCGGCCGGCTGGTCTCACAAGTAGGCCACGCCAACACGCTGCTCCTATCCTGCCTGCTTTTTGCCGTGGGCATCGCGCTATGCATGGGCTCTTTAATCCCCACCCTGCTCGGCATCGTGTTATTCACCATCGGCTTCTTTGCCGCGCACTCCACGGCCTCGGGGTGGGTGGGCCATATCGCCACCCACGACCGCGCGGAGGCCTCCAGCCTCTACGTCTTCTTCTATTACCTGGGCAGCTCCATCCTGGGCGCGCTGGCCGGCGTGCTCTTTGATTCCTTGTCGTGGACCGGCTTCATCGCCGTCTACACCGCCCTCGCCACGGGCATCGCGGTGCTGAGTTGGGTTGTGAGAAAAACCGGATAAACTCGTGTTTTATGGACAAGTGGTCGCCGCGCACATGGCACAGGAAAGCATCCCGCCCGGTCAGCCTGTGGATGATGGTTTTTCTTCTCGCCGGCGCAACCCACACCCTTATCCCAAACTACCGCTGGGTCCTCATCCATCTCTTCACCCTGGGCATCCTCAGCAACAGCATCGTGGTGTGGTCCCAGCACCTCACCGAAAAGTTCGTGCAGCTCAAAGTTCCGATGTCGGCCCGCCCTCGCCAGCTCGCGCGGATTTATCTGCAGAATTCCGGCGTTATCCTCACCCTCGTGGGCCAAATCCTCAGTGAATATTGGGGCCACCACTGGGTACTCACACAGATAGGTGCCACGCTTGTCGCTCTTGCGGTGTCCTGGCATGGGTTGGCCCTCTTTGCTTTGTGGCGCCGCGCGGAATCCAAACGATTCCGCCCCGTCGTCGCAGCTTATGTGGCCTCGGCCTTCTTCCTTGCCGTGGGCGCTACTCTTGGCGCATTCCTCGCCACACACCCCTCCCATCCGCGCCTGCTCATTGCACACGTTGCCGCCAACATCGGCGGTTTCGTCGGCCTCGCAGCCGCCGGTTCACTCACCATCTTGTTCCCATCTATCTGGCGCACCAAGGGAATCAACCCACACATGAGCCTAAGCTTCACGCTGCTGGCGCTGGGCGTGGTGACCACCGTGATCGGCAGCGCGTGGAATGTACCGCAAGCGGGTCTGATCGTCTACTGCGTCGGCTGGGCGCTCAGCCTGCAGAGCTGGCTGCTCAATGCCCTCACCGTGTTCCGAGAACCACGCGGGCGCATCACCTTCCCGGCGCTTTCTGTGCTCTTTTCCTGCTTCTGGTTGCTCGGCAGCCTGGTGTATTACACCACCCAGCACTTCTTCTCCAGCGAGCCACAGATTCCCATGCTCGCGCTCGTCGTAGGGTTTGGCGCCCAACTGCTCATCGGCGTCATGGGCTATATGCTGCCCACCACGATGGGCGGCGGCCCTTCAGCGGTGCGGGCGGGTCTGCGCGAATACAACCGCTGGGGGCTGGGGCGCTCGGTCTTCATCAACGGCGGGCTTGCCCTGTGGCTGGCCACCTCCAGTTCCCTCACCATGGTTGCCGCCTCCCTGCTCTGCCTCGGTTCCATGGCCATCATCCCCGTACTCACCGCTCGCGCGGTCAAGGCTCAGAAAGCCGTGCTCCTCAAGAAGGCCGAAGGCCCAGCACCCACGACCACCACGGACTGGGACCAGGTGTGGGTGGCCCTTGCGGTGCTCATCATCCTCGGCGGACTCAGCCTCATCCTGTAGAGCCCCAGACCTGAAACCAGAAGGCAGAGAATCTAGGGCTCGAGGGGTGGCACTCCCGGCGCGCCGTGAGACATCCACTCGCGGACGGCATGGGTCGCGCGCACATCGCCGGCGTTATAGCGCAGAATCTGCGCACGCGCGTCCGTGTCACCGGCGAGGGCGGCGCGGCGGGCATTGACGGATTCCTCGCCATCGAACTCTTCCGGCCATTCAAAGCCAGCGACGGGCGCCACGGTTTTCAGCCCCAGGCCCGCAGTGCCGGCGAAACTGCGCTTGACGTGGACGAACATGTCCACCCATTCCTCTGAGGAGATGAATTCCTCGACCTCCTCCAGGCTCGGGGTGGAAAAGCGCTGGGCGGACCTGCGCATCCAATGGTTTTCGCCGTGGGCGGAGTAGCAATAGGCCGCGAAGGTCTTGCCCGCCGCATGCGCGTCAGCGCGCACCCCCATGAGCCACTCCCAAAACTCGGCGAAATTCTCCGCCTCGGCCCGCCCTCCCAGCGGCTCCCAGGTCACAAAGGGGTGGTACTCGCCGTCCAGGAGCGCGCCCCACAGGTATGCACCTTGATCCAGGTAGGCCTCCATATCGACGTCGACTTCCACATCCGCGCGAGGAACGCTGATGCGGCCGCGGCGCAGCAAAGGGACGCCCTCGCGCCACGCAGCAGCGAGGGCGGAGGGAGCGCCGAGGGAGGCGTCGATAAGCCCCTGCACCGTCGTGATACCGCGCTCGCGGTAGGGGTTAGCGCGGTCGCCCGGCAAGAAGAGGGAGATATCATCCCGGGCCTCCAGCTCTTGCTTACACAAGGGCCAAAAGCGGCAGGAGGCGCACTCCTTGACGCGGCGCGGCCCAGCGGGAAGCGGCTGTACGAGCGCCTCATCGATGCCGAAGCGCGAGGTATCCGTGACAAAAGCCTGACCGCGGTCCTGCCCAATCGCCGCACCCCTGCCAGAATTCAGGCCGACGTCCTCCAAACCCCGCGCGGCCAGGGCTAAACGGTAGCCATCGACGGCGTGATGCTTAATCTTGTATTTCGCCGGCAGCGGCTCACTCAATCCCAAGCGATGGGTGGGGACAACCAGCGTGCGCGAGTTCTCATGCGGGCGGGCCACGCGGTGATCCGAGACGATAACGGGGCTGTACTTATCACCATCCCGAACCAGAAGCTCCACGCGCACCATCCACTCCGCCGTAGAAAAGACGGCGTTGGTGATGTGTGTGTAACCGTGAGCCAGCGCCTCCAGCGTGGCAAGCGCCCGCTCGAAATCATCCCCCTCCAGATCAATCCGGCGGAAACGGCCAGGCCCCTTCTTGGGAAGGCGAGCGAGCGCGGCATCGATAGCCGCGGCGTGGCGCTCCGCCCGGGCTTGGCTCACCGCGGTGCGTGGGATCTCGGGATGGGCGCGGCGCTGCACCAAGCGATAACGGCAGCCCACGAGGTCCGTGGCGACGAGCACATCCTTCACAGCAGGTGAGCTTAGTAGACCACCTTGCTAGAGTTGTAGCGAGACCCTAAAGATAGATTATTTAAGGACGTTTCAATGGGCATTATGAAGAAGATCCGCAAGGCCCGCCGTGAGGCCCGCGCCGAGATCAAGGCTGCCAAAACCCGCGCAAAGGCAGAGGTAAAGGCCGCGGATAAGGCCAAGCACCGCCAGCAAAAGCTATTGGCCCGTCAGGAAAAGGCGCTTATCAAGTCCGAGGAAAAGGGCCTAAAGAAGCGCCGCAAGCACGAATACAAGATGGCCAAGAAGGAACTCGAGCGCATTAAAGAAGGCCGCTTTAATAAGAACAATGTCAAGCGTTATGCCGGCGCCCTGCGCACCGCAGCACCCCTTCTTTTGCCTCTGCTTTACCGCGGCATCACCGTTGCCCAGCGCGAGGTTGAGAAGAAGCGCGCGCAGAAGGCCGGCGTCAGCGCCGAGCAGCTGGCCTCCTTCTCCGGCCACGGCGCACCGCTCAAGGCCCGCACCGCCGGTATCCGCAATTCGCTGAAGGATGCGCAGCTTCCCGCCGGTTTCAAGCGCGACGTCAAGGAGCGCCTCAACGAGCTTGATTCTGCGATCGACAATGCCGAGTACATGACCGATCAGCAGCGCCAGCGCGCGCACCGCTCCATCTCCGGTGAGATCGACTCGCTCAACGACGAGATCCAGTCCAAGCTGCGCGCATAGCCGCTCACACGAATTCTCTACGCCTTCGGGCCGCTGCCTTCCCCGCTTTTAGACGGTGGAGGATAAGCGGCCCGAAGGCTTATTCTTTCGCGCTCAAAACCCCTTTTTGGCAATGCATATTAACGCTGTCACGGAATTTGTTTTCGTTCTATAGTTAATAGCGGGAGAATCAGTTTAGAGCTCGAATGGAGAAACATGGCACGCCGCGAAATCACCCAGTTTTTTGACGATATTGATAATTCGCCCCTCAACGAAGATGAAGTGATCGTTATCCGCTTCAGCGTTGACGGTAAGGATTATCTCCTCGACGTCTCGCAGGAGAATGCCGACAAGTTCCACGCCGCCATGGAGCCCTTCGTGAAGGCTGCTCGCCACCCGATCAAGAAGGACACTCGCCGCTACAAGCCGGCCGATGTCCGCGCATGGGCCGCCAAGCACGGTTACGAGGTGGCCGAGCGCGGCAAGATCCCCAACGACGTCATCTTGGCGTACCGCGACGCCAACAACCTCTAAAGAACGCCCTGCTCGCGTGCTGCCGCCACGGCGGAGGTGCGGGAGCGCACGCCCAATTTGTCATAGATGTGGACCAGGTGAGATTTCACCGTCGCCTCCGACAGCATCAGCTCCACCCCGATCTCACGGTTTGAGGAACCCGCCGCGACCAGCTTCAGTACCTCGAGCTCGCGCGGGGTGAGCGAGGTGCGCGGCGTACGCACGCGGGTCATCAGTTTGTCAGCAACCACGGGCGAGAGCGCCGAATCACCTTCCGCCGCCGAGCGCACCGCCGCGAGCAGCTCTACCGGCGGCGCGTCCTTGAGCAGGTAGCCCACTGCGCCTGCCTCAATTGCGCCGAGGATATCCGCGTCGGTGTCGTAATTGGTCACCACGAGCACCTTGGGGGGATTCTCCATGGAGTAGCGGATAGCGGCGGTCGCTTCCGCACCACCCATGACGCGTGTGCCCTCGATCCCCGCACCAAAACGCAGGTCCATGAGGAGAACATCGATGCCACCCGCTTGGGCTGCGGACACAGCGGCTTCGGCCGTAGCGACTTCGCCCACAACCTCGATGTCCTCAGCCCCCTCGAGCACCGAGCGTAAACCTAGGCGCACGATCTCATGGTCGTCGGCAAGCAAGACCCTAATCACGGGCTTCCTCCTCATTGGTACGGTGTGGACAATTTCCTAATCTACATCGTTGTTTAAGGGCACACTAACTGAGACCGCCGTGCCAGTTCCCGGCATGGATTCAACCACGACCTCGCCGCCGAGTTCCGCCGCGCGCCGGCGCATGGCGGATAGACCAATGTGGCCCAGCCCCGCCGGTTTATTTTCCACCGCTTCCACATCAAAGCCCTGGCCGTTATCCACCACGTCCACGCGCACCTCGTCCGGCGCATACGTCACGGTCACCCGAGCCTTCGTGGCGTGGGCATGCTTGACGACGTTCCCCACCGCTCCCTGCGCAATCCGCAGCAACGCTGCTTCCACCTTCATGGGTAGCTGTTGCGCATCGCCTTCTACGTCCACTGAGACGTCGAGCCCACCGGTCGCCGCAAAATTCTCAGCCATCCTTGTCATTGCCGCCCCCAAGGAGGTTTCGGACAACGCCGCCGGCTGCAACGCCGCAATCATGGCGCGCGCTTCGTGGAGGTTATCCGCTGCTGTTCGCCGAGCCAGTTCGATGCGTTCCTGCGCCTTGGGGATATCCTCCTGTGCGAGATCGCGGTCAGCGGCATGCAGGAGCATCTGAATGGAGGACAAACCTTGTGCCAGCGTGTCGTGGATTTCGTGGGCGATGCGCTGGCGCTCAGCGGTCATGCCGGCCGTGCGCTCGGACTCCACGAGCTGGGAACGGGTCTTCATCAACTCCTGGTTCATGCGGCTCAACGCCCGGAAGGCATAGGTAATAGCAATCGTCACCAAGGCCGATACCGCCGGGCCCATGATGCCGCCGAAGGAGAGCCCGCCCGGTACTTGCACCAGGATGGTCACCGCCGTGGCCGCGAGCACGCAGATGATGCCGGGAATCATCTCCAGCACATAGAGGTAGACAAAGTACAGAGAGAACACGAGGTAGATGGCCGCGGGCGCCACCGCTATATCCGCTAACCACAAGACCGTGAGGATAACCATCCAGCCATAGCGCGCGACGCGCGGCAGGGCCTCCATATAGGCCGAGCCCCCGAAGTACACCACCGCGAAGGAGACCAACAGCAGCAGGTTGAGCACGCCCTGCCACAGCGGCAGGCGTACCGTCATAAATATCGCCACCACCAGCAGCGTCGCCGTCAGGACGTGGATACCGTTGCGCAGTGCATCCGATTCAACCGAGGGCTGGTCTAGTGTGGACGTCATGCGCCACAGCCTACTTCCCCCACTCGCCGCCTGCCTGATCGGCATAAGTTTTGCCGCGGTGGGGTGTTCAGATGCAGCCGACCCCGCCCCCACCACCCAGGCCGCCAACCCCTCGTCCGACACAAACTCAGGCGATGGCCTGCCCACGGACGCTACCGCCGAGGTCAGCGACTGGGAAGACTGCCCCTACCTGGACACGCAATGGGTGGCCGATACGAATGGGCAGAGGATGACCCGGTGGGGCGTCGACAAGCGCTTTAGTACCCCCGCCTGCGTGTTCTGGTCCTACCCCGAGGAACCACAGGCTACCGTCCTGGTCCGGCAGATGCCCAGCGTCGACGAGGCGCGCGCGGTCGTGGATTCGGCCGCACCGGTTGAGGATACGGAGCTCGCCGAATTCGATGGGTGGTCCGGCGGGCGCGGCGTCTTTGAGGATCGCTCGGTCTTTGCAGTCCAGAAGAACAACCACGCCGTGGTGGTGTGGTCAAACCAGCTACAGACTCTCAAGCCCCAGCTCATAGCGCAGGAAGCAATCAACCGCTTAGGTCTGTAACGACCTAAGCACAGTAACGACCTAAGCATTTAATGGTCTAAACAGCGACTAACGCCTAAACGGCGACGTCATTATAGGGCATCTGCGCCGCTACCCAGGGGAAAATCACCTCCATGAGCAGGAAGAAAACCCCTACGGCGAGGGCCAGAGCCAACAACGCCTTGACCGCGGTGGGGCCGGGCAACAGGTTCCAAAGTGCGCGATACATTAGTTCTCCTCCAAGACAGCGGGGCGGTCATTGTCAGCTGATCCGGGTGCTTTAGCCTCGCGGTCAGTCTCCATGGCGTGGATGATCATGCGCTCTGCATTGGAGAACTGCGGGTGGCAGGTGGTGAGGGTGAGCAGGGATTCGCTGGGGTCAGCCCCTTCCATCCCGGGAACAGGCTGGAGCACGCTCACATCACCCGGCAGGGTGATATGGCGCCCCTGTACAGCCTGGTATTCCGGCTTGGCTTGCTGCTCTGGGCTGAAGCAGTCCCCCGCAGCCCCCTCGATAGGCAGCACGCGGTAGGTAATCCAGTCCGTCGCGGTTTCGATGACGATGGCATCGCAAGCCTGCAGGTTTCCCAGGTCATTGAAGGGAGCGCCCTTGCCCACACGGTGCCCGGCTACCGCGAAATTGCCCGGCTCACCAGGCATCTGCGTGTCGGTATAGTGCCCCGGCCCGCGCAACAAATCGTCTTCGTCGGTTCCTTCGAGAACCGCGAACGCGAAGTCCGAGCCGAAGGCCGGGATATAAAGGCGCGCAAAGGCCTCACCGAGCTTCGGGGCATGGCCCGCTCCGCGTGGGTTGTGCCATTCTTCCTGCAGCGTCTCGTTGGCTTGGTCCTGCTTGTGACCAGACTCGATGTTTGTCCAATAGGACTCATAAAAGGCAAAGAGAAGCAGAAGCACGCCGGCCGTCAGCATAAGCTCACCGATGACGGTCCCTACGGTCGGCCGAGTGCGCGCGGTGGGGTGGGGCATACCCATACCTTAGCCTCCCGGTAACGTGTAAGTGCCCCATCACCCTGCAGAAAGAGGAGTAGGCGATGATCAATATCTTCATGTACCCGGTCTCCGGAATCATGAAACTCTGGCACCTACTTTTTGGTTCCTTCCTTGACGGCTCGATGGCGTGGATCCTCACCATCGTCTTCCTCGTGCTCACGGTCCGCGGCATCATCGCTCCGCTGAATTGGCTCTCCGTGAAACAGGGCCGCATCGGCGCCCTCATGCGCCCGGAGATGACCGAACTCAATGAACACCTCACGCAGGCCGATTCGGTCGATGAGGCTGTCGACATCCTCACCCAGCAACGCGAGCTCAAGGAGCGCTTCCAGCACAACCCGCTGGTGGGTTGTTTCCCCGCCTTCCTCATCATCCCGGCTTTCATTGGCCTCTACCAGGTGGTTCTTCGGGTGTCAGGCTCCGCGAATGAACCGGTGGGGATGCTCACGCTTGGCGACGTCTCCTCCTTCCGCACCTCCACCGTCTTCGGCGTCCCCCTCACCGATTTCGCGCGCGAGCATCACGACTTGGTCCTACCGATGCTCGTGGCGGCACTCGTGTTCACCTCCCTCAACACGCTCATCACGCTCTACCGTGGCTTTCTTACCACGGTCTTCGATCAGAAGATTCCGCGCCGCTTGCTGTGGTTCATGGCGCTCATGGTGGTTCTCATCCCCTGGATGCTGTGGAAAGTGGCTTGGCATGGCCCCATCCCCGTGACCATCATCTTCTACTGGGGCTGCTCCTACCTCTTTACCCTGCTACAGACCTTGGTATATGAATTGATCCTGCACCGTCGCTATCCCCTACCGGAGGCCGTCCACGAACAGCGGCGCGACAGCATCCGGCGGTGGCGGGCTAAGGAAAAGAAGAAAGAGAAGAAAGCCGCTAAACAGCGCCTTAAGGAAGACCCTGCCCACAAAGAGGAGGTTGCTGCTGCCCGCAAACGCCACTCGGCCATCGTGGCGGAGGCACGCAAAATTGTTAAATCGAATAGTCAGCAGGAGGCGCCGAGAGAAGCTGAATAGCCAGCTGCTTCGCGGTTACCAGCGGGGCGACGTCGCGGGTCAGGCGGGCGCCGGCGAGCCCGCCATCGAGGAAAATGAGGATTTGGCTCGCCTGCTCCTCTGAGGGGTAGCCATTCTTGGCGTTGAGCAGGGCAGTGATCGTGGAATGCATCCATGTGCGGTGATCGACGCATGCCGCCACGATGCCCCGCTCGGCATCCGTCTCTGGACGCGGGTATTCACCGGCCGCGTTGAGGAAGTGCGAGCCCCGGAACTCCATGGAGGGTTGTTCCTCGATGGCCTTGTCGAAGAAGGCGAGGATCTTGCTCTCCGGATCGGTCGCGTCCTCGGTGCGCCTCTGCCAATCAGCGCGGTATTCCTCATCGAGGGCCTCGACGTAGGCGATAACGAGGGCATCCTTGGAGCCGAAAAGGGAGTAGAGCGACGCTTTGGCCACGTCGGCCTCGCGCAGGATACGGTCAATGCCAATGACGCGGATGCCCTCGGTGGTAAAGAGCCGCGTGGCGGATTCAAGTAGTCGGCTCCGCGGGCTCGGGCGGTTGCGACGCGACTTCTTTTCGGCCATTTCTTCTCCTCACATGACAAAACCGGTTCATCTATACAATATAGACAAACCGGTATGTATGCGAATTTTTACTTCTTGCGGCCCGTAATGGCTCCCACGATCCACAGCAAGATACATGCACCGACCGTTGCCGTAATGATCATCAGGAACCAGCTATCGCCGACGCTCTTGTTGAAGAGCGCTAGCAATCCGCCACCGATGAGGCCGCCGATAACACCAACGATGAGGTTGGTGAACAGCCCCTGGTCACGCTTCATAATCTTCTCAGCGAGCCAGCCGGCAATGATGCCAACAACAATCGAACCAAAGAAACCGAGACCGAGTCCCATGTCACTCACTCCTTCTCATAACAGTAAATAGCGTTTATCTACGTACCCGTCCACCGTACGCGTTAAAACACCAAAACGTCTCGGGCACACCACTTATCCAATAAAAGGGCCCGAATCGTTATAGCGAGGTTATGCGATGGTTACTCCGAGTCTGGTCGAACCACCATCATCGGGCACGGCGCGGACTGCAGCAGTGCGCGGGAGGTAGAGCCCAAGAGCATGCCCTTGAAGCCACCGCGACCGTGGGAGCCCACAACGAGCAGCTGCGCACCTTCGGAGGCCTCCGAGAGTGCACGGACCGGGCGGTCACGGGCGATAACCTTCTTAACCTGCACGTCCGGGTACTTCTCCTGGAACTCCGCGAGGCGTTCGGTCAGCAGTTCTGCTTGCTCCTTCTCGACCTCGGCCCACTCCGCTTGGGCTGCTGAAAGCCCAGCCAGGGAAGCTTGAACCTGCATGTCCATCCAGGTGTGAACGGCGATGAGTTCAGCGCCGCGGGCATCTGCTTCCTTGAAGGCGTAATCGGTTGCCTTCTGGGAGACCTCGGAACCATCGACACCGATAACAACGGGACCGTACTTCGTGGATTCGGTGACGTGGTTATCCTCACGGACCACGACCACCGGGCAGGATGCGTGGGAGACCACAGATGCAGATACCGAGCCCATGACCATGCCGGACAGGCCGCCCATGCCGCGGGAGCCCATGACAATCATGGTGACGTCCTTGGACATCTCCAGCAGCATGTCGATCGGGGAGCCCTCAGCCACGGTGTGGCCGATCTTCAGATCCGGGGCAATCTTGTGGGCCTCGGCGCGGGCCTCCTCGATCTTCTCTAAGGTCTCCGCCTGGAGGTCATCAAAAAGCTCCTTCGGCGGGACCATGCCTTCGGCGTAGAGGAACTGCGGCATCGTGTAACTCGATGCGATACGTAGCGGGATACCCCGTTTCACCGCAGTATTTGCAGCCCAGCGGACGGCGTTCTTCGACGCTTCCGAACCATCAACGGCGACGACGACAATGTCTTCCTTTGCCATGACCTTTCCTTTCGAAGTGCTTACACCTCCAGTCTAATACCTACTGGCCGACCTGTGGGGCGGTGGCGGCATCAGCGTTCGCTGGGAAAAGAATGTTGTAGGCAGCCACAGCAATATCACGAATGACAGCACCGATACCATTAGAGAAGAAATCGATGACGGGCGCGAGAATAGAGTTGAAATCCATGGGAAAAAGAATATCGCAAAAAGGGCGTGGCGCAACACCACTTCCTATCCGCGATGGGCTAAACCCCACCCACGCCCGCGTTGCCGAAGGCCCCATCACCGCATGGGACTTTGTGCACAACCTCATCGTGACCCAACGCCACCGCCACCCCGAAGATAACGACGCGGCCCTCCAAGCCCGCTTCACAGCGAACGAGGTTGTATCCCAAGACGGCACCGCGCTTAGTCCCGACAGCATCCTCGCCACCAACGCGATGGTGTACTTCTACCGCATGCCGGCTCCCGAAACGCCCGTCCCATACGACATCCCAATCCTGCACGAAGACGAGCACCTCTTGGTCGTCGACAAGCCGCCCTTCATGGCCACGATGCCTCGCGCCCGCCACATCACGGAGACTGCCACCGTTCGCCTTCGCCGAATGACAGGCAACAACGAGCTCTCCCCCGCGCATCGCCTGGACCGGCTTACTTCGGGCATCCTCGTCTTCACCAAGGACCGTTCCGTTCGGGGCGCCTATCAAACGCTCTTCGCCGAGCGCCGCGTCACCAAGACTTACGAAGCCATAGCCCCGCTTGCCGACGTCCCCCCAGGCACCGTCTGGCGTTCCCGTATGGAGAAGACCCCAGGGGAATTGCAAGGTCGCATCGTCGAGGGCGAAGTCAACGCCATCACCGAGGTCGGCGGCGTGGAACCAGTAGATAAGGCACCGTACGAAGCTATCCACGGTTCACTTCCCGAGATAGCGAAGTACACTCTCAAGCCACAGACCGGCAAGACTCATCAGCTCCGACTACACATGCTTCAGGCGGGTATCCCTATTATTGGTGACCCCATATACCCCGTCATTTTCCCTGCAGAGGCCGAAGACATGCGAATTCCCATGCACCTGACGGCGACACACATTTCCTTTGTTGATCCATTAACAGCCAGACCCCGAGAATTCTCCTCTCAACTACCGCTTGAAACCCACCATTTGTTGAACCCGTAATTAGGAACCTTTAACCACCGTCAAGGGCTTCGACTTACCATTCGAAGGCCGGGATCCCGCTTTCATTTCCAAGCGGACGCCCGGCCGCCTCCCACCAGGTGCCCGTGTCCCGCGCGCCCTTCCACCCGGCAACGTAGGCCACCACCAAGCCTGCGACCGGAACGACGACAGCGCCAATCGGGCTGAACAGACACGCCACGAAATCAATCACATGGTCAATCTGGAAGAACTCAAACACCATGCCGTAGAACTCACCCCGGCTATGCAGGTCTGGGACGCGCTTAGCCACGGGTTCAATCACTGGTTCTAGACGGTCACGAATCGCCGGCCCGAAAAGCAAAAGAACGAAGGACAGCGCCGCCAATGCAAACTTCTTGCTGAGTTCCCACGCGCCCGCGCGGTGGGGATGTGTGGCTAAGTCAACGCTCCTCTTCCGTGCTGACTCGTTGGCAACCGGAAGAAAGTCGATCCGCTTAAGGCCATCACAGAGTCTTACACGCGCTGAACGACTACCGGGCTCAAAGACATCTACAGTCTTGCCCGCAAAAAGTGGCTCAGACCGTCCTCTTCCCACCCTGGGGCCGGCTTCTCCCTCAAGACCAAAGAATGCTCAATATCTTTCACCCGGGAGACAACCCGCCCCTCACGTATCAGACATGCAGCCGGCACCTTATCCATCAATCCACGGGGTGTAGGACACTGCGCAACCCGCGTCTGAATCTCATCCGAGGTAGCAAGACTTTCAGCACTTTCTGAGTCCGCCAGGGCAGAAACTTTGCCCCGTGCTGCAAGCAAAACATAGACGGTCTTTCCCTCATAGGGAAGTTCCCACAGGTCAATCGGACCTGACCCCTGTTTGGTAGACACCTGATATCCAGCCCGGTTGGGTTGGGAAGAAAGGTAATCTACCACCATGC
>OFLL01000095.1_pt1 | contig 45475 bp, 34 predicted proteins | sample 1540861 | NCBI WGS metagenome assembly OFLL01 (sample SAMEA4413039, study PRJEB24355) | metagenome | biome: human; feature: gut; material: faeces | place: United Kingdom | collected 2010 | reverse complement strand
ATACAGATTTAAAATTGTATGCTTTCGCTTCATCGATGATTTGATCGATTTGCGTACGTGTTGACTCAGGCTTCAATAAAGTGTGATCTATATATTTCTCAAATTTCATACTTACTACTCCTCGTGTTATATAATCTCTTTATTTAATTTTACTATAAATACGAATATATCTCGCGAATTTATATCTATTTATTTTTCAGATTGTGTCCAACGATTTAAGATGACGAATAAAACTAATCCGACAATACTCATTAAACCTAAAATAATTAAAATAATACCGAAATGTGAACTTAATGCATCATTGCCTGGGAAATTTAATGCTTTAAAATCGATTAGAGCCGCAGCAATCGCAATACCTACAGATACCGCCACATTAATAATTAAATTATAAAAACCAATAGCCACACCTGTCATATTAAGATCTATTGTTTTAATGGCTTCGTTAAGTAAAGGTGCATACATTAAAGCAAAGCTACCTGCAAAGAATATCATAGAAATGACGAAGATTGAAATGTGATTACCTACTGCAAATGCAGGTAAAATTAAGCTCAGTGCGATTAAAATAATTGCTGTGATAATCGCTTGTTTTGAATTAAGATATTCGCCGATTTTACCACTTAGTGCACCAACGATGACTGCTACAATATAACCCGGTACTAATAACAGTGATGTTGTGTCTAGTTGAAGATGATAAATTTGTTCCATTATGAATGGGAACGTAAAAATATAACCCAATTGGATAGCATACATTACGAATACTATAAATAAAAATGAAGCATAACGTTTATTTTGGAAAAATGATTTGTTTACTAATGGACGTTGCGCATTTTTAATATATAGCGCAAAAACGATAATCGCAATTAAAGCACCAATCATATATAACCAATTAAAGTTCGTAATAAACAGCATGACTGTTGTAGCAATAGTTGCCACTAGAATTAAGCCAACAAAATCTAAATGAGCTTTATTTGTATTATTTTCTTTTGGTAATAATTTAAATAGGAATGGCAACGTAAATACTACGATTAATGCAATTAAAAACATATTTGTCCAGTGTAAATACGTAGAAATAAATCCACCTGATAATGTACCGATAACTAATGACAAGGAATAACTGCTCGTACTTAAGCCAAGGTAAGTCTTCTGGTCCTCTTTAGAAAGATACTTTGCAACATATATCACATATAATGTCTCTGCAGCAGCTAAACCTGCAGTTTGAATAATACGTCCAACTAAAAGTAATGCGAATTGATGTTGGAAAATGTAACCAATAATTGATCCGATAATGATTAATATCACGCCATAAATAAATAGTGTGCGTATACTAATGGCATCAGATAATGAAGCGTATACTACAGCGCCAATACCAATTACTAAACCGGCTAATGTCGCTTGCCAACTTACTGTAGTTACAGAAATGTTTAAGTCATCAGCAATGGCTACAGAAATCAATTTGAATGAGTTGTCTATAACCAAACTGAATACAAATAAGAATAATAAAATAGGTACTGCTTTCTTTATTTTAGAATATTCAACATTCATAATCATCTACACCAATGACAGTGCAATTTCAATCATATCTGTAAATGCACGTTCCCTTTCCTCAGGTGTTGTTGACGTTTCATGAATTAAATGATCGCTCACTGTGAACACACCTAATGCTTCGACACCAGCGTAAATTGCATTCATGTATAATGCAGCTGATTCCATTTCTACACCTAAAATACCCATACGCATCCAACGTTCACTCGCTGTTGTATCCGCGTTATAGAAAATATCACTTGATAACACATTACCTACATGATGACGTACACCTTTGTCACGTGCTGTTTCAACTGCTTTTTCTAATAACTGATAAGAAGCAATTGGCGCAAAATGACCTGGTAATTGATATTGTTGAACGTAATTTGAATCAGTAGAGGCACCTTGTGCAATAATCACATCATATAAATCAATGTTTTCTTGCATCGCGCCACAAGAACCAACGCGAATTAATTTTTTACAACCAAATGTATGAATTAATTCATAAGAGTAAATGCCAATAGATGGCATACCCATACCTGAACCCATGACAGAAACTTTTTTACCTTTATATGTTCCGGTAAAACCAAACATGTTTCGCACTGTATTGAACTGTTCCACATCGTCCAAATATGTTTCTGCAATGAACTTAGCTCTTAACGGATCTCCTGGCAATAGCACCGTTTCTGCAATTTCGACGTCATTCATTGGCTTAATGTGTGGTGTTGATTTCATAAAATATTCCTCCCAATATTTGTATAGTGATTTGTCTATTTGTCTAACCATGTATATAATAATATTTTTTAAAAGCGCTTTCAAGCATTACATTTTGACAATATTAAGAACATTTTACAGTTATAGCTTCTAACCTTGTATAAAACTAATTTTCAAAGCCTATCTATGTTTAATTTTTATAATTTTTCCAATTCGAGTAAAAATTATTGTATGATGAGAGTGATTAAGTAACTTTATGGAGGTTGTCTACGTGACGCAAACACAACCAAAATTTTTAACGATTTATAATACGTTATATAAAGAAATTCAAATAGGAAAATATCCGAGTGGCCATGCATTACCTACTGAAAAGGAACTTTGTGCGCGCTTTGATGTCAGTCGTATGACTTTGCGCCAAGCTATAAAATTGTTGGCCGAAGATGGCATCGTAGAGAGTACAAGAGGGAAGGGACACTTCGTTATTCCACAAACAAATGCCCAACACGCTTCAAGTATGGATCAATTTAAGCATCCACTTGATCAAATATTGCTAGATCGTGTATCTATGTCATCAATTAATTATCGTGTTGATTTAGAAAGTGAATATACAAATCATTTGTTTGCAAACCATCCTTCTGCCGTCATTGCAATGGAACGCTATTATCAAAAAAAGGACAATCATTCTAAGCAAGCTGATGCATTTTGTTTTACCTTTATACCGTTAAATGTCATTGACACATTTAAAGTGAATACACAAAACGAAGACGACATGAAGACGTTCGTTGAGCAGACGATTTATAGCAATGCATATCAATCAGATTTAAAAATGTCTATTACCAAAGCGCCCCACTTCAAAAATCATAGTCACGTGTTTGATGGTGATACACATTGTTGGCTGATTATTGAAACATTGTACGCACAAACACCTTATCCAATTATGATTAATAAGTGGTATATTCCACAGGAAATATCTGAATTAACACTGACACGTATAAGACAATCGGATTATTAAAATTATTAAAATAAAAAATCATGTGATGACTGTTTAGCTATTGTTTAATCGACAATAACTTTCAGGTAATCACATGATTTTTTCTACTTTAAAACGTATGATGTTTATTTATTTGTTGAACGTTGTCTAAATAATTTTGTTATTCGATGTGCGCTCTTCTCGAAACATTGAGTTCACAAGCACAGAGAACACAAGTAAAGTATTCATCATTGTAAATGATTGTACTGTTTTACCTACATTTGATTCTCCAACCCATTATACAAAAAGCAAATTGATTACCTCATACATACAAAAAAGGTGAAACACCTTGTAGATGCTCCACCTCAATTATATTAAGTTATATTATTTTGCTGCTTGGTATAATTCATCAACTTTTTTCCAGTTAACAATATTCCAAAATGCAGTCATATAGTCTGGACGTTTATTTTGATATTTCAGATAGTAGGCATGCTCCCAAACATCAAATAGTAAGATTGGTGTTTTGCCTTCTGTTAATGGATTATCTTGGTTTGGCGTTGTCACAATTTCTAATTTTCCATCATTAACAACTAACCAAGTCCAACCTGATCCAAATAATGTTGTTGCTTTATTTGCAAATTCATTTTTAAATTCATCTAAAGTGCCCCACTGCGCTTTAATGTCGTCTATTACGCCACCTTTTTCTTCAGAATTAGGTGATAGTATTTCCCAGAATAATGAATGGTTAAAATGACCACCGCCATTATTACGGACTGACATCCTCATCGCTTCCGGTACCTTGTCTAAGTTAGCAATCATATCCGCTAGTGATTGATGCTCTAACTCTGTTCCTTCAACTGTTGCGTTTAATTTCGTCACGTACGTATTGTGATGTTTGTCGTGATGAAACTCCATTGTTCTTTGATCTATATATGGTTCCAATGCATCATATGCATATGGTAAATTTGGTAATTTAAATGCCATAAGTATATTCCTCCTTTTATGAATATACTTTTATAATAATTAATTTCGGGTGTGTTTTGCAATAATTATTATTTATTTGTTATATCCAATTATATAAAATTTAAATATTCGGAATTGATATAATATTTAATATTGAATGCAAAAAGGCATTTAACTGCTTTTGTTTCCCGCTTTTAAAAAGAATTAAAAAAGACAACTTCCATTTTTCAATAAGAAATTGCCTTTTCTTCTTAATCTTAAATTCCTAAAGTATAGCGTTACCGATACTTAAATTGTTTTATGTCGAAGATGCCTCAATATTTGCCATACGTATTGATTTTTCATAGTCATCATTAATAAAAGATAAACTACTATACCAATAGCAATTAATAGCAGCGTAGCGTACATTGTAGGAGGCAAATAATGATTGACCACACCAAGCACAATAAACATCATAACGGCAGCAATGACACATTGAATCGTACTTACAATATTCAACTTCACATTGATTTTAGTAATATCAATAAATCGCCAAATGAGCAAGAAAAACTCTGTAATTAAACGCGCAATAGCAGCACCGTAAATTCCATAAAAATATATCAAAACAAGACATAATACTAAATTCATTACCGCACCAATAGTGATTGACGCATTATATAATCTTATTTTATTCACTATTAATAAATATTGCCTGCTTATCAACATATTTAAAGGAATGATTAATACAAGTATCGCTAAAATGGTCATCAATGGGACAGTTGATGCGAATTCCTCACCAAAGAACCATAAATAAAATGATGGCATAATTGCAATCAAACCAAAGACCATAGGTATTGTTAATATCAATTGAATGTTCATATTATCTGCTAACGTCTTAGTTAAACTATGTGATTGATGTAAAGACATTTTAGTAATACGCGGAATCATTACAAGATCAAATGTATTAATCATTATGATTGCGACCGTTAAAATATTAAATGCGTTAGAAAAGATACCAACTTGTTGGTATGTGCCTACTAAACCAAGAACAACGCAAGAAATACTAGTATATAAGTTGAGCTGTCCATTTGGTAATAAGTATGCTAATGACGAACGAAACAATTGCCAGACGTGTATCCAATTAACCGAAACAAAGCTAATGTATCGTTTTAAATAGATAAACAAAGGTAATTGGTTTAATACCGTCACAATAGCAATAGTAAATACATACAATGATAAATCTGATTGATCTTTGACAAAGATAACAACGACACTTAATACAATACCAGACGCAACAATATTACTAAGGCTAGGTATTTTAAACTTTTCAGTTCCAGCATAAAACCATGAAATATCGAGTGCTGCACCTATAATATAGATACCTTGTAGTAGGAAAATAAGATAGTAATCATCTATAAAGATTGTAATCACAGCGATATACATCGCAAAAACTGTTAACGCTAATAATAATTTACTAACAAAGATATCCCAAAACTGCTGAGACAATTGCCGTTTGTCGTTAACGGACTTGGCGATAACTCTATTAAAATATAACTGAACGCCAACACTTGCAATCATCAAAAAGTATTGCACGATATTGAAAGAAAATGAAACAATACCCACACCACTGGGACCAAATGCACGTGAAATAATGGGTATTGTAATCAGTGGTGTCATCGTTCTAATCAATTGGTATAGCCCTTGATAAATAATATTTTCTTTTAGTGAATCACTCTTCATTACGATCCCTTTCCATCTTTTCATATTGAACAATAAAGACGATAATTCCTAAAATAAAAGCGACATATCTTGAGTTATTAAACGATACTGTTAAAAAGTAAATCAGCATCGTCAACATTACAACAATTGCTGTTACATTTTTACCAGAAATGTTAAATCTAAATAATTCAAACAGTAAATAAAGTATAAATATGATAAATAACGCACCGAATAAAATGCCCCATTCCGCAAAAATTTGCAAATATGTATTATGGGCAACAAGTAAAATACCATTAATTTGCGAGCCAATATGTACATAATCCACTAAGCCAACACCAAAACCTAATGTATATTTAATTACTGAAATGGCATTTATCCATACAACACTTCGCTCAGATCCACTATCATTTAATGATGCAAACCCCTCTTCAAAAATAGACGCCATTCGATCTAATGACGGTAAGGCATCAAGGTCGCTTAATTGGAATAAATAGTAGTTGATATTATAAAAGGTAAAACAAAGTAATATCAGCATAATCACTAACATACTCACAACACTTACCGCATTTCTGCTAAATAACTTTTTAATAAAGAAATAAATGGCTAAGACGATTAATATGATAAACGCAGTCTTAGATCCCGTTGTAGTTAAAGACCATAGCAGGATGCCACATGCAAGGACCTTGAATATGTAATTATGAATATACTTGTAAGCAAGTACCAATGTAATAATCTGTGTCATCGCGAAATAGTTAGGGTCATTCATTAATCCTTTTGAACGTATTTCATCAAAATATAACAATTTCATTAGTAAAGGGGACTTGTTCAAACCAGCTATAATACAAAATAGACCTATAGTCACACTGCTTATAATATAAGAGGTAACGATTACTTTTTTGCTATTACCTAACTTAAAGATGATCATCCCTAAATAGAAATAAATGACTACAAATGCATATTTAACTGTAGATGCAAGAACTTCCTTAACCGTAATAAATATCAAATCATCAAAAAATAGTAAACACAACGTAATAATCATACGGTATGTATACAAAATAATGAAAAACTGTAAAAAATGATTTGCCTTTAATAAATGGTTAGCAAAAAACAGTAAATAAACTAATATTAGTAATGTAATAAAGTCAGCTATAGATACATTCACACCAGCAACAACCGAAGATTGCTGAATAAAAACCGCTAAACCGATAAGTAACAATGTTAGATATTTACTATTGTGTTGATTTTCCATTATAAACGTCTTCCACTTCTTTAATCATTTTCTCCTCAGTAAAACATTCTAAATAACGTTTTCTAGATTGATTACTCATTTTGATGTAATCACTGTCTATTAAATATTTTTCCAGGACTTTGGCAATAGTTTCGGGTTGGTTGTTCATCATACATATACCATTATCAGTTACTAATTCTGAAATACCGCCAACATGACTGGCTATAACAGGCAAACCTGTAGCCATAGCTTCGATAATGCTAATTGGCAAACCTTCATGCTTACTTATTAAAATAAACGTATCGTATTGTGATAATAAATGACTCGCATTAATGACATTGCCCAAAAATGTGACATCATTTTCTAACCCAGCTTGTACAACTTGTTGCTGACAATCATTTAATGTAGGTCCATCGCCTATAAATGTAAAATGCGCATGATTACTGTTATGTAATTTCAATATCTCTATTGCCGCGATTAGATTTTGTGGCAATTTTGGATAAGCAAATCTTGCAATCATAACAAATTGATGCTTTGTCGGGGCATTAATCTGTAAATCTTGCTTATTAGGCAACATTCCAACTACTTCGCCAATATTGTTATGTGATTGGCTTTTTAGCGTTTGCTTAACAGCGGGAACATCTGCAATACCATTATGTATTGTGGTTAATTTCAATCGATTAAAGCGAGATTTTAACGCTAACTGTTTATCGAAATCTGAAACACAAATAATGCTATCTGTAATACGTGACATTAATTTTTCGATAACTAAATATAGAAATTTTTTAGCTGGTTTAACACCCTCTGTAAAAGCCCATCCATGTGCAGTAAAAACTACACGTGTGTCTTTCGATTTCGAAATGAACTTCGCAATTCGTCCGACCGTTCCAGCTTTGGAAGAATGTAAATGGATAACATCAGGTTTAATTTTCGAGAATAACTGTGCTAACACTTTGACAGCTAAAATATCTTGTTTAAAGTCAATTGGACCTACTAAATGTTCGAGAATAATTACATTAACTCTTGCATCTAGTTGTTCAATCATTGGTCCATGATTGCCTACAATGACATAAACATCATGGTGTACGCAAAAATGGTTGGCGAGTTGAATGAGATGTGTTTGTGCACCACCATTGTCTGCTTTAGTAATACAATATATAATTTTCAACTGTTACAAACCCCTTTAATGCTATACTTTCAATTTCTTAACATGGCTATCTCATCAGATGAATAGTATTTATAGCCACGCAAATCAATGATGGCACATATTTCTTAATGCCATTTGATACTGTCTCAAGGGATTCCTCGTTATACTGTAACAATTGGTCACAATCTTTAAAATGTAACTTTTATTTGAACTTATTAAGTAAATTAAGACTACCTTGAGCCTTCCCCTGTAATAACAACCATCAATGTTCTAATTGATATATATAGTTCCATCATTAAACTACCTTTATGTATATATTTCATGTCATATTTCAGTTTTTGTTGCGGTGTTAAGTCATATCCACCTTGAATTTGCGCAAGTCCTGTTAACCCTGGTGTAACAAGACATCTTTGCTCGAAACCTATCACTTCTGAACTAAATAATTCTACAAATTCCGGACGTTCCGGGCGTGGTCCAATAAAACTCATTTCCCCTTTAACAACATTAATTAGTTGTGGTAATTCATCAATGCGTGTTTTACGAATATACTTCCCGACATTTGTTATACGATCATCATCTTTATCAGCCCATTGCGCACCATTTTTCTCTGCGTTTTTACACATCGAACGTAATTTGTATATTTTAATTAATTTACCCATCTTCCCAACTCTAACCTGACTATAAATAGGGTTTCCTGGTGAGTCTATGACGATAGCAATGGCGAATATAACCATAATCGGTAAAGTTAAAAATAATAAAACAATGCTTAAAATTAAGTCAATCGCACGTTTAATTGGGTAATATCTTTTTCTCACTTCTTCTAGTTTGTCTAATTTTCTTTGATAGGCATAACCCTTATTATTATGGACAGCTTCAATGTTATTTTTTTGACATTTCCACTTCTTTAGCTGTAACTTCTTCAATATTATCTACCTCAAAATTAAAGTAATCCTTTAAACCTGTTTCTACTGTATATTTAGGAACAAATCCTAATGCCTTTAAGTTAGAAATATCTGCATAAGAATGCTTAATATCTCCTTTTCGTGCTTCTTTAAATTCATGCTCGACTGATTTTCCATATAATTCACCAATAATACGATAAACCTCTAATAAATTAGTAAAAGTGCCTGTACCAATGTTATAACCGTGTCCAATTGCATCTTTGTGTTCCATAATTAAGCGTACAGATTGAACAACATCATATACATATACAAAATCTCTAGTTTGCAGTCCGTCACCAAAAAATGTAAATGGCTTGTTATGCTCAAATGAATCGAACATCTTTGAAATCACACCTGAATATTGTGACTTAGGATCCTGTCTTGGCCCAAATACATTAAAAAATTTAACAACCGCTGTTGGTATGTTATATAACGAGCAATAATTTAATGTCGTCCGTTCGCCGTAATATTTATCTATTGCATATGGTGATAATGGTAGGATTAATGATTGATCACTTTTAGGTAAATCAGGAAGATCACCATAAACAGCTGCTGACGAAGCAAAGACAAAACGTTTTATATGACTATTATATTTTTTAATGATTTCTAACAATCTTAATGTTGCTACAACGTTTATTTCTTGAGATAAGATAGGTTTCTCAACCGACTCAGCAACACTAACTAATGCTGCTAAATGAATAACATAATCAAATTGATATGTCTTCATGATTTGTTCAACTGCATCATATTCACGAATATCTAATTCAAACACATGATCGTCAGCCAAATTTTTAATATTTTCTCGTTTACCTGTTCTATAGTTATCTAGAACATAAACATCATAATCTTGTTGTAAATCATCTACTAAATGCGACCCAATAAAACCAGCCCCACCAGTTATCAAAACTCTTTCCAAATCTTCCACCTCATTTATACATTAAAAATATATCATAAAAACATAAAGTATTGTAAGCTTTTTATCGATATTTTTTATTTATAAAAATAAAATGAGATAACTTTGTGAATTTTTATTGAGATAAATTAGATAGTGGCGTTTTTGTGTTGTTTTATAATATCTTGGGTGTGTTAATACTAGTAATGCTTTCAACTGATGCATTAGACTGTGACATCATAACTCACTTAAGAACTTCGCTTATTAATTTTCTACCAATACAATCCCTTCTAAGTGCACTAAAAAATCCTTACTGCTAAGTGATTAAACTTAACAATAAGGATTTATTTATCATTAGTGGATGATTATTAACGGAATCTCATACCACCATCTACAATAATTGTTTGTCCAGTAATGTAATCAGAGTCTTTACCGGCTAAGAAGCTCACTACATTTGAAACATCTTCTGGTTGAGAAACTCTGCCCAAAGCAATCTGACTTGTAAATTGTTCCCAGCCCCATGCTTCAGGTTTACCTGCTTCTTCGGCTGTTGCCACTGCGATACTTTCCATCATTGGTGTTTGAACGATACCAGGTGCGAATGCATTCACAGTAATACCTTCAGACGCTAAATCTTGTGCGGCTACTTGTGTTAAACCTCGCACTGCGAATTTTGTACTGCAATATAAAGACAATCCTGGGTTACCCTCAACGCCTGCTTGAGATGTTGCATTGATAATTTTACCACCATGATTGAATTTTTTAAATTGTTCATGTGCGGCTTGAATACCCCATAGCACACCTGCAACGTTCACGCCATATACTGTTTTAAACTGTTCTTCAGTAATTGTATCGATTGGTGTTGTTGGTCCAAGGCCGGCATTGTTAACCATGACATGGAAATCACCAAATTGCGCTGCAGTTTGTCTTACTGCGTTAAATACATCATCACGGTTTGATACATCTGCTTTGATAGCAATAGCTTTTGTACCATCACTTGATAATTTAAGTGCAGCTGCTTTTGCCCCTTCTTCATTAAAATCAACAACTGCTACTTTGAAACCATCTTCCACTAAACGTTCTGCAATTTTAAAACCAATCCCTTGTGCACCGCCAGTTACTAACGCTACTTTGTTGTTTGTCATAAAGATCACTCCTCAAATTACTTTCCTTTAATTACATTTTACTCCTCTTCATTTGAATAGTACAACAAAGATAACTCCATTTAACAAAATATTCAGATATTTAAGGTATAGTTAAACGCACTACCATTAGTGATTGGCAATGCGTTTAAATGTCGCTTTAAAAGTGCTTATGTTGAATATTATTTTTTAAGTCTCTCGATTAGTTTGTCATCAATCTTTTTTCGAGACATGGTCTTTTGATTCAATCGGCGGTTGCGTGTTATCACTGTCAACTTTAGTTGTAGCTTCATCTTTATGTATTTCTTCGTTTAATCCTTCTAGGTTTTTAGTCGTGGGATTTTTAAACTCAGGATGTTCCATCATGTCTTGACTATCAAGTTCCTTTTTACCCGTGTCTTTATGTGATGCTTGATTTGCGTTCCCTTTACTTTTTTGAATAGTGGTAGTATCTGCTGCAGCTACTAATTTTTTTCTACCTAAAATAGATATGGCTGAAACAAACCAGAGTATTGCAGATACAAAGTTGCATAATACTAAAGCGATAATAGCCAATACAATTAATATGACACCTTTTGAAATCCTTTCTTTAAATAAGTCAGATGCCAATACGATGACAGGTACGATTGAAAGTATAATTACAAATATAGAAATTATTGCCGATATAACTATTGTTACTATTAAATAATCAGCTCTGCTACCTGATAATAAATAGAAAAGGCCGAAAATTAGTCCATAGCAAATTACAAACCCACATAAAGTTATAGCCATGAGTACTATATAAGCTATTTGAAAATATAAACCTATCTTTATGAATGATTTTTCTACATTTTTTTCCATGTCTATTCCCCATTTATTTAATATTTATACTCCGCCTTAAATATTCTCTTTATTCTTTAGTGATTTTATCTTTAGATTCAAATTGATTCTCTGTACTTTCAATATCAACTTTTTCATTTTCGTCTGTCGATTCATCTTTTGAGTATTTATTCCAAATCAGCAAAATACCACCAATCAGCCATAAAATTGCCGAAAGGAAATTATATAAACACAGTGCAATAATCGCATAAACAATAAAAAGTGCACCTCCGATTACAGAGTAACTTTCCATATAAATCGCAGTAAAGATGGTTGGTAAAACAGTGAAAAGAGTCAATATTAATCCTAATAAAAAAATTGTTTCGTAATCAGAGCCTCCAGCAATATTAATAGATATCATCCTAACAAAAACGACACTAAAATATATTTGAGCTACGATGCCTATCCAAATTGTTATTCTTCCTATAATTGAGCTCATGCTCATTCCCCATTTATTTAAAATTTATACTTTACCTTAATATACCTTATTTTATTTAATTTTTATATGCAAAATACAAAAATGGAGAACTCCAATATTTATAAAATATCAAAAGTTCTCCACACTATATTGTTTTATTATATTTTCGCTATCAATACGCTAAATCATCATATTTCCCTCAACATCACAGTAAAACTATTGCTCCACCAAGTATACTTTTTCAGTATAGCATCTCATATTGGCAAACTTATCTGCTAAAAACTGCTTCCAATTGCGCAGTTGTTCAACATCATCATCTTGTTTAAGCAATGCCAGTGGTACTTGAAGATTAAGACATCGTCCTGAAATATTAAAGCGTGTCACACCTGCTGGCACAGTTTCCCCTTTATGAACAACCGCTTCAATTTCCTTATAACTCAATGGCTGATACTTCATGAGTACATCTTGTTGAGAAAGACAAGGATATGTACCTTGTGCAATTCTCTCTACAGAACAACAACCACTATAACTTGCGACAACCTTTTCCCATACTTGAAAATGTGCTTCGCCTAAATCTTTTGTATACAAATATTGTTCTGTATCACCATGACACATCGTAATAAATGGCGCTTCTTGTCTTGTCTCAGTAGTCCATGGCAAGCGATGTTCTTGTTGTAACGTTTCCCACCACACACCAAATGGAACTTTATGTTGCCACGTACTAATTGAATATTGTGTTTCATGGATTTCTTGCACTGGAACTTTCTTACATCCTAACGCTTTCAAACTTGTATACCGATGCACACCATCTATAACCATATATCTACCATGTTGCATCGCTGTCACTAAAATAGGATGACGTATAAAATCATCTGCTTCAATACTACTTTTCGTCTTTTCCAATCTTAAAGGTTCGAATGTTTCGTGAAGATCAATCTTATCTACTGGTACCAATTTTAAATGTTCATGAATATGATTCAATAGTTATTCATCCTCCTTTGTTTGCGTTAAATAAATAAATTCAGGATGTGGATGGCTTAAGAAATCGTGATGTGAAATAGACCATCCGTATGCACCTGCATATTTGAAAACAATAACGTCGCCTGTACTGATTGCGTCTATCTTTACTTCTCTAGCAAAGACATCTTTCGGTGTACATAATTGACCGACTAACGTTGTGTCCTGTCTCGAAATTGAAACTTTTTCAAATGAATATGGATTGTCCTTATAGCGATAAATTTCAAAAGGATGGTTATGCTGCCAAGATACCGGCAGTCTAAATTGTTGCGTACCTCCTCTTAAAATGGCATACCAAGCACCATGCACTTTCTTAATATCTAGCACTTCTGTCACATAGTAACCAATATGTGCCACAATAAAGCGCCCACATTCAAAGTTCAATGTCACATCTTCCATTTCTTGCTCAACGATAAGTGTTTTAAAACGTTCTACAAAATTATCCCACTCAAATTGGCTAGTTAAATCTGCATAGTTAACCCCTATACCACCACCAAGATTGATATGTTTGAGTGGAAATCGATGTTTTTCAGACCATGCCTTTGCTTTTTTAAAATAAAGTTTCACTACATCGACATGTAAATTCGAGTCTAAATTGTTAGAAATAGAATGAAAATGAAATCCATCTAGATGAATATTTGGCATTGCGAGCGCAGCTTCAATGACATCATCAACTTCGTCTTCAGAAATACCAAATTGTGTAGGGCGTCCTGCCATATGCAACGTTGCATTGGGAAATGGTCCTGCTAAATTAACACGCAATAAAATGTGTTGTGTCTTATCTTCATCTTCTAAGATGGCATTTAGCCTTTGTAATTCATGCATACTTTCAACATGAATACGCTGAACACCTTCACTTACTGCATATCTTAGTTCCTCGTCTGTCTTACCAGGGCCACCAAAAATAATATGATTTGCTGGTTTAAAAGCAAGACCTTTTGCTATTTCACCTTGAGATGCAACTTCGAATCCTTCAACATACTGACTAATTGTATCTAGGATTGTTCGTTCACTATTTGCTTTCATTGCATAGTACATTTGACAATTACTCGGCAATGACGATGTAATATGTTGCAAATGATGTTCCAGTCCGACTAAATCATAGATATAATGACAAACTGGATGAGATTGTGCTTTTAATTGTTCAATAACAGGTTGAACTATACGCATTAGCCTTCATCCCCTTTCTGTTTAGACGTCGCTAGAGATGCACTTAAATGGCGATATATTTTTCCGCGATCATCACCTAAAATAAATGTTTGTACACCTTGTGCCTGCCATTTTGCAATATCTTCATCTTCACGTGGTAATGCACAAAAATGTTTACCATGTGCATTCACAATTTCAAAAATATGTTGAACATGTGATGTTACTTGATCATCACGCGTTTGCCATGGTATGCCAAGTGACTGGGATAAATCTGCGGCACCTTCGACTATCATGTCTAAACCTTCGACTTGAGCTATATCGTCAATGGCCATAACCCCTTCAACATCTTCTATCATGGCAATCACCATAATATGCTCATTAGCCATCTCCATTGCATCAAGTAATGGTGTACGTCCAAATCTTGCCATGCGACCACCATTCAAACTTCTTAATCCTTGCGGGTAATAACGACTTAATTTCACAATATGCTCAACTGTCTCACGATCTTTAACGTGTGGCACAATAATACCTCTCGCACCCATATCCAACACTTTAATGATATCTCTATCTATCACTGCAGTGACACGTACAATTGGTATAATATGCGCTGCTTCAGCTGCACGAATTAAATGCGCTAGTGTCTCATCATTAATCGCCACGTGTTCTGTATCAATCACAACAAAGTCATACCCGCTTGCTGCGATAACCTCGATCATCAATGGGTCCGGTATAGAATTAAAAATGCCATAAACTGAATCACCATTGTTTAATCTATGTTTCAGAGATAGTTGTTGCATCATTTATACCTCCTACACCTAATGGATTTGTAACATGATGAATTCTTAACTCGGAGTCACTTAATAATCGACGTGTCGTTAACTTTTCAACTTGAATCGTAGGTTCAAACAAATCGAAATGTTGATAGTTATTCAACTCTGGAAATGCTTCTTGATACGCCTCGATAATGTCTTTAACCCATTTCCATTGTCGCTGCTCATCGATACCATATTGCTTTTCAATAAATAAGATGATTTCGGCGATATTAATAAAGAAAAATGCATCATGTAAAAAGTCGCGTACTAAACGTTCGTCATCTGTTTCAATAAATGAATTACTATTCACTTTTTTATGTGCTTCTGGCATTGGCTTTAATGTCAGGTGTGAAGCAGCTTCACTTAAATGCTCACGCTTAAAACGAACACCATCATGAAAATCTTTTAAGGCAATACGTGTAGGCCAACCATTTTCATGAATGAGCATCATATTTTGTGCATGCGATTCAAAGGCAATACCGTGATAATAAAGCATATGAATCATTGGACGAATCGCTACAGCTAAAAATTGCTTTGTCCAAGCTTCAGAACCATATTGTTTAATCCACTTTTCAATGAATGGTACACCATCCTTATCACTCGCATAAAGTGCATTAAATGGTATCGCATCCTCTTCATCGATTAACATATGATATATATTTTCACGCCATATAACACCTAACGCACCATAAACTTGAGTTTGTTTATAAGGCGAAAGTTGTGTATTTAAATAAGACTGTCCTAAGACTTCCCCTAGAAAAGCTGTCTTTAATTCATCTTTTAAATACGTATCTTGTTGCTGTATCTGCTTTAACCAATCCGTAATTTGCGCTGCATTTTCAATTGTATGAGGCGCCAACACTCGTTTCGTTGAAGTATTCGTTATACTTATTGGTACCTTTAAATAATATTTTGTCGTGTCTATTGGCGACATCGTACGAATCGATTGTTGAGGGTGATATAGCTCATCACTTTCCCCTAACCATAGTACTGTGCCATTAAGCCTTTCTTCAGCCAAATCAACTTGGATGACATGTTCAAACTGCCATGGGTGTACAGGTATCATCTCAACATCATTTACATGTTTGCCAGACGCTTCAATTTGCTGTACAAAATGTTCATAAGTCTTATCACCAACTTGTTGACGTAACATTTCTTTAACTACAACATTTCTTGATACCGTCGTTTCTACTTTATCTTTGTCGATAGCTAACCACTGCAGTTTAACGTTTGGTACAAAATCAGGTCCAAATTTCAAATTATCACTCAACGTAAATCCTAAACGTGATTTGTAACTTGGATGATACTGATGCCCTTCCATCGCATAAAATTCATAGTCGTTAAATGTCTCAGGTGTTGCTGGTGGGTTTGATTCTCGATACTGCATACTTTGTGTATCTTTTAATTCTGTCTGTAATAACTCAACAATAAATTGTTCTAGCTTTTCATCATTTTTAGGAAATGTAAATACAGCTTCTCTCAATAATTGTGTATAGTCTGTTGTTGTATCTGCCTCATCTCCTACGACACGCTCAATTGGTGATGTGATACGTATACGATCAAAGCTATGTGTCTTTTCAGCAGTAAAACGATACTCTGAATCATGTCCTTCTATTGTAAAATGACCGACACCGTCTTGATATGACGCTTTATACACAACAATATTCTCATAAATAAGTGATGATACCAGTTGGTGCATCACTCTAGTCTTTACACGATTAAGAATTGTTTGATTCACAATACGATACCTCCTTGTTATGACAAATTGGATTTGGTATATGTGTATAAATAGGGTTTGCACCACAATCATTCAATTTACTCATCAAATTCGCTTTAGCCGCAATGGTCGGCGTTTGATATAAATCTTCTACACAGTCAACAAATACTGCGTTATTCGCGTATTCTTTTTTCCATGTCATAAGACGATGCGCTACAAGTTGCCATAACACAACTTCATTTCTAGTCGCTTTACCAATAGTTGATACTAAATGTCCTAAGTGATTTACTACAACATAATATTTAAGACGATGCCATGCTTCATCGTGTGCATATACAACAGGGCTTGATGCTGCCACAACATTTGGCACAAGTTGTTTTTCAGTAGCAATCGTTCTAGATAGACAAATGCCTTCAAGATCTCTGACAAAGCATACGTCGGGTATGCCATCTTTTAATTCAATTAATGTATTTTGTACATGTGCTTCTAGACTAATGCCTGTGTTACTAAACAGCTTTAATATCGGCAATAATGTACGATCCAAATAACATTCAAGCCATGGTTCTGGTGCTAAACCACTTTGCTCAATCACTTGTGATAACTTAGACATCGATGAATCAGGCATCGTTTCAAATAATGACGCCAATACATGAATATCTTTATCAGCATGGTAATTCGGTATCCCTTCACGAACAATCATGGCACTATTTGTTAATAAATCCATTTCAGGTTCAACTGTTTGCCCTAATGGATTCGGTAACAATGCACGATATCCTTCTTCAAACATCAATTTAAAATGGGGTGTTTCAACCTCATCTTTGACTGATGCGATAACTTGCGCGGCATCAATTGTCCGTTCAATCTGTTCAAGGTCATTCGTACGTATAAAATTAGTAATTTTAACGTGTATCGGTAATTTTAAATAAATGTTTAATGCTTTTGAAAATACAGTTCTAACCGAAGACGTCGGGTACACTAAATCACCGGAAACGCCAAGGTCTTTTATTAAACCTTGTTCACTATATTGCATATACTGTGGATGCTGTCGCAACACATTGATTTGATAAGGATGTATTGGTAATAAAATAAAATCTTTAGGTATCTCTGATATATTTATATCTGCTAATTGATACAACACTTTCTCAACCTGATCTTCTTTACCTTCTACATAGCGCGTGAGCAGAACATTTTTATGCACAGCTAAATAATGCAATTGGAATGATGTATGACATTCGGGTGCATATTTCTCTAAATCTGCTTCTGAAAACCCACTTGCACTCTTAGGAGTCGGATGAAATGGATGACCTAAGTATAAAGATTGTTCTGAAACGATATAGCGATCCTCTACGTAGTCTATTGTGTTACTTTGCAAATAACGCGCCGTGCGATGAATGCTATTATCGATGTCAGACATAATTTGCGCCATATGTTGTTGCACTGCCGTTTGATTATCTGCACTTTGAGCCATATATTGCAAAATACGCGCAATTGCTTCTTTATAAGTTGTTATTTTTTTACTTTTTCCATCAATAAGCCATACCTCTGGATGATACATATGATGCCCCATCGCAGACCAATAGCGAAATTCACCCGTTAACGTTTCGAGATCTGATAATTGTATAGACCATTGATGATTTTGAGGTGGCACTTGATATAAATTTTCTTCTCTAAAATATTCATTTAAAATGCGTTCGATAGCCGCATACGCTGCATGTTGTATTAATTCTTTATTTTGCACTTTTTTGTTTCAACTCCCATAATTTCATTAATGTGTGCTCGTTGATTTGATTAGTGATGGTTGAACAAATTAAAAATAAACTACTTACTGCAAATACTACGCCCATAACGATAAACGTAGTAGCTGGTGTAGTATAACTAGTAATGGCAGCGCCACTAAGACTACCAATAATTTGGCCAATAACTAACATACTATTTGTCGTACCAACAAATGTGCCTTTAAGTTGTTGATGACACGCATTCACGACAACAAACATGACACTTTGAATCAATGCACTATATGTTAATCCTTGAAGTATCCTTGCAGCCATTAAAAACTCTATATTCGTCGCTAAACCTTGCAGTATCGCACTACAACCACATGCAATCGTTGCAAATATATATACTGATTTAACATATGATTTATCATTAAAGCGACCCCATAAAGGCGCGCTTAATATCGAAGCCGTCCAAAATGCGGACTGTAAAAATCCAATCACACTACGGTCATCTATCGCTGTATGATTCACTGATGAAGCAAGTGGTGATAATGCAGTTAGCATGCCATACATAGCAAAGTTTGCTAAAACGCCAACGATAATAAATCGACATGTTTGTTGTGTGCATAATAGACATTGAAATGAACGGCGAATACCTTTATTAATATTTGGTGTTTGTGATTTTGACATATGTGTCGTTTCAATCAATTTTAATGCACCGAAAATACAGACAATAAAAGTAATAACGGCAATACTCATCAGTAACGCACTAAAACCTAATATCGAAGCTGTAACACCGCCAATTAATGGCCCCACAAGAGACCCTGCGCTGACTGAACTTTGCAGTCTTCCTAATACCTTGCCACGATCTTCAGCTGGCGCCTCTGCACTCGCAAACGCACTTGATGCATCAACAACACCACCAAATAGTCCCTGCAATAACCTCACAAGTACAAACTGTAATGGTGTCGTACACAATGCCATTAAAAATAAGCATACCGCCAAACCAAGTAACGCTCTTAACACCATCCATTTTCGACTGATCTTATCACCTAGCTTCCCCCATATCGGCGAAGCTATCATCGTCGTTACAGCAGGAGCAGCAATCGCTATACCACTCCACAACTGTATTTCTACGACTGATAGATTTTGTAGTGATGCCATATAAATTGGCAATAATGGCACAAGTACTGTCAGTCCAGCAATCGCTATAAACTGACTGAGCCATAAAATGCGAAAGTTACTGCGCCATATAGACTGATTAATCATATGTCACCATTGGATTTGGTACGGTAGTTAAACCTGAAGGCATACTACCTCCACCACTATCACGTTGATATAGCAATGGTAATAAAATTTGTTTGAATGGCCACGTCTGTTTATCAAATAAAATGTGTCTGACAGCTAGCTGATCAGTTGTAACCCAGGAAATAGTTGCCACTTCATTTTTTAAAATTTGTTTTAACAACGACATAAGTTCATGCTCACTTACACCAAATAAATCTTGAATTGCATCAATAATGGCATATAGATTTACCGATACAGCTAATGTTTGAAAATAAGCAAAGAATGTTTCCAAATCTTCATTAATTAGCGTATTAGGTGTATCTTCTCTGACGACATACTTCGGCAATGAAAGCTGATGTGCTGTTAGCCATGGTTTATAAATTCTGACAGTATCATGATCACGTAACACGCATTTTTGTACACGTCCATCTTCAAATGACAACAATATATTTTGACCATGCAACTCTGGTAATGCGCCGTATTGCATAAATGATAGTGTTACCTTTAAAAAGACTTGCGCGATATCTTCAAATAACGTCATGACATCATTTTTAGAAATATTATCTTTTCCACAAATCATTTGATATAAGGTGCGATTATTTGCCGCGAGTGCTGCCATTGACACTAGCTGTTGCGTATCATTTTTGGCTAGCACTTCTGGATATTTCCTTAGCTGAACAGTTAAATGACCTAATTGATCTTTGAAAATATCATTGTCTTGACCCATATATGACCACCAAGCTGTCTCATCGCAAACTGTGACATACTTAGCTAGTGCTTCATCTTTTTCTATAAGCTGACGTAATAATTGTTCTGCTTGTTCTCCGTTTTTCATGTAACGCGTAGGCGTTAGTCTTAATGCGCCTAATGACTGCATTGCAAATGGTACTTTGACATGGTTATACGGTGCGCCAATATCAATTAATGAACGCATACTTGAAGACGACAGATAATCTCCAAATTTTAACGGTAATAGTACAACCAATTTTTCACTAATCTCTTTCGCAAAGACGTTCGGCAAAATATGTTGATATTGCCAAGGATGTACAGGAAATAGTACATAGTCATCTATTGATAACCCTTGATCATGTAACATATCTGTCGCTTGTTCTTTTATAGGGGCTGTCAAATTTTCTAATTCATCAATATTTGCAGTATCGCCATGAATCATATGTGTCTTTTTAACTGCTGCAACCATTAAAGGAAATGATTGATTTAATTCAGCTTGATACACTTGATAATCCGCTTCTCTTAATCCTCTTTTTTCTTTAGCTAATGGATGAAATGGACGATCTTTTAAACTTGCAAACTGCTCTGACATCACAAAAGGATGTGACGCTAAATCTAATTCTGATAATTGTTTAGCAAGCTGTGTGGCAGCAGTAGTCAGTCCTTCTTCAACGCGAGCCACTTCCCATTCATGACTTAAATCACAATTCATATTAGCAATTGTTTGCCAAAATTCATCTGCAGTTAGTGGTTGCTTAGACGCCCTTCCCTCTATCGTAATTGGTTGTGAACTTTCATAACGAAACATATTTAAAGCACTAAAATAAACAGGTATCTTTATTTGTTGTGTTTCACGTTCGTATATCAAAAGCGTTTGTCCATTTTCTTTAGTAATATCACTATTCGATACAATTCCGGCTATATCTTCAAATAATAATGCATCAACTAAATCCCTTAATATTATCGTTTGTGCTGTATTGACTGCTGTATGATTCTGCAATGTTCAGACACCTCGCATTCTTAATATAGGTTCAATGTTGTCCCAATATTTTGTTGTTGTGCCTGTTGATAAATAAAATAAGCACTTGAAATATCTTCGATAGCCATACCCATCGGATTAAGTAATATGATTTCATCATCGTCTTCACGTCCTGGTATGTCACCTGTCACAAGTTGCCCTAGTTCAGCATGAAGTGCTTCTTTGCTGAATTTACCTTCTAACACCAATTGGTTAATAGTTTTCTTTTCTCGATTACATTGTGACCAGTCATCTACTACGACTTTGTCAGCTTTAATAAAGACTTCTTTATGCACATCCATGATAGAAATGTTGCTAATAAATGCACCCTTTTGTAACCAATCATATTCAATGTATGGTTGATCCGTTACGGTACATGTAATGACTACTTCACCATTTGATACTGCTTCTTTAGCATTTTCTGTCGCAATAAAATTAATTTCCGGACGCTGTTGTTGCCATCTATCAACAAAGCGTGCACATGCTTCAGAGAATTGATCGTAAACAAACACGCGTTCAATATGATCGAATTGCTCTAACATACTTTGTAATTGCTTGTCTCCGATTAGCCCGCATCCAATGATTGTTAAGTCTTTAAATCCTTTTTTAGCCAAATGCTTAGCTGCAATCACTGAAACTGCTGCAGTACGCATACTACTAATTAAACTTGCTTCCATAACTGCAATTGGATAATTCGTTTCCGGATCATTCAAAATAATGACACCACTTGCACGCTCCATATTACGTTTCGATGGATTGTCGTGCTTACTACCTATCCACTTAATACCTGAAATTGCGTGTTCTCCACCGATATGGCTTGGCATTGCAATAATTCGATCTGCGATGTGTCCATTTTCAGGATCCTGTCTTAAATACGGCTTAAGCGGTTGTACAAAATCATTGTGCGCATGCGCTGTTAATGCTTCTGTTAATGCGTCCACATAAACTTGTGAATGATTTCCTCCCGCTTGTTCAATATCTGATCTATTTAAATACAACATCTCTCTATTCATTCTGATTTAACTCCTTGTCTTGATTTCATTTTTTCTAACCATGTATCTGAATAAACTAAATCTAAGTAACGATCGCCTCGATCTGGTAAAATCGTGACAATTGTTGCACCTTCTTCAATTGACGTTATCAACTGCTCAATCGCTGCAATAATCGAACCTGTTGAACCTCCGGCAAATATGCCTTCATAATCAATCAGTTTTCGACAGCCCAAAGCAGATTGATAATCATCTACATGGATCACTTGATTAATTTCTGATCTATTCAATATTTCGGGTACACGACTAGCACCGATACCAGGTAATTCTCTATTAATAGGTTTGTCACCAAAAATGACTGACCCTTTCGCATCAACAGCAACAATTTGTGCGTTTGGATGCACTTCTTTTATTTTTCTACTCATACCCATAATGCTACCTGTCGTGCTGACTGGCGCGACAAAATAATCTATAGGTTGCTTAATTGTTTCAACAATCTCTGTGCCTGCACCATGATAATGGGATTGCCAATTTAACTCATTCGCATATTGATTAATCCAATATGCATCGTCAATAGTGGCTAACAGTTCTTGCACCTTTGCAATACGAGTCATTAAATAACCCCCATGTGCATCAGGTTCTTCAACCATTTCTACATTGGCACCATAACTTTTAATAATTTTCAAATTTGTTGGTGATATTTTAGGATCAACAACACACGTGAGTTTTAATCCCTTGATTTTAGCTATCATTGCCAACGCAATGCCTAAATTACCAGAAGTACTTTCAATTAAATGTGTATTCTCAGTGATTAAACCATGTTTAATACCATGTTCAATGATGTACTTGGCAGGTCGATCTTTCATGCTGCCTCCAGGATTCATATACTCTAACTTTGCAAACACTTCATGTTTCGGAAATAGTTGATGAAGTTGAACCATAGGTGTTTGCCCTACAGAATCTAACAATGAATCGTGACATGCTTGACTTTTTTCAATCAAAAGCGCTTCCTCCTCAAATTTAAAATTCTATAATATTGTGTGTTACCTAATTGATAATGATTCTCACTATCAAGTAATTAGGATTATATTTTTTATGCATTTATATGTCAAATAATTATAAGTTGCATGTAAATCATAAATATTTTATTGACTTAGGAAAAATTTTAATTCATACTAAATCGTGATAATGATTCTCATTGTCATACATCACGAAGGAGGCTAATTAGTCAATGAATAAAGTAATTAAAATGCTTGTTGTTACGCTTGCTTTCCTACTTGTTTTAGCAGGATGTAGTGGGAATTCAAATAAGCAATCATCTGATAACAAAGATAAGGAAACAACTTCAATTAAACATGCAATGGGTACAACTGAAATTAAAGGGAAACCAAAGCGTGTTGTTACGCTATATCAAGGTGCCACTGACGTCGCTGTATCTTTAGGTGTTAAACCTGTAGGTGCTGTAGAATCATGGACACAAAAACCGAAATTCGAATACATAAAAAATGATTTAAAAGATACTAAGATTGTAGGTCAAGAACCTGCACCTAACTTAGAAGAAATCTCTAAATTAAAACCGGACTTAATTGTCGCGTCAAAAGTTAGAAATGAAAAAGTTTACGATCAATTATCTAAAATCGCACCAACAGTTTCTACTGATACAGTTTTCAAATTCAAAGATACAACTAAGTTAATGGGGAAAGCTTTAGGGAAAGAAAAAGAAGCTGAAGATTTACTTAAAAAGTACGATGATAAAGTAGCTGCATTCCAAAAAGATGCAAAAGCAAAGTATAAAGATGCATGGCCATTGAAAGCTTCAGTTGTTAACTTCCGTGCTGATCATACAAGAATTTATGCTGGTGGATATGCTGGTGAAATCTTAAATGATTTAGGATTCAAACGTAATAAAGACTTACAAAAACAAGTTGATAATGGTAAAGATATTATCCAACTTACATCTAAAGAAAGCATTCCGTTAATGAACGCTGATCATATTTTTGTAGTAAAATCAGATCCAAATGCGAAAGATGCTGCATTAGTTAAAAAGACTGAAAGCGAATGGACTTCAAGTAAAGAGTGGAAAAATTTAGACGCAGTTAAAAACAACCAAGTATCTGATGATTTAGATGAAATCACTTGGAACTTAGCTGGCGGATATAAATCATCATTAAAATTGATTGACGATTTATATGAAAAGTTAAATATTGAAAAACAATCAAAATAATTAAGGAGTTTTACGATGCTACTTAAACCAAAATACCAAATCGTTATTGCTGGTTTATGTCTTGCAATAGTAGCTATCTTAAGTTTAATGATTGGAAATACGCTTGTGTCACCAGGTACGGTGATACAGGCGTTATTCAACTTTGATAGTGAAAACGATTTACATGATGTTGTCACTGGTGCACGGGCGTCGAGAACAATCATTGCGTTATTGACTGGTGCTGCCCTTGCTGTCTCAGGTTTGTTGATGCAAGCACTTACACGAAACCCAATAGCATCACCAGGCCTTTTCGGTGTCAATGCAGGCGCAGTATTTTTTGTCATCTTTAGTATTACATTTATCCAAATTCAATCTTTTAAAATGATTGTTGTCATCGCATTTTTGGGGGCTATTGTTGTTACAGTCTTAGTCGTTGCGCTAGGTATGTTTAGACAAACACTATTCTCACCTCACCGTGTCATTTTGGCAGGTGCTGCGATTGCGATGCTATTTACAGCCTTTACTCAAGGCATACTTATTATGAACGAAACAGACTTACAAGGCCTATTATTTTGGTTGAGTGGCTCCGTTTCATTACGTAACATTTGGGATATCCCATGGATTATTCCGCTTGTATTGATACTTATTTTAATTGCATTTAGCATGGCTGCACACATCAACATCTTGATGACAAGTGACGACATTGCAACCGGCCTCGGTCAAAACATAAAATTAATCAAATGGATGATTATTATGCTCATCAGTATGTTAGCCGGTATTTCGGTAGCCGTAGCTGGATCAATCGTCTTTGTGGGTCTTATCGTACCGAATATTAGCAAACGATTATTACCACCAAACTATAAGTATTTAATTCCTTTTACTGCATTAGCTGGAGCAATCCTAATGATCATTTCAGACATTGTTGCTCGTATAATAATTAAGCCACTAGAGTCGCCTATCGGTGTCGTTACCGCTGTCATTGGCGCTATTGTCTTAATCTATATTATGAAGAAAGGACGTCAACGCTTATGACCGAAAAGATTAATAAAAAAGACAATTACCATCTCATCTTCGCGTTAATCTTTTTAGCCATCGTTTCAGTGGTAAGTATGATGATTGGTTCAAGCTTTATACCATTACAACGCGTACTGATGTACTTTATAAATCCAAATGACAGTATGGATCAATTCACTTTAGAAGTATTACGCTTACCTCGCATTACACTTGCGATTTTAGCAGGTGCCGCACTAGGAATGAGTGGTTTAATGTTGCAAAATGTATTAAAAAATCCAATTGCCTCACCTGATATTATCGGTATCACAGGTGGTGCTAGCTTAAGTGCTGTTGTCTTTATTGCATTTTTCAGCCATTTAACGATACATTTACTTCCACTATTCGCTGTATTAGGTGGCACAATTGCAATGATGATACTATTAGTGTTTCAAACGAAAGGACAAATACGCCCGACAACACTCATAATCATCGGTATTTCGATGCAAACGTTGTTTATTGCGCTTGTCCAAGGATTACTCATTACAACGAAGCAATTATCTGCTGCCAAAGCTTATACATGGCTAGTCGGAAGTCTTTACGGTGCTACGTTTAAAGATACAATCATTTTGGGTATGGTTATTTTAGCTGTTGTGCCGTTGTTATTTCTTGTTATACCAAAAATGAAAATATCTATACTTGATGACCCTGTAGCGATTGGCTTAGGCTTACATGTACAACGTATGAAACTAATCCAATTAATCACTTCTACTATACTCGTATCTATGGCAATCAGTTTAGTAGGTAACATTGGGTTTGTCGGTTTAATCGCACCACATATCGCGAAAACAATCGTTCGCGGAAGTTATGCTAAAAAGTTACTAATGTCAGCAATGATTGGTGCCATATCAATTGTTATTGCAGACTTAATTGGGCGTACCTTATTCTTGCCTAAAGAAGTGCCAGCAGGTGTATTTATTGCTGCTTTTGGTGCCCCATTCTTCATATACTTATTATTAACCGTGAAAAAGTTATAAAGATATTATCAAAACAAAATGACCTCACAACGAAGTTAGCTAAATGATTCAGTTAACTAACAGTTGCGAGGTTTTTTTATACATATAGTTGTTGTTAATGTTAACAAGCGTCGACTTTCTTAATTACATATTAATACTTTATATACAAATAACACCGACTCATATTCTATAATATCAATCAATATTCTTCGATTTTTCAAATATCGATAACTATTTCTTATTTAAATATAGTGTTTGATAATGTCATTTATTCAAAAACACAAATTTTAATAAAAATATCATATTATTTTTAATTGTAAATTATGGATTATTTTTCTTATTATATTGTGTTATATTAAAATAAAGTGCATATACAAGGAGATAAAACAATGAAATATAATAACCATGACAAAATTAGAGATTTTATAATCATTGAAGCATATATGTTTCGTTTTAAGAAAAAAGTCAAGCCTGAAGTCGATATGACTATAAAAGAATTTATATTACTGACTTATTTATTTCATCAGCAAGAAAACACACTTCCATTTAAGAAGATTGTTTCAGATTTATGTTATAAACAATCGGATTTAGTACAGCATATAAAAGTACTTGTGAAACATTCATATATTAGTAAAGTTCGAAGTAAAATTGATGAGCGTAATACTTACATTTCAATATCTGAAGAACAACGAGAGAAAATTGCAGAACGTGTTACATTGTTTGATCAAATCATTAAACACTTTAATCTTGCAGATCAAAGTGAATCACAGATGATACCAAAAGATAGTAAAGAATTTCTAAACTTGATGATGTATACAATGTATTTCAAGAATATTATCAAAAAGCATCTAACATTAAGTTTTGTAGAATTTACAATTCTAGCTATTATCACTTCTCAAAATAAAAACATCGTTCTTCTTAAAGATTTAATTGAAACAATCCACCATAAATACCCTCAAACTGTTAGAGCTCTCAATAATTTAAAAAAGCAAGGCTATCTAATAAAAGAACGCTCAACTGAAGATGAAAGAAAAATTTTAATTCATATGGATGACGCGCAGCAAGACCATGCTGAACAATTATTAGCTCAAGTGAATCAATTATTAGCAGATAAAGATCATTTACATCTTGTTTTTGAATAATATCTCTATTACGCAAGTGTGCTGTATTCTAAAGTACACTTGTGTTTTCTATTTTTTAATAAAACCTCAGCACATTATGAACAACTTTCTATTTTCTATATCTCTTAAAACCATTTCCGAAATTAAACCTCAGCACATTCAAAGCCCCACTTTATTCTTAAAAATATTTTTTAACTTATACGTATTAAACCGCTTTCATTATAAAAAATATCTCTATATTTTATCTGTTTTTATTAATCGAAATAGCGTGATTTTGCGGTTTTAAGCCTTTTACTTCCTGAATAAATCTTTGAGCAAAATATTTATTTTATAAGTTGTAAAACTTACATTTAAATTTAATTATAAATATATATTTTAGTATTGCAATACATAATTCGTTATATTATGATGACTTTACAAATACATACAGGGGGTATTAATTTGAAAAAGAAAAACATTTATTCAATTCGTAAACTAGGTGTAGGTATTGCATCTGTAACTTTAGGTACATTACTTATATCTGGTGGCGTAACACCTGCTGCAAATGCTGCGCAACACGATGAAGCTCAACAAAATGCTTTTTATCAAGTCTTAAATATGCCTAACTTAAATGCTGATCAACGCAATGGTTTTATCCAAAGCCTTAAAGATGATCCAAGCCAAAGTGCTAACGTTTTAGGTGAAGCTCAAAAACTTAATGACTCTCAAGCTCCAAAAGCTGATGCGCAACAAAATAACTTCAACAAAGATCAACAAAGCGCCTTCTATGAAATTTTGAACATGCCTAACTTAAACGAAGCGCAACGCAATGGTTTCATTCAAAGTCTTAAAGACGATCCAAGCCAAAGCACTAACGTTTTAGGTGAAGCTAAAAAATTAAACGAATCTCAAGCACCGAAAGCTGACAACAATTTCAACAAAAAACAACAAAATGCTTTCTATGAAATCTTGAACATGCCTAACTTGAACGAAGAACAACGCAATGGTTTCATCCAAAGCTTAAAAGATGACCCAAGTCAAAGTGCTAACCTATTGTCAGAAGCTAAAAAGTTAAATGAATCTCAAGCACCGAAAGCGGATAACAAATTCAACAAAGAACAACAAAATGCTTTCTATGAAATCTTACATTTACCTAACTTAAACGAAGAACAACGCAATGGTTTCATCCAAAGCCTAAAAGATGACCCAAGCCAAAGCGCTAACCTTTTAGCAGAAGCTAAAAAGCTAAATGATGCACAAGCACCAAAAGCTGACAACAAATTCAACAAAGAACAACAAAATGCTTTCTATGAAATTTTACATTTACCTAACTTAACTGAAGAACAACGTAACGGCTTCATCCAAAGCCTTAAAGACGATCCTTCAGTGAGCAAAGAAATTTTAGCAGAAGCTAAAAAGCTAAACGATGCTCAAGCACCAAAAGAGGAAGACAACAAAAAACCTGGTAAAGAAGACGGCAACAAACCTGGTAAAGAAGACGGCAACAAACCTGGTAAAGAAGACGGCAACAAACCTGGTAAAGAAGATGGTAACAAACCTGGCAAAGAAGACGGCAACGGGGTACATGTCGTTAAACCTGGTGATACAGTAAATGACATTGCAAAAGCAAACGGCACTACTGCTGACAAAATTGCTGCAGATAACAAATTAGCTGACAAAAACATAATCAAACCTGGTCAAGAACTTGTTGTTGATAAGAAGCAACCAGCAAACCATGCAGATGCTAACAAAGCTCAAGCATTACCAGAAACTGGTGAAGAAAATCCATTCATCGGTACAACTGTATTTGGTGGATTATCATTAGCGTTAGGTGCAGCGTTATTAGCTGGACGTCGTCGCGAACTATAAAAACAAACAATACACAACGATAGATATCATTTTATCCAAACCAATTTTAACTTATATACGTTGATTAACACATTCTTATTTGAAATGATAAGAATCATCTAAATGCACTAGCAACATCTTTTGTTGCTCAGTGCATTTTTTATTTTACTTACTTTTCTAAACAACTTCTGAAACGCCTCAACACTTTCTACTCTAATTACATATACGACATTTTTAGACATTAAAAAATCGAACTAGACAAGATGCTCAATGCATTTCGTACTAGTTCGATTCATGAATAATTAGATTTAAAATGTCATTTGAATCCAAGTGACAACATTATTTATATTTAGAATATTAACGTTAGTATAAACGTCCAAATACAAATAAAGGCAACAAATATAATACTGTATTTTAGCGTCATTTTTAATAATGCTGATTCTTCACCAACTTTTTTAACAGCTGCAGTCGCAATGGCAATTGATTGTGGTGAAATAAGTTTCGCTGCTACACCACCTGCAGTGTTAGCTGCCACAAGTAATGAACCGCTTGTTGAAATTTGTTGTGCCACTGTCGCTTGAATAGGTGCGAATAAAGTATTGTTATTTACAACTGAACCAGTCATAAACACACCAATCCAACCTAATACTGGAGAGAATAATGGGAAAATTGCTCCAGCTTTAGCAATACCTTGTCCAATTGCTACAGTCAAACCACCGTATGTCATAACTTTAGCAATAGCTAGGATAGCTGAAATTGTAAGGATCGGTAACCATAATTCTTTAATTGCTTCGACCAATAAAGCACCTGCACTTTTCCATTTTAACTTCGTAATTAAAATTGTAATAATTACTGTTAATAAAATCGCTGTCCCAGTTGCACCAATTAAATCGAGACGCAACGCAATTCCTTTAGGCGATAAATCACTCACAGTATTTGGAATTGGCATTTTTAATACTAAACTTTCAAGCGCACCTCCAGGTTGGAATAATTTTTTAAAGAATGGTGCACTCCATACTAATACAAAGGCAGTTAAAATTACGAACGGACTCCAAGCAAAGACAATTTCTTTAGGCGTTCGTTTTTGAATTTTATGTTCAGACGCTTCCAATCTGAAAATGTTTTTCGGTTTAAATTTACGACAAACAAATGCTAACACCACCATTGTTGCTAGTGATGGAATAATGTCTGCTAGTTCTGGACCATGGAATATTGTTAATAATAATTGTAATCCAGTATATGTACCACTCACTGTTAAAATGACAGGTAAAATTTCTTTAATACCTTTCATACCATCTACAATGAATACTAAAACAAATGGAATAATAAAGTTTAAAATTGGAAGTGTTAATGCTGAGTATCTCGCAACATCTAATGTTGTAACGCCTCCACTTAAGTTAAACGTATCAATAATACTAACTGGTAAACCAATTGCACCAAAGGCACCCGCCGCACCATTAGCAATTAAACATAACATCGCTGCTTTTAATGGTTCAAATCCAAGTTGAATTAATAATACTGCACAAATCGCAATTGGCACACCAAATCCTGCTGCACCTTCTAAAAATGCGTTGAAACAAAATCCAATTAATAATAGTTGGATTCTTTGGTCCTCTGAAATACTAGCAATACTATCTTGAATAATAGAAAATTGTCCTGTTTTAATAGAAACTTTATATAACCAAACTGCCATTAAAACGATATATCCTATTGGAAAAATACCGGCAACAACGCCTTCTGTAATCGCACCTGCTGATACACGCGCTGGTAATTCAAATACAAATAAAGCCACAATCAATGTAACAACCAAAGTTGTCAATGCTGCATAAATGCCTTTCATTTTAAAAACGGTTAAGCATAATAAAAATAAAATAATAGGTACTGCTGCAACTAAGGCTGATAATCCAACATTATCGAATGGATTTACAGTAAGTAGTGTCATAATGACTCCCTCTCTTTATATAAAATATTTATCATTCTGATTAATCTACAACCTATTTCAACTTATATTTTGCGATGATCACATATTTAAAATGTAACACTCCTATATGTGACAGGCAATCGAATTTTTACAAAAAGTTCACAAAATATACACAATATTTAACTATAATAAATAATATATCATTTTAATTATAAATACTAGATATTATTTATAATAATTTCAGGAATCCGCTTCAAAACTGCATCATGACAGTTTATATTTTTATTGAGAATCTCTCATTTTATGAATTGTAGGAAGTAAACAAAATATGACAAGCGTCAAACCAATGATAATGATAAATATCATATTAAACCATAGTAAATTGAATTGATGATGGTGTTGTATTTGCCAAATTTCTAATACTGTGAAGATAGACATATAGCTCATAATCTCTAAATTTAACGTACTTAAAAATAATTTAATCGCTCGAATTTCACGTGGTGTATGATTATAATGTGACCATTTGGCAAATCGTTCATAGTATCTACCTGCAATGAAAAATATAAGCCAAATCACTATAAATGCACTATTAATCAAAAGCAGTACCCATTTATCAGCAAAGTTATCAGCATCCCCTGCTAAATTATAATGAATAGGCACTTTGGTTGGTAATTTTGGATAGGTCACTACTGTATAGCACGTCATAGCTAAGTAAATAAGTAGACTTAATATTGTAAAAGACCTGATTTTAGACATTCTATCGCCTCTTTCTTTACATTTTATGTATAACACTCTGCCTATTTTACCTTTTAATTACATTACCCCAAACGATTAAACAATATGTAATGATACTATAATTGCGTCAGGAGTATCCGCTTGTTAAATGTGCATAGCTTATATTTAGCTGTTTAACATGCCACATAATGATTCGAATTATTCCAAGTCCCGCACCTCAGAATCCAAAAACATTCGAGTGATAAAATTTTTAAAATCAAAAATATAAAAATGATCTAATTTCGTCAAATTTACCAATATAAATACTAATATTTGCAATTCACAAAGGGGTATAGTCTGAGTGTATTCTAATACGAAAGGACTTGGTGGATATGTATTACAGTTATGGAAATTATGAAGCATTTGCGCGCCCTAAAAAACCTGAAAATGTAGAAAACAAATCTGCTTATTTAATCGGGTCTGGGTTAGCTTCACTTGCGGCAGCTTGTTTCTTAATTAGGGATGGTCAAATGGAAGGTTCGAAGATTCATATTTTAGAAGAGTTACCTAAAGCAGGTGGTAGTCTTGATGGTGAAAATATGCCTTTAAAAGGCTATGTTGTCCGAGGTGGTCGTGAAATGGAGAACCACTTTGAATGTTTGTGGGACTTATTCAGATCTATCCCTTCATTAGAAATCGATAACGCGTCTGTATTAGATGAGTTCTATTGGCTAAACAAAGAAGACCCTAACTATTCTCGCTGTCGAGTTATTGAAAAACAGGGTCAACGTTTAGTTACCGATGGAGACTTCACTTTGACCAAAAAAGCGATTAAAGAAATTTTAGATTTATGCTTAACGAATGAAGAAGATTTAGATGATGTCAAAATAACAGATGTATTTTCCGATGACTTCTTTAATTCAAACTTTTGGATTTACTGGAAAACGATGTTTGCATTTGAACCGTGGCATTCTGCAATGGAAATGCGTCGCTATCTAATGCGATTCGTTCATCATATTGGTGGTCTCGCAGACTTTTCAGCTTTAAAATTCACTAAATATAATCAATATGAATCTTTAGTATTACCTATGGTTGAATATTTAAAATCGCATGGGGTTCAATTTGAATACGATGTAAAAGTAGAAGATATTAAAGTAGATGTTACGACAAGTCAAAAAATTGCCCGAGAAATATTAATTCACCGACATGGCAAAGCAGAGTCAATTAAACTGACTGTAGATGATCTTGTCTTTGTGACAAACGGTAGTATTACGGAAAGCTCTACGTATGGTGATAATGATACACCAGCACCACCAACTGACGAATTAGGTGGTAGTTGGACACTATGGAAAAATTTAGCGCGACAAAGTCCTGAATTTGGTAATCCTGATAAGTTTTGCCAAAATATTCCTCAAAAAAGTTGGTTTGTTTCTGCAACATCGACAACTAACAATAAAGATATTATCGATACAATAGAAAGCATTTGTAAACGTGATCCACTTGCAGGCAAAACGGTTACTGGTGGAATTATTACAATCAATGATTCTGCATGGCAAATCAGTTTTACAATCAATCGTCAGCAACAGTTTAAAGACCAACCTAAAAATGAAATATCTACATGGATTTATGCCTTATATTCAGATGTAAATGGCGATTATATTAAAAAGCCAATCACAGAATGTAGTGGTAATGAAATATGTCAAGAATGGCTGTATCACTTAGGTGTACCAACTGACAAAATTGAAGACTTAGCAAAACATGCATCTAATACGATTCCTGTTTATATGCCATATATTACCTCTTATTTCATGACGCGTGCTATCGGCGACAGACCTTTAGTCGTTCCGCATCAATCACAAAATTTAGCATTTATTGGTAACTTTGCAGAAACAGAGCGAGATACTGTATTTACAACAGAATATTCGGTTCGTACTGCCATGGAAGCTGTTTATCAATTACTAAATATAAATCGTGGTATTCCAGAGGTCATCAATAGTACATTTGATCTTCGTGTCTTAATGGATGCCATATACGAACTGAATGACCATCAAGATTTGCGCGAGATTACTAAAGATTCGAAAATGCAAAAACTCGCATTAGCAGGATTCCTTAAAAAGATAAAAGGTACGTACATTGAGACATTATTAAAAGAACACAAATTGTTATAACGAGGCACATTAAATAATTTTATTTGGTGATTTCGAATCATGAGACTGGGACAGAAATGATGTTTTCATAAAAATTATTTCGTTGTTCCACTCTCATGATTTTTTATTGCCAAAACATTGTCACATGATTGATTGCATCATTTTGTTAAACAAGTGATTGCAAACCTGCCATTTCACACTGAAAATTTACATAATAAGTGATGATATTTTACAAGTCATATACAAATAACATATATTGTTAAATAATTTTACCTAATCTTAACATTAAATTTACAATTATAAGCGATAATCTAAATATAAAGCTTATTTGAGGTGAAATAATGGAAATGTCGGTTACAGAAGTCATTTTCTCCTTTTTAGGTGGTTTAGGTATTTTCCTTTACGGCTTAAAAATCATGGGAGACGGGCTTCAAGCATCAGCAGGAGACAGGCTACGAGATATTTTAAACAAATTTACATCAAATCCAGTATTAGGTGTTATTGCAGGTATCGTTGTAACTATTTTAATACAAAGTAGTTCAGGTACGACAGTTATCACAATCGGACTGGTAACAGCTGGATTTATGACATTGAAACAAGCCATTGGAGTGATAATGGGTGCTAATATCGGAACAACGGTAACTGCATTTATTATCGGTATAGATTTAGGCGAATATGCAATGCCAATTTTAGCATTAGGTGCATTTTTAATCTTTTTCTTTAAGCGCTCTAAAATCAATAACATTGGCCGCATACTATTCGGTTTCGGTTCTCTATTCTTCGGTCTAGAATTTATGGGTGATGCCGTTAAACCTTTAGCATCATTAGATGGATTTAAGCAATTAATGCTTGATATGTCTACAAATCCAATACTTGCTGTCATTGTCGGCGCAGGGTTAACAGCACTAGTTCAAAGTTCAAGTGCGACGATTGGTATTTTACAAGAATTTTATCAACAAGATTTAATCAGCTTAAACGCAGCAATCCCTGTGTTACTAGGCGATAATATTGGTACAACGATTACAGCTATCTTAGCTAGTTTAGCCGGCTCAATCGCTGCAAAACGTGCGGCGCTTGTACACGTCATCTTTAACTTAATCGGGGTAATTATCTTCACAATTTTCTTGCCAGTTGTGATTCATTTGATTAGTTTGTTACAAGATGTATGGCACTTAAAACCAGCGATGACGATTGCAGTATCACATGGTATCTTCAACATAACAAATACTTTGATTCAATTACCATTTGTAGCAGGTTTAGCATGGATAGTTACAAAGCTTGTCCCAGGTAAAGATATTGCTGATGACTATAAACCTCAGCACTTAAACAAAGATCTTGTTTATCACGCACCTGGTGTTGCATTACAAGAAACTCAAAAAGAATTACAAAATGTTGGTCAGATTGTCTTATCAATGTTTGAAGACATTCGCGAAATTACAAAAGACGATAAAAAATTGATCAAAAAGCTTGAACAAAAGCACCAAGCTGTTGAAACAATCAATGATAGTATTCGAAATTATTTAGTTAGAATTTCTACAAAAGCCATTACGAAGGCAGACGTTGAGCGTTTAGCAGTTATGTTTGATGTCAATCGCTCTATTTTAAAAGTAGCAGAGCTAACAGAAGAGTATGTCGCTCAATTAAAACGCCAACATGATGAAGATATTCGCATTACAGAAGATGCACAACGCGGTATGGATAAATTATTCAACCATGTTGCCGAATCATTTGATAAAGCCATCGACATGTTAGATGTTTATGACAAAACGAAAAAAGATGAAATTGTAGAACGTAGTAGAGAATCATTTAATATTGAACATAAACTACGCAAAGGTCATATTAAACGCCTTAATCGTGGTGAATGTACAACAAAAGGCGGATTACTATATATCGACATGATTGGTGTTCTTGAACGTATCGGTTATCATTCACGAAATGTTTCTGAAGCACTTGTTGGCCTTAACGATGATGTACCTACAGATGAAGAAATTGCAACAACTGAAATTTAATTTTTACTGTCTTATTTATATTCATATTTTTTTAAAATTAGAGATTCAGATGCATGTAAAAAGCCAATCCAACATTCATGGGTTGGCTTTTTTGTTTAGCAAAATTTATTATCTTAAATCGGCTATAAACACTGATATAATGATGCTTCATTAGTATGCGGTAAGCATGACGGACACTGTTCTCGGAGTCTGACCTCGAATCATTTAATATACACTTTTACACGTCGCCTTCATTGAAGCGAATTGCCATAACCTTCACATTATATATATTTCTTTCCATATAAGTGTCAAAATTTTTAGAACAACGCAATAAATAACCATCCACCTAACTTATTAAAAGTTTAAGTGGATGGTTTTTCATTTATATTTATATTAGTGTTAATCCAATCATAGATTTATCTATATGCACTGCTCTATACATTTCCTCATTTAATTTGCTTTACTTTCATTTAAATTATTATCAAAACACTGGGCGTGTCATCGTTATTATTTCGCATCTTTGACACGTTTATCATCATTAGGAATCGCGAATAAAATTGCGATAAATGCCATGATCCCCATTAATACGTTAACCCAAAGTGCAATCATCGCACCTGTATGAATGCTCGTTGCAGCAACTGCACCGGCATATACTGCACCACTAATTGCGACACCGAATGCACCACCAAGTGATGAAGCCATTTTATAAATACCTGAAGCAACGCCAACTTTATCTAACGGTGCATTCGAAATAGCTGTATCTGTAGAAGGTGTTGCATAAATACCTAAGCCTAGTCCGAAACATAAATATCCTACGACACAACTGATAACATAAAATATGCCTGGTAAGAATACTAATGAAATAAGTGCAATACCAATGACCACAATGAATGTACCTAATAACATTGGTCGCTTAGAACCCATTTTTTGTAATAATTTTTCACCAACTCGAATCATCAATAACACCATAATTAAATAAGTGATTGATAAGTATCCTGCCTGCAATGCTGTATAACCTAAACCTTGTTGCACGAATGTATTCGCTACAATTAATGTACCTGCAACACCGTTTAATAAGAAGTTCGAAATCGTTGCACCTGTATATGGTTTATTTTCAAATAATTTAAAATCAATAAGCGGATTATCTACTTTTTTCTCAACTTTTAAGAAAATAAAGAATGCTACAATTACGATTGCAATCAAACCAAAGAACCATAATGATGTGTAACCAAGTGCTGCACCTTTAGTAATGACAACGTTTAAACTTAGCAACATAACTACTAGAACAATTAGCCCTGCAACGTCAAATTTATGTGTATTGGTAACTTCTGATTTCGTTTCAGGCGTCCCTTTGATGAGTAACATTGAAAGTACGGCAACGATAATTGAGAAGATGAAAATCCATCTCCAACCCATAGTTGTCGCAACTGCCCCACCGAAGAGTGAACAGATACCACTTCCACCCCAAGAACCGATAGACCAGTAGCTTAAGGCGCGCTGACGTTCAGCACCCTCATAATAAGTTTTCATAATGGCCAATGTGGAAGGCATAATACACGCTGCTGATACGCCTTGTATAATACGACCTAAAATTAACAATGCTGGTAAATTTGTAATAATAATTAATGCTGAACCAATAATACTTAATAATAAGCCGATATTTGTCATTTTCACGCGTCCAATTTTATCTGCTAGGCCGCCTGCTCCAACAACAAACATGCCTGAAAATAGTGCGGTTAGACTTACCGCAATACTAATTGTTCCCATGTCTGCACCAAAACTTTGTTGTAAATTTGGTACAACATTTACAAGTGATTGTGCAAACAACCAAAATGTAATAACACCTAATACAATACCTAAGATTAACTTGTTGCCCCCGCGATACGTTTCATTCATGTTAGTTATCTCCTTTAAGGTAATCTAAAACAACTGTCCCTACAGCTTCTGCCGAAATAAGTAATGATTTTTCTGAAATGTTAAATTTAGGATGATGATGTGGGTAAATTTCACCATCTTCCACCGCTGCACCTGTATAAATAAAGGCACTTGGACGTTCTTTAGCATAGTATGCAAAGTCTTCTGAAGGTGGTTGTGGTTCACATATTTCGACACCAAATTCAAGGTCTGCTTCTTTTAACGTCTTAGCCACGTACTCAGTAAACTCTGGATCATTATATAATGCAGGATAATCATCGTTATATTCTAAGGTGCAAGTTACACCATACATATCCTCTAAGCCTTTTGATAAACGGTTAATTTCTTTTTCAATTGTTGCTTTTGTAGCATCTGTTAATCCACGTACATCACCTTCAATTTCAACAACATCTTTAATGACATTGAATTGACCTTTACCGTCAAATGAACCGATTGTGACAACACCGGTTTCAAATGGACTTAGTCGTCTAGATACAACTGTTTGTAACGCTGTGACGAAGTAGCTACCTGCAACAATGGCATCATTGGCCATATGTGGTGATGAACCATGACCACCTTTACCTTGAACTTTCAATTTGAAGAATGCGCGTCCTGTTTGAACATAACCAGGTCTGTAATACACATTACCTGTTTTCATTGTGCTCATGACGTGTACACCTAATACATGATCAACACCGTCTAATGCACCATTTTCAATCATTGCTTTAGCACCACCTGGTGGTACTTCTTCAGCTGGTTGATGTATCACAACGACTTTTCCTGTAAAACTATCTTTCATTTCAGCAAGCGTCTCTGCTAATACAAGCATGTATGCTGTATGTGCATCGTGACCACATGCGTGCATAACACCTTTATTTTGTGATGCAAAAGATAATCCTGTATCTTCAGTAATAGGTAATGCATCAAAGTCTGCACGGATTGCTAATGTTTTACCAGGTTTCCCTGAATCAATCGTTACTTTAATTCCACGTGGTCCGACATTCGTTTCTACTTCCACATCTTTACCTTTGTAAAATTCAGCGATGTATTTCGCCGTTTCATCTTCATGAAAAGATAATTCTGGATGCTGATGTAAATAACGTCTGATCTCAATCATTTTGCCTTCTTTAGATTTTAAAGTTTCAATTAATTGTTGATTCATATCCTTCATCTCCTTAGTTACATCATAAATGATTAATCATTATTTATATTGACAACAACAGAGATGTTAACCATTAATTTTTTGCAATTTTAGCTTTGAATATAAAAAATCACAAATTATGTATATCAAAATTTGTGATTTGTGATCATTTTATGAACTTGGGTAACGTTTTACTTCAATTAAGTGAATCCCATTCGTAATCATTTTAATGTTTAATGCCAGTGTCTCCGTGATATCTATATCATATACTTCTAATTTCGGAAAACTCATTCGATTAACGTAATCTATAGAGTCCTTGTCCATGCCATGTATCGTATGATGTTTGCGCCAAAGATTAAATAACGCACCATTTTCTTTATCTAAGGTAAAATGTTTAATCTTATACATACCGTCTTCTAGGGCGTTAATGTTCAAATGGATCATTTCCGTTGCACGCATATTCATTTGATTGTCCAACGCTAAGTACGGATTAAAATGCTTTGCATCATATAACAATATTTGAAAATTTGAATCAGTCCCCGTGACAATACATGTATCATCAGAATACAAAATATTGCTTGTTAATTTATTAAATAGCAATGCCGTGAAATAGACCGGACGTTTTCCATTATATTGATGAAACAGTTCAATAGAATTCATATAATCCCGTTCATTTCTACAATGACTGACGTGCAAATCATAATTCAACCAATACCCGATACCCTCTACTTTAGAACTTAATTTTAATAATTGCTCAATGATGATACCACCTCTAAAATATTCGCCGTTTGTAATAAATGTATCACCCGTCAATGTATTCCAATTGAGTAAAATAAGTGGTCTCTTTAGGTTATGGCGATGCATTAAGTCGATAAGGTAATTCGTTTTATTAATAATTATTTGACTCGCGGTTTTAAATTCATCATCATTCATTTTATTAAAATCAACAGCATCATTTGAATTGGCATCAAATACAAAATGGTTGATGTGTGGCTCAAGTCGTTTCAACAATGGTAGATGTCTTTCCGTAGCTTGATCTAAGTGAATGTACAAGCCACCATTAGGGAATAACGCTTTAAAATAATCAATCATTTCAATCAAAGAAGTGTGCAATGTCGTCACATACAAGTTGAACTTCAAATCTTTTCTATGACTGACATGCAGGGCAACGTGATGGATAAATACTTTGAATGCATCGATATAATCACGTGAGTCATACTGATCCAAATGCATTGTCAAACTAAAGTTATGATCTAATAAAAAGTCTAAACACAAATCGATATCATAAAATATATTCGAAATCTCTGCATCATACGTGAATGGCGCATTGAGCTTTTTCATAATATATGGCATCACATCATATGCTAATACTTCATTGACATGAAAATCATGATGGCATGTAAGTAACTGTGATTGATACTGTGTATTGAGCAAATTCCTCAAATAGCCCACTTGAATAATATGATTAAATTGATTTAGTTGTTGATTAGTTGGTTTAAAGGCAATCTCTTTATAGTTCATCTTTTCAATATCTTCAATGAAATGATTCATTTCTTCAATGTAGTCATTTAAAAGTAATATCAATTCACGGTCGTGATAATTATGTTGTGCCGATTGTTGATTTTCAGTGATTGCCGGACGATCACCTCGATATTGTTTAGGCGTTTGATGCGTAAAGTGTTTAAATGTTCTCGCAAAGCTCGCTGCACTTGAAAAGCCATTTTGCAATGCAATATCAGTAATCGTTTCATCTGTGTATGTCAAATCGAGTTTCGCATGCTCAATTCGCGTCGTATTTAAGAAATGCTGGAATCCTACACCTAGCGATTCTGCAAACTTTTTAGACAGATGGCTCTCTGACCACCCAACATATTCGCTTAATTCCGAAAGGCTTAAGTCTTCATGAAAATGTAACTCGATATAGTCGCATACTTGATTCACTTTATCATCATTTAAGATACTTTGGTTCGAATGATATGTACGCGGGACATAATGAATCATATGCATAAGCAACTGAATCACAAGTTGTTGCTCAGTCAATTTAGACAACTCATTATGTCGAATATGTGTTGAAACCAGTCTTGCCATTATATTTCTCAGTTGATGTATATTTTTGGTTGTGGTCGCATCTGTTAAGTGAAAATATAGACAATGCACATCATCAAACTTGTCTGCTAAATATTTCATTTGGAATTGGATATAACATATGATGCCATCTTGTTGAAGTTGAAATCGATACAAGTCGCGGTGGTTAATGATGAAAATGTCGCCACTGTTGCATTGCGTCATATTATTTTCATCATAAATGTGCGCCTCACCTTTAATAACAAAACCAATCATTAAACCATTGAGCCTTTTGAAATCTGACATACTCTCAGTTTCTACTCGAATTAAATAATCACGTTGCATACTATCCCTCAATTCAGTAATATGAATACGTTTATTTTACATTATTTTACAGCAACATATTTGAATTTCATATTGAATCGTGTGGGAGGCAGTGAGGTTATTTATCCTCACTTGGGTTAAATTGTAGCCCATCACTAAAATATATATTTTCTCCCTTTTTCTCTACGAAAGTAAATTCAATTTTTTTGTATCCGACTGATGAACCTTTTAAATTTCCAGAGCCTTTCAACAATAACTTTGGTGCTTTATTCGTCGGTATATCATATCTTTTCCGTAATTGCTTTACGTTATAATCATTATTAGTTAATTGATATTTAGCTGAATAAATCGGCGCTTCTGGATTATATGAAATGTCTCCATCTTTGTACTTCGACAAATCTTTAAAGTTGCCATATTGCGCGAAGAACTTAAAGTTTTCGATTTCTTTTTTTATGTTTTCGTCTTTGATACCTTTAGTTGGAATGATTTTATTGTCTACCATTTTAACGGGATATTCTTTATCTTTACTCTTAGGTCTACCATCTTCATCATGAAGTGTTTCACTCACTATATACTTCCCGGTTGTAGTCTTAGTGTTTCTATTCATATATAGAACCATACCTTTTGATTTCATACGTTCCCCTTTAGGTTGAACAACCATTTCAGAATTAATAATCCATGTGCCTTTATCATTTTTATCAAACTGATCATCACGATAGCCTTCTTTATCGTATAAATCCTCTAGATTTTTAATTGGATACATACTCAATGTCTTTTCAAAACTTTTCTTTATTTCCGCTTCTTTACCTATGCCACAACCAGCAGTAATACTAATGACTAAAAATAAGAAACTAATACCTAACACTAATTTATTTAAACGTTTCATCACCTTACAACTCTCTTCTTTTTATTTTGTTTCCTTGAATCGATTTCATACTCTTTATTAGTCACGATTATTCATCCTCACTCGGTTTAAAATGTAGGTTAGCTGTAAAGTAAGTGTTTTCTCCTTTTTTCTCTACGAAAGTAAATTCAATTTTTTTGTAGCCAACTGATGAACCATCTAAATTTCCTGAACCTTTCAATAATAACTCCGGCGCTTTATTCGTTGGTATATTATATCTTTTACGTAATTGCTTTACATTATAATCATCATTAGTTAATTGATATTTGGCTGAATAACTCGGCACCTCTGGATTATATGAAATATCTCCATCTTTGTACTTCGATAAATCTTTAAAGTTGCCATACTGCGCGAAAAACTTAAAGTTTTCTATTTCTTTTTTTATTTTTTCATCTTTGATATCTTTAGTTGGAATGATTTTATTGTCAATCATTTTAACGGGATATTCTATTTGATTATCCAGAGGTCTGCCATTTTCATCCTTCTTTATCGCATTAACATAGTAAAATCCTTTTGCACTTCTTGCATTTCTATTTAACTTCAAAACCATACCTTTTATATTTAAGGCTTCTCCCTTTTTCTGAATTGCCATTTCAGAACTAATAGTCCATGTTCCTTTATCATTTTTATCAAATTCGTCATCACGATAGCCTTCTTTATCGTATAAATCCTCTAGATTTTTAATCGGATACATACTCAACGTTTTTTCAAAACTTTTCTTAATTTCCGCTTCTTTACCCATGCCACAACCAGCAGTGATACTAATGACTAAAAACAGAAGACTAATACCAAGCACTAATTTGTTTAATCGTTTCATCATCTTACAACTCTCTTCTTTTAAAATGATTTACTTTTGCAAATTACACATTAATTTCAATTTATAACACTTTTTCACTTTAATATTATCAAAAATTCCATAAACAATCTGTTCAATTTATAATATTGTTGAATTATTACTTATTTTCAAAATAAAAACGAGTAGTGAAAATAATTAGAATCTAACTATTTTCATACTCGTCTTAATATCATTATTGAATCCTTATTTATTACTATCTATAATTTCGCTTACGATATCATCATATCCAGACCACGTATATCCTGCATAGTCAACAATCAGCCAACCCGTTCTAGCTTTCCCATTTGCTTTAATCGTTTTTGCAATTTCAGGATTTATATGTGATGCATAGTTATAAGTACTATTAAATGCGCTGCCTCCAGACGCTACACTCAAGAAATTCACATATACATTGTCTTTGTTACTATCCGTTTTAGCTTTAGCCAATAAATTTTTAACAGCTTCAACTTTTTTATCATAGTAATCTTTATACTCATCTTGTACTTTTAAATTTAAGCTACCATTATTAATTTTCGTTTCAAATGTCGCATTGTCTGCCCATTGAATGCCAGACGTGTCAGCACCATAACCACTCTTTATGTATGTACCACCCATTCTATTGAATAGGACAATTTTACCTTTTGTCTCTTTTAAAGTAGGATTCGCGTTACTTCCTGTGTAAAAAAGATTCTGATATTGTGGGTTATTATAATAATATTCTCTAAAAATCTCTTCAAATGTCTTCGTAACTTTAGAATCGCTATCGTAGTCCTTTTTCATAGACATCACAATTGTTTCGTTTGGATAAGCACTCAAGTAATATTTAGCATCATCTAAAAATTTCCCTAGTTCATGATGCAGATAAACCATGCCGTGATGAACTGAAATCATATTATCAGCACTTGCTCTGCCTCTAATATCAAAAAACCTGACTCCTGACTTCATTTGGGTAAGGTAATCTTTATCTTGAGTCTTTGCCCAAACTGATTTTACTGGATCAGTTAAAGTGAATGAGCCACTATCATGTGAACCCGGTATATTAATCTCAGTTAAATGTTTTCCATCATCAAGTTTACTCATCCAATTTTCCGGACTTTTACTCAACGAATCTGACGCATGTGCTGAATGATATAAACCACTCATCACTACTAAAATGATACTTAAAAACAAAGTCTTAATACACTTTTTCATAATATCAACTTCTTTCTATATTTAATACATTAATTATACATCTTTTTTAAATAAAAATATGTGTAAAATTTTAAAACTTATTTAAACAATATTTAAGTGTATTAATTATAGAAATTATTGACATATGATTAAAAACCCTTAGGATAGTGCTTTACATATATAAGTTGTCAATAGCGGTTTGAAAATGTCGTTTTTTAGCGGTTTAAGATTGTCGTATATTTAATGATTTTTCGGTTTTATAATCTTTTAA
>OFLL01000092.1_pt1 | contig 47954 bp, 47 predicted proteins | sample 1540861 | NCBI WGS metagenome assembly OFLL01 (sample SAMEA4413039, study PRJEB24355) | metagenome | biome: human; feature: gut; material: faeces | place: United Kingdom | collected 2010 | reverse complement strand
AAATGGAAGCGCTCATAACTTATGTTTAAACAATCCAATGACTCATAACTTTTCTTGAGCTTTTTATGAGTGAAATAGTTTTTGCCAGAAGCCTTTTTTAGCTTTTGGCTCTTCTTTTGGCGTTTCGGTTGCTTGAGGATATTTTTCTGTAACGTCAATCACAGGTTCATCGACTGCATGTTTTTCAGCTAACAGTAAGCCGAGAGAGTCAGGGTTGTTCTCCACAAAATTGTTAACAATCTTAAAGGTTGCGCCATGCTGATTTAATAATTTAATATAGGTACTTTGCAGGTCAGAAGAGATTTCGCCGTTTAAAAGTACTGTAACTTCAGGATGCTTCGCTAATTCTTCTAATAAATGTTGTTGGTTCTGTGCATCTTTCATTTCAGCGACGGTCATGGAGAGACGGCAGCGTTCACGAAATGTGCCCATGTATTTGTGTTGTTCTTCAGGATTGACGAGGGGCGTACCGTACATTCCTTTATCCAGACGTTGTTGTAAGTCATCATTCGCCATTCAGTAACACTCCTTTCCTAACGTTTCCCTCCATTATAGCATATCTTAGATAAGTCGTTGGTCAGTCGGCTTGAGAAGAAGTTTTTAAGAAAGGAAAAAAAGTGGTTGCATTTGTGATGGTTTTCTCATACACTGTAATTAAGAATGAGAATCATTCTCAATTAAATAAAAATGGAGTTTTCTCATGAAAAAGATTGGTTTGTTTGTTCTACTATTACTTTTCAGCTTATTGTCATTAGTGATAGGGGTGAAGGACATTGCACTTTCTCAGTTGTTTCAATTAGATGCGCAGCAACAATTTGTTTTATTTACCACCCGTGTTCCCCGCACGTTGAGTTTAATCATTGCTGGTAGTACGATGAGTATTTCTGGATTGATTATGCAGCAACTCACACAAAATAAATTTGTCGCTCCTAGTGTCGCTGGAACAACCGATAGTGCAAGGTTGGGTATTTTAGTTGCAATGTTATTTTTCCCAACAGCTCCGTTTCTCTATCGAACGGCAATTGCTTTTATTTTTGCGCTAAGCGGGACCTTATTATTCTTAGCGCTCATTCGATTATTACCAAGTAAGAATCAAGTGATGGTCCCTTTGGTGGGCGTGATGTTTGGTAACATTCTAGGCTCAATTGCCACATTTTTTGCCTATCAATACCAATTGGTTCAAAATATGTCTGCTTGGTTACAAGGAAATTTTTCCACAGTTATGAAAGGGAATTATGAATGGTTATTTTTAATGATTCCTTTGTGGTTTGTTATTTATTTATTTGCTTATCATTTCACTGTCGTTGGTATGGGTGAAGCATTTGCAAATAGTCTTGGCGTCCATTACCAGCGAATTCAGTTTTTAGGTTTGACGCTGGTTGCTTTAGCAAGTGCCATCGTTTTATTGATGGTGGGGAATATTCCGTTTTTAGGGGTTGTGATTCCCAATCTCGTGTCTTTACGTTATGGCGATCATATGAAAAATACCTTGTGGTTAACTGGGAGTTGTGGGAGTTTGTTCTTGTTAATCTGTGATATTTTAGCACGAGTATTGATTGCCCCTTATGAAATTCCTGTCAGCGTGGTTGTCGGAACATTAGGGAGCATTTTGTTCATTTTATTATTACTAAGGGGGCGCAAACGATGAAACGGCCTTTAAAAAAATGGCTTTCATTACTTTTGCTTTTAGCTGCCGTAGTAATTGTGAGTCTTTGTTATTTAACTTATAACACGTATGGCAATTGGTCCTTTGCTTTGGCGTTACGAGGCAAAAAGTTATTGGCTTTTATTTTTGTCGGAATCGCTGCGGCTTTTTCAACCATTAGTTTTCAAACAGTCACGCAAAATCATTTCCTAACGCCAAACATTTTAGGGATGGATTCCTTGTATGTCTTTGTGCATACGGTGTTATTTTTTCTTTTAGGAGGCGCACAAGCGTTAGGTCAAGTAAGTCTTGGCTCGTTTTTGATGAACGTCTTTTTAATGGTGTTTTTAAGTACTAGTTTATCGTATTTTCTATTACGCAAAAATCAATCCGACCTATTCTTATTGTTGATGATTGGCATGATTTTAGGTACTTTTTTCAGTAGTATCAGTACGTTTTTACAAGTGATTATGGATCCTAACGAATACGACTTACTCCAAGGAAAGTTGTTTGCCAGTTTCGGTAACGTCAATAGTCAGTATCTCGTTTTCGTTGGTGTGGCGGTACTCATGATTTGTGGGATACTTTGGCGGGAAAGTTACCGTTTAGACGTTTTACATTTAGGGAACCATCAAGCCCAGAATTTGGGGATTGCTGTGAATCAGTTTCAATTAGTGTTGTTGTGTTTGATCAGTAGTCTGGTCGGCTTATCAACAGCATTAGTGGGACCGATTACATTTTTAGGTTTTATCGTGGCCAATATGAGTTATCAATTCATGAAAACCTATCGCCACCGAGAACTGTTTGTGGCAGGGAGTTTAATAGCAGTCTTTTTACTGGTGTTTGGTCAATTGATGGTTGAACAGGTCTTTCATTTGAATACCCCGCTCAGTGTGGTGATTCAATTTGTTGGGGGCGTTTATTTTATATGGAAAATTATTGCAGAAAGGAAGCAACGCACATGATCCAGATGAGTGATGTATCAAAAAAATATGGCGATAAATTTGTCGTTTCAGACATTGATTTACCTATTTCTGAAGGCAAATTAACGGCCTTTATTGGGCCGAATGGCGCTGGGAAAAGCACGCTGCTAGCCATGATGAGTCGCTTAATTCCCAAAGATACCGGGGAAATTTATCTGGACAAGCAAGAAGTAAAAACCTGGAAGCAATCGGCTTTTTCACAAAAAATTGCCCTTTTAAAACAAGCCAACGGTGTACAACTTAAATTAACTGTGCGAGAACTGGTCAATTTTGGCCGCTTTCCTTATTCCAAAGGTCGCTTAAAAAGCGCTGACCATGAAAAAGTAACAGAAGCACTGGAACAATTGGGCTTAACTGAAATGGCGGAAGAATACATTGATACCCTTTCTGGAGGGCAATTACAACGGGCGTATATTGCCATGATTTTAGCCCAAGATACCGATTATATTTTATTGGATGAGCCCTTAAATAACCTCGACATGAATTATGCGGTTCAAATGATGCAGATTCTTAAACGCTTAGTGGATGAACTAGGAAAAACAATTCTGATTGTTCTACATGATATTAATTTTGCCGCAAGCTATGCAGATGAAATTGTCGCCATGAAAGGCGGAAAGCTCTATGCGCATGGCGCAACAGAGGAAGTTATTCAAACAAGTATTTTAAATGATCTTTATGAAATGAATATCCGGATTTGTGAAATTGAAGGAAAACGCTTTTGTCTTTATCACTAAATCGGGCAATTTAAAAATAACGTTTTTGGAGGAAAAGAATGAAAAAGAAATTTTTAGCAATGATGGCAGTTTCAATGATGGGACTGTTAATGTTAAGTGCTTGTCAAACAAATAAAAAAACAGCAGATTCTGCAACAACAGAAACAGCAGCTAAAACGGAAGTCACAGTCAAAGACACCAATGGTCAATTAACCGTTCCCAAAAATCCTAAGAAAGTCGTTGTTTTTGATAATGGTTCCTTGGATACAATGGACGCACTAGGTGTTGGTGACCGCGTGGTAGGTGCGCCAACCAAAAATATTCCTGCGTATTTGGAAAAATACCAAAAAGTTGAATCAGCAGGCGGTATTAAAGAACCAGATTTAGAAAAAATCAATCAACTAAAACCAGACTTAATTATTATTTCTGGTCGTCAACAAGATTATCAAGAACAATTAAAAGCCATTGCGCCAACCATTTACTTAGCTGTAGATGCCAAAAATCCTTGGGCATCAACGAAACAAAATATTGAAACGTTAGGCACTATTTTTGGTAAAGAAGAGATAGCTAAAGAAAAAATAACTGGCTTAGAAAAAGAAATTGCTGACGTGAAAAAACAAGCAGAAGCTAGCGCGAATAATGCGCTTGTTGTGTTAGTTAACGAAGGACAACTTTCCGCTTACGGAAAAGGCTCTCGTTTCGGTTTAATTCATGATACATTTGGCTTCAAAGCAGCAGACGATAAGATTGAAGCTTCCACTCATGGGCAAAGTGTTTCTTACGAATATGTTTTAGAAAAAAATCCTGGGATTCTCTTTGTGGTAGATCGCACTAAAGCAATTGGTGGTGACGATTCAAAAGATAACGTCGCTGCAAACGAATTGATTCAAAAAACCGATGCTGGTAAAAATGATAAAGTCGTTATGCTTCAACCAGATGTTTGGTATCTAAGCGGTGGTGGATTAGAATCAATGCATTTGATGATAGAAGATGTTAAAAAAGGATTAGAGTAAAAAAAGCCTAGGACAAAAATTACTTTGGATTTTTTTCCTAGGCTTAAAAGCTGATAAACGGCGGGAACAAAAGCAACTCCTTCGGAAATAAGCTGAAATTCTCCAAAAATTAAAGAACAATTTTCGGAAATTTCTTCTTATTTCTCGGAGCTAAACACTTCTGTCCCGACCTTCTTAATGAAAAACAAAAAAGTTTTAAATTAAAAATGTGGTTGACGGCCTCGAAAATGTTTGCTAAACTATCCGTAAATCAGTATGATTGATGAAACAAATAAAAGAACAAAATGTGATGAGAAGGAAAGTACTTTTTAAAATAGCTTGCAGAGAGCCTCGTTTGGTGAGAAGAGGTAGTGACGTTAAAGGGGAAAATGGCCTTTGAACAGGTTGGTTGAAGCCGTTTGCTTAAACCAATTCAGGTGCGCCTGTTATAGCGCTACAGTATGATTGTACTGGAAACGAGCGGATCTTTTTTAGCGAAGAGATCAACAAAGGTGGTACCGCGATTGCATAAGCATTCGTCCTTTTTAGGACGAATGCTTTTTTTATTTGTTTAAAAAATATGAGGGGGCAACAACATGAAATTGGGGAAAAAAGTAGTAGGTTTGATTGCAACAGGGTTTCTTTTAGCCGCATGTGGCGGAACCAAAGAAGCGGCAGAGAAAGTAGATTCGGGAAATTTAGCAGCTGAACAAAAAATCAGTATTAGTTCACCTGCACCAATCTCAACATTGGATACAACACAAACAACAGATAAAAATACCTTTACAATGGCACAACATTTATTTGAAGGCCTTTATCGGTTTGATGATGATAGTGCCACGGTGCCAGCTCTAGCTAAAGATGTCAAGATTAGTGACGATGGGCGCAAGTACCACTTTACCTTGCGGGAGGGGATTAAGTGGAGCAACGGCGAGCCAATCACGGCCCAAGATTTTGTTTATTCTTGGAAAAAACTGGTGACACCAGCGACGATTGGACCGAATGCCTATTTACTAGACAGTGTTAAAAATAGTTTTGAAATACGCAACGGTGAAAAGTCAGTCGATGAATTAGGGATTTCAGCCCCTAATGACAAAGAATTCATTGTTGAATTAAAACAGGCCCAACCTTCCTTCTTAGCAGTCGTTTCGATTGCTTGGTTAGCGCCACAAAATCAAAAATTTGTCGAAGCGCAAGGCAAAGATTACGCCTTGGATAGTGAACATTTACTTTATAGTGGGCCATTTACGCTAGCCAATTGGGATGCGACTTCAGATACTTGGACATTGAAAAAAAATCCAGAATACTATGATGCGGATCAAGTGAAACTGGAAGAAGTTGCGGTTAGCACAATCAAAGAAGATAATACTGGGATTAACTTATATCAAGCGAATGAACTAGACTTAGTTCGCATTAACGGACAATATGTTCAACAATATCAAGAGGACCCAGGCTATGTCAGTCATCCAGATGTGGCCAACTACTTCTTAGATTTCAACAAAAAAGAAGGAACGCCATTAGCGAATGTTCATTTACGAAAAGCGATTGGCCAAGCAATAGATAAAGAAGCCTTAACACAAAGTGTCTTAAACGATGGGTCAAAACCCCTCAACGGATTGATTCCAAGTAAACTTTATGCGAATCCAGAAACAGATGAAGATTTCCGTGCTTACAGTGGCGAATATTTGAAAAATGACGTCAAAAAAGCCCAAGCTGAATGGACGAAAGCCCAAGCGGATGTCGGTAAAAAAGTGAAACTTTCATTGCTGGCGGCAGATACAGATCAAGGAAAACGAATTGCTGAATATGTTCAAAGTCAGTTGCAAGAAAATCTGCCAGGTTTAGAAATTACCATTTCATCGCAACCAAGTAATAATGTGAACCAATCGCGACGTGAAAAAAATTATGAGTTGTCTCTTTCAGGATGGATTGCTGGCAGTAGTGAATTAGACTCTTACTTTAACTTATATGCGGGAGAATCAAGTTACAATTATGGCAATTATCATAATGCCAAATACGACCAACTAGTAGAAGATGCACGAACGATTAATGCCAATAATCCAGAGAAACAGTTTGCAGAATACAAAGAAGCGGAAGACATCTTGTTGAACCAAGATGCTGCCCAAGTACCGCTGTATCAAAGTGCCTCAAATTATCTAATCAATCCTAAATTGAAAGGCATTAGTTATCACTTGTATGGGGATTATTTCCACTTGCGCAATGCTTATTTAACAGAATGATTCAGGAAGAAGGAGTAAAAAATGGAAAAATTAGTCGAACGATTTTTAACTTACGTGAAAGTTAACACCCGTTCAGATGCCAATAGTCAAACCACACCGACGACGGTCGGTCAAGTGGTTTTAGCCAAAATGATTGAAACAGAACTTCATGAATTAGGCTTGGCCGATGTGCATTATAACGAACAAAACGGCTTTTTAACGGCACGGTTGCCTGGTAACCAACCTGCAGCGAAGAGTATCGGCTTGATTGCACATCTGGATACGGCGGATTTTTCAGCAGAAAACATCCGTCCCCAAGTCATCACTAATTATGATGGTCAAGATGTCCTCTTGAATCAAGAACAAGGCATCGTTTTATCAGTTGCTGAATTTCCCAATTTAAAAGAGTATCAAGGGGAAACGTTGATTACTACAGACGGAACCACACTTTTAGGAGCAGATGACAAAGCGGGAATTGTCGAGATTTTAGCTGCTGTTGAATATTTTTTGGCACATCCAGAAGTAGCGCGGGGGGATGTTTGGCTCGCCTTTGGTCCAGATGAAGAAATTGGACGCGGCGCCGATCAATTTGATGCGCCGAACTTCCCAGTCGCTTTTGCGTATACGATTGACAGTGGCCGCGTGGGGCATTTCGAGTATGAAACGTTTAACGCTGCCCAAGCTGTGATAACAATTGATGGAACCAGTGTCCATCCGGGAACGGCCTATGGTTCGTTAGTAAATGCCATTAAATTAGGCGAACAACTTGATCAATCACTGCCGCAAAAGGAAGTGCCAGAACAAACACGTGGAAATGAAGGATTTTATTTACTCAATAAATTTACAGGAAGTATTGAAAAAGCAGAACTTGTCTATATCATTCGGGATCATGATCGAGAAAACTTTCAAGCGAGAAAGCAATTTTTGGAAAAACAAGTCCAACGTTTAAATGCGCTGGCGGATAAACCCAGACTAACAATTACTTTCCAAGACCAATACTATAATATGAAGGAAATCATCGAAAATGATTGGACCCCTGTGGAATTAGCCGTCCAAGCAATGGAAAGTTGTGACATTGAACCAATTATCACACCTTTTCGTGGCGGGACAGATGGTTCTAAGATTTCTTTCATGGGCATTCCCACGCCTAATCTATTTACAGGCGGCGAGAATTTTCATGGGCAATATGAATTCATTACCGTTGAATCAATGGCCAAAGCTGTTCAAACGATCATTGCCATCATTCGCTTAAATGCTAATTAAAGAAACACGCGAGGAAAATGCCGATTTTCCTTGCGTGTTTCGCTGTTTTTCTGTAAAGTATGTAGAAAAGTAGGGAGTTTTGCTCATGAATTATCCATTGATTTTTGCAGAAAACCAACGAATCGAAACCGAACGCTTGATTTTAAGACCTGTCACATTAGCCGATGCAGAAGATATGTACGAATATGCTTCAGATGAGGAAACGGTCCGCTATGTGTTCTTGAAAAACCAAACAATCGCTGAAACACGACAAAACATTGCTAAATATTTTATGGGAGAACCTTTAGGAAAATATGGGATTGAAGTGAAAAAAACGGGCAAAATGATTGGCACGATTGATTTGCGGGTCAATGAAACCAATAATGTTGGAGAATTAGGCTATGTCTTGAACCGTGCCTTTTGGGGCAATGGCTACATGCCTGAAGCCGCGACGGCGTTAATTGAACTGGGTTTTGCAAAAATGAAACTCATGAGAATCTTTGCTTTACATGATCAAGACAATCCAGCTTCTGGTCGTGTCATGGAGAAAATTGGTTTTACCTACGAAGGAACACTGCCCAATGCCCGAATTAGTAAAGGGAAAATTGTCACAGAGGTTTATCGTGGGATGACACTGGAAACATGGCAAAACCGACAAAAATAGAAGCGGAAGACAAGTTAAGAGAGGAATTAGAGAAATGTTGATGTTTACAGAAAAAGAATTCGCAGCCTTTGAAGTTGCTGGATTAGATGAACGAATGGCGGTTATCCGTGCGCAAATTCAACCGATTTTTCAAGAATTAGACACGTATTTTGCCGAACAACTAGCGCCTGAACTAGGAACGGAGTTGTTTGTCCATATTGCACAACATCGCCGTCGCACCGTGTATCCACCAGAAAATACTTGGTCAGCACTTAGTCCGAATAAGCGCGGTTATAAAATGCAGCCGCATTTTCAATTAGGTATTTGGGGCGACTATGTGTTTATGTGGTTGTCATTCATTGATAATCCTAAAAATGAAAAGCAGATTGCGCAAGCCTTTTTAGAGAATCAGCAATTATTCCAAGCATTACCAGAAGATACGTATGTTTCCTTGGATCATACGGTTCCTCAAATTACTCCGCTGCCAGAAACGGATTTAGAAAAAGCCTTAACTCGTTTTAGAGATGTAAAAAAAGGTGAGTTTGAAATTGGGCGCATCATTCCCAAAGATAGTGCCTTGTGGCAGAACCCTGAAAAAGCACGAGCGTATATGTTGGCAACCTATCAACAACTCCTGCCATTGTATCAATTAGCTGTTGCCCAATAAGAGAAACAGACAGTTATTTTGTATTTTAGTGTTATTTTATCGAATTATCCAATCGTCAAAAATGAGAAAAGCTCACAATGTTAGTATCGAAAACTAACTTTGTGAGCTTTTCTGAGGTTTGGTTAGTAAAAATTTAAGAAATTAAAGGTGATTTCTAAAGGATAAACGTGTTTCGACAATCATTTTCAAAGGATAGCTTTAAATAACAAAGTGCGAAACCCTTGCCATATAAGAGTTTTGTAGAAAATAGGGTTGTCAAATGGAAAATAATGGTGTTTTGGAAAGCTTTTTCTTTGTTATTATAGAGATATGAAAAAAGGTGGTTTGAGCAGTAATTGTAGAGAAACTCAAATCTGTTGTTGAATTAAAAGGAGGTTTTAAAATGAAAAAAAAGCGTTATTTAATGATTGCGTGCCTACTATTTTCCCCTAGTTTTTTTATAAATGTTGAAGCGTCTGAACGTGGTTCTAGTTCGGTGGGGATTGAATTTTACAAAAAGGCACCCCCGAAAGAAGAGCCCTCACCGAAAACAGATCAACCAGGGGCAAGTCCTAAGAGGAAAGGATCAGGACAGACGAGCACTAATCAAGGTGTGGCAGGTGGTCAAGGCACCATTACCACTGGCAATAAACAGCTACCGCGCACAGGGAGTAAGCGGCAGGCGAATCTTAGCATTCTCGGCTTAGCCTTAATTGGCTTAGTGGGAATGGTACATAGAAAGAAGGGGCAGCATGAAACAGATAAAATTTAAACAGTTAGCAACATTTGGCTTATGTTGTTCATTATTAGGCAATTCATTGACAGGCGTCACAGCGGTTGCGGAAACTGTGACGATTGAAAGTAGTCCGACGGTGGAAAGTAGTGTGAAGCAAGAAACGACGAAAGTCAGTACAGAAGAAAGTGCAGGCGCAAGCACGAAAGAGAGTGCAGAAGAAAGCACTCAGAACAATGAAGTCTCGAAGCAAGAAACAAAGACAGAAACGACAGAAGAAATTAAGCAAGCTGAGGAAGCGAAGGTTATATCTCAAAGGTTAATTCAACCTATGATTGGTACAGAAGATTATTATAATGCTATTCGAGCTGATCTTGTTAGTTTTGCAGCAGGTGATAGTAGAGAGGATCTCTCTTTTACTCTACCAGCAGGGAAAATAGCATTTAATATTAGTACATCTGATACGCCAACTTTAAACATGGCTGACTTTAATCTAAGTGCAGAGTTGAAAGTATTAGTTAGTCCAAGAGCTAATGATAATTTAGTAAATATTACAAGTAGAGAGGTATTGATAGAACAAGCACAAGACAGTCTAGCCATTATTATGCCAGAAAAAACTAGCGTACTTCCATATGCAGAGTCTTACAAGTCTTCTATAGATTATTTGGACAATATTCAGTTAACAGTTCCTAAATATGTCCAATCAACAAATATTGTAGGTGATATAGTAAATCAATACGTAAGTAGTCCATCCACATCAAGCTTGTTAAACGGGCCTTACGAGCTTGTTGCAGCTCAAGCTATTTTATCAAAAATCAATGATTCTGATTTTGAAATTCATACGAATTTTAATGAATCCACTTACTTTTATGAAGAACCTGGCACAACCGTAACGATTCCAGTCATATTCCGATGGTGGCTTCAGAGAAACGGGCTCAATATTTTAAATAGCATATATATGCCGAAACAAAACCCTGTTATTACTGTTGTATTAAAAAAAGTCACCGAAAACTTCAAAGACATAAACGGTACAGCAATCCCAGCACCAACTGGTTTCACTCAAGGTAAACAAACAAGTATCACCAATAATGATTATACGTTTACTCAAGGTGGCACCTTGCCAGAAGTTTACACAGCTAATAATGGCAAAGCATACAAATTCAAAGGCTGGTATAAAGGGAAAACTGAACCAGCTACACTGGAAACAAGTAAAACACCAAGTTATGCTGTTACTTATGATGACAACGATGATTTGAATGTGGTCTATGAGGAAGTGGCAACCAAAGCGTACACACTGCCAAGTAAAGAAATTTCTTTTGGCTATGTTGATGAAAAAGGAGAATTAATCAATCCAGCCAACTTTACTATTGAAACTGAATTAGGCGATAGCAGTGAAACAGAAACTACAGTTTTATCAAAGATTTATGGTACGAATGATACGAGTAACATGCTAAAAAAACTTGCTATTCCAGGGAAATCGTACACAATTCCAGAGGGGAGTATAAAAACATATGGCACTCGCTATGTGAATCACACCATTCCTAAATACTATAAGACATTATCAATCAGCCCAACAGCTACTTATACAGGCGATAAGACAAAATATCCTATGGCAAATGAAGTTCGTAAAAATATTGAAGCTCCGAATGCTACTGTAAGTACAACTAGTGGTACAACTTCCTATCGTTTATCAACAAATGGTACTGTTTTTGGCACTCGGCGATTACCTTGGTCCTGGGATACCAATAAAACTGCGTATGCAATGGGAATCTATTCTGGATTGGTTGGTAATAACTACAATTTAGCAGCACCAGATAAAACCATTTATTACTACTTAGAAAACCGCCGTGTCACCGAAAACTTCGTTGATAGTAATGGAACGAAAATTACACCGCCAACTGGTTTCACACAAGGCAAACAAACCGTGATTGATAGTGAGAACTTCACCTACACCAGTGCCAAAGACTTACCAGATACCTACACAGTAGGGGACAAAAACTACAAGTTCAAAGGTTGGTACAAAGGCACTGATCAAACCAAAATGGAAACGACGAAAACACCAAGTTATGCCGTCACTAACGATGACAAGGATGACATGACGGCAGTCTATGAGGAAGTCCAAGCAACGGCAGAAATGACCGTTAGTCGGTTACTAGAAGTTGTCTCCAATGAAGCTTCTATGATTTGGACAGTTAGGCTAAAAAACACTAGTGAAGTTCCATTGACCAACGTTAAACTAGCACCAACGGCCAAATGGGCGGCAGGTATTTCGGCGCCGACCCAATTAGCTGTTCGCCTTGGTAATACGCCAAATAAAATTATTCCAGTGACGGCAGAACAATGGCGCACAGGAGTAAACTTGGGTGTGGAAATTCCGGTGAATGGTGAAGCTTTAGTGACAGTGAACACAGCGAAAATCACTGGGGAACCAAGGCAACTATTAACCGCAGAAATGACAGCTAGTGGGAATTTTTTCCCAGTGACAGCTAGTAACTTTGTACGTATTCAAGGCGAAGATCAAACGATTGAGCCAACACCAGCAGAAGAAGGCTTCATTAGTATGCCGACGTTTGACTTTGGAAAAGTTATGATTAGCGGTAGTACTAAGCAGTACGGCCTGAAAAAAGCAGCTGATTATTATGGGAATGGCACACGTAATCCGTATTTGCGGATAAAGAAAAGCCAACCCAATTGGCAGTTGACAGCACAATTATCACAGCTAAAAGCGTCTGCCGATAGTTTGCCAACTAGTACGCGCTTATTATTAGGCAATGCAGACGTTGCAACAATCGAAAACTATAATCAAGTCACAGAATTAACGAATAAAGTTGGAATTACGGAGCCGTTAGCTTTGACGAGTGACGGCACATCTACACCAGTAATTCTTAATAACCAATTTACAGGTAATGATGTCTATCAATTAGATTTTGATTTTGCCAATGTGAAATTAGAAGTCCCTGCCAATCAAGGGAAAATAAAGGAGAAATATCAAGGAACGGTGACGTGGAACTTAGTCACTGGACCTTAAAAAAATAGTAAACCGCCCCCAAAAAGTTAGACTTTTTGAGGGCGGTTTACTATTTTATGGAAAGCCAATTTTATCTAATGGATAATAACGAAAAGTCAAAACACCTTCCACACTCTCTTGTTTAACAAAGCCAAAATAACGACTGTCATCTGAGCGCGGGCGATTATCCCCCAAGACAAAATACATGCCTTCTGGAACGGTCAGGGATTGGGTGGCTTCTAAGGTCTCTAGCGTAAAATCTTGGGTATAATTTTCATTTTTAGAGACATTTCGTTTAGCACTTGCTAAGTAATCTTCACTGAGTGATACACCATTAATATAAAGGGTATCATCGCGATACTCGACTGTTTCGCCAGGTAAACCAATTAAACGTTTGGCTACTCGTTGGCCGTTGCGCGGGCTAGGAAAAGCGATAATATCAAAGCGCTGTGGCTTTTTAATCGAGGTCACCCATAAACGGTCGTTGTTATGAAGTGTTGGTTCCATTGAAGAGCCGTTCACCGCAGCAGGGGAGAAAACATAGTGTCGAATCAGCAAGACAGCGACGACTAACAAAACCAACTGAACCAATCGTTTTAATAATGAGGACATGGACTTCACTCCTTTGTCCTTTTAGTGTACTACAGGCAAGGAAAAGAAAAAAGTTTTCCCCTTAAGAAAGGTGTGCTAAAAAACGTTTCATAAAGCGTTGGCGAATTAAAATACCAACATAAGCAGCTGCGACAGCCTTGATGATACCAGGAATAATAAACGGAGCAAACCCGCCAGCAAAAGCGTTTGGCCACGGTAGATTTGCGGAATATTTCAACCAAATCATACCGAAAACTAAGGTAACTAAGGCGCCGGCAATATTTGCGATAATGGCCCAAGTATAGTTAAAGGTTGTTTTTTCTAAAATATAACCAGTTAATAAGCCGTTGAAGATAAACCCGATTAAATAGCCGCCAGTTGGTCCGAAGAGTACACCGAACCCGCTAGACATCCCCGCGTAAACGGGTAAACCAATTAATCCTAATAAGAAGTAAATTAAAATAGCGTAGGTCCCCGTTCGCTTACCCAAAACGGTAGCGGTTAAGCCAATGGCAAATGTTTGTCCAGTTAAGGGGACAATCCCCAATGGAATTGTAAATTGTGAAAGTACAGCAATAATCACAGCGAATTCTGCTGCTAAAATTAAAGAACGTAACGATGCTTTATTCATAAGAAGCCTCACTTTCTATTGTTAACCAATTATTTTTATTTGGTTAACAATAGTTTAGCGGAAGTAAACAATTTTGTAAAGAGGGCAAAGAAAAAAACCTTGCCAAGAAAGGCAAGGTTTTGAAAGAAGGTAAGAACCGCAGTTCGACCTTTTGAAATCTTAAAGTTTTTGGTTGTAGTATTCAACGACAAGTGCTTCGTCGATTTCTGGGTAAAGTTCATCACGTTCTGGTAAACGAGTGAAGCTACCTTCTAATTTTTCAGTGTCAAAGCTTACGAATGCTGGACGTCCAACAGTTGCTTCAACCGCTTCTTTAATTGTTGAGATGTTTTGAGATTTTTCACGAACACCGATCACTTGACCAACTTCAACGTGGTATGATGGAATATCAACACGTTTGCCGTCTACAGTGATGTGGCCATGGTTAACTAATTGACGTGCTTGACGACGAGTAGTTGCAAGACCTAAACGGTAAACAACGTTATCTAAGCGTTGTTCTAGTAAAACCATGAAGTTAACACCGTGTTTACCTTCTTTGATTTTGCTTGCTTTAATGAACAACGTACGGAATTGACGTTCGTTCATGCCATACATATGACGTAATTTTTGTTTTTCAGTTAATTGCATTCCGTATTCAGAAACTTTACCACGGCTGTTAGGTCCGTGTTGTCCTGGTTTGTAAGGGCGACGAGCTAGTTCTTTACCAGTACCTGATAAAGAGATACCTAGACGACGAGATACTTTCCATGATGGTCCAGTATAACGAGACATTAAAAATTCCTCCAATAAATAAATGTTTTTTTGGAGTAAAATAATTAGATGAAAAATTCATATTCGTTCAGTTCATTCTTCAACCTTCGCCTTTGCAGCCGCGGTTACGCAGTTGAACCAAGTTTGGCAATGAACTGTTGACGAGTTATTATTCTTCTGCTGCAATTATTTTACACAAAGTCTAGTATACTTAATAGGATAGGAAACGTCAAGGTTTTAAAGTGAAATCTGAAAAAAAGGTAGACAAAAACACTTTTCCTCATTAGAATAAGGGGAGATGTTTTGAAAATATAAGTTGAAAACGGAATGAAAGGGAGTTTACAATGAAGTCTGGTTCACCATTGTTTGAACAAATTGATAAATCTATCGACAAGAAAGTGAATTTATTCTCAAACAGCTTTTCCCGTTACGCTGTTCGTGCAATGCTTGCTTGCCTATTTTTAACGTTGGGAACAGCCGTTGCTTTTGCAATCGCAATTAAAGGAGAAGGAATTTCTCATGGTTTAGGGAAAATGCTTTACGCCTTCATGTTCAGTTGGTCACTTGTAATGATTTTATATATGAATGCCGAACTTGGTACCTCGAATATGTTGTACATGACTGTTGGCGTCTATCGTAAAAAAGTCAACTTTTCCTTAGCTGCAAAAATTTTATTTACCTGTATCTTATTCAATTTAATTGGTGGCGTCTTGTTTGGTTTCTTGGTATCACTTACGGTGCCGTTCCAAGATTTGCCAAAAGATAGTTTCTTCTTTACATCGATTGCTGGAAAATTAGAAAAAACTACCCTACAGATTTTAGTTGAAGCTATGTTCGCCAATATTGTGGTTAATACAGCCGTATTAGTGAGTATGCGAATGAAAGATGACGCCGGCAAAGTCGCGGCCATTATTTTCATTATCTTTATCTTTGCTTTCCTTGGTTTTGAACACGTGATTGCCAATTTCCCAGCCTTCAGTTTAGCTTACTTTGCTTCAAACGGCGCAATTGAAGCTTTCACAGCTGGTAATGTTATTCATAATCTTTTCTGGGCCTTTATTGGTAACTTTATCGGTGGTGGCTTAATTATGGGTCTCGGCTATGCCTGGTTAGATAAAGACAACAAAAACTTAACGTATTTTGATTAATTGACCAACCAACTATACTAAAACATGGTACACTGTTTTAGTATAGTTTTTTTATTATAAGGAGCGAAGGAATGGACACACTTCAATTTCAGAAGAACCCAGAAACAGCAGCAAAAATGTCTGCTTATATGAAACACCAATTTGTTTTTGCAGGCATCCCCGCCCCAGAACGTCAAGCGTTAAGTAAACAACTTTTAAAAGAAAGTCATACGTGGCCAAAGGAAAAATTATGCCAAGAGATTGAGGCTTACTATCAAAAAACAGAACGAGAATATCAGTATGTCGCTATTGATTTAGCCCTTCAAAATGTTCGGAGATTTTCATTAGAAGAGGTCGTAGCGTTTAAAGCCTATGTTCCACAAAAAGCGTGGTGGGATAGTGTGGATGCTTGGCGAAAATTTTTTGGGTCGTGGGTGGCGTTGCATCTGACTGAATTGCCAACGATTTTTGCCCTTTTTTATGGCGCTGAAAATTTCTGGAATCGGCGTGTTGCGCTGAATTTACAGTTGATGTTGAAAGAAAAGACCAATCAGGACCTGTTGAAAAAGGCGATTATTTATGATAGAACTACAGAGGAGTTCTTCATTCAAAAAGCGATTGGCTGGTCATTACGCCAATATAGTAAAACGAATCCGCAATGGGTCGAGGAATTGATGAAAGAATTAGTGTTGAGTCCTTTAGCACAACGAGAAGGCAGTAAATATTTAGCGAAAGCGAGCGAATAAGGAGAAATGATGGAAAGAAAACTTTTTGCATTTGATATTGATGGGACGTTGTTAAATTCGGAGAAGAAAGCATTGGATAGCACGAGAGAAGCGCTAGCAAAATTGCGGGAGCAAGGACACTTAGTTACGCTGGCAACTGGCAGAAGTCGTTATATGGCGCAAGAGGTGATTTGGGATTTAGATTTTACTAATTACGTATTATGTAATGGCGCCGCGGCTTTTGTGGATCATGAGCAATATTATCAAAATTTATTGCACGCTGAAGCGTTGGAACGTTTGGCACAAGACAGTGATCAACGCGGCTTAGGGTTTGCTTGTGTGGGCTTAGATGATATTAAGAAGAGCAACCAGCACCGTGCTGAAAAAATGGAAATTGCGATGAACTCTTTTCATTTTCATTCACCTGCTTATGATGAACACTTTTATCGTCAAAATGATATTTACCAAGCGCTGGCTTTTTATGACGCAGAAGATCAGTGTACGTTTGAAGAAGAATACCCAGAATTTCGCTTTATTCGCTGGCATCAACATAGCGTAGATGTTGTGCCTAAAGATGGCTCAAAATCAGCTACGTTAACGTATTTAGCTAAACGTGTGGGCATTGATGCAAAAAATATCATTGCCTTTGGGGACGGCGAAAATGACCGAGAAATGTTAAGCCATGCAGGGATTGGCGTCGCAATGGGCAACGCGAGTCCTTCCATTCAAAAAGTGGCCACGATGGTCACAGATACAAATGATAATGATGGGATTTGGAAAGCCTTAAAAGAAATGAAGGCCATTTAAAAAAACTGGGCCGTTTGTCTGAAAACAAACGGCCCAGTTTTTTTCTTTATTCGATGACTAAAACGCCCTCTTTTAAAGCAAATGGATTTTCTTTGTTAATATGATCGTAGAACATGATGCCATTAATATGATCAATTTCATGTTGAACCACAATCGCTTCGTAGTTTTTTAAACGAACTTTGTGTTTTTCGCCAGCCATGTCAAAATAACTGACGGTAATTTTGTTATGGCGAACGACATACCCAGGTACATCCCGATCGACAGATAAACAGCCTTCCCCTTCACCTAAACAGACATCTTGCACAGAATGGCTCAAAATTTTAGGGTTGTACATTACCGTACTTAATGAAGGCGTTTCGTTTTCTGGGTCGTTACTAGGAACATGGACAGCAATAATTCGTTTAGAAATATCTAATTGTGGTGCAGCTAAACCAACGCCACCACGTAATTGTAATTCTTCGGCTTTGACTGGATCTTGACTATTTTTTAAGAAAGTCAACATGTCCTCACCTAATTGTCGGTCTTCCTCAGTGATAGGGACAGGCACTTCTTCTGCCACAGCACGAAGTGTGGGATTCCCTTCACGAATAATATCTTTCATTGTAATCATTCAATGGTTCCTCCTTTGAAACATAAAAAAATTCTTCTTTTATTTATTCATGCGCTGAAATAATCAGTTGTTTACCACCATTTAGTGTATCACAAAATCACCAAAAAAGGGGCTAGATTGTTTAAAAAAACTATCGAATAATAGAGATTAAGCTTGCATTTTAGCGGTGTTTCCTGTAAAGTAAGCTTGTGTGGAAACACACCATCTATCACTTGGTTTAGCGAGTCACCAACGCTTCACTCAGTGATCAGACGAATAATAGAGAAAGAGGTGGAACAAATGGCAATTTCACAAGAAAGAAAAAACGAAATCATTAAAGAATACGCACGTCATGAAGGAGATACTGGTTCTCCAGAAGTACAAATTGCTGTCTTAACTGAAGACATTAACCAATTGAACGAACATGCGCGTACACACAAAAAAGATCACCATTCTTACCGTGGTTTAATGAAAAAAATCGGTCACCGTCGTAACTTGTTAGCTTACTTACGTAAAACTGACATCCAACGTTACCGCGAATTGATCCAACGTTTAGGATTACGTCGTTAATCATTACGTATAAAGCGAGGTTCAATCAGAATCTCGCTTTTTATCTTATTGTCACTATTGAAGGTCCTCTTTGGAAAGTTTTTAGGAACTACTAACCAAATGAAAGAGCAGCAACGACTTGTTACTTTTTCATTTGTTTAGTAGCCGTCTGATTTTTCCAAAGAGCAAGAGTAAAGGAGAAGAATTATGACAGAAAAACAAGTCTTTAAAACAACTTGGGGCGGCCGCCCACTAGAAGTAGAAATCGGCCAATTAGCCAAACAAGCCAATGGAGCTGTCTTAGTACGTTACGGCGATACGGTCGTTTTAAGTGCTGCTGTTGCCTCTAAAGAAGCAAAAGATGTAGACTTTTTCCCATTAACTGTAAACTATGAAGAAAAAATGTATGCGGTAGGAAAAATTCCTGGCGGCTTCATTAAACGTGAAGGTCGTCCAAGTGAACGTGCGACATTAACCGCTCGTTTAATCGACCGTCCTATTCGTCCAATGTTCTCAGAAGGCTTCCGTAACGAAGTCCAAATCACGAACATCGTTATGAGTGTGGATCAAGATTGTACACCAGAAATGGCTGCAATGTTTGGGTCTTCCTTAGCGTTAGCAATTTCAGATATTCCGTTTGATGGACCAATTGCTGGTGTTGACGTTGGCCGTATTGATGGCGAATACGTCTTAAACCCAACGGTAGAACAAGCAGAACAAACAGATATTGAATTAACTGTTGCTGGAACAAAAGAAGCCATCAATATGGTTGAAAGTGGTGCCAAAGAAGTATCAGAAGAAGATATGTTAGGTGCCTTACTTTTCGGTTTTGATGCCATCAAAGAACTAGTGGCGTTCCAAGAAGAAATCGTTGCCGCTGTAGGTAAACCGAAAATGGACGTGGACTTATTACAAGTGGACGCTGATCTTAAAAAAGAAATTTTTGATGCGTACTACAATACAATGAAAACAGCCGTAATGACGGAAGAAAAATTAGCACGTGAAGTTGAAATTGACAAAGTAAAAGATACAGTCAAAGAAGTTTACGCTGAAAAATTTGCGGAACACGAAGAAGAAGCGCAATTACTAAAAGAAGTGAAACAAATTGCGGAAGATCTTGAAAAAGATGTCGTACGTGAGTTAATCACGATCGATAAGATTCGCCCGGATGGCCGTAAATTAGACGAAATTCGTCATTTATCATCAGAAGTAAGTATTTTACCACGTGTGCATGGTTCTGGCTTATTTACTCGGGGTCAAACACAAGCTTTATCCGTTTGTACATTAGCGCCTTTAGGGGAACATCAAATTATCGATGGGTTGGGTGTCCAAGATAGCAAACGTTTCATCCATCATTATAACTTCCCACAATTCTCTGTTGGTTCAACAGGACGCGCGGGCTCACCAGGTCGTCGTGAAATCGGTCACGGTGCGTTAGGTGAACGTGCCTTAGCACAAATTATTCCATCAGAAGAAGACTTCCCTTACACAATCCGCTTAGTAGCAGAAGTGTTAGAATCAAATGGTTCTTCTTCACAAGCAAGTATTTGCGCGGGAACATTAGCATTAATGGATGCGGGTGTGCCAATTAAAGCGCCAGTTGCAGGTATTGCAATGGGTCTTGTTAGTGATGGTGAAAACTATACAATCTTAACAGATATTCAAGGCTTAGAAGATCACCTTGGCGATATGGACTTTAAAGTAGCGGGAACGAAAGACGGAATCACTGCTTTACAAATGGACATCAAAATCCAAGGAATTACAGAACAAATTTTAACGGAAGCATTAGACCAAGCGAAGAAAGCACGGATGGAAATTCTAGAAGAATTAACAACAACGATTGCTGCCCCTCGTGAAGAATTAAGTCAATATGCACCGAAAATTGAAATGATTCAAATTAAACCAGCGAAAATTAAAGATGTCATTGGTAAAGGTGGCGAAACAATCAACAGCATCATTGATGAAACTGGCGTTAAGATTGATATCGATCAAGACGGTAACGTAAGTATTGCTTCATCAGATGCCGAAATGATTAAAAAAGCCATCAAGATTATTGAAGAATTAACCAAAGAAGTCGAAGTCGGTCAAGTTTACTTAGCAAAAGTTGTCCGCATTGAAAAATTTGGTGCGTTTGTTAACCTAATTAAAGGCAAAGATGGCTTGATCCATATTTCTCAATTAGCAAACGAACGTGTGAACAACGTTGAAGATGTCGTGAAATTAGGCGACGAAGTCCTTGTCAAAGTAACTGAAATTGACAAACAAGGCCGTGTCAACGTTTCAAGAAAAGCATTATTAAACGAAGAAAACAAAGAAAAATAATTTCTTTTTAAACCAACGAAAACCAAGGAAGCTTCCTTTCTTTTCGTTGGTTTTTTCGTTGAAAATAAGCCCTAAAAAAGAAATGATAAAAAAAGCTAAAGACGATCGCCAACTCTTTTGTTTATAGTCAATTAGTGGTAAAATTAATACTATCAGTCTGAAGAATATCTGGGGTGTCTTTGTGAAAAAATTTAATCCAAATAAAAATATAATCATTACTTTAATTTTAGTCATTATTTTAGTAACCATTATTAGTTTAACTGCTGCGCAACGTTCTGAAAAAGGCAAAACCAATGTCGTTCAAGGTGGCGTCAATAATAGCGTTAGTATGGTGGATCGTGTGATTTCTTTTCCAGCTCGTGTGGTGGAAAACGGCTTGTCTTCAATGGGCAATTTAATTAACACGTTTAAAGAAAACGAACGTCTAAAAGAAAAAATTGATAGCTATAATGAATTAGCTGTCCAAAACAATAACTATAAACGTGAAATTGATAGTTTAAAACAAGAATTGAATCTGAACGAAACGTTGGCCAACTATGAAAAAGTAACTGCGAATGTCATTACGCGTTCGCCGGATACTTGGCAAGACTTATTAATTATTGATAAAGGAACCAATGACGGCATTGAAGCGGGCATGGCGGTCATGGCGCAAAAAGGGTTAGTGGGGCGTGTCATTGAAGTCAATGCAACGACTGCAAAAGTGGAACTACTAACGTCTAAAAATGTCAACTCGAACCATTTCCCTGTGCGAGTAACTTCCGCAAATGGCGAATCGTTTGGTTTACTTAAAAATTACGACAATAAGACGAATGCATTAATTGTGTCACAATTAACTGGCGATGCCACTCTGAAAGAAGGCGATGTCGTTCAGACTTCTGGCTTAGGGGGTAATTCACCAGCCGATTTAGCGGTAGGAACAGTTATTAAAGTGAAACCAGATAGTTTTGGTTTAGATCGTGAAGTCTATGTGAAACCTTATGCGGATGTCTATGGTATCTCCGTTGTGACGGTCGTGAAAAGATCGGCAGGGGAAAGCGAATGATTCGGAAAGAGTATTTAAAATACGTCACACCTATTCTCTTGTTTTTCTTAATGTTAATTGATGCTCATTTAACAAAGTCTTTTGAAACGTGGACAAGTAATGTTTACTTCGCCAGTTCTCATCTGTTATTACTTGCGTTTATGTTTGCCGTTCCTAATTTTTCTAAACGTTATTTATTAATTACTTCGTTAATTTTAGGCTTTATTTGCGATAGCTACTACATTGGCATTATCGGGATTTATACAGTCGCACTGACGATTTCGGTTATGTTGATGTATACATTTAAAAAAGTAATTCAAACAAATTTACTAACTGGTTTTTTTGGGATCGTTATTTTTACCACGTTGTATGAACTGATTGCGGTACTGATTCAAGTGGCCTTTCATTTAGCGGATGTCAGCCCGATTTTATTTATTACACGTGTGTTGGGCCCTACATTGCTATTGAACATGGTGTGGTATGTTATTTTATCTTATCCGCTGAAAAAACTGTTTTCCGTAAAATAAAAATTGAAAATTTTGTTCGTTTGCGAAAAATGCTCATTTGTTAGCATTTTTCGCTTTTTTTATTTTCTTTAAATAACAAAACAATGAGAAGATTACCCTGGAGTCTTGAAGAAAGTTGTGAAAAAAGTGAAGCTTTTTTTTTGTCATTTACAAGAAGAAAATTGAAATATTACTGTAACATCCATATTATCTCAGTGACATACAGCTATGCTACAATTGCTCTATCGTTGAAAAAGAGAAATTTATTCAAATTTTAATAAATAATAAAAAAGCTTAACAAAAAAGGATTTTCGGAGGACAACAGATTGAAGAAAAGTGTATTATCGGCTCTAATGGTATGTTCCATTACCTTAACAAGCGTAGCGTTGCCATCCGCAGCATTTGCAGATGAATACGATACAAAGATTCAACAACAAGATCAAAAAATTAATGCGTTAACTAGCCAAATGTCAGATGCAGAAGCAAAAGTTGCCGCGATTGAAAATGATATGGTTGAAACGGCCAAACAAATCGATACATTAACAGCTAAAAAGAACAAGCTATCATCAGAAGTATCTAAATTATATAGTGAAATTTCTGATTTGAATGTCCGTATTCAAAAACGTGAAGTACAAATGACAAAACAAGCACGCGATGTCCAAGTGAATGGTCAAAGTGATTCAATTATTGATGCTGTCTTAGATGCAGATTCAGTAGCAGATGCAATTGGTCGCGTTCAAGCGGTCTCAACAATGATGAGCGCCAACAATGAATTACTAGAACAACAAAAAGAAGACAAAGCGACTGTTGAAAAGAAAACAAAGAATGTTGAAAAACAAATTGCTGAATTAGAAGCAGCAACAAAAGAATTAAATGACAAAACAGAATCATTAAAAACATTGAAGATTCAACAAGAAGTGGCTAAAAATGATTTAGAAGCACAACGTTCTGAAGAACAAGGGAAAAAAGACAGCTTCATTAAACAGAAAAAAGAAGCGGAAAAACGTTTAGCAGAAGAGCAAGCACGCCAACGTGCAGCTGCTAAAAAAGCAGAAGAACAAGCGGCAGCGCAAGCACAAGCCGCAGCACAAAAAGCGGCAGCAGAGCAAGCGAAAGCAACAAAAGCAGCCAATGAGGCAGCAGCATCTGCCGCTGAAGAAAAAGCCGCAACACCAGTAGTAGAATCATCAACAACTACTGAAAGTACCACAACGCAAGAAACAACAACTTCAAGTACTGAAACAGAAAGTGTTGTAACAACACCTGTGGCAGCAGCACCTGAAAAAGAAAAAGAAGTTCCTGTAACTAACCCAACGACTCCTGAAAAAGGCAATGAAGCAAAACCAGGGAATGGTGGCGTGACTTCAGGAAAACAAGCCGCAATTAATGCAGCTTTAGCAGATGTCGGTAATTCTTATGCAACAGGTTGGAATCAACCAGGCGAATGTTTAGTATCTGTTCGTCGTTGGTTAGCGGCAGGCGGTATTAACTTCGGTTATGGTGGTCCAAACAGTGGCTATGTTGCTTCTGGCGCAACACAAGTTAGCTGGAGTAACGTGCAACCAGGCGATGTTGTTCAATATGAAAGTGCCTATAGTCCAGATAGCTGGATTGGTGGCGTGCATACTGTCTTAGTTACAGGTGTAAGTGGTGGAAGTGTTCAAATCGTTGAAGCGAACAACCCAGGAGGCTCTGGTTATGTTTCTTCTAACTCTAACTGGTCACCAGCACCACCAGCAGGATTCCGCGCTGTTGTATGGCGTTTTCCAGGCTAAATAGTCACCTATTAATAATTGATAACAAGGAGTGGTAACTAACAAAAATCGTTAGTTGCCGCTTTTTTTATTCATTTAATTTGGCTCTTTGTCAAATAATGTTGGATAAGAGAAATCGTAGAATCATATTGAGTCCAGAGGAGAAAATCCTCTGGATTTTTTTCTATTTACTACTATTTAAATTATTTTTTACTCATTAATAATGAAAAAACATGGTGAAAAAATAAACAACAAATGGCAATATTTATTGAAAGTTATGTGGATTAAATAAGAGATATCTGTTAAAATTAATTCCAGTTTTAAAATTTAATGTTATTTTTACAGGAGATATTTATAACTAAATAATTAGTTGAAGGATGATGAAAAACAAATGCTACGTATAATGATATTTTTGATAACAATTATCATTTTTGTTTTAGAAATTTCACCAATATTTTTATTTTTAAAGTCAATACTAACGAAAAAAGTGGTTGTATTGATTGTGCTTGCTAAACTTTTTTACGAACTATTGATGTGGGGCCATTACCAATTAGGAATTTTAGAAAATGCATCTTTTATTCATTCTCTTATTGTGTTTATCTTGCTCATTCCATTAATGTTTTTAAAGAAGAATTTACTATTAAGTGCTTATATTATTAATTTGACACTGTTATTACAAAACGTGAGTCAGTCTGTATATGAACGATTTGATGGTTCTTTAGTTAATGTGATAACTATGTTTGTCCATGAGGATAAGCTAGCTTTTCAAGTTTATTTAATCAGTGAACGTTTCATTGTATCAGGGCTAACTTTTATGTTAGCTTGGGTATTAGCTAAGGTGTTTACTCGTTTTGATGTGATTTCTAGGCTAGTTGAACTACCTATGAATAAAAAAAATATTATTGCGGGCATTTGTATTGTTGTCTTAACTATTTGTATGTTGGAAATTGGGCCGTTTTTACTATTTGATGATTTCCGTTATGAACTGTGGCAACAATTAATCGGTAATGCTTTTTATTTTATTATTCCTTTTTTAGCAGCTTGGCTAGGAACCTACGTTTCAAATTATTTGCGCGAACGTCAGATAAGTGAACAAGCAATTAATTATGCTGCAGAATTAGAACGTATGAATGATGAAATGAAAAAATTTAAACACGATTACACGAATATGTTAGCTGGGATTCAAGAATATATTCAGCAAGGAGATCTGGAAGGTTTGAAAAAAATACATATTGCGATGTCTGAACACCTTCAAGAGATAAAATTCCAAGAGACAGATATTTATAATGAACTGAAAAATGTTGATTCGGAAGGGTTGAGAGGTGTCTTAAAAAATAAGCTTGCACAGATTAAAGCTCCGACTCGTATGACCCTGCATATTCCAGAAACTATTAGAATTGTTTCTGCAAAAGATGAGTTGAGATTGATTCGTTATTTGGGGATTCTTTTAGACAATAGTATGGAAGCTACTTTTGAGGTGCAAGATAGTTTTATTGCAGTGGGCATGATTGAGAAAAACCAGCGGATAGAAATCACGGTTGTAAACAATGGCGTGGTTGAGAAAGATCGTCAAGCGCTGAACAAAGGACGGTCTTCTAAAGGTGAGGGGCGTGGCATCGGTTTGGCTAGTATCCAAGAATATTTTAGTAGAAAGAAACATGGTTATCTACAGATAGATATTCAACAGAACACCTGTCAAGTTTTCATGGTCTATCCTTTACATAAATAAGTATAAAGAAGGTTGAAACAAGTGGATTTAAATTTTTACATTATAGAGGATAATTACTTTCATAAAAAAGAACTAACAAAATTGCTACGAACATTCGGTAGCAAAGAGAGTGTTCTTCATGAGGAAGTAGATATTTATAATTTTGAACAATTGATTAGTGAAAAAAAACTAAGTGAAAAAGATGTCTTCTTTTTTGATATTGATTTTAATGACTCTGTGACAGGAATTGATTTGGCAGAGAAACTAAGAAATAAGAATGTTGAGTGTCAAATTGTTTTTTATACAGCAAATTCAGCAAATAGCCTAGAAATTATTTGCCGTAATATTTTGCCGATTGGGATGCTAGTAAAAGGCGATCCTCAATTAGGGGAACATCTACAACAAGTATTAAAAAAAATTCAGCAGACCATTTATCAGAAGAATGGTGAACCTTTGATTTTTCAATTAAGTGGGCAAACCATTAGGATTAACAAAGAGGAAATTAAATTTGTAGAAACAAATAAAGAAGTTAGAAACTGGGTTACATTTAAGCTATTGACAGGGGAAAAGATGATTCATATGACCATGAAAGAACTTAAAAAAATCATGGTGGAAAAAAACTTTTATAAAGAACTACGCTCGTACATTATTAATTTTAATCTGATTAATGAAATTGATAAGAAAAACGAAACAATTATTTTTGCAGATGGACAAGCGTTGTATTTGGGTACAAAGATTATTAATAAACTAGCAAAAGCATATACTGATTGGAGTTCAAAAATTTAATGATGATTGAAAAATAACAGTATTTTCTGAAGCAACTATTGTTGTGTTAAAAAACTTGTGATGATAGTAGCTTATTAACAACTGCTTATTATCACAAAAGGTGCTTTTTGTTTGAATGGTCGTCAAATGTGTGTGAATGGCTAACACGTGTTGAAAAAAAATGAATATAATAAAATTATCAAGTTGTTAAAGAAACTTTTAAACAATCATGATAATTATTTGAAAAAATGTTAAAAGGGGAACTAGTAAAATGAAGAAAAGAATGTTAGCAACAGCATTTGCTGCTACAGCGATTTTAGGCGCGAGTGTGGCACCAGCAGCAGTACACGCAAATACAACAGGAACGTCTCCTGCACAAATTGAATTTAGAGAAGGAACATTACCTGGTGGTGGCGGTGGTGACAATGGTACTGATGGCCCAGGGGATGGCAACGATGATGGTGATAATGAGGGTGGTTCTTTAACAAGCTTTGATTTACTTTATGTACCAAGAGCATTTAATTTTGCTGCGACACAAATCGGTTCTGATTTAACGGCAGGAATTGCGATTGATCCAAGTATTGAAGCAGAACAAACAGCCACGCCTCCATTAACAGGAACGAATACCTTAGTAAAACGTTTCGGTGTTGGTGATGTTCGTGGTACAAATGAAGGTTGGCATGTAACAGCGAATGTTGCTGAAATGAAAAATGGTTCTGATGCATTAGTCGGCGAAATTCAATTTAAGCAAACAGGTGCATATGCAAAATACAATGGCACTTCATATGAACGTGAAGTAGCAGGTTTCGATACAGATTTGGCAGCACCGACTTTTGCAGGTACGAGTATTCCTGTAGGTGGCGATGCAGTGACGATTGCTAATGCAGACAAAGGTCAAGGGCAAGGTACTTGGGATTCAGAATTGTCAGATATTAAATTATCTATCCAAACACCAGTCTCACAAATCAAAGCTGGTACCTATACTGGGACAATTAATTGGACACTTGTTTCAGGACCTTCAGCATAAAAAGGTTTATAAAAATAAAAAGGTTGATTCTAGTTACATTAAATAAATCGTTAAGAGGGCTGCATAAAAGGAGCAGCTCTCTTAACTAGTTTTTTAGTTATCCAAGGAGAGAAACAATGATGAAGAGAAATTGTTGGTGTACAATGGCTGTCTTTTTTTTATTATTGGAAGCGTTTGTTTTGCTCAAAGAGTACAAGCTGAAGAAAATATGACAACGAAGTTCACTGTGAATCCTATTTTACCAAAGAATCAAGTAGCAGCGACGCAATCCTATTATGATTTAATCGTTACCAATGGTCAAACACAAAAGTTGGAGCTAGCTTTGATTAATAAGACAAATAAAGAATTGACTGTTGATTTAGCGATAGCAAATGCAACCACCAATGTAAATGGTTTAATTGTTTACAATGATTTAAAGACAAAACCTGATAGAAGCATGGAAAATCCATTAACTTCACTCATTTACTTACCAAATAAACAAGTGAAGATCCCCGCTAAACAAACAGTATTAGCACAAATGTTTATGGAAATCCCTTCAAAAGGATTAAAAGGCGTGGTTTTAGGAGGTATTTATGCAACGCTTGCCTCTGAGAAAGAAGAGGCTAGGACAGTAACTGGTTTGACAAGTCGTTATGGATTTAATGTGGCGATTACGCTTCGCAGTTCAGAAAAAGTACCGATGTATCTAGCAGAAACTCTTCAATTAACAACAGTCGTACCCAAAATTGAACGAGGGAGTAAAACAGTTCAAGCGGTAATTCAAAATCCAACCGCAGCTATTTTCCCAGAGGTATCTTTAGAAGGGCAAATTACAAAAAAAGGTGAATCTAAAAAAATTGCCAAACGAGTGTTATCAATTGTTCGTTTTGCACCAAATACTGTTATGAACTTTAACATAGACCTTGGGAAAAAAAATCTCCAGCCAGGCACATATGTTTTTGAAGGAACAGCTCGACTGAAAGCGGATGAAAATCAAGGTTGGCACTTTAAACGAGAATTTAAGATTACTAATCAGCAAGCGAAAGCATTAAATAAGGAAGCCAGTATTAAACTTGTTTTACCTAAGTGGTGGATACCGACTTTTTATGGTTTATTGGCTATCACAGTGATTGCAATCATTTTAGCGATAAAAATGTCATTTAATCAGTATCTGTTGCTAAAACAATTAGATTAATAGAAGAAAAAAACGAAGAGTCAAAAGGAGAGCGCGATGAAACAAAAAAATAAGAAGCAATTATATAAGCGAGTGCTTATGTCATTTTGCATTGGGTGTAGCTTGTTAGCGATGAGTATTGTTCCTAAATCTGTTTTAGCAGAATCAGTTGGTTCGACGGATGTCGGAATCACCTTTTATAAAAGTGAACAAGGACAAGGGGTAAAAGAGAATCCTCAACGTGAGGGACGAGAGGAACTAACGATTCCTCCTAAAAATCAGGCAAACATAGAGACCGATAATCAACATTTACCAAAAACAGGGGAAATAATGAATAATTGGTATTATCTTTTAGGGAGTATTGTACTTGTTTATAGTGGGATTCATTTGTGGAAAAAGAAGCGAGGTCAACAAAATGAAACAAAATAAATTGAAACAATTGGCAACATTAGGAATCTGTTGTTCATTATTAGTGAATTCATTAATAGGCATCACGGCAACTGCAGAAACATTAACAAGCGAAAGTAATCAGACGGATGGGACAGCAGTAGAACCGGCAACAAATACAGGGACGACAGAAACAGGGGGAAAAGAAGAATCAAAAGATTTACAAGCAATTAAAGAAAACGATTCTGAAGCACAAAAAATCTTAAAAGAAGACAGTCAAGAGAATACAACACAACAATCAGAAACTACTTCTTCCATCTCAGAATCAGATAACTGGAAACAAATCACTGAAAAATTTATCGATGAAAAGGGTACGGCAATTACGCCGCCAACTGGCTTCACTCAAAATCAGAAAGTACCAATCACAGACAATAATTTTATCTTCACAGAAAGTAGAACATTGCCAGAAACATATGCAGCAGATGGTAAAAATTATGTCTTTAAAGGATGGTACAAAGGCACCAATCAAACAAAAATGGAAACAACTCCAAAACCAAGCTATGCAGTCACGTATAATGATCAAGATGACTTAACAGTAGTTTACGAAGAGGCAGTAACTAAAACATACACATTTCCAACAAAAGAAATCCAATTTGGCTATGTAGACGAAGCAGGTAATTTACTTAATCCAGCAGATTTTACAGTAGAAGCTGAGCTAGGTGAAAATGATGAAACACAAGCTACTGTTTTATCAAAAGTTTATGGAACAGATGTTGCGGAGACTAAATTAAAAAAATTAACGATTCCTGGAAAGTCTTATGAATTACCAGATATGTCTGTTAAAACATATGGTACTCGCTATGTAAATCATACAATTCCTAGATACTACCGACTCATGGCGATTACGCCAACTGCAACTTACACTGGCGATAAGACAAAATATCCTGTGCCAAACGCAGTTCGTCAAAATATTGAAAATACTCAGGTGATTTCTACAACACCAGGAACAGAGAGTTACTACTTATCCACTAACGGCATTGTTTTTGGTACACGTCGTAATTATTGGTCATGGGATACCACTAAAACATCATACGCAATGGGTATTTACTCAGGAATAGCGGGAGAAAATTATAATTTATCTTCACCATCAGGTACGATTTACTATTATTTAGAAAACCGCAGAGTAACCGAAAATTTTGTAGATGCTTCTGGTACTAAAATTATGCCACCAACTGGTTTTACCCAAGGAAAGAAAACAGTGATAGATACTGATAACTTTGTGTACACTAGCGATAAAGCTTTACCAGATTTATACACTTCTGGCGGAAAAACTTATAAGTTCAAAGGTTGGTACAAAGGGACGGATCAAACAAATTTAGAAACGACCAAAACCCCAAGCTATGCAATTACGTATAATAATAAAGACGATTTGACAGTTGTCTATGAAGAGGTTCAACCTACTGCAACATTAACAGTTGACCGCTTGTATGAAGTTATTGATAATGGTAATTCAATGGATTGGACAACAAAATTAACAAATACAAGTGAAGCTACTCTAACAAATATTAAGTTAGCGCCAACAGCAAACTGGGATTCAGGGATTTTGTATCCAAGCCAATTAAGTGTAAAAGTTAATGATGGGTCATATAAAAATATTTCTGTGACAGCAGAACAATGGCAAGCTGGCGTGGATTTAGATATTGAAATTCCTGCAAAAGGTGAAGCAACCATTCAATTATCTACTGAGAAAATTACGGGAAATCCAAACCAAGTTTTAACTGCTGAAATGACAGCCACAGGAAACTTTACTGCTGTGACAGCAAGTAACTTTGTCCGTATTCAAGGGGAAGATCAAATCATTACACCGACACCAACGGAGGAAGGCTTCATTAGTACGCCAGAATTTGACTTTGGGTCAGCTGCTATTAGTACCAGCACACAGCAATATGGACTGAAAAAAGCAGACGATTATTATGCAAATGGCACGCGTAATCCATATCTAAGATTGAAAAAAAGTCAACCTGATTGGTCTTTAACGGCACAATTTTCTCAACCAATATCAGCAAATAATCAACTATCGAATAATACTCGTTTATTATTAGGAACAGCTAATGTTTTAGAGATTGAGAGCTACAACCAATCAGTGGAAACCATGAATAAAGTAGGGACAACAACCAATTTGACTTTAGTAGCAGATGGTACAGCTACAAACGTCATTGCCAATAAACAGTTTACAGGAAGTGATATTTTTCAACTAGACTTTGATTTTTCTGACATAAAATTAGAAGTGCCAGCCAATCAAGGGAAAGTTAACGAAAATTATCAAGGGATTGTTACTTGGAATTTAGTAACTGGTCCATAGAGAAGAAGGAAACGAAAACGTGAATACTATGATTTGGCTTTGGCTTAGTATTGGCAATGGTCTCATTTGTTTCATCTTTTTTTTAATCTTATTATTGAAAAATATCTCATTTGTTCATAACGCGAGAACGAAGCAATCGATGCTTGCTCAAACGGGGTATAGTTGGTTCTTATTAATTCTCGGTATTACTTGGTTTGTTTTGGCATTACTGCTCAATTTTGAGCTTCAAATTCAAGCCAGCATTTAGTACCTGAAAAAAACACTGCCTATCAACATATAGAATAATTTTAACATCATTTTGAGGGATTACCCTAGTGGTTCTTCGGCCCCACACTTCTAGACATTGGTAAAGTTATTTGGTTGATGGTATAATTTTTAAACATAAAGCACTCACTTCCTTTCTGATTTAATTTAATACAGGGATGAGTGCTTTTTGTGTACCCTAAAATCAAGTAAAAAGAACGAAGCTGATATAAAAGGGCTTAGCTCTGAGAACCAAGTAGGTACTGTTCGGCACTCTCAAAGGCTAAACTGCGACGAGTGTTCACATGAGAAAGCCAATAAGAAGGAGTTTCCGAAAATTGTCATAAAACACAACGAGGAACGAGTTGATGTTGCATCATGATACACTAAACGCCGTTTCGTTCGCATCAATTTCTTTGTATGGAACATGCTAAGATTGAAGGACTGGGTGTTTTTTTATTTTGGGAGAATTTCAACTTATTTCTTACTTTTGTCCCATCTTTCAGAAAGTATAGAGCTAACAAAAAACGTTAGTTGCCGCTTTTTTTATTCATTTAATTTTAAATATATGCATAAAATGTATCTGAAAATATTGTAATCTGGCCATTTTTTTGCAATTATAGAGGTATATACATATTAGGAGCGGAGGAATCAGCATGAGCGGAACGCACGATACAAAACAAGCAATCGCTTCAGCTTTAATAGAATTATGTGAACAAAAGGATTTTCGTAAAATAAGTGTCCAAGATATTACCAAAAAAGTGGGCTTGAATCGTCAAACATTTTATTATCACTTTACAGATAAATATGATTTATTACGTTGGATTTATCGTCACGATGCATTGATTTACTTAGAAACAGATATTTGTTTGGAAAACTGGGAGGAACAAGCCCTGAAGTTATTAAAAGCGATTAAAGAGAAGAGTCATTTTTACTATACAACGGTGACCTCAGATTCAGAAGTTCTTCTTAATGTTTTTTCCGCTTCGACCAATCGCTTATTTATTTCATTATTTGAACAAGTCGATGTTGAGAACCATTTAACAGATAAAGACAAACAATTTTATGCGAATTTCTTTTCCTATGGATGTAGCGGCGTCTTAACGAAATGGATTCTTGAGGAATATCCTCAGACTCCTTTGGAAATGGCGACGCAATTATTCCGTTTAGCGAAAGATACAGAATTTATGGCTTATCATTTGTATGAACAAGAAGCCAATGAGTAATGTGTGAAGGATAAAAAGTTTTATGAAGGAGTGAAACGTTGTGGTAACTGTGTTATTTGTTTGTTTAGGCAATATTTGTCGCTCGCCAATGGCAGAAGCGATTTTTCGTCAGAAAGTCCAACAAGCTGGTTTAGAATCGACTATTCAAGTATTTTCAGCAGCTACTAGTCACTGGGAAGTTGGCAGTCAGCCACATAAGGGAACCAGAAAAATTTTGGAGCAACAAGGAATTTCCTATCAAGGAATGCGGGCAACACAAATCCAGCCAAGTGATTTTAAAAAATATGACTATATCATTGGGATGGATGCGAATAATGTGGCAGATTTAAAAGCATTAGCTCCTCAAGAAGAGCAACGGCGGATTCATTTATTTATGGAAGTTGTGGCTGGTAAAGAAACCATGGACGTACCTGATCCTTATTATACTGGTGATTTTGAGGAAACTTACCGCTTAGTGGAAGCAGGTACCTCAGAATGGTTGAAAAAAATAAAAGCACAGCTGAAAGATTAGGACTATAGTCCGATAGTACTTTCTGTTTCCCATTGGTACAATAGTGTTAACAAATTGTTCAGGGAAAAAGAGACAGGAGGGAAGTAAGATGAACAGTAGTTATTTATCCTATGTTTTTGAATTGAGTTTGTATTATTTATTGTTGATAATGAGTCTGCCGCTAGTGTATGCTGTCACGTATCATTTATCTTTTAGTAGTATGTATACAAGTGAATGGTTAATGATCTCTGTCTTCTTATCTCCGTTAGTTTTATTGTTTGCAGGTATCCGTTATGGTTTTGCTCGTCTGAAACAGCAAGAACGTCAAGCGATGAAATAAAGCAAAAAATCCTTGAAAAGTGTCAAAACTTTTCAAGGATTTTTTTATTAAGCCACCCAATCGGCTAAGGTTTTTTGCTCCAATTGGAAAGCCTTCAACATATCGTCGTTGGCGTCTTTAATAGGCGTCGTTGCTGCTAATGTTCCTTGAACAGCAATTCGCGTCGTTGCTTGTAAATCGCCACAGGTAATTAAGGTAATCATATTTTGACCAGGAACGTCATCAATTAACTCAACACGGGTTGGTTCGATTTTTTCTACAGAAGTTATTTTGTATGTATAAACAGTAGATAAATCAGTGATATAAATGAGTTCGTCTTTTTTGGTTCTTTCTAAAGGTGAAAATAAGGAAACGCCATCTTCCGTTCGATGACTAGCCAAGGCATAATTGTTTTTCCCCATGACTTGATCTTCTTTCATGGTCCCGGCACCAGTTAATAAAGCGACATTTGACAATCCTTTAAAAATAGGCAAATTAATTTCGACACTTGGTATCGCAATGGCACCAATCACAGGTAAGTTTTTGTTTTCAAATTGGGCTTTCATCACCGCTTCTGTGCTCAAGGACTCAACTGAATCAAAGTCAAACGTTGTTTCACGAGCCATATTTTTCTTCACATCAGCTGGTTTCAACTTGCTAACGGCGTACGAGCGGCTATTTTGTTGAACCACCCAACTACGTATCTGATTGTTAAAAATTAAGGCCAAGCCAATGATAAATAGTAAAACTAATAAGCTGTTGATTAACCAATTTTTTCCTCTTTTTTTCTCTTTTGGGCGCATATTCTCCCTCCTTTTAATGTATCAAGTTTACCACAATTTATTTGAAAAACCTATTTATTTTCTTTGGGGAATAGGTAAGCAGACCGGACCTTGATTTAATAAAAAACAACTGAATCGATTGATTTTTCAAAAAAATCCTCATTTTGTAATGGAATTTTAAAGTAAAAGAAACAAGCTTTTCTTTTGAAAATATTGTAAAATGGTAAGGAGGCTAGTAGAGGGGAGATGGGAATTTGCTTGATTTAATTTATGTACATATAGATGTAACCAGCAATGCGGTTTTATCTAAAGGAATTACCCATTCCGATTTTGTTCGTTCAATTGTGCATCATCCACAGAACTTACTATTATTAGATCCTTCTGCCGAAGCTGGCGAATACGATATGCATTCAGGCTTGAAAATTATTCGTGGAGAAGAAAGCGTCAATCGCTATTTTCAATCGCTACAACGTCGTTGGATGACTGAAGAGATTAAATGGATTGACTTTTCCGATGTGACGATGCTAAAAGAGCTAACGCCATTAGAAATTTCGGAACTTCTTTATTTTGGACACATGAAGAATAGTTTGCATTCGCCTTTCTTTTATAAGCTACAAAATGATTTTGTCTTTTTTGAATTTGCAGATCAGATGACGCGTGTCTATTATCGTTATATTGATGAATTTTATAGAATCTTTGCTGATAAAATTACACGTGTTGTTTTAGAGAAAGTGAATCAGAAAAAGGCCTTCTTTAAACGAAATACGCCTGTCGAAAAATTAAGTCCTGAATTACTTAAAAATATGAAAGGTATCTTGCAAGAAGGTGTTATTTTTTGCTTCCAACAAACAGAAGTGGATAAAGAAGAATATCGGATTCCTATTTACTTGGTGGAAGATTCACTTAGCAAGATGAAAAATACGTCATACCAAAAAGAAGAAATTTTGGCAACGCTTGTCTATAATAGTGAAAAACGCATTTGGCACATTGAACAAGAGAATGATTTCGGTGAAATTTTTATGTTAGCCCATGAAGGCTGAGAGAGCTCTAACTTTATCAACTAAAGTAGGGCTCTTTTTGTAGCTATGATTTGAATGAGAAATCAAGTATAATAAAATGATAAAAAGGAAAGAAGGTTGTTTAATGAAAAAAATACTCTATGGCGCTCTGACTGGCTTGGCACTCTTTTTGGTAGCTGGCTGTACACCCAAAACGCCTACTGCTGTTTCATCAACAAATGAACAAAAAGAAACAGCAATATCAACTAGTGAAACAAGTTCATCCGTACAACAAGAAGCAACGACGACATCAGAGAAGACAAGCGCGGTAGCTGTCTCTTTAGAAAAAGTAACGACAGCATTTGAGAAAAAATATCCAGAAGCTAAAATAACAAGTCTGCAGTTAGATACAGATTTTGGACGTTATTTTTATGAAATAGAAGGCGTGGATCAGCAAAAAGAATATCAAGTTGAAGTGAACGCAGAGACAGGCGAATTCACAAAAGAAAAAGTCGAAACCTTGGATGCCGATGAACAAAATGGCGTTAAAATGCAAGAAGAGGCACTTGATTTAACAAATATCATTTCCAGAGAACAAGCCACAACCTTGGCTGAAAAAGAAGCGAAAGTCGGCCAGGCAACAGATTGGAAGTTAGAGAAAGAATTAGGAATCACCTATTGGGAAGTGAAAGTGAAAGAAGGGCAACAAAAAATAGAGGTAAAAATCGATGCTCATTCTGGTAAAATTTTGACAACTGAGCGGGACGATTAATGGATAAAAAGTAGCTGGCATGCGTTTGAGTAGGAGCTGATTCCCTTAAACGTTGGTCCAGCTATTTTTTGCTTGTTCGACAAACGTGTTTTTCTAAAGTCCCTATGGTAAAATAACGATGTATTAGTGGTTGAGAGCGTCAGAACATAGGAGGAAATTTGTTTGGCTAGAAAAATGGATTTACGTATTTGGGTAGAAGGAACAGTCGTCGCAGCAATGGCAATGGCCCTCTCTTTTTTACCGATTGAATTTGCCAATAGTGGCTTGGACCTATCGTTGGGAATGGTCCCATTAGTTCTTTATTCGTTTCGTCGTGGGTTGCTTCCTGGAGTTGCAGCAGGCTTTGTTTGGGGCATGTTAAATATTATTCTCGGTACAGCCATGAAAAATTTCTTGTCCGTTCCACAGATTATTTTTGAATATCCCTTTGCTTTTGCGTTTGGAGGAATGGGTGGCGTATTCGCTAGAAAAATTCAACTGTATTTTCAAGCGAATCGTTTAAAATCAGCCATTCGTACGATTATTTTAGGAAGTGTTGTCGCAGTCTTCGCCCGCTGGTTTTGGCATTTTTGGGCGGGTGTATTGGTTTGGGGCATGTATGCACCAGAAGGAATGAGCCCATATCTCTATTCCTTTGTTCTAAACGGTACAAGTACCGTCGTCAATTGTTTATATGTAAGTCTAGTTCTAGGCTTATTGGCAAAAGTAGCACCGCAATTATTTGTTCCTAAGAAATAAGTTGAGTCCTAAGTCAGAAGTTTCATGGGATTTTGACTAAAGTCATAAATAAAAAAACCACCAACCTGCAATCGCCAGGGTTGGTGGTTTCCATTTATTTTATAAAGACTTCAATATTCTAGTGAATTTGACGTTGGTGACGATTGGCTAACGTGCTGACTTTCATGACAGAAGCAACAGGAATCATGCGCAACTGTTGTTCATCCGTTTGTAAACGAACAACGATATTGTCCGAAATATTTTTTGAGACAATCCAGCCGATCACCGTTTCGAATTTATGCGCTGTAGGGACTTCTTTCAATTGTAAGACCACTAAGGATTTTTGGGCGGCAGCGACTTGGAGCTCTTGTAAAAGCGCACTGCGTTCCTTTTCTTTATTCTTTTGATCTTGAGAATCTTCTAAAAATGCCGAAAAGAAATGTTGGGAAGAGAGCGTAATCAGTTTAGAAATGCTCTTGATGGTAGCTTTATGTTGATCCATTCTTCTGCCTCCTTTACGAATAAAATAGAATAAAACTCAAATGACTAATTACCTGTATTTTACCTAATTTTGTGATAAAATTCAAGAAAATATGTTCGCCTTCAATAATTATGAGAATTTACCAACGTTTCTGTTTTTCGAAAAAGAAAGTAGTATAATGTGTGAGCATATAAGAAATACATAAGATTATCGGATGTAGTCAATAGATAGAAAAGGATGAATAGTATGTCAAAAAAACCATCAGGTTACCAAAAAAAAGTTCTCACGGTGTTGTTGGTATCGTTTGGCTTTGGCGGATTGTTAGCGCAGTTTTCGCCGATGAAATCAGGTGGGTTTTCAAGTTGGTTTGATGATTCATATGTTAAAGCTAGTGCTGAATCAAGTAAAACAAAAGAACCAGCACCAGTTAAAATTGAGAAAAAAGTCAAACCTTTAAGCTATGGACAACAGGTCAATCAAGAAATTGAAAAGAAGCAATATGATGGACATCTGGATTTGCCGTTAGAATTGCAGACAGATGCTAAATGGAAAGACACCGCGTACGGATTTGGCAATGTAGATAAGCCGAATACAATCGAAATTAATGGCTGTGCGATTGTGTCGCTTGCAATGGTTGGTTCATACATGGATCACCAAGAAGTTACCCCTCTGGATGTGTTAGCTTGGGCAAAAAATGACTTCTTTATGGAAGGACAAGGGACGGCGTGGTCTATTTTTAGTGCATATGCTGAAATGAAAGGCTATAACTGTCAAGAAATTGGGAATATTGAAACAGTGGCAGCTTTCTTGAAGGAAGGTCATCCAGTCATTATTTCTGTAAAACCAGGCTATTTCACTACAACTGGTCACATTATGGTGATGAGTGGTGTGGATGAAAAAGGCGATTTCTGGATTAATGATCCAAACGATTCAGAAGAAAAGGGCCATTCAAAACGGACATTTACAGCCGAAGAAGTGATGAATGAAGCGTTAAACTTCTGGGCATTTTATTAGGAATAAGAAAAGGTGTGGAACAAAAGGCAGTACCCTTTGTTCGCATCTTTTTTAGCAAATAAAAGGAGGCAGTACAATGGAGCGATGTACTTGGGCAACGAATACAACTGAAGAGATGCAAGCCTATCATGATGATGAATGGGGACGTCCAGTTCATGAAGAGCAACAGTTATTTGAGTTATTGACCTTGGAAAGTATGCAAGCGGGCTTAAGCTGGGCGATTATTTTGAATAAACGAGAAACGCTCAGAGCAGCTTATGATGCGTTTGATTATCGGAAAATTGCGCGATATGATGAGGAAAAAATTTTAGCTTTACTAGCAAATCCTGGTGTGATTCGTCATCGTTTAAAAATTCAAGCGACCATTACGAATGCGCAAGTTTTTCAAGAAGTTCAGGCAGAATTTGGCTCCTTTGATCGCTACCTCTGGAACTTTGTCGATCAGCAACCAATCGTTAATCACTGGCAGCACCCAGAAGAGGTTCCAGCCTCCACGGAATTATCGCAACAGATTAGTCGAGCGTTAAAGAAACGAGGATTTAAATTTTTAGGTGCCACGACAGTCTATTCCTTTTTACAGGCAGCGGGTTTGGTGAATGATCATTTAGAAACGTGTCAGTATAAATAATAAAGGTCTCCTTCCAAAATTGAAGGAGACCTTTACTTTATTCTTTATACGCCCACTTGAAGTCGTATTTAGCACCGGTTGGATGATAAATAATTTCTTTCACGTTTGGTGAACGTAAGTGTGATTCTGCTTTTTGGTAAATTGGCACAACACCCATATCAGCAATTACTGTTTTTTCAGCGTTGATTAGATCTTCCCAGCGTTTTTCAGGGTCGTTAACATCTGTGGTTTTGGACGCAGCAATGAATTTATCGTATTCAGGATTGCTGTAACGTCCACGGTTATTAGAAGTTGAGCTTTCTAATAAATCTAAGAAGTTAATTGGGTCTGAATAGTCGGCACTCCAACCACGAACAGCGATTTGGAAATCCCCTTTTAAGGTACGATCTAAGCGAACAGCCATAGGGACAGGCGTCACAGTTACTTTTAAGCCTTCCAAAGTATCAGACAGTGATCCTTGAAGATATTCGCCCATTTTTTTAGCGCCTTCAGAGTCGTCTACCATTAAATCAACCGTTAAGTTGGAAACACCAAGTTCTTGTTTCGCTTTGTTCCAGTATTCCACAGCTTTTTTCTTGTCGTATTTGACTAATTTGTCGCTACCAGCTTCTTTAACAAAGTCTTCACCCGTTTTTGGTGATTTCGCGACATCCACAGGAACGAAGCCTTGTGAAGGAAGAGAACCATTGGCTAAAATGTTTTTAGCTAATGAATCGCGATCGATGGCATAAGACATAGCACGACGTAAGTTTGCGTTGGTCAATGGTGATTTTTCATCTGCTTGATTCATTTCTAAATAGAAAGAAGAAGCGGCTTTTAATTGGACCAAGTCAGGCGAGTTTTGCATTTGTTGGGCCAGTTCGCCAGATAAATACGTATCATCCACTTCACCAGTTTCATAAAGATTTAAGGCAGTTGGGGCTTCTTTCACCACGTTGATAGCGACTTTATCTAACTTGACAGTCTCTTTGTCCCAATATTCTTCATTTTTAGTTAGAGACCATTTAGTATCTGTTCCGGGACCATCAAACTCAGTTAGCGTAAACGGACCATTGTAGACTGCTTTATCGCTACTCTTTGTATAATCTTTACCAAAACGTTCAACGATATCTTGACGTTGCGGCAAGAAAGAAGGGAAAGCCAATAAATCGTCAAAATATGGTGTTGCTGTTTCTAAAGTGATTTCCAATTCATGATCATTGATTGCTTTAATGCCCAATTCTTCTTTAGGTAGTTCCCCTTTAGAAATTTTTTCAGCATTTTTTACTGGTTCAAACATGTAGGCATATTCTGAAGCAGTGGCAGGATCCACTGTTCGTTGCCAACCGTAAACGTAATCTGCAGCAGTAACTGGTTTGCCATCAGACCATTTTGATTCTTCACGTAATTTAACTTTGTAAACTAAACCGTCTTCTGAAACAGTTGCTTTTTCGGCTGCACCAGCAGGCGCGGGTTTGTTGTCTTTATCTAAACGATAGATTCCTTCGTAGACATTATTTAAAGTGGTAAAACTCACTTCATCTGTCGCAAGGGACGGATCGGCACTAGGCATTTCTTGGGATTCAACCATTGTGTATACTTGGTTGTTGCTACCGCCGTTGCTTGCTCCTTTATCGTCACTGCCACCGCCGCAGGCCGCTAAAGCTAAGCTTGATAATACAAGTAATGAAGTAAATAAAACAGATTTCTTCATTTGACACGCTCCTTTTCATTTTTAGCAATACTCTCAGTATAATGTAAAAATGAAAAGGAGAAATTAAAAAATCGTTAGAAATGATTATTCTTTTATCAATTTTTAAAAAATGTCTAATCTTTTTTATGAAAAAAGTGGACAAACGTTGATAAGTAGAGATTTAAGGTGATTTCCATGCAGAAAACATTCGATTTTTGAGTATTTATTCATCATTGATTTGATTTTTTTGACATAAAATAAACATCCCTTTTACAAAAAACAAATGAGAAGAAAAAAAGATTGTTACAAAAGCAAATAAGTGCTTTTGTAACAATCTTTTTAATCTTTTAATCGTTGGATGTCAATGACAGTTCCTGTGTAGGCATCTGCAGTGAATTCGTATTGAACAATGCCGTCGTCTTCAATGCGGCAAATTCCTCCAGTATACGTTTTGGAGTGGATGGCGAATTTCCGCAAGGGCTTTTTCTCAAACTCAATCCACGAACCTTCAATCGGTCCTTCTTTTAAAAAAGCAGCTTTTACATTTTCTAAGACGAGATCAGCGGAGATTGTTTTTTTCTTATGGTAGAACAAGGTTGAGGCAATGCCGCCTACTAAACCAAGACCAACGCCTAGCGCTAAGCCGCCTTTAAAGTATGTCAACTCATTTTCTTCGTTCATTTGTATGACCTCCCTTGGTCGGTTTCTGCTTACTATTACTTTTGTCAGTATCACTCTTATTTTACCATAGAGAAGGGGCCGCTGAGAAATAAAAAAAGTTTTTCAATCATTCTTTTAGGGCATTCTCATTGTCACGTTTAAAAAGAGAAAGCGATGTGCATTTTCTAGTATTTGCGTTATAATAAGAGTGAAATCATATGAAAGGAGTACCTATTTTTATCGACAGGATAAAGTGACTTTTTAGAGAAAAAGTGACGCTTGGTTGGCGTAATTTCCAACAAATCAAAAGCAATAGGACATACATCTATGGAAGAAAAAACATTTCAACGAATCAAGGAATTAACTGAATTACAAGGAACCAGCGGATTTGAAGACGACATTCGCGCGTACATGAAAGAACATATCACCCCGTTAGTGGACGATGTTCAATATGATGGTTTAGGTGGTATTTTTGGGATTAAACGTTCAAAAGTGGAAGCAGCGCCACGCGTAATGGTAGCAGCCCACATGGACGAAGTTGGCTTCATGTTAACTCAAATTAACGATAATGGTTTATTCCAAGTGGTTCCTTTAGGTGGCTGGAATCCCTATGTTGTTTCAGCACAACGTTTTACGTTAAAAACAAGTAAAGGGAACTATCCATGTATTTCTTCATCTATTCCGCCACACTTGTTGCGTGGTACGAGTGGTCAAAAACAATTAGAAGTTTCTGATGTGTTATTTGATGCAGGATTCTCTTCAAAAGAAGAAGCTGAAAGCTTTGGTGTTCGTCCAGGGGATTCCATTGTTCCACAAACAGAAACGATTAAAACAGCCAATGGCAAAAATATTATCAGTAAATCATGGGATAACCGCTATGGTTGTACGTTGGTATTAGATGCATTGGAAACGTTACAAAATGAAGAATTAGGCCACACATTAATTGCTGGAGCAAACGTACAAGAAGAAGTCGGGTTACGTGGTTCTAAACCATCTGTTCATAAATTTAATCCAGATATCTTCTTTGCGGTGGATTGTTCAGCGGCAGATGATATTCACACGAAAAAAGGGACATATGGTCATTTAGGTGAAGGAACGTTATTACGGATTTTCGACCCAGGTTTGATCACATTGCCTCGCTTACGTGAATACTTATTAGATACAGCAGCGACACACAATATTCCGTATCAATATTTTGTTTCTAAAGGCGGAACGGATGCTGGGGCTGCGCACACAACTAATAATGGTGTACCAAGTACAGTCATCGGCGTTTGTGGTCGTTACATCCATACGCATCAAACAATGTTTAGTATTGCGGATTATGAAGCAGCGCGGGAAATGTTGTTACAAGCATTACGTGGCTTGGATAAATCAACAGTTAATACAATTGTTTACGGAAAGTAGAGGATGTTTAAATGATTTATCCCAATTCATTAGAAGAACTAGCAACTTATGTTGAAAAAGGTAAAAATGTTTTCTTCTTTACTGCTGATTGGTGCGGAGACTGTCTTTTCATTAAACCAGTCATGCCTGAAATTGAAGAAGCATTTCCAGCGTTTCAATTTATCGAAGTTGACCGTGATCAGTTTATTGACGTGGCTGCCGAGTGGAATATTTTTGGTATTCCGAGTTTTGTCGTAATTGAAAACGGTCAAGAATTAGGACGCTTAGTAAACAAAGACCGAAAAACAAAAGAAGAAATCAGTGCATTTTTAACTAGCTTAGGCTAATTTTCATGAACCAGAGGAACCATTAAATTAAGAGAGAATCAGCTGGACAAAAGGGCGTTCTGCGCAAGGGTCCTAAATTCATTTTTGACTCTAATTTCTTAGTCAAAGAAGCCTTTTAGATCAGCCTCCATCGGGAAGGTGACGAAAATGGAAGAACAAATGTATAAAAATATTCTTGTCGGCGTAGACGGTAGTGATCAAGCTAATTTAGCTTATGAACGTGCAATTGAGGTTGCTCGTCGAAACGGAAGCCGAGTCATTGTTGCAAATATTTTAGAAAATCAAGTGTATACAATGATGGGGTATTCGACGTTAAATGATCAATTAATTGATCAAGAAACAGCTGCTGCGGAAGAATTAATGGCCGATTGTAAAAAGTATGCTGAAAGCGTTGATTTTCATAATGTTGAAACAGTTACCATGTTTGGTTCACCCAAAGAAGTCATGAGTCATGAATTACCTGAAAAATACAATGTTGATTTAATTATGGTGGGACAATCAGGATTAAACGCAGTCGAACGTGTGGTCATGGGAAGCGTCAGTAGCTACATTATTCGCCAAGCCCCTTGCGATGTCTTAATTGTTCACTCTGAAGAAAAATAAGTAAAAAAAGTTATTGATTGAATAGAGAGTTGACCCTACGTTTCTTTTGTTTTTTCAAAGGATCAGCGGCTTGTCACTCAAAATTGAGGACTTGGAGAATAAGTCGTAGCGACATATTTTCCAAGTCTTTTAGTTTTTCGACAAAAAAGTATGCACAATGGGTCAATTTTTGATAAGATAAGACAGGAAAACGACAGAGGAGGAACAAAAATGATTTTTGCATATAACAAAGAACACGTTGGCGATGTCTTACTTGTCATCGTTGCGGACGATCAAGGTGCGGAAAACCAAGTAAAACGTGTCGGCGATGTGGCACGTGTAAGTTTAGTTGAGGCACCAGAAACAGTGGTAGCTTGGAATATTTTCAATGCTTCAGCGCTTCTAGGTGACATTAATGGTACCGGCCAAGTGACTTTAACAGACGAACAAATCGAAAAAGTCAATACAGCGATTAAAGATGCGGGATTTTCAGAAACTCTTGAAAAAGACGACACCCCTAAAATTGTGGTCGGCTTTGTCAAATCATGTAAAAAACACCCAGATTCAGATCATTTATCTATCACACAAACAGAAGTAGACAACGGCGAAATCTTACAAATTGTTTGTGGCGCACCGAACATCAAAGCAGGACAAAAAGTAGTTGTGGCCAAACCAGGCGCAATGATGCCTGATGGTTTAATGATTTGGCCAGGGGTTTTACGTGGGGAAGAAAGTTTTGGAATGATTTGTTCAGCAAAAGAATTACGTTTACCAAATGCACCAGCTAAAAAAGGAATCTTAGAATTGCCTTTTGATGCAGAAGTTGGTTCTGCATTTGCGGTAGGAGAATAAAAGAAAGAAACGACCTGTTGTTTGAACAACAGGTCGTTTCTTTCTTTTATTGATTGCTGCGATTATTTTGTTGTGTTAAAGCTGATTTATCAATGGTTAAATCGATGGTTGCTTTCATTTCTTTAGAACCACGATAATAAGTCACTTCCATTTTGTCGCCAACTTTTTTCTTGTAAAGCGCGCTTTGTAAATCTGTAGTAGAGCTTACGTCTTGGCCGTCAACTTTCGTGATAACATCGTATTTTTCCAATCCAGCCTTTTCAGCAGGGGTCGCTGCTTCAACGCCACGAACCACTACGCCAGTTTTTACAGAAGCTGGAATTTTTAAAATTTGTTCTTGTTGTTGTGAAGAGATACCTGTTAAATCAGACATCGTAATCCCGAGAGCTGGCCGCGTCACTTTACCATCTTTTTCTAATTGGTTGATAATGTTGACTACGTCATTACTTGGAATGGCAAAGCCCATCCCTTCAACGCTCACTTGACTAGTTGATTGCACAATTTTTACTGAGTTAATGCCAATGACTTGTCCTTCAATATTGATTAGTGGACCACCGGAGTTTCCTGGATTGATGGCAGCATCGGTTTGAATGGCATTAATATTGATGGTTTCACCAGACTCGTTTTTATTGGTAATATTTCTATTCACAGAAGAGATGATTCCTTGTGTGACAGAGTTAGCATAATCAGAGCCTAGAGGGGAACCAATTGCAATAGCAGGCTCACCGACTGTGATTTTACTAGAATTTCCAAACTCAGCGACTTGATCAACTTTGTCGGAAGAAATTTTAATCACGGCTAAATCCGTATAAGCATCGGTTCCGACTAATTCGCCTTTCACTTTGGTACCATCAGACAAAACAACTTCCAATCCTTGTGCTTTATCCACGACGTGGTTATTTGTCACGACATAAGCCGTTTTACCATCTTTCTTATAAATAACCCCACTACCTTCACTGGCTGCTTCTAAATCGTTACCATTGTTGCCGGAAGAGTCTTGAGTACCTTCATTCCCACCGAACAATCCCCCAAAAGGATCATCTGCCGAAGAATTGTTGCTAGCACTTTGCATATTAATGACAGAAACCACAGAATTTTGAACTTTTTTCACGGCTTTTGTGACATCGCTAGACACATTGTAACTCACATTGCTGACTTTTGTGTCGCCGTGATTAGTGGACGTCGTCGTCGCCACATTATTTCCGCCGTTGGGTGTGGGAATAATCCCAGAATAAGCGCCTCCTAGAATAAGGGCGCCACCAAGTAAGCCGCCAGCTAAACCAATCCCAAATTTTTGCAATAAACTTTTTTTATCTGAATTAGGTGTAACATCTTTTCGTTGCATAAAATAACCTCCCAATAAGTGCATCTGAATTTTCTATATTAAGTATATCTGTTTCCTACTCCTTTAGTCTATCGAATAGCTTTGAATTTTTTATGAACAACTTAGGGAAAAATTACAGAAAAAATACGAATGAAAAAGTTATACACAGAAAAATGTGAACAAATCGGGAATAACTCTGTGTACAGTTTTCAGGAAAGTTATCCACAGAATGTGGATAATGTGGACAAATCAGTGGCGAATATGTGTTTGTATTGAAAAAGCTGTTAAATAAAGTAATTTTTTAGTTTCTTCTGTGGATAACTCTGTGTATATGTGTATAAGTATGTGGAAACGTTGTGGAAAGTAGCCAAACTTCGTGCTAAAATAAGAAAGAAGAGAAAACGAGAAAGTAGTGGAATAGGTGAAAATTAAACTAGTAACAGTCGGAAAACTGAAAGAAAAATACCTGATTCAAGGCATTAATGAATATCTAAAACGTTTAAATAGCTATGCCAAGATGGAAATCATTGAAGTCCCAGATGAAAAAGCCCCGGAAAAACTCAGTGACGCTGAAATGCTTCAAGTCAAAGAAAAAGAAGGCCAACGTATTTTGGGAAAAATTAATGACAACGAATACGTCTTTGTTTTAGCCATTAATGGCAAACAATTATCTAGTGAAGAATTTTCAAAAGAAATTGAACAATTAGGGATTAGTGGCAAAAGTAACCTAACGTTTGTCATTGGTGGCTCCTTAGGTCTCAGTGATTCAGTCCTTCAGCGAAGTAACCAACAAATTTCTTTTGGCCGCTTGACTTATCCACATCAGTTAATGCGTTTGGTATTAGTGGAACAAATTTATCGCGGTTTTCGGATTATGAAAGGGGAACCGTATCATAAGTAGGGGGATGTTTATTTGTAAAGTTCAATTTTAGATGTTGAAAAAATAAAAATCAAAAAATTATGGAGGATTCATATGCCAAATTACAATTTTGAAGATATTTACGTTTTGCAAAATATTCTTAATAAACCTGTACTAAAAGCGAATTCGAAAAAGCTAGTTACTGGAGGGGCTTTTTGTCTTTATCTAAGAAATAAGGAAATTAATATTGCTAAAAGCATTTCGAAGCTTTTAGATGCTGAATTTATACGGGAAAGTACACCAAAAGAATTTTTAAAGTATTTCACTGTCTCAGAATTAAATCAACTTTTAAATAAAAAACCTGGACTAACAAAGAGTTTACTGATATCAGAAGCAAAAGCAATACTTACTGATGAAGAAATCAAGAAACATAATAAATATATGACTTTTTATATAGTAAGTGATTTAGGAAATGATATTCTAACAAAGTACAAGAATCTAATTTTATTTTTTGAAAAAAGTAACGACATTTTTCTTTATGGAGAAAGTAATGGAAGATTTGATGCTTCCTTTTTTTTCAAAAATTATACGCTTAATCCTTTAGATGAAATATTTAATTATTATAAGGATAAAAGACCTGATATAGCAGGACGTATATGTTATATCAAAGAGGATTATAATATAGGCATTTTATATGCTGTACAGTCAATATCTAAAATAGTGGCAACTGGAATAGATGATATGAAAGAGCGTTCGTACTTTTTTGATAGTTTCAACTTGAGAAGAAGATTTGTTAATGAGTGGATACTCGAAACATATTCTCGAGTAGATTTGAGTGAAGATAATATAATAGATTTAATTAAGCATGAATACAATCAACAGTTTCAATATGGTAATTTAATTAGCTATAACCTTTTTGAGGAATTACAATTCGCTACTATGATGAATGAATCTGAGAAACTAGAAAAAATATCATCAGAAATTAGTGAGTTAGTTTCTAATGAATAC
>OFLL01000091.1_pt1 | contig 48149 bp, 38 predicted proteins | sample 1540861 | NCBI WGS metagenome assembly OFLL01 (sample SAMEA4413039, study PRJEB24355) | metagenome | biome: human; feature: gut; material: faeces | place: United Kingdom | collected 2010 | reverse complement strand
CCACTACATCTTGCGGTGCCTGATCCACTCCGGACAACTACAGGACAAAATCAACGCACTCTAAAACCGGAAGGGCCGGTAAAGCAGCGCGCCTGCCTGGAGTCGACGTACTTTTTATTTGCTCCGAACCAGTTGAAGTGGATTCCGAAGAGATGAAAAAAGATCTCATTACTCAGTTCAGGGTTGAAAGGCCCAACGAGGATTTTGAGAGTTTACGGTTATACCTTTGCGAGGCAATCGTTTCTGCTGAACAAGAGCTTTTTACAAAGGCTGAGGCCCCTTTAGCGTCATTTTTTCTAATGGATGAGGAATATGCAAAGGCTGATGTTTTTCCCAGTAGTGTTGGAGTAAGGGAGCTTATTTCTTCGCCGGTTTCTACAGGTAAATAGAGTGAGGCGCTCCGCTTACGCGGAGCGCCGGGTAATAAATAAGGAAAGGGTTGGCTAGGGAAATTGCGAGAAATCGTTGATATAGAATCTTTCTCGATAAGTTTCCTTGTCGTCGCCGATGATGTGATTAAAAGCTGACCCCTCTAATTCCTCCTCCCCTCCTGGAAAGTAACCAGAAGGATGTTGGCCGACCCCTCTGCAATGGCGCTTGTAATGCCCGCTGGGAACGTATTTATTAGCATCTTTCTTGGTGTCATTCAAAGTTGGCGCATTGCCATATACGTGACCGACTATATCTCCCCCTAATCCATTTTTGATGACCTGGCATTGGGCTGTGACAGTGGCTGCCGAAGCAGACGGTACTGCAACTGAAACGGCCCCTAGGACAACAAGCGCAGCTGCTGCAGCTCGGCCCCTTTTTTGTAAATGAACTATTCAAGTGATGCATCCACCACTTGAAACCGCCACATGAAACAAGCTTAGTTTTGGCAACTCGGGCAGTTTGGGCTCGGAGGCCCTATTTCAGCCGGGAAATCTGGAGCGAAGGCGCGGGCTAGTCGGTGCCGTGCAGCAGGCGCGGCACCACCTTGCCCGTGGCATTGCGCGGCAGCTTGTCCAGGAAGTGGACATCGCGCGGCACGGAGTGGTCGGCGAGGTTCTCGCGGACCCAGGCGCGGATGGCGTCGGCAGTCACGGCGTTGCCGAGGGCGTCCCGCGTAGTCACCGCCCACACGGCGATGCGCTGGAAGGTGGTTTCATCCTCCACGCCGCCGGCATGCACCTCCGCGATGCCCGGCATGGCCTCGAGCACCTCCGTCACCGACTGCGGGTGCACGTTCTCGCCGCCGACAATGATCATGTCATCCGCGCGGCCCACCACATGCAGGTAGCCCTCGGGGTCGATATAACCCAAGTCCCCGATGGAGATGAGGCCATCGACCTTGTTGAGCGGGATCTTGGGGTTGGTATAGCCAATGAGCGCGGTGGAGTTGGTCAGGTAAATCTCACCGACCTCACCGCGGGGAACCTCGTTGCCTTCCTCATCGAGGATGCGCAGCTTTGTGCCGGAGGCAATCTTGCCGCCGATGGTGGGATCCTTGGCCACCTCTTCCATGCTGGCCGTCGATGCCAGCGCCAGCTCCGTGGAGCCATAGACATTGCAGAGAATCGGGCCGAAGCGCTCGTGGGTTTCCTTGACGATCTCCGGGGTGAGCGCATGCCCGGCGGAGGCAATGAACTTCAGGCTCGAGGTATCGAAGGCCGAATCCGGGTCAACCTCAACCATCTGGCGGAAGAAGACGGGGGAGGAAAGCAGACCATCGAGCTGGTAGCGCTGGATATCATCCAGTGCGGCCGCCGGGTCAAAGACGCGGCGGGTGACGATGGTATTGCGCAGGCCCAACGCGATGTTGAGGCAGGCCCAGCCCCACGTGTGGAAGATGGAGGCGGTCATCTGCACCTTCTGGTCCCCGCGCCACGGCACCGCATCCACGATGGACGCAACCACCACCGGCAGCGTCGGTTCCGGGCGCATGATTCCCTTGGGGATGCCCGTGGTGCCGGAGGACATCAGCACGATATGCCCGTGCTTGGGCCAAGTGGGAAGCTTGTGCTTCTCGACGTCCCGCGGATTCTCCACGATCTTGCGCAGCGTTGCCGCTTGCGCCAGCTCGGTAGGGATCTCTTTACCGGACTCGTGGCCAATCACCACGTGCAGGCCAGCAATGGTGCTAGAGCTGTCGAGGCGGTCGATGAATTCATCATCGATAACGAGCACGTTGATGCGGTTTTCCTCAATGCACCCGGCAAGCTGCTCGGGGGAGGAACCGACGTTGAGCAAAAAGATGTGTGCCCCCGCATAGCCCTTGGCAGCCAGCGGGGTGATGATGCCGCGGCCATTGCGGGCCATCACGCCGAGGCGAATCTCCTCCAGCCCCAAAGACAGCAGCCAGCGCGCGAAGGTTTGGGATTCTTCGCGCAGCTGGCGGTAGGTGAGGGCCCCGTCGTCGTCGATAAGCGCCAGGCGTTCCGGGCAGGTCATGTATGCCTGCTCTACTTCGCGGGCGGTGGTGAAGCGGTAACGCGCGAGGACCGGCGCAGTCAGGGCCACCGCCCGTGGCCCGCCGGCGGGGCTAATGAGGCCGGCGCGGAAGAGCGAAGGGATAAAGCGCGCGAGGGCGGCGGCGTGGAAGGTTACATCAGAAAGCTTCATAAGGTTCTCATCGAGGGGAGGGGAGAAGAGGTTACGGAGACGGCGGACTCGCCACAATTAAAACTACAAACTGTTAAAGGTGTTGCTATTGTTACATAAGCTTAGACCGTCAACGTAGTCTATTATGGTTTCGGTCTAGAACATACTCTTTCGGAAGGACATTAGTCACGTGAAGTCTACTCAGCGCATCGCTGCTCTCTGCGCCTCCCTCCTCGTGGCGGTAGGCCTGTCCCAAGCTCCGCAGGCAGTTGCCGGCGAGCGAAACCTCGTCGCTTTTGGTGATTCCGTGCTGGCGGATCCGCAACTTGATACCTACCTTGCCTCGCGGGTGGGCTCTTCTCAGCGCAATCCGAGCCTGAACTGCCCGTCTGGCAATAACTACGCCAAGCGCACCGCTGCCAAGCTGGGTATGCCGGTGGCGGATTTCTCCTGCTCTGGTGCTGTGTCCATGTCCCAGGGGCCGCAGGTGAACGCGCAGATCGACGATGCTATTCGCCGCGGCGCGCTCAGCGGGGATACGCAGCGTGTGCTCTTCTCTAGCGGTTTCAACGACACGTACAACAACGCCGGGCTTTCCGACGGTGACCTGCGCGCCCGCTGGGTCGGTGCCAACGCGCCGCTGATTCACAAGATCCGCGCGGCAGCCCCCAATGCACGCATCCAGATTGTGGGTTACCCGACCATCGGCTCGGGCGACCGCTACTGCCTTATCCACTTTGGTCCGAAGCCGGCCGACGCCACGGCCCTGCCGATGGTGCAGCGCTATGAAAACGTCGCGCAGTGGATGCAGGTGGACCTGGCGCGCGCTACTGGAACCGAGTTCGTGGACATGAAGCCAATGACCTGGGATCGCGGTATGTGTGCCGACGCCGACAAGCGCCTATGGGCGGGTCTGGTGGACTTCTCCGCGGGGCCGGGCAACCTGCCGCTGCACATTAATGCTCGCGGTCACGAGTTTGTGGCCAACCACCTCGCTAGCTTCTAGAGGGATTTGAATCTTGTTGGGCCCGGGCGACGCCGCCCGGGCCTTTCGCGTACCCTCGCGGACATGGCTGTTAATGAAAACGTAAATGAAAATAACTCCCAGCAAGGTCCGGAGGTTGTCCGCGGCGTGATTGCGCGCGCGAAGGGCGAGCCCGTCGAGACCGTCAGCATCGTCGTGCCCGCCCCGGGCGAGCACGATGTCGTGGTCAAGATTCAGGCCTGCGGTGTCTGCCACACCGACCTGGCTTACCGCGATGGCGATATTGAGGATGCCTTCCCCTTCCTGCTCGGGCACGAGGCTGCGGGCGTCGTCGAGCGCGTGGGCGATGCTGTCACCCACGTCGAGGTCGGGGACTTCGTGGTCCTGAACTGGCGCGCGGTGTGCGGCGAGTGCCGCGCTTGCAAGAAGGGCGAGCCGAAGTACTGCTTCAACACCCACAACGCCTCCGCGAAGATGACGCTCGCGGACGGGGATAAGGATGCCGGCACTGAGCTCAGCCCGGCGCTCGGCATCGGCTCCTTCGCCGAGAAGACCCTGGTCCACGAAGGCCAGTGCACAAAGGTCAACCCGGAGGCGGATCCGGCCGCCGCGGGCCTGCTGGGCTGTGGCGTGATGGCCGGTTTGGGCGCTGCGGTGAATACCGCAGACGTCAAGCGCGGCGAGTCCGTCGCGGTCTTCGGCTGCGGTGGCGTGGGCATGGCGGCCATCGCCGGCGCGGCGTTGGCTGGTGCCTCCAAGGTCATCGCCGTGGACCTGGACCCGGACAAGCTGGAGCTGGCTAAGAAGTTCGGCGCTACCCACACGGTTGCGGCGAAGGACAAGTCCGAAGAAGAGGTCATCGAGGCCGTCCGCGAGCTCACCGAGGGCTTCGGCACCGACGTGGCCATTGACGCCGTGGGCATTCCCGTTACCACCCGCCAGGCCTTCTACTCCCGCGACCTGGCCGGCCGCATGGTCATGGTGGGCGTGCCGAACCTCACCAGCCGCTTCGACGTCCCGGCCATTGACTTCTTCGGCCGCGGCGGTTCACTCAAGTCCTCCTGGTATGGCGATTGCCTGCCGGAGCGTGACTTCCCCATGTACGTCGACCTCTCCTTGCAGGGCCGCTTCCCGCTCAAGGACTTCGTGACCGAGCGCATTGGTCTCGACGACGTGGAAGAGGCCTTCGCTACCATGAAGGCCGGCAAGGTACTTCGATCCGTAGTGGAGCTGTAAATGATCATTGAACAGTTTGTAACTTCAGGAAAGTTCCGCCTCGACGGCGGCGAGTGGGACGTGGACAATAACGTCTACATCCTGGCCGCAGGTAGCGCGACTAGCGACGCCGAGTGCTACATCATCGATCCTTCCCACGACGCGGAGCGCGTCATCGAAGAGGTGGGCCAGCGCACGGTCAAGGGAGTTATTCTCACCCACGCGCACAACGACCACTGCGAGCTCGCTCCCCAGGTGGCTGAGCACTTCGATGTGTCCATCTACTTGCACCCGGATGACCGCCCCCTGTGGGAGGAAACGCACGAGGACGCGACCTTCGTTCCGCTGGAGGATAACCAGCTCTTTACCGTGGGCGATAGCGACTTCGTGGTCTTCCACACGCCGGGCCACTCGCCGGGATGCGTGGTGCTCTACATTGCGGACGAGGCCACGCTTCTGTCGGGCGATACTCTCTTCAACGGCGGGCCCGGCGCCACCGGCCGCAAGTACTCCGACTTCGACGTCATCATCGAGTCCCTGCGCAATCGCGTGCTGAACCTCCCGCCGGAGACCCGCGTCCTGCCGGGCCACGGCGATGAGACCACCATTGGCGCTGAGGCAGCGCGCATCGATGAGTACGTCGCGCGCGGTTACTAACTCTTAAACCTTGGCCTAGAGCTTAGCTCTAGGCCGGCGTGCGGGCGGCCTTTACTCCTGCCACCACCGTGGCGGCGAGTGAAAGTCCGAACCAGACCCACGCATCCGCCACGCCCGCGCTGAAGGCGCGGGCTTTTTCTTGCACCGCGAACTGCGCATCCGTGCTTAAGACTGCGGGTAGTGTTGCACTGCCGTAGCTCAAGATAAACAGCACGCCGATGAGCACGAAGAATGCGCCCGATACGAGGGAGAGGGTATTAGTGCGCACGGGGCCCAGAGTGACTTCGCGTCCGCGAAGCCACGACCACGAACCCACATCGAGGCGCTCCCACAGCGCGGCCAGCACAAAGAGCGGTGCGGCCATGCCCGCGGCATAGGCCACCATGATGAGCCCGCCGTAGAGCGCGCTTCCCGACGCAGCGGCCGTGGTGAGGACAGCGCCCAGGAGCGGGCCCGCGCAAAAGCCGGCGAAGCCATAAACCGCGCCGAGCAGAAACACCGTGCCCCGTGCTTTGCCGGACAGGGCATCCATGCCGGGGATGCGGAAACCACCACCTAGGGCGGTAAAGATTCCCAGCGCAATGATGATCCAGCCTGCCACCGTGATGACTTGGCTACGATACTGCGCCAGCACCGCGGCCAAGCCCATGCCGATGGGCACGAGCGTGGTACACAGACCCAAAAAGAAGACCAAAGTCTTGAACAGCAGCTGGCGCTGCGAATCGAAGGCATAGGCAAAGAAGGCTGGCACCAACAGCGCTGAACAGGGGCTGATCAAGGTCAGCACGCCGGCGATGACGGCGCCGAAGATTCCGATGCTCACAGGCTCACCCCCACTGCATAACCGCCCAATAAGGCGGTCACAATAACCAGCGCGATGAAGACCCACACGATCAGCGGTGGTTTAGGCATTGGCCGCCTTTCCCAGCTGCTCTTGGATGATCTGTTCAAAAGCCTCGGGCGGCTGCGCACCACCGACGAACTGATCTCCGACCACGAATGCCGGGGTGCCCGTAATGCCGATCTGGGAGGCATAGCTGGTGGCCGTTTCAACGACCTCAGTGTAGGTATCATCCGTGGCCTGCTGGCGGAACTTATCCAGGTCCGCAACGCCCGCCTTCTTGGCAAACTTCATGAAGTCCTCGATGCCGAATTCCGGGTGGCCACTGATGTCCTTGCTGGCGGCATAGAGCTCGTGCTTGAACTCCTGGAATTTACCCTGCGCCGCGGCCGCGCGCCCAGCCTTGGCGGCCTCGATGGCGGCGGGGCCGTTTACAGGGTAGTCATTCCACTCGATGCGTACCAGGCCCTTTTCCACGTACTTCTTAAGGATATCCGGCTCGGTGACATTGGCGTGGCGGGAGCAGAACGGGCACTCGAAATCGGAGAACTCCGAAATCACCACGGGCGCATCCACCGCACCCACGGCGAAAGGATCGTTCTCCTTTTTGCGGTGTACCACCGTGATATCCCTAGACATGGTGTCACCGCCGGGCCCGAACATCATCGGGTCACCCTTCCCATCGGAGAACTTCGTGCCGGGCGTGGCCTTGGCGGCATCTTTCGCCAGGTCTTCGGCTGTCGCCGTGCTCGTTGCGGTCTCCTGCGCTGCGGGAGTGCTTTCATCGCCGGAAGAGGTGCGCTCTGCAAGCAGGAAGCCAATGATGACGGCCAAGATAACAACGATCACCAACAATCCCCATGCCACGGGGCTGATGGTGGATAGCGCTGATTTCTTCGAATCACTGGTGGGGCGAGAGGATGAACTAGGCATGCGATTACCTTAACGCGTTTAGACCCGTTTGGGTGAGGCGGCTCCTGATACAGGGCGGGGATGCTTAAGGACGTCCTGAAACTAGGCGGGGAGGCTTAAGCACGTACGGATCGATCAAATAAGGCCTCAGATTCCGTTGGTTTTCGGACCTTATTTGATCGATATGTACCTCGGTCTCAGCCCTCTTGGGCAGCGGCGAGAAGATAACGGCCATAGCCGGACTTCAGGAGGGGCTCTGCCAGCTCCGTGAGTGCCGCGGCATCGATGAAGCCTTCCGCAAAGGCTGCGACCTCCGGCGAACCAATGACGGTGCCGGTACGCTTCTGCATCACCTCGACGTAGGCCGAAGCCTCACTCATGGAGTCCACCGTGCCGGTATCCAGCCAGACATCACCGCGCTGCATGCGCTTGACGCGTAGCCGCCCGCGGCGCAGGTACTCCTCGTTGACAGCGGTGATCTCTAGTTCCCCGCGCGCGCTGGGCGTGATGGACTTGGCAATCTCCACCACGGAATTGTCATAGAAGTACAAGCCGACCACAGCGTGGTTGGACTTGGGCGCGGCGGGCTTTTCCTCGATGGACAGAGCCTGGCCTGCGGAGTCAAAGTCCACAACGCCATAGCGCTGCGGATCGGAGACCTCGTAGGCAAAGATGATGCCGCCGTCTGGGCGGTGGCATTCGTTCAGCGCGGTGGAGAAGCCGTGGCCGTCAAAGATGTTGTCACCCAGCACAAGGGCCACGTCATCCTCGGCGATGAAGTCTTCGGCGATGAGGAAGGCCTGGGCCAAGCCTTCGGGGCGCGGCTGCACCGCATAGTGCAGCATGAGGCCGAGCTGGGAGCCATCGCCAAGCAGGCGTTGGAAGGCGGCCTGGTCTTCTGGGGTGGTGATGATGAGGATCTCGCGTATGCCGGCCTGGATCAGGGTGGTCAAGGGATAGTAGACCATCGGCTTGTCATAGATGGGCATGAGCTGCTTCGAGATGCCCTTGGTGATGGGGTAGAGGCGGGTTCCAGAACCGCCTGCGAGAATGATGCCCTTCATGGGCTTTAAGCTTATCGGAGGGGTCTCGCGCTGGGGTGTGGCGGCGCGGGCTGGCGAGCATAACACTTAACTTCCCACATAACATAACACGTGGGAAGTTAAGTGTTATGTTGAGTGTTATGCTCTATTTGCGCAGCCTGTAGCGCTGTTTAGGGCTGCGTCCGGGTTCAGTCTTTTCGGCGATGTTATCGCGGATGAGCTCATTAAGCGCTTTCTGTACCGCTGTCCGGCTGAGCTTTGTAGCCTCAACTAATTCGGTTGTAGATACGGACGGGCTGCCGTGGAGTAGGTGTTCCACATGGTCACGTGCGGTGCCATAGCGTTCCTGGGTGGCTACCCTGCGGCGGTGGAAGATGATGGTGAAGCTGTCGAGCCGGTTGATAATTTCCGGTTTGGGCATGAGTGCGTCAGCTAAGGCCTGATGGATGGTGGCGATGCCCGTGCCGCGGTTCTCTGCGGCGACGCCGCCTTCCGGTAGGGGAATGTCCTCTAGGAACGTGGCAAGGCGTTGATTGCGGGTAGAGCTGACACCAGCTTCTCCAAGATTTCGGAGCGTAACCCCGCCATATAGGCCTCCCGGATTGGTGATTTCCAAGCGATCGACGAACATGTTGATTTGCACCTGACTGCCGCGAGCAGTCGGGGAGTAGTCACGGTGCATGAGCGCATTGACTAGTGCTTCACGAACAGCGACCAGTGGATAATCCGGAAGTGCGGTCCGGGACTTGTCGCCGATAAAGCCAGCGGTGCGCATGTTCTTCTTTACGATGTCGATGCCTTCGCTCACCAGCTCCGGAATCGTACCGTGAAGCGTGGCGCTGTCGAGAAGGCGGACACCCGTGGTGACATCACCTTTCGATGTTCCGGGAAAGAGCGCGAAGGTAACCGTTAATCGAGGGAAGAATTCCTGTGGGTAGTCTCCCATGACAAGGAGTGAGGCCAGCGTAGGGTGGCCGTCCTTGAGGACTCGCAGGCGCTTGAGGGCTGTGTCCTGTCCATTCGCAAAGGTCTTGGGGCGGCGCTCTTTCTGCACTTGGAGGAAGCCGTCAAGAGCGGCACCCTCGATGTCCTCCAGCGTGGCATCTGGGATGGCATCTTCATCCCAGGTCGGTTGCGTGTGCTCTTCAACGAGTCGATTTACTTCGTACTGGGACAGGCGCGTATCACCATCGCCGGTGCGAATATAGCTCCCTTTGTGCAGCCCCCTTTCGGCCACATAGCAGGGCTTATCGCGCGCGGGAAGCTCGTCGATCTCTGCGACGAGTATGTTGCTGCTTTCAAATTCGATGATGTCGATTTGCGGGCGGACCGGCGGGATGAGCTGTTGGCAGCGAGTCTCCAATTGGTCTTGGGCGGTGGAGGCAGAGAACTTCTTAACTGGGGTGAAGCCGTCCTGCTCTGAAAGGCCGATGATGAGCGTCCCGCCGTCCCCATTTGCAAACGCGCTGAGTGTGGAGAGCACTTCCTTGCTGACGGATGATTTTACCTCTACGGATTGCTTATCGCTGCCGATAACTCGCAGCTGTGCAATTAACTCATCAAGCTCAGAAGGGGTCATGAGCAGGCCTTTCTCTCTACATACCGCTCAACATAACACATAACATAACACGTGGGAAGTTAAGTGTTATGTTGAGTGTTATGCTGGGTAAAGCCCCAGGTAGAGTGCCAAAGCGGCCCGCCAATTCATAGGTTTAAAGCCGGTGGCTTCAATCTTGGACAGATCGAAGGTGGACTCCTTCGGGCGGGGAGCCTCGGGCCCGGCGATCTCGCGGTACTGCTCGGTGCTCACCGGCGTGACATCCGCAGGGTCCTGGCCCACGCCGGTGAAGACGGCCATGGCAATTTCATCGCGTCCCACCGCATCACCGGAGTTGGAGATGTTGTACACGCCGTACTCGGCTTCGGTCTTGAGCAGGTGGATGATGCCCTTGGCCAGGTCCTCGGCAAAGGTGGGGCGCCCGCGCTGATCGTGGATGACGGAGGGCTTGACCCCCTTATTCGCCAGCGAGCGCATCGTGGACATGAAGTTGGCGCCATCGCCAAAGACCCACGAGGTACGGATGACATAGTGGCGCGGGGCGGTTTGCGCGGCGGTATCGCCCGCGGCTTTCGACGCCCCGTAGGCCGACAGCGGGGAAGGCATCTCCTTTTCGGAGTGGACCTCGTTAGAACCGTCGAAGATGTAGTCGCTGGACACGTGCACCAAGGTCAGGTTATTCTCTGCCGCAATCCGCGCGAGCTTCGCCGGTGCGGAAGCGTTGACCGCCCAGGCCGCGGCGCGATCGTCCTCCGCACCGTTGACATCGTTATAGGCCGCGCAGTTGATGATGGCGGAGTACTGCTTCCACGGGCGGGCAGGCGGGTTGGTGATATCGAAATCTTCGTGCCCGCAGAACTCCACCGCACCCAAGCCAGCGGAGGGCAGGAATTTCTGCAGGGCGCGGCCCAGCTGCCCGTTGGCCCCGGTGACCAGGATGCGGCGAGGGGGCATGGGGGAGACGTCGGCAAGCGCGGGGTGCCCCTTGTCCTTGTCGGAGATCTCCGTCGGCTCCAGCGGCCAGTCCACCATGTCCAGGTTGACGCAGGTGTATTCCGCATCCGGGGACCAGTGGTCATTGACCAGGTAGGAGTAGGCGCAGGCCTCCAGCGCCTGGAAACCGTTCGCCACGCCGCGCGGCACGAAGACCGCCACGTCCTCGCGTAGCTCGTGAGTCACCAGCTGCCCGAAGGTGGCAGAGCCCTCACGCAGATCGCACCACGCGCCGAAGGCCCGGCCGGAGGCCACGGAGACCAGCTTGTCCCAGGGCTCCGCGTGCAGCCCACGCGTGACACCCTTCTCCGCATTGAAGGAAACGTTGTTTTGCACCGGTTGGAAGTCTGGCAAGCCGGCCGCCACCATCTTCTCGCGCTGCCAGTTCTCCTTGAACCAGCCGCGGTTATCCCCGTGGACGTCGAGCTCCACAATGAGCAGGCCTTCGATGGCCGTTGACTGCACCTTCATGGCTATTTATTGTCCTTGCTTCGCATAGTTGGCTTCGACTTCTTCCTTGCCCGCGCGCCACCACTCCTCGTGGGTGCGGTACCACTCAATGGTGGCGGCCAGGCCCTCCCGCAGATCCGTGTAGCGCGGGGCCCAGCCCAGCTCGCGGCGCAGCTTGCTGGCATCCATGGCGTAGCGCTGGTCATGGCCCGGGCGGTCCGCCACGTGCTCGAAACGCGCCCGACCACTATCCGTCGCCCCCATGAGCTCACAGATCATCTCGATGACCTGGCGGTTATTCGTATCCTCCTGGTCGGCGCCGATGTTATAGGTCTCCCCAAGGCGCCCGCGGTCCAGGATGGCGAGCACCGCCTCATTGTGGTCATCCACGTGAATCCAATCCCGCACTTGCTCGCCCGTGCCATAAAGCTTCGCAGGCTGGCCTAGAAGCAGGTTGGTGATCTGCCGCGGAATGAACTTCTCAATGTGCTGGTAGGGGCCGTAATTATTGGAGCAATTCGAAATGGTTGCCCGCAGCCCAAAACTGCGCACCCACGCGCGCACCAGGTGATCCGAACCGGCCTTCGAGGCCGAATAGGGCGAAGACGGGTTATAGGGAGTCTCCTCGGTGAAGTAGGTATCGGCGCCAATCTCCAGGTCCCCGAAAACCTCATCGGTGGAGATATGATGGAGGCGCACATCGTGGCGGCGGCAGGCCTCCAGCAGCACGAAGGTACCCATGATGTTGGTGTGGAGGAAGGGTGAAGGATCCCGCAGGGAGTTGTCATTGTGGGATTCCGCCGCGAAGTGCACCACGGTATCGGCGTGCGCTACGAGCTTGTCGACGACCCCCTCATCCGCTACGTCTCCCACCACGAGCTCGGCGTCCACGCCGTCGAGGTTGGCGCGGTTGCCCGCGTAGGTGAGCTTATCCAGGACGGTGATTTCCACCTCCGGGCGCTGCTGGGCCACGAGCCGCACGAAGTTTGCACCAATAAAGCCGGCGCCGCCGGTAACAAGCAGTCTGCGCATGGTCTCCCAGTTTAGAGCATGCCCTGTTTAGGCGACTGTGGGGAAATGAGGCAGCGCCGGTTGATCCAGCCACTGTGCCACGAGCTTGTCGACGTCACCCGGGTTCTCAGCAACCTTGCGCATGCGGCTGATGAGGTCCTCCGGGGTCACGACCGAGTGCTGCGCTGCGGTGAGGTAGTCCCGCACCGTGGCAAAGAAGGCCTCATCGCCTACGAGGCAGCGCAGCGCGTGGACGGTCAGAGCGCCGCGCTTGTAGACGCGGTCATCAAACATATCGCGCGTACCAGGATCACTGAGCACGATGTCCTGCTTCTTGCGGGCCAGCACCTGATAGTGCGAGCGCGCCGATTCATGTGCTGGGCGGCCATGCGCATGCTCGAACCACAGCCACTCGCAGTAGCAGGCGAAACCTTCGTTGAGCCAGATATCCTTCCACTCCGAAAGGCCCACGGAGTTGCCGAACCACTGGTGGGAGAGCTCGTGCGCGATGAGCCGCTCGAAGACGTGATCACCCTTGACGTGATTGGAACCGAAAATGGACAAGCCCTGGGCTTCGAGGGGGATTTCCAGCTCATCGTCGGTGATGACTACTTGGTAGTCGGAGAAGGGGTAGTGGCCAAAGAGTGCGGAGTAGAAATCCACCATCTCCTGCTGCTGGGCAAATTCTTCGAGTACCACCTGCTTGAGGCGGGCCGGCGCCCACGCGCGGACGTTGGGGCCGAGGGGAATGTCGATGTATTCGCCGACCTGGACCGTGGCCAAATAGGTGGCCATAGGGTGCTTGACGCGGTAGTGCCAGCGCGTCATGGATCCGCCCGCGCGGCGGCGAGAGACCAGCTTGCCGTTGGAGATGACAACGAAAGGATCATCCGCGGTGATGCGAATATCGTAGGTGGCCTTCGCGGACGGAGTGTCATCACAGGGGAACCAGCTGGGGGCGCCGTTGGGCTGGCTGGCCACCAGCGAGCCTGACTCTGTTTCTTCCCACCCGATGTCACCCCACGGCGTGCGCAGCGGGCGGGGTGCTCCGCCATACCGAATGCAAAGCTCAAACTCTTGGCCTTCGGCGATCATGTCGGCAAAGTTTAGGCGCAGCTTTCCGCCGGACAGGCGGAATTTGGCCACGCGCGGCGCGTGCTTCGCCGTGATGCGGCGAGCCACCATAGCGCCGCCGAGGTCGAGGGTGAGCTTGTCTAGGTCCTCCAGCGCACGAATATGGAGCACGGCTTCACCCTGGAGCAGGTTGGGCTCCACGCGGTAGGTCAGATCCAAGTCATAGTGGGTGACCTCGAAGCCGAGGTTGAAATCCACCCCCGTGTAGCTATCTCGAGTGAGTGCGGCGCGGTCGCGAGCGGCTGAGATATGCGAAAGGGCGGTGGATAGCAGCTTCATAATGCCGCTATCCTACCGCCCTTGTCCGGCTTGTCCGAAGCCAGGGGAGCGCGCACGGTGTGACGTGCGCGGCTTGCTGTTTAGGAGTTGAAGGCTTCCTCAAAGGTAGGCCAGGACTTCACTAGGTCCTCGCGCCAGCCCGGCCAGGAGTGCGTACCCACATTGCGGAAGTTGTAGTTTGCCGGAATGTTCTGCTGATCCAGCTTTGCCTTGAGCATGTGGGTGCAGTGGTTCACGGCCGCCTCGATGACGCCGCCTTCTACCTGCAGCTGCGCTGAGCCCAGATAAGCAGCCGCCGGGTTGTATCCCTTGTTGATGTAATAAGACGGCGTATCCTGCTCACCCGCGAAGCCCGATGCAGAGGAGATGTACAGCTTGGTGCCGCGCAGCTTCTCGGAGTTCATCAGGGCGTCGTTGTAGCGGTTGTAGGCAGAGCCCATTGGGCCCCACATCTGCTCCGGCTGGCCGCCACCGCGGTTGACGGTGAGGCGCAGGAACTCGTACTCGGTGGGGTAGGCGGTTGCGGCACAGCCGGCGAAGGAACCGACTGCGTCATAGAAGCCCTGATTGTGCTGGGCAAGCAGCAGCGAGGACGTCGCGGACATGGACATGCCGGCGATGGCTCGCTTATTGCTTGCGTTCAGACGCTCCTCCAGCGGGCCAGGAAGCTCCTTGGTCAGGAAGGTCTCCCACTTCTGCGGGCCCTTGAGGTACTTGCCGTTGGGCTCTTCCAGCCAGTCGGTGTAGTAGGAGAAGGCACCTGCCTGTGGAACCACGACGTTGACGTCCTTGTCCGCGTAGAAATCCACGACATCGGACATGTACAGCCAGTCGGAATCCTGCTCGGCGGAACCAGCGCCGTTGAGCAGGTAGACCGTCGGGCGGTCCGGGTTCTTGGCCGGGATGACAGCCAGCGGAATGGCGCGGCCGTTCATCGCCGGCGACGTAGCTTCCAGCTTCAGAACGCGGGCGTCATCCTTGTAGTGGTCATACCACTTCTGGCTCTCCACCTCCGGGGTGACCTGCAGGTCCGAGATGGTGGATAGGGCAGTGTCACCCGCAACCTGCTGCGGGGTGGTGGTGGCAGCACCTGCGACGGGGCTGACCAGCGCGGCTGCGCTGAGCGCGCCGGCGGCGAGGAGAGAGCTAAGACGCTTCATTACGTTCCTTATTCAACAATTGGTACGGCGATTGAGCTTACTGCTCGGTTACCGCAGGATCTTCTGGCAGGGAATCAGCGAGGCCTTCGGTGTCTGCTTCCGCCTCCGCCTTTTTCGCATCCTGACTATCGGCATCGGCGGCCTTTTCGTTAGCGTCCGAATCCGCATCTGCTGAATACGCAGTCGCTACCGGCTCAGCTGGATCGACGGGAAGGCCAAAGGCGCGTGCGTAGGTAGGCCAGGAGGAGTTGACGTCATCCAGCCAGCCCGGCCAGGAGTGGGTACCGGTGTTGCGCAGGTTAAAGACCGCGTCGACGCCCTCGCGCTCCATCTTTGCCTTCAGGTCATGGGTGCAGGCGTTCATGGCTGCTTCGATGACGCCACCCTCAACCACGAGGGTGGAGGAGGATTTGAAGGCCTGGGACGAGCCCAAGGCATCAATCTTGGACGAGCCCAAGTCAGTTGCCCCAGCCAAACCGGAGTTGGCAGAAACGTAGACCTTGGAGTTGCCCATGTTGTTCTTCGTGGCGTTGATGAGGCCATCGTTGTAGCGGTTGTAGTCACCGCCCATCGGTCCCCACATCTGCTCAGTGCTTCCGCCACCGCGGTTCACCGTGAGCTGCGAGTAGAAGTTCGGCAGCGGCGTCGAGGTAGCAGCGCAACCGGAGTAGGAGCCGATGGCATCGTAGAAGTTCGGATTGTGCTGGGCCAGCACCAGCGAGGAGGTAGCGGACATGGACATGCCGGCGATGCCGCGCTTGCCGTTGCCGTTAATGTGCTTCTCCAGCGGGCCAGGAAGCTCCTTGGTTAGGAAGGTCTCCCACTTCTGCGGGCCCTTGAGGTAGCTGCGGTCCGGGGTGGTCAGCCAGTCGGTGTAGTAGGAGAAAGCACCCGCCTGCGGGATGACAACGTTGACGTTACGGTTGGCGTAATAGTGAACGAGGTCTTGAGTCTTCTCCGTCTTCGGATCAAGATCCTTAGCCACGGTGGAGACAATCCAGTCCATGCCCTGCTCGGCGCCGCCGGCACCGTTGAGCAAGTAGAGGGTAGGGCGGGAAGCATCAAAGGTGCCGTCCGGGGTGATCACTGCGAGGGGGACGTCGCGGTTATCCATTGCAGGAGCGGTGGCCTTGATGGTCTTGACCTTGTGGCGGTAATCCCAGTACTTGAAGACGTAGCCCATCCATTTTTTGTTGTCCGGGATTTTCTTGATGTCGACGTTCTTAAAGGTGACCTGCTTGTCGAAGGAAGCCTCATATTGCTCGCGGGATGGCGATGGGTTGCCGGCCTCATCCTTGGGCAGGTACTCCTCGAGTTCGGTGTAAAGGTCGAGCTCGGAAATATCGGACGGTGTAGCCTCACCGCTGATTTGATCCGGTTTAACGTCGGATGCGCTGGCGATAGGGGAAACGACGGCGCCGAGGGCTAAGGCGGAAGCCGCCGCAAGCGTCGTGAGAGAGCGCGCAATCTTCATGGAATCTCGCTTTCTAAGTGATGAGCGGAAGTGTAGGGGGCAAGTTTAAAAGATGCTCCGGACAAACCACCCTTGACGTGGGCAAAAGCGCTGATAGATGGGTAATCTAGCACCCCCGAAGATAAGGGCAGTCAGACTAAACATACCAAGTTATAAAAGTGAATGGTGGTATTGAAGTGAAAACCGTGTCATAATCTTTCCGCGCCTATTCGTGGGCTATGTAACGCAACGGCCGTCTCCTTCGTTAGTGGGGCTAGGTACCGTGACCGCTTTTGGCGGCGACCGTCCTGCACGCCGTGGCCTCGCTGGAGGGCGCCGCATTAAGCCGTACGCGCCGCTAGAACAACAGAAAGAAGAAGAATGAACTTTTTTGACACCATCCTCGTCTCCATCAACCAGGTGCTGGGCCAGATCGCTCACTCCGGCTCCTCCACGTCCTCCAAGATCGCCCTGGATTGGGGTCTGTTCTAAATAATCTGCAGAGGGCCATGCTCTCGCTTTCTTTCCCTAATCCCCGTCTTGGGGGTTAGGGATTTATTTTTGCCTGACTCTGTTCCGGGCATCCTGACTGCTATGGGCTGTCCGGCGGGTGCAGGGCGGGGGTGGTGGGACAGCGAGCCTAAAGTTACGTATCCTGTAGGGCGTGACTAATGAACATTTTGACGTTGTAGTACTCGGCGCGGGCCCCGGCGGCTACGTGTCCGCCATCCGCGCTGCCCAGCTGGGCAAGAAGGTTGCCGTTATTGAGAAGCAGTACTGGGGTGGTGTCTGCCTCAACGTGGGCTGCATCCCCTCCAAGGCTCTTCTTAAGAACGCTGAGGTTGCACACACCTTCAACCATGAGGCTAAGGCCTTCGGTATTTCCGGCGATGTTTCTTTCGACTTCGGCGTTGCGCACAAGCGCTCCCGCAAGGTGTCGGAGGGCATCGTCAAGGGTGTGCACTACCTGATGAAGAAGAACGGCATTACGGAGATCAATGGCTTGGGCTCCTTCAAGGACGCCAAGACCATCGAGATTACTGAGGGCGATGACAAGGGTAAGACCATTACCTTTGATAACTGCATTATCGCCACCGGCTCCGTCGTTCGTTCCCTTCCGGGCGTGGAAATCGGCGGCAACATCGTGTCCTTCGAGGAGCAGATCCTCAACGATGAGGCTCCGGATTCCATGGTGATCGTTGGCGCAGGCGCCATCGGCATGGAGTTTGCTTACGTTCTGGCCAACTACGGCGTGGACGTGACCATCGTGGAGTTCATGGACCGCGTCCTGCCGAACGAGGATAAGGATGTCTCCAAGGCCATCGCCAAGGAATACAAGAAGTTCGGCGTGAAGCTCCTGACCGGCTACAAGACCACCGCCATCAAGGACAACGGCGACAATGTCACCGTTGAGGTTGAGTCCAAGGACGGTTCCAAGACCGATACGCTGACCGTGGACCGCTGCATGGTCTCCATTGGCTTCGCTCCGCGCACCGAGGGCTTCGGCCTGGAGAACACCGGTGTCGAGCTCACCGAGCGCGGCGCCATCGCCATCGATGACTACATGCGCACCAACGTTGAGGGCATCTACGCCATTGGTGACGTCACCGCGAAGCTGCAGCTCGCCCACGTGGCTGAGGCGCAGGGCGTCGTGGCCGCTGAGGTCATCGCCGGCGCTGAGACCCAGCTGCTGGGTGACTACATGAACATGCCGCGCGCCACCTTCTGCAACCCGCAGGTTGCCTCCTTCGGCTACACCGAGGAGCAGGCTCGTGAGAAGTTCGCTGACCGCGACATTAAGGTCGCTACCTTCCCGTTCTCCGCTAACGGCAAGGCGGCCGGCCTCAACGAGACCGCGGGCTTCGTCAAGCTTATTGCTGACGGCGAATTCGGTGAGCTCATCGGCGGCCACATGGTGGGCTCCAACGTTTCCGAGCTGCTGCCGGAGCTGACCCTGGCGCAGCGCTTCGACCTCACCGCTGAGGAAATCGGACGCAACATTCATACTCACCCGACGCTGTCTGAGGCTATGAAGGAAGCTGCCGAGGGTATCGGCGGCCACATGATTAACCTCTAAGGCTAAGGCGAGAAGCCAAAACAAGAACACTCCCCCTCAATCCCTTCGCTGGGATTGAGGGGGAGTGTTGGTTTTAGCGCCGTAACGCTACTGGCTCCTTAGTACGGTGCGACGGCTGAACGGTGGGCGTCGACCACCAGCTTTTCATTAATGGCCGGGAAGGCGCGTTGAGCACAATTCTGGCGAGGACAAGTACGGCAGCCGGCGCCGATGGGGGTTGCGGCAGACAGGGCGTCGAGGTTGAGGCCTTGGGCATAGACCGTGCGGCTGGCGTGGCGCGCCTCGCAGCCTAGGCCGATGGAGAAGAGCTTATTGGTATCGCCGAAACGGCCCTGGGGGTAGCTCACCGTCCGTGAAATCCAGAGGTAGTTGCGGCCATCCGGCATCTGCGCCAGCTGACGCGAGATGGTGTTGGGGCGGGCGAAGGACTCATACACGTTCCATAGCGGGCACGTTCCACCGGAATTGGAAAAGTGTACGCCCGTGGCCGATTGGCGCTTGGACATGTTGCCGGCGCGATCAACCCTCACGAAAGTAAAGGGGATTCCGCGCTTGTTGGGGCGCTGCAGCGTGGAGAGACGCGAGGCAATTGTCTCGTAGCCCACGCCAAAGACGTTGCAGAGGTACTCCACGTCATACCCGGATTGCTCGGCCTCACTATGGATGAGGCTGTAGGGGAGCAGTGTGGCGGCGGCGTAGTAGTTGGCAATTCCACGCTTGGCCAGGTTGATGGAGGCGTCCGAGGTGAAGGGTTCTTCGTCCACGAGGGCGTCGATTAGCGCGCCCGCCTCGAGGAAACCCAACTCTGCCGCCATACGGAAGGCGCGCTGGCCCACGCTCAGGCGGCTGGCAAGGCGAAGGGTGCCATTCTCCTTGTCGAAGCGATGCAGGGTGCCATCCATGCGATCGGTGGTGAGAATCTCTACGCCGTGTTTGGAAGTGAGCCGCTCATTAAGCGCCTGTTCAATGTCGCGAATATGGAAAGGGATGACGTTGATCTCTGCGGCAGTTTCTTCTGCGTGTATATCCAACTCGTCGAGATAGTTCTGCCGGGCATAAAAGAAGTCCCGCACTTCGTCGTGAGGCATGGACAGTGCCTGGTTCCCGTCCGAGCGTCGGGTATCTGTGGCGAGCGAGAGCTTGTCACGAATATTGCGGTAGCGGCGGTGGATATCCACGAGCGTGCGGGCAACGGTGGGGTGGTTATAGACCAATTCGGACAATTCCTGAAGCTCCACGGGGGAGGGGCAGATTTCCTGGTCTTGGACGACATCCTGGATTTCCGCAAGCAGACGTGAATCATCATCGCGGGAGAAGAACGTGGCATCCACACCAAAGGCTTCAGTGATTTTCAGCAAGACCGGGACGGTAAGGGGGCGCACGTCATGCTCAATCTGATTGACGTAGCTAGCTGAAAGCCCCAGCGTAGCGGCGAGAGTAGCTTGGCTGAGATCACGTTCGCGGCGCAGCTGGCGCAGGCGCGAACCCACGTATGTCTTGCTCATGTGAGCTAGGTTACCTAGTGCCTTTCGGTCATAGCAATTGTTTTGCAAGGAATGTGTGAAGTATTTTAACTCCGCTGCGAAGTGGGGTGCTGGCGGGGTGCCGAGCGGGCGATAGGGGTGTATACCAAGCGAAAGTTTGACACCTAAAGGGGTAGGGTCGTCACTCAGGCCACACCCTGTGACAAAAGTCTCATCCGTGAAATGTTTTCGCAAGGTCAATATTGCGTAAAAGGAAGTGATCAAGGTAGAGCGCTCAAAGAGGTGTGGTACATAAGGTGATCCTTGCCTTAACTCGTTTAAATACGGGGACCATAGGAGGGGGAGGGGGTATGCAAAGCAAAGATATAACTAGTGGTCAGCGCAAAGGTCTGCGTAAGGTAAGGGCGACAATGGAGGTGTCATGTCTGTAAAAAATCCTGACCGTGAAGCCCTCGCTCACGGCCGTATTACTAATGAAACGATTCGTCCTAAGCCAGGAATTCCGTCCTGGGCTTTGAAACTGACGATGGCAATTACCGGTCTGTTCTTCGCGCTCTTCGTTGTGGGACACATGGCCGGCAACCTGAAGCTTTACTTGCCGGCTCACGACGGCCAGGAAGCACTCGATGCCTACGGCGCTTACCTGCGTAATCTTGGTGAGCCACTGATCCCGAGCGGTCACGCACTGTGGATCATTCGCATCGTCCTGCTGGCCTGCGTGATCGCTCACATTTACGGCGCTTTTGCTTTGACCGCTCGCTCGAAGGCATCCCGCGGCAAGTTCAAGCGCACGAACCTGATGGGCGGCATGGATTCCTTTGCCACCAAGAGCATGCTGGTTACCGGCGTCGTGCTTCTCCTGTTCATCATCTTCCACCTTCTGGACCTGACGATTGGTGTCCAGCCGGTTGCAGCGGAAGCTTTTGCTCACGGTGCCGTTAAGGCCAACATGATCGCAACCTTCTCGCGCTGGCCGGTGACCATCGTCTACATCGTCGCCATGCTGTGCCTCTTCCTGCACCTGACCCACGGTATCCGCCTTGCGGCTTCTGACCTGGGCATCACCGGTGCAAAGTGGCGCGAGGTTTTTGTTGTCCTGGCGTACATCGTCCCGGCCGTCGTGTGCCTGGCAAACATTGTTATGCCGTTGTCCGTCGCCCTGGGCTGGGTCAGCTAAAGGAGTTTTGAACCCATGACTAACGCGAACACTGAACTCAAGCGCGAGCACCCTGACTTCTCGCACCCGCAGTCCATCGTCCCGGGCGTTAAGCCGGGCCGCATCCTGGAGTCCCACGAGCCGCACGGTGTCCCGATGAAGGACATGTGGAGCTACCAGAAGGACCACATGGAGCTCGTCTCCCCGCTGAACCGCCGCAAGTTCGAGATCATCGTTGTCGGTACCGGCCTGTCCGCTGGTTCCGCCGCCGCTGCCCTCGGCGAGCTGGGCTACAAGGTCAAGGTCTTCACCTACCACGATTCACCGCGCCGTGCGCACTCCATTGCTGCGCAGGGTGGTGTGAACTCCTCCCGCCACAAGAAGGTGGATAACGACTCCGCTTACCGCCACACCAAGGACACCGTTAAGGGTGGTGACTACCGCTGCCGCGAGTCCGACTGCTGGCGCTTGGCTTATGAGTCCATCCGCGTCATCGACCACATGAACGCCATCGGCGCTCCGTTCGCTCGCGAGTACGGCGGCACCTTGGCTACCCGTTCCTTCGGTGGTGTGCAGGTCTCCCGTACCTACTACACCCGTGGCCAAACAGGCCAGCAGCTGCAGCTGTCCACCACGTCTGCGCTCTATCGCCAGATTGGCCTGGGCAACGTGGAGCTCTTCGCTCACCACGACCTGCAGGACATCATCACCTACACCGACGGCGGCAAGAAGCGCGCCGGCGGCATCGTGACCCGCAACCTCATCACCGGCGAGCTCAAGGCCTTCACCGGCCACGCAGTCATCCTCGGTACCGGTGGTTACGGCAACGTCTACCACATGTCCACGCTGGCCAAGAACTCGAACGCCGGCGCCATGATGCGTGCGTACGAGAACGGTGCTTACCTGGCTTCCCCGGCATTCATCCAGTTCCACCCGACGGGCCTGCCGGTCAACTCCGAGTGGCAGTCCAAGACCATCCTCATGTCCGAGTCGCTGCGTAACGACGGCCGCATCTGGTCTCCGATCAAGGAGAAGGATGACCGTCCTGCCAACGAGATTCCGGAAGAGGAGCGCGATTACTTCCTGGAGCGCCGCTACCCGGCCTTCGGTAACCTCGTCCCGCGTGACGTGGCTTCCCGCGCCATCTCCCAGCAGATCAACAAGGGTCTGGGCGTTGGTCCGCTGCACAACTCCGTGTACCTGGACTTCCGCGACGCCATCGAGCGCCTGGGCAAGGACAAGATCCGCGAGCGCTACTCCAACCTCATCGAAATGTACGAAGAGGCTATTGGTGAGTCCGCTTATGAGACCCCGATGCGTATCGCTCCGACCTGCCACTTCACCATGGGCGGCCTGTGGACGGACTTCAACGAGATGACCACCATCGACGGCCTCTTCGCCGCCGGTGAGTGCTCCTGGACGTACCACGGTGCGAACCGCCTGGGTGCTAACTCCCTGCTGTCCGCTTCCGTCGACGGCTGGTTCACCCTGCCGTTCACCATCCCGAACTACCTGGCCCACCACCTGGGTGAGGCCAAGCTGGCTGAGGACTCGGCAGAGGCCAACGAGACTGTTGCTCGCGCACAGGCTCGCATCGACCGCCTCATGTCCATCCAGGGTCAGGATCCGCACGGCCCGGCGTACTACCACCGCCAGCTGGGTGACATCCTCTACTGGGGTTGCGGCGTGTCCCGTAACGTCGAGGACCTCAAGGTTGCCATCGAGAAGGTTCGCGCACTGCGCAAGGAATTCTGGGCTAACGTCCGCATTACTGGCGACGCCAACGACATGAACCAGGTACTCGAGTACGGTCTGCGTGTTGCTGACTACATTGACCTGGGCGAGCTCATGTGTATTGACGCTCTCGACCGCGACGAGTCCTGTGGTGCTCACTTCCGTGATGACCACCTCTCCGAGGATGGCGAGGCCGAGCGTGATGACGAGAACTGGTGCTTCGTCTCCGCATGGGAGCCGGGCGCTGCTGAGGGCGAGTTCATCCGCCACGCTGAGCCGCTGTACTTTGATTCGATCCCGCTGATGACAAGGAACTACAAGTAATGAAACTGACACTTGAGATCTGGCGTCAAGCCGGACCGACGCAAGAAGGCAAGTTTGAAACCGTGCAGGTTGACGACGCCGCCGAGCAGATGTCCATCTTGGAGTTGCTCGACCACGTCAACGACGGCCTCATTGAGGCCGGCAAGGAGCCATTCGCATTCGCTTCCGACTGCCGTGAGGGCATCTGTGGTACCTGTGGCCTTCTGGTCAACGGCCGCCCGCACGGCCCGGGCCAGAACACCCCGGCCTGCCAGCAGCGCCTGTTCCAGTTCAAGGACGGCGACACCATCAAGCTGGAGCCTTTCCGCTCCGCTGCCTACCCGGTCATCAAGGACATGATCGTGGACCGCTCCAAGCTGGACCACGTCATGGAGCAGGGCGGCTACGTGTCCATGGATGCGGGTACCGCTCCGGATGCTGACACCCTGCACATCAACCACGAGACCTCCGAGTACGCCCTGGATCACGCTGCCTGCATCGGCTGCGGTGCCTGCGTGGCATCCTGCCCGAACGGTGCTGCCCACCTGTTCACCGGCGCCAAGCTGGTTCACCTCTCCCTCATGCCGCTGGGCAAGGAAGAACGTGGCCGCCGCGCACGCAACATGGTGGACGATCTGGAGCAGAACTTCGGCCACTGCTCGCTCTACGGCGAGTGCGCTGATGTGTGCCCGGCTGGTGTGCCGCTGACCGCGGTTTCCGCGGTTACCCGCGAACGTGCACGTGCTGCTTTCCGCGGCAAGGACGACTAAGCTATAGTCATTCACAGGATTAACAGGAACGAGAGAAAGTTTCAGCCATGAGCGACCTCAACCCGGCAGTAGCTGATCACCACAGCGAGACCTACCCGGAGTTCTCCGGCAAGATCCAGGACTCCTACATCGAGGGCTACGAGCCCGTATCCTACGGTGCACCGCACTCTTCGTTGCTGCGTACCTCCACCTGGGTGGGCATGGGCCTGATTCTCTCGCTCCTGCCGGCAGCCGGCATCCTCATCTGGGGCCTCGGTACGTGGCTCTACCCGGATGGCACCGCTGGTGCTGACTACCAAATCAACATCATCGTCGGCGCTATCGCGCTCGTCGTTGTTGCCATCCTCGCCGTCGGCTCCGTTCATTTCGGCCGCCGCTACTACCGCCAGTACCGCAAGGAAACCGGCCGCATCAACTAGGCACCTCCTAGGACGTTGAACGCCTAAGTTTCTGTACTGACACCACCACAACCCCCACCTCCAAAGACACATGGGAGACCATGTGCGGAGGTGGGGGTTGATGGCGTTTGGGTGGGTGCGCAGGGTGGGGGGAGCGGGCGCTTGACGACGCCCCTACGGCGCCATACGCGTGAATGGCGCCGCAGGGAGCGACGCGAACACTAACCTGACTTGGCTCAAATTAGTGCCGAAGGGTTGGGGCGGTGATGGTGTTGACGAGGGTTTGGATTTCCGGGGGTAGTGGTACGGCGGCGTGGATGGTTTCGCCACCAATGTTGAGATGTGCGGTGACCGAGTCTTGTTTCCTGGCGTAGATTGGGCGTGCTTTCAGGTCTGATTTCCACATCCGAAATGATTTCTCAATGTTGAATAACCTGCGGTAGTGCCCAATTACCTCGTTAGCAGGCAAGTTAACAAGGTCGGTTTCATAGCCTTTGATTCCGGCTAGGGCTCGGTGTTTGTTCACCGTAGGTCTTGAACTGCTTCACCTGCTCCACGCGCACCCCTGTTTGATACAAAAACGAAGACCGGCCCTGGACTCCCACTGAGGCGGGCAGCGGAACCGGTCATGTTGATTGCAAGGCTACTTGGTTGATGACGCCGAAGCAAGAGCACGGGGCACGGGGCCATCGGTACGTTCACGCACCAGTGTGCCTTCTGACCCGTCCGGATTTGTCGGTGCTCGGGGGCGTATGGGCGAGAGCCTTCCTCACACCGTGTCCGGTTTCGGTGCCTGCCGTGCCTGACAGGTGAGAGCCTGGCGCATTTCGCGCCCGCGATTGTCTTCCCGGCTCTCGGAAAAGACGTCGATCATGGCTACCGCGCTACATGCGTTCACCAACCACGAGTTCGGTACGATCCGAACCATCACCTCGGGCGGGCAGGTCCTGTTCTACGGCAAGGACGTGGCAACCGCTCTCGGCTACGCCAACACGAAAGATGCCCTGGTGCGTTACTGCAAGGGGGGTCGTGAATCACGGAACCACAAACGGGCCCTCGGCAGGCTGGCGTTCATAAAGCTAGGAGTCGATCTTAGTGTTGGTGGCTATCGAATGTGTCCGGTACGCCCACTAATGTTGATTGATGGATTCACTATTCCCCATCATTACGCAGACCCAAGGAGAACCAACCCATGACGCACCGCGCAGACGCAGGGCTTGAGCCGGCTCGGGAAACGTCGGCGTCGCAGACGTCGTTTGTGCCGCAGCCAGGAAACCAGGAGGCGCGCCGGGCGGACCTGCGCCGCTGGAAGGCGATTGCGCTGTCCTTCCTGATTGGTGCGGCGGTGATCTTTTTGGGGTGCTCGTGGTGGCAGGCGTCGGCAAGCGGGGCTCCCGTCTGGGTGGGCTACGTGCGCGCGGCGGCGGAGGCAGGAATGGTCGGTGGATTGGCGGACTGGTTCGCCGTGACCGCGCTGTTCCGCCGGCCGATGGGGCTGCCCATCCCGCACACCGCGCTCATCCCCAACAACAAGGACCGCGTGGGTGATGCGCTCAAGGACTTCGTGGAGGAGAACTTCCTCACCGCGGATGCGCTCAGCGCCAAGGTGCGGGAGGCGGAGCTACCGCTGTGGCTGGCGCGCCAGGGCGTGGAGCCTGGGCGGGCGGAGGAGGTCTCCGCGTGGATTGGTGAGCGCGCCGCCAGCGTGGTCGCGGACCTAGACCCGGCGGAGGCAGAGCAATTCATCCGCACCCAGGTCATGGACCGTCTGGCAGAACCCGAGTGGGGCCCGCCGCTGGGCCGTCTGTTGGAGGGCTATATCGCGGAAGGCAAGGCGCGGCCGTTGGAAGATGACCTCATTGACTGGGCGCACGGAAAGATCCTCGGCATGGAATCCACGGTGGTCACCGCCATCGATGAGCGCATGCCCGGCTGGGCGCCGCGCTTTGCCCGCGAGATGGTGGGGGAGAAGGTCTACGCCGAGCTCGTGGAGTTCGCCGATGAGGTCCGCCGCAACGGCAACCACGAGGCCCGCCTGGCCATTCGCCGCAACCTGTCCAAGTTGTCCTCGGACCTGCAGTGGGATGAAGATATGCGCGGGCGCATCGAGGGAATCAAGCAGGAAATGCTGACTTCCGATCAGGCGCAGAAGGCCCCGGCGGCAATGTGGGCGACGGTCTCCTCCACGCTCATTGAACAGCTCACCGACCCGGAGTCCTTCCTGCGCCAGAAGATGACCGCCAAGGTGAAAGAATTGGCGCACCGCCTGCTGGAAGATTCGGAGTTCCTGGCCCAGGCCAATGCGTTCGTGGACAAGGCCGCGCGCTACGCGGTGGAGAAGTTCGCACCGGAGATCATCGCGATTATCCCGGAGACCATTAAGCGCTGGGATGCCCAGGAGGCCTCCGAGAATATCGAGCTCATGGTGGGCAAGGACCTGCAGTTCATTCGCCTCAACGGCACGGTCGTGGGTGCACTGGCTGGGTTGGTTATCTACACTGTTAATCATCTGCTTTTTGGCGTCTAACAAGGAGTGACGACCATGTCCGTATTTGACTCAATCAAGAATGCCGGTTCCTCTGCTTTTGATGTGGCCAAGGATTTTGGTGGCCGTTTCAAGGAAGAGCGCCAGAACCAGGCCCAGAACGCGCAGGCGGAACGCATTGCCCGCGCCGCTGATGCGGCGGGCATGGGTGATGGCACCGCGAAGGAAGAGTCCTTCTTTGACCGCGTGACCTCCACGGCCAAGAACATCGGGGAGTCTGTGTCCTCCGCTGCACGCGAGACCCGCAATTCGGAGTCCTTCGTGAAGGCTCGTGAGGATTTCAACACCGCCTTCAATGAGACCCGTGAGGGAGTTCAGGGCGCCATCAACAACGCCAAGGAGCAGCGCGCGGCGGGCCAGCAGCCGCAGGAGCCGCAGAGCCCGCGCAACCCCTATGCAGCAAAGCCGAACGACGATGTCATCGACGGCGAAGTCGTTGACGAGAACTAATTAATGCACACTTTTCTAAATATTATTTCGTCGATACCGCAGTACATTTTTATGGCGGTATCCCTTTTTGCCCTCATCGGTGCCGTCCTAGCGGCGATGACGCGGGAGGATGCCTTCCGCGCCGGTGACCGCCAGAACAAATGGGTATGGGTCGGGCTGCTCGTCGGTTCCGCCCTGGTGATGAACCTGCCGCTGTATTTTGTCAGCTGGATTGGCGCCATCATCACCGGCGTGTACTGGTTTGATGTGCGCCCGCAGCTCAAGGCCATCATCAACGGCGATTATTCCTACTAATGCTGAACCTGCTTGAGGCCTCCCTGGAGGAGGTGCGGACCCAATCCGCGGGGCAGCAGCGAGTGCTTGTCTCCCCGCACCATGTGCTTGCAGCCGAGGGCGCCGAGCACATCATTGCCGTCGCCGGCTATCCCACTGGGCGCCACCACTCTTTGGTGAAGGCGGCGGAGGCGCGGCTGGCCGTGCAATCAGGCGCCGCAGAGGTGTGGGTTGCGGTGGATGCACTGCTTGGCGACGCCACCTCGCTCCTCTCCGAGCTCGTCACCCTCCGCGAGGCCTGCCCGCTGCCCGTGCGTTTAGGGCTCATTCTTCCCGAAGACTCGCGCTTGCCGCTTAAAGAAATAGCCCGCCTGGCGGAGCAGGCGGGCTATCAATCCCTTGTTGATCCGGGGTCCGTCGTTTCAGACGACGAAGACCTAGACACGCAGCTCACCGTAGAGAGCCTGCGCCCTAATTCTTAAGCCTTAGTTGGCCGGTGCCGATTCCGGTGCTGGCGCCGTGGCGGAATCGAGCTCGCTCATCGGGACGTCGTGGCCAATGAGGGTCAGCGTGAGCTCGCCGGCGCCGACGTCCACGGACTCAAAGGTGAGCTTTTGCCCCGCGAGCTGTTCCTCCATGCCTTCGGCCAAGGCATTCGAAATCGCGGAGGTCGCCTGCTCCGGCAGGTCGAAGCCGAAGAGCGATGCTTCCTTCGCATCGATGGCGAGCTTGCCGTCGCGAGCCTCCGGCTTGAGCGAGAGCGTGGCCAAGCCACCGGCGAATTCCACCTCGAGGTCATCCTCAGCATCGTTGGCGGTAATTGCGGTCACCACGAGGTTGCCCAAGGCGTCATAGCCGGACTGCTCAGCAATGGCCTTTTGGAAGCTGGCAAGCAGGAACTGATCCGGGACCGTCGTCGAGGCCCGCAGAGTGCCCGCGACCGGCTCCTGGGACAGCGTCATGTCTTCGACGTGGACATCCGCAGCCGGTTGGCCAGCGATGTTGGTGCCATCAATCTTCAGCGTGGACGGGGTCTTCATATCCATCTGCGGAATCTTGCCGTTGAGCATGCCAAAGACCATGGGGCTAGCACCGAAGCTCACCTCCGGTTCCTCGGAGGTCTCCACGCCCTGTTCCTTGGCGGACTCGGTGAATTGGCTCTTCATCTGTGAACCCAAGAACCAGCGCAGGCCGAGCTCAGCTACCAAGATGATGAGCAGGAGTACCACGAGTACGCCAATGAAGATTTTCCAGGCCGTCGAGGCGGAAGATTTAGAAGAAGCCATGACTACTAGTGTGGCGCACCGGCTTAAAGATGGCCAACTACCAGGTTCCAATCCACTGTGAGCACGTTATCCCGCAGGCGGCGGTGTACCGGATGGATGGGAACTGTCTGCCGGAGTTCTTCGCGCGCCATGCGCCAGCGCACCCGCGGGCCATAAGGAGACCAGCCGGCGGCGCGGTCCCAGGCGGCGTCGGCCGCCTGCAAGAGCTCGTGGATCGGCTCGCCCGGCACGTTGCGGTGGATGAGGATCTTGGGCAGGCGCTCCGCGATATCGCTGGGGCGGGCAACGTCGAAGGGATCCCAGGCGAGGGTTAGGGTGCGTGGGCCGGAGGCGTCGAGAAGCACCCAGGCAGCCCTGCGCCCCAGCTCGTCGCAGGTTCCCTCCACGAAGAAGCCGCCCGGTGCCAAGCGCGAGGTCACCGTCTCCCAGGCCTTCTCTACCTGGTCCACGTCATACTGGCGCAGCACGTTGAAGGCCCGCACCAGCTGCGGGTGGTAGCCGGCCAGCTCGAAGCCTCCGAGCTCAAAGGCCACGCCATCGCGCGGCGGCAGCACGCGCTCGGGGGAAATCTCCAAACCCGTCACCCGGGTATGAGGATTAACGCTGCGCAGCCACCCGGCCCACTCCACCGTGGTGGTGTGGGAGGCGCCGTAGCCGACGTCGAGAGCCAGCGGTTCCTTAGTGGAACGCAGCAGCGAGGAGATTTCCGGGTGCGCCACCATCCAGCGATCGCAGCGGCGCAGGCGGTTGGGATTAGTGGTGCCGCGGGTAATAACGCCAAAAGGCCGACCAGCGCTTTCCTGAGCCTTCAGGTTATGCGCGTGATCGGCCATGGCAACAACTGCGTTGTAGAGAGCTGTTTAGAGGTTGTTGGAGATCCACTCTTCGGTGAGCTTGCCCTCGTTGGTGTAGAGCTCCTGCAGAGCCTCAGCAACCTTCGGTTCGATGGCAGCGCCCATCATCGGGATGTTGACGGAAACCTCAGAGACGTAATCCAGAGCGGTGGACTCGCCCTGGCCCTTGTAGGTGATGTCGCCCTTGAAGTCGACCGGGGTGCCCTTGACGTCAGCGGTGAAGGAGACGGACATCTGATCATCGACAACCTCGCCGATGGTCACGGTGCGCTTCTCCTTGAGGTCCTGGGAGACCATAGCGCGGACAGCCTCCGGCAAGAGGGAGGTCGGAAGAATCTCGTAGAGCACGGCGGTGTTGCCGGTGAACTCGTGCACGGTGCCCGGTTCCGGGGAGAGCTTGGCCACGATGAAGTCCCAGTACTCCTGGGTGGACAGTGCCTTGTGCACCTTATCGATGGGCTGGTTGATGATCACGGTGTTTTCGCTACGGGTTGACATGAGTTACAGACTACCTTGGTAGACGTGCTAGATAAATTCCTGACCCTCGCTGATATTAACGGAGTCACGCTTGATTCCGAGACCACCTTCGCCGATCTCACGACGCTGCGCATCGGCGGTGCCCCGCTGGTGACGGTGCGCTGCGCCAGCGCTGAGGCCGCCATCGCTGCGCTGGCAGCGCTTGACGACGCCTCCCAGGACTACCTCGTCGTCGGCGGTGGCTCCAACCTCGTGGTGGCGGAAGGTCAGCTGGATGTCGTGGTGGTCATCCTCGACTTCGAGGACATTGACGTCTCCGTGGCCAGTGGCCTCGTGCGTGCTGATGCGGGCGCGGTGTGGGATGACGTCGTGGCCATGTCCGTGGACTGCGGCCTGGGCGGTATTGAGTGCCTTTCCGGGATTCCGGGCAATGCGGGTGCCGTGCCGGTGCAGAATGTCGGCGCCTATGGTGCGGAGACCTCCGACGTCCTCACGCAGGTCTACCTCTACGAGCGCGCTACCCGCACCGCGTCGTGGGTGCCGGCCGCGGACCTGGAGCTGGCCTATCGCTACTCCAACCTGAAGTTCACCGGGCGCGGCGTGGTGCTGGCCGTCGAGCTGCAGCTAACTACTGACGGCCTGTCGAGGCCCCTGCGCTTTGGCCAGCTCACCCAGAACCCCGGTGAGCGCCGCCCCGTGGCCGAGGTCCGCGAGGACGTACTGAAGCTGCGCCGCGGCAAGGGCATGGTGCTTGACCCAGAAGACCACGACACATGGTCGGCCGGTTCCTTCTTCACCAACCCCATCGTCGAGCCCGAGCTTGCCGATTCCATCCAGGAAGCCGTCCGCGCCGCCCGTGGCGACGAGGATGCCGACCGCATGCCCCGCCATGCGGTGCCGTCCACCGCATCTGGAGAAGAAAAGGAAAAGCTCTCCGCCGCCTGGCTCATCGAGCGCGCCGGCTTTGCCAAGGGCTACCCGGGTGAAGAGTCAGGCGCGAAGGCAACCTTGTCCACCAAGCACACCCTGGCGCTGACCAACCGCGGTGAGGCCACTGCGGACGATATCGTTGCGCTGGCCCGCGACATCCGCGCCGGGGTTCAGAAGGCCTTCGGCGTGACGCTGGAGCCGGAGCCCATCTGGCTGGGTGTGAGTATTTAAGAAGGACTTGGGTGGCTAGGCCATGACGTTGAGCCACTCTTCCTTGGCCGCGAGGAAGTTGCGTGCGGCCTCCTGCGCGCCCTCAAGTGAGTGGTGGGCGCCCCAGCCGCACTGCACCTCGTTGGCGGCGGGAACCTCAGTGGCATTGAGGATGTCATTGAGCGCGCCCTCGACAGCGCGGAGCAGCTCATCCTGCTCCATGCCGTTGGTGATGGCGTAGAAGCCGGTACGGCAGCCCATCGGGGCAAAACCAATGAGCTTGTCGGTGTAGTTGCGCATGAAGTTGGCCATCATGTGCTCGACCGAGTGCAGTGCTTCGGTACCGAGGTGCTCTTTGTTGGGCTGGCAGAAGCGCAGGTCATACTTGATAATCTCGACCCCGCCACCCAGGTCGGTGCGGTCGGCGACGCGGATATAGGGGGCGGCGACAAGCCGGTGATCGAGCTCGAAGGATTTTACGTTGATCTTGGTCTCGGTGTTCTTCTCAGTCATGCCTCCCCAGTGTAACCAAGGCTCTGGCTGTGGCCCGAGTGTCCTTCCCCTGAATGCGCGCTGTGCCGCATACGCTGGTCAGATATGAGCGAAGAGGAGATTGACGGCAACGCTATGTCGGCCGAGGAGCCGGAGACAATCTTGCCGTTTAAAGGCTCGACCGTCCTGGAGGTCCAGGGCCACGATGAAGAGCACAACCCCCTCGCCAAAGGCAACCGTCTGCGCAAGGAGAGCTGGGGGCTGGTCATCCGCCGCACGTGGAATGACTTCTTCCACGATGCCTTCATGGACCGCGCCGCCGGGATGACCTACTTCACACTCATGGCTTTTGCACCAACGGTGCTGGCCGCCTACTCCATTGTCACGCTCATCTTCTCCTCCCGCCAAGCAGAAGTGGAGCAACTGACCTCAGAGCTCATCGAACAGTACGTCCCCGGTTCGCTTTCTGAGCAAGCACATACGGTCGTCGGCACGATTATCGGATCCAGCGCGCAGGGCACACTGGCCCTGATCATCTCCCTGGCTATTTCGCTGTTTTCTGCCTCGGCGTATGTGCGGGCCTTCTCACGCACAGCCAATACCGTGTACGGCCGGGTGGAGGGCCGCGGCATCATCCGCACGTGGGCGCTGATGTGGGGGTTGACAGCAGTCATCGTGGTGGGCGCGGTCATCGTGCTCTTTGCCAACTTACTGCGTGATGCAGTTCTTAATGAGGGGCTGATTCCGCTTGCTCGCAACGTAGGACTAGAAGATGCCGCCACGTACCTGGTGCGAATCTTTCTCCCAGTGTGGAACTGGCTGCGCTTCCCAGTCACCGTGGTTGTGGTTCTCACGCTTATCGCGGTGCTCTATCACTTCAGCCCCAACGTGCGGCCGGGGCGTTTTAGGTGGATTACCTACGGTTCCATCGTGGCGCTCGTGGGCACGGTTGTGTCCTGGGGTTTGGTGGGTCTCTACCTGAAGTACCTTGCTGCGGCCAGCGCCTATGGTGCGCTGAGTACCGTCATGGCGGTCTTCGTGGCCACGTGGTTGATGAACACTGTGCTGATCGTCGGCATCAAGATTGATGCGGAGGTGCTGCGCGCCAAGGAGCTGCAGCTGGGATTGCACTCCGAGCGTTTCATCCAAGCTCCGCCGCGCGCCGAGAATTCATCCCAAGCCCAGGCCCGCGCCCAGGAGAGCTTGGAGCAGAGGGCACGTGAGATTTCAGATAATGCGCGGCAGGTGCAGGATGAGGCAGCAGAAGATCCAGAGGAAGAACGCGCCTAGATGCCAAAACCTTGCCCCCGCGTTGCATGGATCGGCGATAAGTTTGGCAGATAGGGCAGTTGTGAAGTCGGGCGGTTACTGCGCAGATTCTTCTGGAACCCGGCGTTGGCCCGCGGCCTTTTCTTGCCTGCGCTTGTCAATCAGTGCCGAGATAAGGAACCCAAACCCCATAACCGTTGTGGCCCTGGTTGACCACTCGTAATCAGCGATGAGCCAACCGGCAAGGGAAATGACGCTGAGTGAGCCGACAGCTGTCATGAGGAATTTTTCAATATCCATGCTTCGTCCCCTGGTTCGTGGAAGTCTCGCAATCAAGTAAACGGTGCCTTATGCGAAAACTATCACGAGGCGAGGGGCGCAGGCAGAAAAAGAAGCCGAGGAGGCCCGTTTCTTTGCGGACGTCCTCGGCTTGTTCTTAGGGCTTGTTGTTAGGGGCTAGCGCCTTAGGCGGAGGGGTAGGTGCCGTCTTCGGTGAGGCGCGCGGAGTCGTCGAGAAGCATGGCAATCTCGGCGGCCTTGGCATCCTGTGTCGGGAGGCGGCGGCCTTCGATGACCTCGAAGAGCGGGGCGCGGCCCAGCATTCCGGCCTCGAAGTGTGCGCGGCCGGCGCGCAGGCGCTGCTCGGCGCGCTCACGCCACTGGGAAGCGGCATCCGCCCCGCGCTGCTGGGACACGGCCTGCTCGAACACGCCTGGGTGGGCGTAAACGATGAGCGCGCTGACGTGGCCGAAGCCGAGCGAGGTCAGCGCCGCGGCCTTCACGCTGTGGCCCGCCGCAGCGAGATCCAGCGGGGAGCGCAGCCACACCAGGTTCGGCGCCTTCGGGGCGATGAGCGGGTCGACGCAGTCCAGGGACACGTTCGCCGGGATGTGGTGCGTGCGGAAGACGTCGATGATGCCGCCGGTCTGGAAGAGCGCGGCACTCGCCTTGGAGTGGCCGGTGAGCGTCTTCTGGGAAATGACGAACATCGGCTGGTCCTCATCGCGGCCAATCGCTGGCCACAGCAGGGAGTGCAGCTCGGACTCGTTCGGGTCGTTGGCGCGGGAGATGAAGCGCTCGTCGATGCCGCCGGCGACCACGACGTCGGCCTTGCCCAGTGCACTCTTGCTGCATAACCCAGATAAAGATCCAGCCCACTCTCGACTAGGGCGAGGCGGGCTGAACGATTAAACGAAGCTTGTCACGGCGCACGACACCCCGCCAGACGGACGAACAAATGAGCAGGCAGTGAATGCGGTTGAATGGACGGTGTCAAGTTTTCGTGGTTGGGTGAATTTCCTTGCATCATCAATCGCATGTAGAAATCGCGTAGATCGTGTAGGCTCACACGCAGCACTAACAGCCCGAAAGAAGAAGAACAAGAAAGCATAAAGGAGGCGAACCGCGATGATGACCCATAACAATCAGCCGCTAGGACGCCTCTTTAAGCAACTCTTCTAACAGGCTGACTTGACCATTTCCCGGGAAAGCGGCCCTGCTTATCCCGGACGTTGGTGCCAGCCGCGCGACCCGCGCGCACAACTTATAAGTCAGCCGCCCAAGCAGGCCCTTTCTCACGAACTGCGTTACGCAAACGCAGAGAAAGGCTCTCTTATGCGCCTGCACAACTTCGCCTCCATTGTTGAAGACAAGACGGTGGCGCAGGCACAACTCGTCGCTGACCTGCCCTTCGTCTACCCACATGTGGCGCTCATGCCTGATGCCCACTTTGGCAAGGGCTCCTCGGTCGGCACTGTCTTCGGCACGCTGCGCGCCGTCATCCCGGCGGCCGTCGGCGTGGATATCGGCTGCGGCATGATTGCCGTGCGCACGGGGCTCACCCACGCGGACATCCAGGACTTCGCTCTCGAGGACCTGCGCACCGCGGTCGAAGACTCCATTCCGCTCTCGCCCGGAAACTACAACGGTTGGATCATGGACCCGCGCACCGAGGCCCGCACGCGCGAGCTCTCGCAGCTGGCCCAGGACACTGGCGTGGATCTCGGCCACTCCAAAAACTGGCGTCAGCAGCTGGGCAGCTTGGGCGGCGGTAACCACTTCATTGAGCTCTGCCTCGACGAAGAGGACCGCGTCTGGCTGTTCCTGCATTCTGGCTCGCGCGGCGTGGGCAACAAGATCGCACAGAAGCACATCAAGGCCGCGCAGCGTCACTGCGAGAAGCACTGGATCCAGCTCGCGGACAAGGACCTGGCCTACCTCGTCGAGGGCACGGAAGAGTTCGACTCCTACATTGCGGATCTCCACTGGGCACAGCACTTTGCGCTGCTCAACCGCGATGAGATGATGGACCGTTTCCTCGACTGCGTCGCCACCTGGGCCGGCGCAGACCGGGAGACCCTCGAGCTCGAGCGCATCAACTGCCACCACAACTACACCCAACGTGAGAGCCACTACGGCAAAAATGTGTGGCTCACGCGTAAGGGCGCCATCAAGGCGGACGAAGGCGACCGCGGCCTCATCCCCGGCTCGATGGGCACCACTAGCTACGTCGTGGAAGGCAAGGGCTACCCGCCGGGCCTCAAGTCTGCGCCGCACGGCGCGGGTCGCGTCATGTCGCGCACCCAGGCCAAGGCCCGCTTCACCGAGGCGGATCTTGCCGCACGCATGGAAGGCATCGTCTATCGTCCCGGCGCCGAGTTCGTCGATGAGATTCCGGACGCCTACAAGGACATCGACCGCGTGATGGCTGATGCCGCCCAGCTCGTTGAGGTCAAGCACACCCTGCGCCAGATCCTCAACGTCAAGGGCACCTAACCTGCGTCATGATGAGACCGTCACTTTTAGTGACGGTCTCTTTTGAGCTTTCCGATGCCCCCTCCTGCAGCGTCGCATCAGCACGACGCTTTGCCTTATGTAAGGAAACGAAGTAGGTGACCACTATTGATTACTGCTTATTTATTGCGAAGGGCTGGAACTGCTCGGTTGGTCGGAGGTGAAAGCCGAGTATTAAACTGCGTCGAAGCGAGTTGGCGTTCAGCATCGTCGACCAACATGAAAACATCGTCAGCGAAGTAACCGAGAAGCCCGCCCGCACCGATGACTTTCTTACGCAGAATGCCAGCCTCGGTGAGTGAATCGAGCGCGTCTCGGGCCGTGCTTGTCGATGAAATCCCCAGCTCGGACTTCACAATGGGCACCGTGACCAAAGGCATGGCAGGAAGCTTCTTGAGCAGTTGGAACTCTGTCGAATTCGATTTCAATGCGCGCTTGCTTCCTTGCGCAGTGCGGTGGTGATTGACCTTGTCCATCCATTCTGCTTCTAGGGCGGCGACGCTATCCGCAAGTTCAGCTGCTTTGGTGGTGGCAACTTGTGCAGCCTCGACGAAGAAGGAGATCCATGCCAGCACGTCACCCTCGCGGAATTTCGTGAGTCCGTCGACGTAACGGTCACCGAGTGTTGCCAGAACCATACTGACGGGGAGAACCGCAGCATCGGTGAGCCCTCTGCGCTGCAAAAGTGCGTGAATCATGGCTCGCCCCACGCGTCCATTCCCATCCGGGAATGGGTGGATGGTCTCGAACTGTGCATGAACGAGCGCTGCTTGAACGAGCGCCGCGTGGTCTGCCCCGTTGAAGTATTCAATGAGATCGTCGAGGAGTCCTGGGACTTGTGTAGGAGGCGGGGGGACAAAAGCCGCATCGATGGGGTGATAGTCAGATCCGCCAATCCAGTTTTGAGTAGTACGTACTCCTTGCAAAGGCTTTTCTGCAACGAGCGCTGTCTGCATTGCAACAATGTCATCCAGGACCAGCTCGTCTTTGTAAGCCAAGTCTGTATTGATGGTGTCGAGGATGGCGACATTGCGGGCGACAGCTGTTGCGGATTCTTTGAAACCCCGAATTTCGGAATCTGATTCGCGCGCGAGGATCGCCATGGCCACTTTGTCGGAGTTGGGAGCGATTCCCTCGATCCGGGAGGAAGCAACGGCCTCAGAACGGAGCAGGAGTCGCGCAACTCCTTCAAGGGAGTGGGTATTGTCTCTCATCCCAAGATTGTGAATCTCCCGCTCGATGCGAACGATACGTCGCGAGAGCTCGGACGGAAGCTTCAACGACATACCTGCGAGGGGATCGGGAACAAAAGCATAATACTTCCCGCCTTGCTTGGCGCGTCGAGAAAGACCGCTGCCATCAGCAGGGATCCATTCCAATTCGACTGTCTTTGCCACAGCTGACTCCTCTCATGCGCTCGACGCACTGGGGATATGACTTATCCCGGTAGATCGATATCTTAGTTTACCGGGATAGTAGTTATCCCGGTGGACTGCGAGCGCAATGCGCCGGATAACTCTTATCGTGAGTCACTGCTTTGTTAAAGACGCTTGATATGGTTCTATGCTTCGTATGCCAGTGGATGCGTGGAAAAGATTAACGGAGTTGAGAAGCAAAAGTTGGTCGAGCGTTAGCTGAAACGTAGTGGCCGATTCGATGGCGGCTACAAAAAGCTCAGGCCCGCTTCCCCTTTTCAAGAAGCGGGCCTGAGCTCTATCTACTACTGGCTGGTCTGGCCAGCCAGTTAGCTAACGGCTACACACTCGAGAATTCACCGTTGCTGCCTAGGCGCGCATCGGCGTCGAGGAGCATGGAGATTTCCGCGGCCTTGTCGGCGTCGACGAGACCGTAGCCGTCAATCATCACCTTGGCGTCGGCGTGCGGTAGGCGGCGGCCCTCGATGACCTCGAAGAGCGGGGCGCGGCCCAGCATTCCGGCCTCGAAGTGTGCGCGGCCGGCGCGCAGGCGCTGCTCGGCGCGCTCACGCCACTGGGAAGCGGCATCCGCCCCGCGCTGCTGGGACACGGCCTGCTCGAACACGCCTGGGTGGGCGTAAACGATGAGCGCGCTGACGTGGCCGAAGCCGAGCGAGGTCAGCGCCGCGGCCTTCACGCTGTGGCCCGCCGCAGCGAGATCCAGCGGGGAGCGCAGCCACACCAGGTTCGGCGCCTTCGGGGCGATGAGCGGGTCGACGCAGTCCAGGGACACGTTCGCCGGGATGTGGTGCGTGCGGAAGACGTCGATGATGCCGCCGGTCTGGAAGAGCGCGGCACTCGCCTTGGAGTGGCCGGTGAGCGTCTTCTGGGAAATGACGAACATCGGCTGGTCCTCATCGCGGCCAATCGCTGGCCACAGCAGGGAGTGCAGCTCCGACTCGTTGGGATCGTTGGCGTTGGTGGAAGTGTCGTGCTTAGACAGGACGCTGACGTCGTTGGGGGTGAGGCCCAGACCGCGCAGCGAGCGCGCCAAGCGGGAGTTCTCCCGGCCGCGGCCAGCACCCAGTGCACCCAGGCCAGGGGCCGGGATGGAGGTGTGGGCGCCGTCGCCATAGGAGGCGGCGTGCGCGACCACCGCGAGCACCGGCAGTCCTAAGTCGGCTGCTAATGAGGCACGAACGAGCAGGACCGTGCCGCCGCCCTCGCCTTCGAGGAAGCCGCCGCGGCGGCGGTCGTTGGCGCGGGAGATGAAGCGATCATTGATTCCCTTGGCGGTCATCTTGGCGGTCTCCGCGGTGGCGTTCATATCGCCGAAGCCCTGGAGGGACTCCACCTGGACATCGTCGATACCGCCGGCCACGACCACATCGGCCTTGCCCAAGGCAATCTTGTCCACGGCCTCCTCAATCGACACCGCTGCGGTAGCGCAGGCGCCGATGGGGTGAATCATGGAACCGTAGCCGCCCACCAGGGACTGCATGGTGTGCGCCGCGATGACATTCGGCAGGGCTTCCTGCAGGATGTCCGACGGGCGCTCCTCACCGAGGAAGCGGGTGACGAAGACCTTGTGCAGGGACTCCATGCCGCCGATACCGGTGCCCTGCGTGGTGGCCACCTGACCCGGGTGGATGGAGCGCAGCAGCTCCGCCGGGGAGAAGCCGGCCTGGGTGAAGGCATCCACCGCGCTGACCAGGTTCCACACCGCCATGCGGTCCAGGGAGTCGAGCATGTGCTCTGGGATGCCCCACTTGGCGGCGTCGAAGTCATCCGGCATCTGCGCGGCGACGGTGCGGGTCAGCGTGGCCTTGCGCGGCACCTTGACGGTGGCACCCTGGCGGCGGGTGACCTGCCATTCGCCGTCCGCCTCGACGATGCTGACGAACTCCGGGTCCGCGTCCTGAATATCGCGGGCGGTGGCCTCCGAATCCACGGTGAAGGTGACGTCACGGTCGAGGAAGACAGTGGTCAGGTCGATGGAGCCGCGGTCGGTCAGGTGGTACTTATCCGTCAGCGTGCGCACACCGGAGCGTGCGACGACCTCATCGCGGAAGCGCTCGAAGACGTCCTCCTCGGCGATCTCTTCATCGCTCTCCACCACGAACCAGCCCGGGTGTGGATCCTCGCGCCATTCCACCAGCCCGGTCATCCACGCCAGCTCCAGCACACCGGCGGCGGTGAGCTCTGCGGAACCATCGCGCTGCAGGCCATACTCGGCCTCGAAGCGCGTGCGGCCGGAACCCCACGAGGAGACCTCGCCGATGCCGGCGATGACCACCATGTCCTCCAGGTCAGTGGTGACCTGGCCAACTTCTTCCTCCAGCCCAGGCTGTACTGCCTGCACCTGGTTGGGCAGTGCCGCGATTGTGATGGGGGCTTCTATATCTTCGTGCGGAACTGCGCCAGCGGTTTCCGCACCTGCGGCAAGCTCCTTGAGGGAGAAGCCCTCTAAGCCGCCGGTGAGGTCCTTCTCCACCGGGGCATGCGCTGCCTGTTCGCGCGAGTCGGCGCTGGCTAGGTCCATGAGTTCGGCGGAAATCTCCTCCGGGCTCCACACCTTGATGCCGGCCTTCTCGGCGGCGGGCACCAGCCCATCGTTGCCGCCCATGAGGTGCGTGCCAGCCACCCAGCCGATCTTGGCCTGTGCCAGAGTGACACCCTGCGGCCAGCCGGCTTCGACCTTCCACTTGTTGAGGATGGCATCGAGTGCTGCCTTGACCTCGCCGTAAGCGCCGTCGCCACCGAAGGTGCCGCGGTTGGGCGAGCCCGGCAGGACGACATGGCAGCGCTTGTCGACGTCCCCCTGGCTCAACCTTGCCAGCCCCGCGATGGTGCGCTCGACGGACCAGAGCAGCAGGCGGGCCTGCGTCTCGGTCGTTCCGGAGGCATCCGCCAGCGAGCCGGAGACACTCGGCGCGGCGAAGGGGAAGGCCAGCGTCGGGGTCAGCGCAGGCTTGAGAATCTTGACCTCGTTGCCCACGGACTCGCGCTGCTCAGTGCCGATCCAGTCGATGAGGGCGTCAATATCACGGAAGCTCGACAGGTTCGCCGGGACCAGCCACAGGGCGGAACCAGCAGCGCCGTGCTCGGCGTAGAGCGTGCGCGCGAACTCCTTGCGGGCTTGGCTCACCCGCGAGGCAGTCATGATGACCGTCGCGCCGCCTTCCAGCAGGCGCTCCACCAGCGCGGTGGCGATGGAACCAGGGGCAGCACCCGTGACCAGGGCGACCTCACCGGCGAACGCGCCGGGGGTGGTGTCCACGGCGGCCTGCGCGATGTCTTCGCGCTTCCACCAGTGGGCCTGGCGAGCTAGATCCTCGCCGGCACCGCGGAAGCTGTCCACCGGGTACTCGGCCTGACCCAGCGCCACGCGGGCGAGGCGCTCGCGGGCGATGGCCCAGGAGTCGTCGAAAAGCACGGCCTTGTTGGCGTCGAAGGACGGCGTGACGGACTTGAGCCAGCCGGAGCCGAGCTCTGCCTCAACGGCATCGATGACGGTCGTATCAGGTGTCTCGATGAGCTCCGGTTCGGAGTCCAAACCCAGCTGGGAGAGCACCTGGCGGGCGGCCGTGGCCAGCACGCCGTTCTCACCGGTGACGGTCTCGGCGAAGGCATCCAAAGCAGCGGAGTCGACCACGGCACCGCCACCTGCACCACCTGCGGCAGCGCCCTTGGATACGGACGCACCGTGGGTAGCGGCGACGGCCTGGACGGCGGCGTCGATCAGCTCGTGCGCTGCGGACTTCGAGGTGGCGCTCGCCGGCACGGTGCTCAGCGAGCCGCCGCGCACGGAGTCCTCCTCGCGGGAGCCAAGCAGGATCTCCGCCTCGACGTGGGAAACCCAGGATTCGGGCAGTCCCCAGGTGCCGGTGACGTAGTCCGCCACGGCGGTGGGCTTAAGGCCCGCGGCTCCGAAGAGCTGGCGCAGGCGCGCGCCGACGGCCTCACCCAGCACCGGGCCGAACGCGGAGTAGCCCGGGGCGGCGGTGGCGACCTTCTCGCGCAGCGTGGCCACGTCGGCATCGGCGGCGCCATCGATGGCCGGCACGCCGATTTCCGCGGACATGTCCATGAGCAGCTGGTTGCGGCGCGAGGACACGCCGTTGGTCAGCTCCTCCACGGTGTCGGAGTCCGCGATCTGGTCCACGCGAATCTTGTTCTGGAAGGCGAAGAGCACCATGATGGCCTCCGCCGCACCGAAGCGCAGCTCGGGGGCGTCGCTCGCAGTTGCGGCGGTAGGTGCAGGAGTCGGTGCAGTCGGCGCTGCCTCAGCCGGAGTCTCGGTTGGTGCTTCGCTCGCCTGCGGTGCCTCTTCGGCGTCGGATTCCGCAGCCGGTGCGGCGGCGGGGGCTTCGGAGACGTCGGCAAGCATGACCTGCTCTTGGTCGCGCTCCACGTTGAGCACGCGGATGGTGCCTTCCGGGATTCCGGCGACGGCTAGCGAGCGGGTGGCCAGGTTGGTCAGCGTCGGGGAAGAAGCCAGGCCGACCTCGATGATCTGATCGACCTTGCCAAAGAGGAGCTCCTGGGTCTCAATCCAGCGCACCGGGGAAGCGAACTGCCAGGACAGCAGCTCGATGAGCAGCAGGCGGGCGAGCTCGTGCTCGGAGAGGTCCTCCACCTTCAGCCCGTCCAACTTGCCGGAGGGCGCCAGCGGGGCCACGGCGTCGACGAAGTCCTGGGTGAGCTCGAAGGGGCGGGCCACCAGGTTCGGGATATAGCGGCCTACCAGGGCGTCCAGATCCAACTCTTGCGGCAGCAGCTCATCGAGCTTCTCCGCGAAGGCCGGAACGCCCTCGCGCAGCACGCGGGAGTGGAAAGGAACGTCGATGCCCGGGACCATGACGGCTGCGCGCGGGGCGATGGCATTGGCCTTGTCCACCAGGGCCTTGAGCCCCTTCTTGGTGCCGGCGATGGAGTACTGCTGGCCGCGGATGTTGTAGTTAACAATCTCCAGGAACTCGCCGGTGGCCTCGGCGACCTCAGCCACCCAGGCGTCGACGTTGTCGGCATCAATGCCGGCCATGTTCGGGCGCAGTGCCGCCATGGCGTACTCGGAGTTGCCCTCCGCATCGCGCGGGACCAGGTTGCCCATGGCGGAGCCGCGGGAGTAGACGATGTCGATGACACCTTCGAGGTCAAAGATATTCGCCAGCGAGGCCAGCGCGGTGTACTCGCCCAGGGAGTGGCCGGCGAAGTAGGAGGTCGGGGCCAGGGCATCCTCGGCGCGCAGGCGCTCGGTCTGGGCATAGGCCACCACGGCCAGGGCCACCTGCGTGAACTGGGTCAGGTGCAGCACGCCCTGCGGGTGGCGGAAGGTGGTGCCGCGAACGGTGAGTTCCGTCGGGTTCTCATCGATGATCTTCTGGATGCTAAAGCCCAGGTTCTCGCGGGTATGCGCATCAGCACGGCGCCACGCTTCGCGCGCTGCCGGGGAGGCCTGGCGGTCGCCCTTGCCCATGCCTTCGGCCTGGATGCCCTGGCCGGGGTAGACATACGCCGTGGTCGGCGCGGCGAGCAGCGCCTGGCCGCGGGAGACCACCTCGCCCTCGATGCGGCAGGTGACCTCGAGGGCCTGGTGGATGCCCTTGCGGCCGACGCGTTCGACGGTGACCTCGATGTCATCGCCCAACTGCACCATGCCGTACATGGAGTAGGTCCAGCCCACCACGCGGCCGTGGCGTCCGGCCACTTGCTGCGCGGCGGCCGAGAGCCACATGCCATGCACCAGCGGTGCCTGCAGGTTCACCAGCTGGGCCGCGTTATAAGAGGTGTGGATCGGGTTATAGTCACCGGAGACCAGCGCGAAGGGAGTCATGTCCTGCGGGGCGGTGACGGTGGCGCGGTCGACGAAGGAGCGCGGGGTCGGCACCACCTTGGTGGCGGACTTACCGCCGCCCCACTCCGGTGCCTGGCTCGGCGCGGCGGTGCCGGTGGCGCGGCCGCGGATGGCAAAGCGGTGCATCTGCGTGGCCACGACATCACCGGAAGCGTGGTCCTTGAGCTCGAGCTCAACCGTCACGATGCGCCCGGAAACGGATTCCTCGATGGCGGTGCAGGAGGAGGTGACGTCGATCTGGCGGCCGTCGGCAAGCTGCTCCAGCGGCACGCGCACGTCGATGACGTGGTCCAGGTGCACCGCGTTGAGAAGGCCCTCGATGACCGGGTAGCCGTCCTTCAGGCGGCCGGAGCCGAGTGCTGCGTAGATGGCCGGCCAGCAGGGGCCGACCAGAGCATCCGGGGTGCCGGCCTTCTCGGCTGCAGCATCGCCGCAGGTCACCGCGCTGTGTGCGGAGAGTAGGGAGGCGGGGAAGTGGAAGGAGTAGCCAGACTCGACGGTGGGCATCTCCGTGATCTCATCGCCCTGCTCCGCGGTGGAGCCGACACCGGCCAGGCCCTCCAGGAGGGTGAAGACGGAGTTCGGTAGGCGCTCTTCGGAGACTACCGGGGAGCCACCCGTGGCTACATCCTCCGGCAGGTCCACAGGGACGGTGACCTCGCGGACGCAGAAGGGGCGCTGCTCCTCAGGCAGGTCATCCCAGTAGGAGTCCGCCGTGATGACGATCTCCCAGTTGCCCTCGGCATCCTGGCGCAGGTCGAAGGCGTTCTCATCCATCTCATAGGCTGGGTTGGCCATGAGGTGGCCGTGCCACAACAGGGTAGGAGAAGTACGCAGGAACGCGGCCTCATCGGCGGCGGAAATCAGGCGGGAGAAGGCCTTCTGAGGGGTCGAGCCCTGTTCCAGTAGCGCATCCGTGGTGGCCTGTTCGAAGCGGGCAAGCAGGTCCGCCACCGGCTCGTTCTTCTTGGTAATGCCTGCCACGGCTACCGGGCCCGGGATGATGCGCACCTGGTCGGCGGTATAGCGTTCATCCTGGGCCTGCCACAACGTGTCCTTGCCAAACCAGCTCTTGAGGTCGCCATCGATGGCGGGCACCCACGGCATGGGCTTGACGTGCTTGTAGTGCAGCGAAATCCACCAGGCGGCATCGCGCGCGGAGACCTCGGTGGTACGTGCGGCGGGGTATTCAGCCAGCAGCTTAGCGACGGCCCGCGGGGCATCGTGGACGTCCTCAACGCTGGTGAAGAAGGTTTCAATCTGGCCGTGGTCAGTCGGGTTGAGACGGGCTTCGACGCGGTGGAGGAGATCGAGGAAGCGGTCATCCCAACTGGGATCCACGAACGGGTGGGCCAGCTCCACGAAGCGCTCCAGCCACTCGGCGTAGGTCATGGATTCCACATCGCCGAAGTAGGGTTTGCAGGTCTTGGCCAGGGCATCGATGATCTCCTGGCGGTGCGCCGGGTAGTCCTCGATGCTCAGGGAAGTAATCAAGCGCGAGGCCGCCGCGAAGGAATTATCCAGGTCGTGGATGTCCGCCAGCAGGTGGGACTGGGAGGACGCCACGCCATGCGCTCCGGTTCCGCGGCCGACCCAGCCATCATTGTCCTCTGGGGAAATGCCGGTGGTATTGACCAGCAGGTCCTTCACCGAATCGGTGGCCTTAGCTTCCTTGGTGGCCATGGCGACGGTGCCGATGAAGACGGCGTCGACAGGCATAGCGGGCAGGCCGTGCTTTATCGCCCACTCGCCGGTGAGGTAGGAGGTGGCGCGGTCCGGAGAGGCGATGCCGCCGCCGACTGCCAGGTAGACGTTGGGGTGCTGGCGGATTTCGGCGTAGGTATCCAGCAGCATGTCATCCAGGTTGACCCAGGAGTGGTGGCCGCCGGCGTGGCCGTCCTCGACCTGCATGATGATGCGGTCCTCCGGGTAGGCCGTGGCGATGGCCAGCACATCCCGGATCTGCTTTGCGGTACCGGGCTTGAAGGAGATGAAAGGGAAACCGTCGGCGTGGAGGCGGTCCAGCAGCTCGCCGGCTTCCTCTACCTCCGGAATACCGGCGGAGATGCACACGCCGTTGAAAGCCGCACCGGCCGCGCGGGCCTTGGGCACGATGCGCGCCTGGCCGAAGTGCAGGTTCCACAGGAAGCGGTCGAAGAACATGGTGTTGAACTGTGCCGTGCGTCCGGGGCGCAGGTGCTTTTCCATGGTGGCCAGGTGCGAGCGGAAGACCTCATCGGAGTACATGCCGCCGCCGGCCATCTCCGTCCAGTGTCCGGCGTTGGCCGCCGCGGCCACGATCTCTCCATCAGCAGACGTCGGCGTCATGCCGCCCAGCATGATGGGGGAGAGGCCCGTGAGGTCGGAGAAGCGGGTCTGGGTATAGGTGCGCCCGTTCGGGAGCTCGATGGTGCGCGGGGCGAAGTCGGCGTAGTTCAGAGCCTTGGGCAGTTCAGTGCCTGGTGTGGCCAGCGCATTGACCTCCTGCGGGGTGGCGGCCGAGATCACCGTGACACCCGTTCCCTCCACGACGCGGCGGGTGAGGGTGGTCAGCGCGCGGTCCAGGACAATGAGGTGCTCGGAGTTGAGTGCGGCCAGCGTGGCCGGCCAATCATGTTCGTTGACCAGGATGGCCTCGGCCTGCGCGCGGGCCTCATCCACGTCGAGGCCGCACTTCTGAGCCAGCGCCACGGTGCGCTCGGCCGCCATGGCCAGCACCGGGTTGTGGAAGGGAAGGGCCACGGGCAGCTCATCGAAACGAGGGCTGAGCTCATCGCCGCCGATGGTGCGCTTCTCCAGCTCGGCGTTGAAGCCCTTGACGGCCTCCTCGATGGCGGTGCGGGTGGCGGCCAGGTCCTCCGGGCTGCCGGAAAGTGCGAAGTGGCGGCGGCCGTTGACCACGGCGATGGCGGCGGTGCCGTGCAGATGCTCAGTGACGAAGCCGCGCTCCAGGCCACGGACAGACAGCATCTGGGAGCGCGGATCGGAGCCATTGACCGCACTGGCAGCGGTCCCCATCAGGATGGCCAGGGCGAGGGCGTGCGCCGGCTTGTCGACGGCCAACGCGCCCAAGCTTCCCTGCGAATGCCCAGCGCGCTCATCGATGTCGACGCCTAGGTCACGCAGCTGCTCGATGGCGGCAATCTGGCCCAGGACGATGCCCGGGATGGATACCGCAGGCAGCGAGTCGAGGGTAGTGGACTCGGTGGAACCAGCGATGAGCTGCTCGAGGCGCTCCAGCGCGCCGGGGCAGGTGGAGGCGATGGTGCGTGCGGCGGGGCCGGTGAGGCTGCGGGCTTGGGCGAGGGCCTCACGTAGGGATTCGGCAGTGGCGGCAGTCTGCGCGGCGGTGGCGATGAAACCTTGCCAATCGGAGCCTTGTCCGGCGAAAAGCACGGCCGGGCGGGGCATGGAATGCAGCATAGTTACAGGCATCTTTCCTCTTTTGAGCTGATGGGGAACGGTGTGATGAAGAGCTGCGGGCAGACTTAGTTAGCCCTACAGAACAATCATGATGAGCCACCGTAGTCGAAGCCCTTGCGCATAGGTGTCTCCCGCGCGGAAAATGTGAGGTTTTTCTCACGTTTGGGTTGTGGGGGTACTCGCCGCGTCTCCGCCGCGCGAAGTTGCGCAACCTTTTGTATTCTTGGCCTCACTGCAGCGGCTCGGGGAGGAGCAGGGGTGGCTCAGCATCGGTTCGCGCAGCATGAAAGAAAAGAAAAACAAGGGGGGACTATGTCTCAATCAGCAACCGAGAAAACAAACAAGACACCAGCTCGGCTCAGCAAAAGCCGAGTAATCAAAACTATGACCAAGCTGGCCGGAAAGCTGGAGGAAGATTCCTCCACCGGCTTGCCCACCATCAGAATTGCCGGCGGGCTCTTAAGCATCGACGTCAACGAGGACAAGGGCGGCCTCTGTGTCTTCGGGTATTGGGGCGGTGCAGTGCGGTTCAACCCGGACCGGCAGCCTTTGCGCATGGAGGTCAATGATCTCAACGGCGGTGGACTCTCTGGCAACCTCGTTGCCGAGCCCTGCGGAAGCTCCACTATGCATACCCACCTGCTGGTCCTCGCGCCGCCTTATCTGCCGTCGACGGCCACGAATGCCCAGCTCAAGAGCATTATCGCGGGCTATGCGGCCGAAATGTCGGCGGTCTTCGCGCGCCTGGATGAGCAGTTTCCGGAAGAGCCCTCCAAGCCACGGAAGGGGTCTGGGCTTAAGCCGGTATCGCCCCACTATTTCAGCGAGGCCTATGGGGTTTCAGCGGTGGGGATGTGGCGAGTGTACGAGCGCGCCACGCGCCTGGCAATGATCGGCACGCCCGTTCACGTGGTGGACCACCGGAATGGGGTCGTGAGCATCCTCATCAATGAACACGCGATCACTATTGAATCCGCTCGTGATGGCTCCGGGGATATTGAACTCCGCCTCGTCACGCCCTCCGGCCGCTGTGCGTGCGACCTTGATGCGCTCGTGCGCTGGGCCGAGTTCATGAATGATGATCAATATGTCTACTCCGCGCGCATCGAGGTGGTAAACCTCGATGGCGGCGATGAGCAGGACCTCGTGCTGGTGACCACGGCCCGTATTCCCACGAAGTGGGGCTATACCGATGAGCAGCTGGACTGGCAGCTCAGTGCGTTGGTGAGCCAGCTTGTCCGGGTGGGTGAAGCGTTCTACCGAACCTTCAATCCCACGCGCGTGATGCGCTATATCGACCGGGCTGCCTAGGCCGGTGCTTGTTCTCCGAGCAGCTTCAAAAGGTCCTTCTGTACTTCGCGGCGGCGGACCTTCCCCAGCTGGTCGGAGGCCAGGTGCTCGAAGTGGTAGAAGGTGCGCGGCACCTTGTAGCGGGTCAGGCGCTCGCGGCAGTAGTCCTTGAGTCCCTCCGGGTCGAGCACCGCGCCGTCCTCCAGGATGATGCAGGCTACGACGTCCTCGGATCCATCCGCGCGCGGACGGCCGACGACGGCCACGTTGGTGACGTCTGGGTGCTGGCGGATCACGTCTTCCACCTCGGCCGGGTAAATGTTGAAGCCGCCGGTAATGATCATTTCCTTGATGCGGGAGACGATCTTGATGAAGCCATCGGACTCCATAAC
>OFLL01000090.1_pt1 | contig 48358 bp, 41 predicted proteins | sample 1540861 | NCBI WGS metagenome assembly OFLL01 (sample SAMEA4413039, study PRJEB24355) | metagenome | biome: human; feature: gut; material: faeces | place: United Kingdom | collected 2010 | reverse complement strand
AAGTGTCCAAGACCTCCATGGATTCCGTGTCCAAAAAGACACCGGACTCCATGTCCAAAAACCCTATGGACATAACAAGAAGTGGCTAGGCCTTGGCCTTTCGACGTCGAGGAGACATGGGGACTTAAAGTTAGCTCCGCCGGGAATTTGTTAGTTTTGCTCCTGTCGTCGGGAAGTTTGATAGCGGTGTTAGTTTCTCTCTCCACGTCGAGAAACCTGTTAGTCGCTCTCGATATTGCTAGTATTAGTGGCATGGATGACGCCTTAAACCCCTATACTCCTGGCTCGGGCATCGCGCCGACAGTTCTTACTGGGCGCGAGAGAGACCTTCATGCGTTTGACAATCTTGTCAAACGCGTCCAGAACGGATTGCTTGGCCGTCCAATGCTGCTCGTTGGCTTGCGTGGAGTGGGTAAGACCGTGCTGCTCAACCAATTAAAAAGGAAGGCTGACCAAGCCGACTGGCTAACGATTAAGTTTGAGGCTTCGCAGGGGGCACGTGGACGAGAAGGAGCCCGCCGTGCTCTAGCGCAAGGTTTAGCCAAAGCCTCTTTGCGCTATCGGACGAAAGCCAAAGTATCTGAGGGTTTTCACTTTATTGCTGCGGCCGTAAAATCTTTTTCGCTCTCGGTAGGACAAAGCATTATTGACCTTGGGGTTGAAGTAGGAGACATTCCTCCGGCAACAGGAAACCTCGAGCTTGATCTGCACGATGTGATCGAGGCCATCACTACGACGCTCCTCAAGGAGGATAAAGCTTTAGGAATCTTCATCGACGAAATGCAAGACCTTGATGAAGAGCTGCTCGAAGCACTCATTTCTGCACAACATGAAGCAGGGCAGCTGGGCTTGCCTTTTTACATTATTGGCGCTGGGCTCCCGAGTCTGCCAGGGATTCTGGCGGAGTCCCGCTCTTATGCAGAGCGAATGTTCGAGGTGCACCAAATTGGCAGGCTCGAAATGTATGCCGCAGTTGCCGCCTTCCGTGAACCTGCGCGGACACAGAATGTGGAATTTGACGATGAAGCAGTTGAATATCTAGCTAATGTATCGGGGCAGTATCCGTATTTCATCCAGGAATTTGGTGCACAAATGTGGCGTACTGCGCGAACTTCACCTATGGATTCCGATGCAGCTCGACGCGCCGCGCGGCTTGGAATTGAGCAGTTGGACCGCGGGTTTTTCCAAGCCAGGTGGGATCGCGCTACTCCAGCCGAGCGGGACTACTTGACCGCGATGGCAAAGGTTGGCGGAGAGGAAATCTCGAGCAAGGACATCGCGGACATCTTAGGTAAAGACACGAAGAAACTGGGTCCTGTGCGAGCCAAGCTCATTAGTAAAGGATTGATCTATGCTCCAGAACACGGCAGGGTGAGCTACACTGTGCCAAATTTTGACGACTTCATCGCCCGCCAGAACGGATAGCCTTAAAGACATGTCCAGCTCCACCGATGCCCGCCGCCAAGAGGTCCTGCGCGCCATCGTCGCGGACTACATCGCCTCGCAATCGCCCGTCGGCTCCAAGGCCCTGCTCGAGCGCTACCAGCTGGGCGTGTCCTCGGCGACGATTCGCAATGACATGGCCGTGCTCGAAGCCGAAGGGCTTATCGCCCAAGAACACGCCAGCTCCGGGCGCGTGCCCACGCAGAAGGGCTACCGCCAGTTCGTCGATACGCTGCACGACGTCAAGCCGCTCTCCAAAGCGGAGCGCCGCGCCATGCTCACCTTCCTCGAAGGCGGGGTGGATTTGGAAGACGTGCTGCGCCGGTCTGTCCAGCTGCTGGCCCAGGTGACGAAGCAGGCAGCCGTCGTGCAGATGCCCAACCTCAAGGTCTCCCGCGTCAAACACTGCGAGGTCGTGGCACTCTCACCGGTGCGCCTGCTCTTGGTGCTCATCACGGATAATGGGCGCGTCGATCAGCGCAATGTGGAGCTCGATGACGTGATCGACCCCGAGCAGACCCACCGCCTGCGCGATATCCTCAACACCGCCCTGGAGGGCAAGACGCTCACCGATGCTTCGGTGGAGCTGGCCGCGCTTGTCGACGACTCCCCAGCCGACATCCGCCCCCACCTCCTCAAGGCCGCGACGACGCTGATCGAGACCCTTGTGGAACAGCCCTCCGATCGCCTGATTATGGCGGGTACGTCCAACCTCACCCGCGTGGCCCTGACCGAGGGCCTGCCCTCTATCATCGAGGCCCTCGAGGAGCAGGTCGTCGTGCTCAAGCTGCTGGCGCGCGTGCCGGATTTGGGCAATGTTTCTGTATCCATCGGCGAGGAGAACGAAGCCGACGAGCTGCGCCAAACCTCTGTCGTGGCCACGCGCTATGGTTTTGGCACCGGCGAGCATGCGGCGGCACTCGGCGGGCTGGGTGTCGTGGGGCCGACGTATATGGACTATTCGGGAACAATTTCCAAGGTCTCTGCCGTTGCACGCTATGTGAGTGAAATCCTGGCGGGCGAGTAAGCTAGCCCGTCGGATTAGATTTAGTATCAACGAGAAATAGAAGGATGACAGTACGTGGCTCGTGACTACTACGGCATTCTTGGTGTAGAAAAGTCGGCGTCCGACGCCGAGATTAAGAAGGCCTACCGCAAGCTGGCGCGCAAGTACCACCCGGACGTCAACCCGGGCGATGACGAGGCCGCGGAGAAGTTCCGCGAGGCTTCCCTTGCACAGGAGGTTCTGCTTGATCCGCAGAAGCGCCGGATTGTGGACATGGGTGGTGACCCCATGGAGGAGCGCGCGGCCCAGGGCGGCGGCTTTGGCGGTTTCGGCGGCGGCGGACTCGGGGATATCTTCGCCGAGTTCTTCGGTGGGGGAGCGGCCTCCCGCGGCCCGCGTTCCCGCGTGCAGCCGGGCGATGATGCGCTCCTGCGCACCACCATTACCCTCGAGGAGGCCTATAGCGGCGTCAAGCAGCAGGTCAAGGTGGACACCGCCGTGATCTGTGACCGCTGTGAGGGAACCGGTTCCGAGTCCAAGGCCAAGCCGGTGACCTGTGACCATTGCGGCGGCATGGGCCAGGTTCAGGAAGTCCAGCGCAGCATGCTGGGCAACATGATGACTACCCGCGATTGCCCGAAGTGCTATGGCTTCGGCGAAGTGGTCACCGATCCCTGTGGCCACTGTGGCGGCGATGGCCGCGTGCGCAAGCGTCGTGATATTACGGTGAGCATCCCCGCCGGCATTGGTGATGGCATGCGCATCCGCATGGCCTCCCAGGGCGAGGTCGGCCACGGCGGCGGCCCCGCCGGTGACCTGTACGTGGAGGTGCACACCGAGCCGCACCCCGTCTTCGAGCGTAATGCCGATGACCTGCACCTGACCGTTCGCGTGCCCATGGTGGATGCTGCCCTCGGCTCTTCCTGCACCGTCGAGCAGCTCGACGGCGAAGAGCTCACTATCGATATCGCGCCGGGCACCCAGCCGGGCGAGTCCATCACACTCCAGGGCAAGGGCATGCCGCGCCTGCGCACCGACGGCTTTGGCAACCTCCACGCTCACGTGGATGTGGTGATCCCGACGGACCTGGATAAGAAGACCCGCGAGGCCCTCGAAAAGGTCCGCGCCGCCGGTCACAGCGGCACCGAGGTGCACCGCGCCGGTGACAATCAGGGCGAATCCCTCTTTACCCGCCTCCGAGGCAAGTTCCGCCGCTAATGTCTCTGCCCGTCTTCCTCCACCCGGACCTGTCCCTCGCCGAGGTCGGCCAGCCCGTGGGCCTCGACGGCGCGGAGGGCCGCCACGCGGTCACCGTCAAGCGCATGGGCCCAGGGGAGCACCTGGTGCTTATCGACGGCTCCGGGCGCCGCGCCACCGCCACCATCACCGATACACAGGGCAAGGACACGCTGGCCGCGCTTGTCGACGACCTCGTGACCATCCCCGAGCCCTCCCCACGCGTCATCGTGGTCCAGGCCATCCCGAAGTCGGAGCGCGCCGAGTTGGCCGTCGATTTGGCCACCCAGGCCGGGGCGGATGAGATCATCGCCTGGCAGGCGGATCGCTGCGTGTCCAAGTGGGATGCGAAGAAGGCCCCGAAGGCGCTAGCGAAGTGGGAATCCGCGGCCGTGGCGGCTGCCAAGCAATCGCGCCGCGCGCGCGTGCCCGCCGTGCGTGGCCCGCTGACCACCCGCCAGTTGTGCCAGGAGATTGTGGGCGCACGAGCCTTGGTCCTCCACGAGGAAGCCGAGGTCCGGCTCAAGGACCTGAGTGGTTTGGACTCCGCCGAGACTATCTACCTTCTGGTGGGCCCGGAGGGTGGCATCGGCGCGGAGGAACTAGCCCGCTTGCAGGACGCCGGTGCGACGGCGATCAAGCTGGGGCCGGAGGTGTTGAGGACGGCGTCGGCAAGCATGGTGGCGTTGGCCAGCATCGGCACCCTGACCTCGCGCTGGTAGCCTTTTGGGCGTGCCTATTATCACCACCAAGTTTGATCTCGATTCCGCCTACCTGGCCACGGTGCTCGGCCCGGCGGACGATAACCTGCGCGTTTTGGGAAACCTTCTGGGCGTGGACCTCTTTGCTCGCGGCACCACCATTACTGCCGCCGGCCCCGATTATGAGGTGGCCCGCGCGCACAAGGTCTTAGAGGAGCTCGAGGCCATCGCGCGCCGCGGCCACCCGGTGAGCACCGATACCGTGAAGCACACCCTGGACCTGGTCACGGTGGATGCCCCGGCGTCTGTGTCTGAGACGCTCGCGGCGGATATCGTTTCGCGCCGCGGCAAGGCCGTGCGCCCGAAGACGGTGGGGCAGTCGCGCTATGTGCAGGCCATCGATGAAAACACGATTGTCTTCGGCATCGGCCCCGCCGGTACCGGTAAGACCTACCTGGCGGTGGCCAAGGCGGTGCAGGCCCTGCGCGCCAAGCAGGTCAGCCGCATTATCTTGACCCGCCCGGCGGTTGAGGCGGGGGAGAAGCTGGGCTTTCTGCCCGGCACCCTCAATGACAAGATCGACCCTTACCTGCGCCCGCTGTACGACGCGTTGCGGGACATGATCGATCCGGAGATGATTCCGAAGCTCATGGAGGCCGGCATCATTGAGGTCGCGCCGCTGGCTTATATGCGTGGCCGCACGCTCAACGATGCCTTCGTCATCCTCGACGAGGCCCAGAACACCACGCCGGCGCAGATGAAGATGTTCCTGACTCGCTTGGGTTTCGGCTCCACCATCGTGGTGACCGGCGATATTTCCCAGGTGGACTTGCCGGGTGGCCAGGTCTCCGGTCTGCGCCTGGTGCGCCGCATTTTGAAGGGCGTGCCGGATATTCACTTCGCGGAGCTGGGCGCGGCCGACGTTGTGCGCCACCAGCTGGTCGGGCGCATTGTGGAGGCCTACGATAACTTTGCTGAGCAGGAGGAGAAGAAATGAGCATCGAATTTATTAACGAGTCCGGTTATGACGGCGTGAACGAGGAGATGCTGATCGACGTCTGCTCCTACGCCCTCGGCCGCCTCGACGTGAATCCGGACGCTGAGTGCACGATTACCGCGGTGGATCTGGATACCATCGCGGACCTGCACGTGCGCTGGATGGACTTGGAAGGCCCGACCGACGTGATGAGCTTTCCTATGGATGAGCTCACCCCGGGCGCTACCGGCGGGCGCCCCGACGCCGCGGAGGCCGGACCGGCCATGCTGGGCGATATTGTGCTCTGCCCGGAGTTTGCACAGCGCCAAGCTACCGCGGCCGGCCACTCTTTGGGCCACGAGCTGGCTCTATTGACCGTGCATGGTTGCCTGCACCTGTTGGGCTATGACCACACCACCGCGGCGGAGGAGAAAGAAATGTTCGGCCTGCAGAACGAGCTGCTGGCGGACTGGTACGAGGACCTAGCGGCGCGTGGCGTGAGCTACCAGCCCAAGCCCTCGGGCCCGAAGGCCTTCCCGGATGCCGCCGAGCGCGCGAAGCTCGATGAGGAAGTTCCCGGCGGCGGAATCTAAAGCGGCCCAAACGTTGAGGTGCTACGTGGGGCGTAGCACAATGGAGGACTATGAACATCCTCTCCATTCAGTCCCACGTCGCCTTCGGTCACGTGGGCAACTCCGCAGCAGTCTTTCCACTTCAGCGCGCTGGCCATGAGGTATGGCCGATTCACACGGTGAACTTCTCCAACCACACCGGTTATGGCGATTGGGGCGGGCCGATGATTCCGGCGGAGGAGGTCACGGCGATTGTGGACGGCATCGAGAAGCGCGGTGCCTTCCCACGCATCGATGCAATCTTGTCTGGCTACCAGGGTGGTCCGGATATTGCCGGTGCCATCGTGGATGCAGTGAACCGAATCAAGGCGGTTAACCCCAAGGCCCTCTATGCGTGTGACCCGGTGATGGGTAACGCTAAGTCCGGCTGCTTCGTCTCCGATGAAATCCCGCCGCTGCTGCGCGATAAGGTCGTTCCGGTCGCGGACATCATCACCCCGAACCAGTTTGAGCTGGGCTACCTGACTGATTGTGAGGTGGGCACCCTAGAGCAGACCCTCGCTGCGGTGAAGCGCGCGCAGGAGATCGGACCGAAGACCGTGTTGGTGACTTCGGTGCAGCGCCCGGAGACCAGCGAGGACGAGATTGAGATGCTCGCCGTTGATGGCGAGCGCGCCTTCTTGGTAGCCACCCCCAAGCTGCCTTTCAAGCGCAACGGCTCGGGCGATGTCACGGCTTCGCTCTTTACGGGACACTACGTGGAGACCAACGACGCCAAGCTGGCTCTCAAGCGAACCGCGTCCTCCGTCTTCGACCTGCTCCAGAACACCTACGAGGCGGATGCCCAGGAGTTGCTGCTCATCGAGTCGCAGGATGTCTTTGCCAACCCGCAGCTGCAGTTCCGGGTGGAGGAGCTCTAGCCGTCAATCCGTGACCGCCCTGCGCGCGCGTTCGCGGCCTGGCGTGGATGCCTTGACCCGGCGTCATGTCCTGGACCGGCATTTGGTGTCCGGCAAACGGCATCCCGCAGAAGGCATCTGTCAAAAGGCGTTTTCATTCCTAAAAACGCCTTTTGCGGCGGCCAGATGGCGTTTTTGCGGTCAAAGACGCCTTTCGGAAGACGCCGTTTGCAAGATGCCATTTGGCGCAAACTTTTTCGCAGTCACCATGCGGCGGATACGCTTGCGCCATCAACTTTCACCCGCACCTCATCGCTGTTTCGCGGCCCTCCTTCAACGATGTCGTTTCCAGCCATAAGGTTCTACTCAGATGGTTCGGGTCAGAAGGTTTTCTTGGGGGCAAACAAACCTTCTGGAGGTCGCTAGATGGTTCGTTTGGGGGCAAAGAAACCTTATGACCAGAACCGCCTGACTCAAACCATCTGCAGGGCGGATAACCCTCGCGCGAGCACAAAAGGTCCCTCTAGTCTGGTCCCTTCGCACACTAAAGGGACCTTTCAGTACGCGAAAACCACCACCAGATGGTCCCTTTGCACAGAGAAGGGACCAGAGTAGAAGGACCAAACTGAAAGGACCATTCTTAAGCCCCTCGGCAGGAGGCTCTCGGGGCCGCACGTCGAGAGCCAGAGCAGGGCCATACAACAAGAACGGGACTCGGCAGCTCGTGCGTTATGATATGAGGCGATATGAGCACTGATTTCGATGCCGCCTTCGCGGACCTGCCGGCTGAGGGCGAAGCCAACGCCGCTGACTATTCGCAATACACCGACACGCCCGAGGGCTTCCGCTCCGGCTTCGTGTCCTTCGTCGGCCGCCCCAACACCGGCAAGTCCACCCTGACCAACGCCCTGGTGGGGCAGAAGATCGCCATCACCGCCGACCAGCCGGAAACCACCCGCCACCCCATCCGCGGCCTCGTACACCGCGAAGATGCGCAAATCGTCCTCGTCGACACACCCGGCCTGCACCGCCCGCGCACCTTGCTCGGCGAGCGCCTCAACGAGGTAGTCAAGGACACCTACGCAGACGTCGACGTCATCGGCCTGACCATCCCCGCCGATGAGAAGATCGGCCCCGGCGATCGCTGGATTCTGGAGAACGTCCGCAAGGTCGCCCCGAAAACCCCCATCATCGGGATCGTCACCAAGCTGGACAAGGCCTCCAAGGACCAAGTCGGCGCCCAGCTTGTAGCCCTTCACGAGCTCCTCTCCGAGGAGAACCCAGACGCCGTGGTCATCCCCGTCTCCGCCACCGAGCGCGTGCAGCTGGATGAGCTGACCCAGGTCATCGTGGACCACCTCCCCGAAGGCCCCAAGTTCTACCCCGATGACCATGTCACCGACGAAGACCAGTCCAAGCGCATCGCCGAGCTGATCCGCGAGTCCGCGCTGTCCGGCCTGAAGTACGAGCTCCCGCACTCCGTCGCCGTCGAAGTCGATGAGATCCTGCCCAGCCAGGAACGCCCCGACGTCCTCAACGTCCACGCCATCCTCTACCTGGAGCGCCCCGGCCAGAAGCGCATCATCGAGGGCAAAGATGGTCGCCGCTTCCGCCGCATCGTGGGCACTGCCCGCAAGGAAATCATCCAGCTGCTCGGCCAGAACGTCTACCTTGACCTGCGAATTAAGGTCCTGAAGAACTGGCAATCGGACCCGAAGGCGCTGGGCCGCCTGGGCTTCTAAAGTGCGCGAAAATTTCCGCGACCGCGCCCTCGTCATCCGCTCCTATGATTTCGGCGAGGCGGATCGCATCATCGTGCTCTTGACCCGCCACCACGGCCTCGTGCGCGGGGTGGCCAAGGGTGTTCGCCGCGCCAAATCGCGCTTCGGCTCGCGCCTGCAGCTCTTCGTCAACCTCGACGTGCAGCTCTACCCAGGCCGAAACCTCTACACCATTTCCCAGGCCGATACCGTGGACTACTTCGGTGCGCGCATCATCGAGGACTACGAGCGCTACACCGCCGCGTGTGCTGCCCTCGAATCCGCCGAGCGCCTCGCCGCCGCCGACGCCCCCGGGGACCCTTACCTCTACGATGCCTGCGTCGACGTCCTCGACAACCTTCAGCACGGCGATCCGCTCATGCTTCTCGACGCCTTCCTCCTCCAAGCCATGTCCCACGCCGGCTGGGCTCCCAGCCTTTTCGATTGCGCCCAGTGCCAAAGGCCCGGCCCCCACCACGCCTTCCACCCAGCCGTCGGGGGTGCTGTCTGCCACCAATGCCGCCCGCCCGGGGCCGCGGAGGTGGACCCGGAAACCCTGCACCACATGTGGCTTATCGCCCACGGCCACCCCAGCCAGCCGACGAACACCCAAGCCCAAGAGGCCCACCGACTGACCCGTGCCCACCTGCAATGGCACCTCGAGCGCTCCGTTGGCGCGCTGGGGATCATGGAACAGTAGACTGTAATGCGTGATTACGCCTGACCCGAACCGAGTCCTTCATCCGCCCGCTATCCCGCAGGAGTTCCTGCCGCGCCACATCGCGCTGGTCATGGACGGCAACGGCCGCTGGGCAGAGGAGCGCGGCATGAAGCGCACCGAAGGCCACCGTCGTGGGGAAGCAGTGCTTCTCGACGTCGTCGATGCCTGCCTCGCCCTCGGCGTTCCTTACCTTTCCGCCTACGCCTTCTCCACCGAGAACTGGCGCCGCAGCGCGGAGGAGGTGCGCTTCCTCATGGGCTTTAACCGCGACGTCCTGCGCCGTCAGCGCCATTGGCTCAACGATAGGGGAGTGCGCGTGGTGTGGGCCGGCCGCCGCCCGCGCCTGTGGCGCTCCGTTATCAAGGAGCTCGAGGCAGCCGAGGAGCTCACCAAGGACAACACCAAGATGACCCTGGTGATGTGCGTGAATTACGGTGGGCGCGCCGAGCTTGTCGACGGCATCCGCGATCTCGCCGAGCAAGTCTCCCGCGGCGAGCTCGATCCGCGCTCCATCAACGAGAAGACGGTGAGCTCGGTGATGTATGACCCCGATATGCCGGACGTGGATCTGTTCTTGCGCCCCTCCGGTGAGAAGCGCACCTCTAACTTCCTGCTGTGGCAATCGGCCTATGCAGAGATGATCTATCAGGACAAGCTCTTCCCGGATTTCACGCCGGACGACCTCTTCGCTGCGGTGGAGGAGTATGCGCGGCGCGACCGCCGCTTCGGCGGCGTCAAGTAGCCCGCAATCTAAGACGCCGCGGAGCAGTTGGCACAGATGCCGAAGATTTCGGCATCGTGCCCGGTGAGCTCGAAATCGTGCTCTTTGGCTACCGAGGAGGCCCACTCTTCGATGGGGCCGCCGTCGATTTCCTCGGTGCGGCCGCACTTGGTGCATACCAAGTGGTGATGGTGCGCATTGCTTTCGCAGTGCCGGTAGAGGGTCTCGCCGGAAGGCATGTGGAGTGCATCGACGGCTTCAATCTCCGAAAGCGATTGAAGCGTGCGATAGACGGTGGTGAGGCCGACTTTCTGGTTGCCGTCGATAAGCGCCTGGTGTATGTCCTTGGCAGAGGCGAACTTGTCGAGACTACGCAGGACTTCGACGACGGCGGTGCGCTGGCGGGTATTGCGAGCGCCGAGCTTGGGAATACTGTCGTGGATGGCCATGGATCTAAAGTTTATCAACACACTTCCATTAAGAGGTGGCCAGTGAGGCGTCGCGAAGCAAAGGCAGCACCTTCTGAGCCGCCAAAAAGTAGCGGACTTCGCGGCCGAGGCGTTCGCTGTCGACAATGTGTGCGCGCTTCAAAACCCGCAGGTGTTGGCTAATAAGCGGTTGGGATTTGCCGGTGGCAGCCACGAGTTCGTGGACGTAGTGATCGCGCTCAGCTAGGCGCCGGATGATGTCGATGCGCAACGGTGAATCCAAAGCGCTAATGACGGTGGCGGCTGCCGCAGGATCGAACGAGAGAGCTTCTTTCTGGGTGTTGGTCACACCATTCACCTTCAACCATATCTATTGGGGGAGAGTTAAAAAGAGAGATATAGGTACTATAGCTGAAGAATGCGAAAAAGTGTATAAAATGCACCACAGTTTCGGGGTGAGGGCACGCGGTGTCAGGGGGCGCGCTAGACTAGGCCGCATTGTATAAAGACTGTCCCCTACCAGAGGAGTCCCATTAGCTATGGCATCCGTCATTGATACCGTCGTCAGCCTGTGTAAGCGCCGCGGCTTGGTCTACCAGGCAGGTGAAATTTATGGCGGTTCCCGCTCTGCGTGGGACTACGGCCCGCTCGGTGTCGAGCTCAAGGAGAACATCAAGCGCCAGTGGTGGCGTCACATGGTGCAGTCCCGCGACGATGTCGTGGGTGTCGATACGTCCGTGATTCAGCCGCGCCAGGTGTGGGTGTCCTCCGGCCACGTCGAGGTCTTCACCGACCCGCTGGTGGAATCCAAGCACACCGGTAAGCGCTACCGCGCGGATCACCTCATTGAGGCTTACGAGGAAAAGCACGGTCACGAGCCGGCCAACGGCCTCGCTGACATCAACGATCCGGAGACCGGCCAGCCGGGTGACTGGACTGAGCCGAAGGCCTTCTCCGGCCTGCTCAAGACCTTCCTTGGCCCGGTCGATGATGAGCAGGGCTTGCACTACCTGCGTCCGGAGACCGCGCAGGGCATCTTCGTGAACTTCAAGAACGTGATGACCTCGGCCCGCATGAAGCCGCCGTTCGGCATTGCGAACATTGGTAAGTCCTTCCGTAACGAAATCACCCCGGGTAACTTCATCTTCCGCACCCGCGAGTTCGAGCAGATGGAGATGGAGTTCTTCGTCAAGCCGGGCGAGGATGAAGAGTGGCACCAGTACTGGATCGATGACCGCTACAACTGGTACGTCGACCTGGGCATCAAGGAAGAGAACCTGCGCCTCTACGAGCACCCGAAGGAGAAGCTCTCCCACTACTCCAAGCGCACCGTGGACGTCGAGTATGCCTTCGGCTTCAAGGGCTCCAAGTGGGGCGAGCTGGAGGGCGTGGCTAACCGCACGGACTACGACCTTTCCGTCCACACCAAGGGGTCGGGCGAGGATCTGTCCTACTTCGACCAGGAGTCCGGCGAGCGCTGGACCCCGTACGTCATCGAGCCGGCTGCCGGCTTGGGCCGCTCCATGATGGCCTTCCTCGTTGACGCTTATGACGAGGAGGAGGCCCCCAACGCCAAGGGTGGCACCGACAAGCGCGTGGTGCTGCGCCTGGACCGCCGCCTGGCGCCGGTGAAGGTGGCCGTGCTGCCGCTGTCGAAGAAGGAAGCACTGTCCACCCCGGCTCGCGAGCTGGCGAACAAGCTGCGCGCGAACTGGAACGTGGAGTTCGATACCTCCGGCGCCATCGGCCGCCGCTACCGCCGCCAGGATGAAATCGGCACGCCGTTCTGCGTGACCTATGACTTCGACACCTTGGAGGACAACGCGGTCACCGTGCGTGAGCGTGACTCCATGGAGCAGGAGCGCGTCAAGCTCGACGAGCTTGAGGCTTACCTGGCCGCTCGACTGATCGGCTGCTAATGCATTACACCAGCTGGGACCGCAGCGACCGCAAGAACCCGGTGCTCCTCGTGGGGGAGGGTCCGGCGTCGCTGGGCATGTTCCAGGAGCGCTCGGCGGACGTGGAAGGCGAGCACTGGCGCTTGGGGCTCGATGATTTGGGCGCGTCGGTGACGCTGGAGGATGACCGCGTCTACCGCCTGGCGGGCAACCCCAAGCGCGATAAGCGCTTGGAGGCGTCCCTGGATGGGCGCACGTTTGCCTTCATCAACGAGGCCGGCGGCGACTGGATTGTTGAGGACCACGACGGGCTGAAAATCGCCCAGTTCTCCTCGAAGAACTCGGGTGTGCGTAAGGCCATCCTAGAGTTTGAGGGCGAGAAAAGCGATGATTCCGATGACCTCAACCATTCGGAGATCGCGGCGCTGAGCTGGTTTACGCGTGTGATTCTGGAGGCGCGGACGCAGAGCACCGCTATCCCGATCATCGCGACGTTGGTGCTGCTGACCATCGTCGCGGTCGTTGTGGTGCTGCTCTGATGCAGCGCTGGGTGTGGCGCGACGGGGCGTTGATGGATGGCGCGGGCGAGGTCATCGCCCGCGTGAGACCGACGGGCCTGCTGCTGCCCGGAACGGGCGCCACCATCGCCTTCGAACACATCCCGGGCGCGCGCAGCTTTACTGTGCGCGGGCCCGACTTTTCGGCGGAGCAGACCAGCTTCACGGTGAAAAAGCTGCGCGCGGTCTGTCAGGGCCGCGAGTACGTGCTCGAGCGCACGAACCCCTTCCGCCGCGAGCGCCGCATCCTCGCTCTCGCAGACGCCATCGAGGTCGCCCGCACCGCCCCGCGGGGCCATGACCTTGAGGTTGCAGTGGGCGAGCTCCCCCTCGCAGACGCCGCCTTCACCAGCTACTGTTGCCTGCTTCTCGACGGCTCCACCCGCCCCCTTCGCACCTAACCTACCTTCCGCGATATAACCAGAACTGGCGTGGAAACTTGGGTGATTTCATTAAAAGGGGAGCTCTTCTAGCATCCTTGCTCGGCTTGGTATGCCAGTAGAGGGTTCTAGTTAGATGGTTGCAGTCATAAGGTTTGTTTGCCCCCAAACGAACCATCTAGCTCGGTGCAGAAGGTTTACTTGCCCCCAAGTAAACCGTTTGACTGCAACCTTGTGAGAGAAGCCTTTTGACGAGGACCATGTGCATTACTGGTTTACGCCTACCGTGTGTTTGCACCACCCCGTATCCGAGGAGCTGATTGGCTGGCTACCGAGCCGGGGTCCAATCGCCGGATGCGTGCACAGGAAATCCGGCCGAAGGCATCTCGCGGACGGCATCCGACAGAAGGCATCTGACAAATGGCATCTGTCAAAAGGTGTCTTTGGGGCTGAAAACGCCATGTGGAGGGCGCAAAAGGCGTTTTTAGCTGTGAAAACGCCTTCTGGAAGATGCCTTTTGCAAGGCGCCTTTTGCGAGATGCCATGTGGGGCCGCCCCGGTTATGAGATGCCGGGTGTAGGCCGCGGGCTTCGAGGCCTAGGCGCGAAAAGGGGGAGGGGGCGGCTAGAAGGAGCCGCCGCGGAAACCGCCTCCGCCTCCGCCGCCCGAGAAGCCACCGCCGCCGAAGCCTCCACCACCGGAGAAGCCGCCACCGAAACCGCCACCGCGGGAGCTGCCGCCGCCGAGGATTTGGCCAATGACCATGCCGGTGAGGATGTTGCCCGCGGCATCGGTGGCCTGGCGGCGCTGCTCCCGGCGGCGATAAGCCTCCAGGTCTTCCTTCGCGCGGTTGAGCGAAGTCTGCGCGGCCGCAGCAGCATCGCGGGAGAAGTTGAGCGCCGCGCGCAGGTCCTTGGAGGCGGAGTTCTGGGCTTGGGCGAAGAGGCGGGAAGCATCGGCAAGCGCGACGCGCGCATCGGGGCCCACCACGCGGCCGCGCGAGGACAGCAGGTCTTCCGCCGCCTGGATGGCGGACTCGGCCGCGGCAATCTGCTGGCGATAGAGCGCAATCTGGCGCTCGCGGGTGGCATTGGTTTCGCGGACGGTATCGAGCTGCTCGTCCAGCTTGCTATCGAGCGCCGTCAGCGCGGTGTACTGACCCAGCGGATCGGCCTTGCCCTGCTGGCGAGCCGCACTGAGCGCCTCCCGCGCCTGAACGAGCAGCGACTCCAGCGCGGACCAATCGGCAGGGGAGCCCTGCGCCTTTCCTTGCTGCTCGAGTTGCTGTGCTTCGGCGATTTCTTCCTCGACCTCATCGATGAGCGCCGGCAGGTTATCCTGCGCCGCGGTGATCGAGTTCTCGGCGTTCTCGACGGCGCTGAGCAGACGGTCAGAGACCTCGAGCGCATGCTCGGCATCGCGGATATAGCCCACCAACGGACCCTGCTGCCCGGCCGGCTGGGACTGCAGCTCGCGGCCGCGTGACAGCAGCTTCTCGGCCTCGTCGAGCGAGACCTCTGCCATCTCCGGGTTATCCGCAATCGAGGACAACGCTTCCTCGGAATGAGAAGCACTGAGGGAGGATAATGTCGTGCGCGCCTGCGGCAGACGCCCGCGCAGATCAACCGTGCGCTGGGTTAGCTCATCCAGCTTGGAGCCGGCGTTGATGAGCAAGTCACGCATCTTGGCAAAGTCCGCCGCCTGCTCATCCAACGCATCATCTGCTTGCCCGCAGGAGGAGATGATTTCCACCAGCATCTGGCGGCGCTCCGAAGTCGATTCCGGCAGGTTGTCCTGCAGCTTCTGCTGCAGCTGGAACGCCTTCTGCAGTGTGAGCGTGGAGTGGTTCATCGTGCGCGTGAACGGGCGGGTGCGCTCGGGGCCGAACTCGGCCACCGCGATGTCGAGCTCCTCCTTGCCGCGGCGGATCGACTCATCGGTGGAGACCAGCTCCTCCTGCGCCAGTTTCTCCAACGTATCCATATCCAGGCGGTCGAGCTGCGCGGTATTGCCCGGCTCAATCTGGCGCGCGGACTCCAGAGTGGCCGCCGAGTCCTTCTTTGTCTTGCGCCTGTTGGCCACCGCGATTCCGCCACCCGCCAAAGCCAGCGCGCCCGCGCCGCCAGCTAGCCACAGGCCTCCGGAGCCATCGGAGTCAGAAGCAGCAGAAGCGCCAGAAGACGACCCCGCAGAACCGGAAGCGGCAGCGTCGACAAGCGCGAGTGCGGAAGCGCCGTACTGGTGACCGTCGGCAAGCTTGGCGTAGGCCGCGTCATACATCGCATCCAGGCGCCCACGCGGCCAGGCTTTACCCGTCTGCACGCCCACGGTGGAATCATCCACGCCCACCACATAGGCCGCGGAGTTCGGGCCCTTGGACTGCACAATCTCACCTGCATAGCTCTCCGCGCCCTCCGGCAGCGAGGAGGCAAAGACCACGAAAATCACCACGTGGTTCTCCTGCTGCAGCGCGGCAATCTTGTCCTCCAACTCGGACTTCTCCGAGCTCGAGAGCACCCCCGCCTCATCCGTCACCTTGTCCTTAATGGAGGCCGCCTCGGGTTCGGCAAGAACAAAGTCCGCCGCCACGGCGGGGCTAGCAGTGGCCAACCCCAACACCACAGCGGCAAGGGCGGCGCGACCAAAACGAGCAGAAGTAGTCATGCGCACCACGATACCTTCCCACCCAGCGCTAGAGTGGTCAGACAGTGAAGTACGTTATTGTCCTCGGCGCCGCACAGTACGACGGGCGCCCCTCCCGCATCCTGTCCGGCCGCGTGCGCTTCGCCGCCGAGTGCGCCGCCGCGCACGACCTGCCCATCATCACCGTCGGCGGCAAGCTACCCGGCGATAGGTTCACCGAGGCCGGGGTGGCTAAGCGCATGCTTGACGACGATCCCCTCAACGTCACCGCCCTCGAGGAAGGCCTGGACACCCGCAGCGAGCTGATTGCCGCGCGCGAGAAGCTCGGCGTGACCGAGGCCGTCATCATCACCGATCCGCTCCACCGCCTGCGCACCTTCCTCATCGCCCGCCAAGAGGGGATTGACGCCACGGTGTTGGGCACGCCCTATTATCCTTCCCCGCGTTTCTCCATCCCCTGGTGGCGATACCTGGCCCACGAGACCGGCGGCTTGGCCTACCTGGGCCTGCGCACCCTGCTGGGGGAGGAGCGCACCGAAGGCGTGCGCGCGGCCTTCTACCGCATCGAGCGCATTATCCGCCCCAACCAGGCCCTGCGCCACCGCGTCATTGGCGCGAGGCAGACCCAGGAAGACCAGGACTCCGCCTAAACTTAAAACCCGTGAGCTATTCCTACCGCGCAGAAGACGTCGCCCGCCTCGCCTCCGAGTCCCCCAAAGGCTCGGCCCTGCTCAAATCCGAGGAACACCGCGGCGCCTTCTCCCGGGATCGCGCCCGCGTCCTGCACTCCGCGGCGCTGCGCCGCCTGGCGGATAAGACCCAGGTGGTGGGCCCGCGCGATGGCGATACCCCGCGCACCCGGCTTACGCACTCCCTGGAGGTCAGCCAGATCGCCCGCAGCATTGGTGCTGGCTTAGGGCTGGACCCGGACCTGTGCGATATGGCGGGGTTAACCCATGACATCGGCCACCCGCCCTACGGCCACAACGGCGAGAATGCACTCAACGAGGTAGCCCTCGGCGGCTTCGAGGGCAACGCCCAGACCCTGCGCATCCTGGCCAAGCTGGAGCCCAAGGTGGTCCTGGATACCCCGGCGGGCCCGCGCAGCTACGGCTTGAACCTCACCCGCGCCTCGCTCGATGCGGCCTGCAAATACCCCTGGACCAAGACCAACCCGGATGGCACCACCAACCGCAAATACGGCGCCTATGACGAGGACGTAGACATCCTGGAGTGGCTGCGCCAGGGGCATAGCGATAAGCGCAAGTCCATGGAGGCCCAGGTCATGGACTGGTCGGACGACATCGCCTATTCCGTCCACGACGTCGAAGACGGCATCATCTCCCGCCGCATCTCTTTGAACGTGCTGTGGGACCTGGTGGAGCTGGCCAACCTCGCGGACAAGGGCGCCAAGGCCTTCGGCGGCACTGCCGACGAGCTCCTGGAGGCCGCCGACCGCCTGCGCCAGCTGGACGTCATCAACGCCATCGGCAACTTCGACTACTCCCTGCGCTCTTATGCCAACTTGAAGAAGATGACCTCGGAGCTCGTCGGCCGCTATGTGGGCGCTACCGTCTCCGCCACGCTCGCGGCTAACGACGAACCGCTTGGCCGCATGAACGGCGACCTCGCCGTCCCGCCGGGCGCGGTGGCGGAGGTGACCCTGCTCAAGACCATCGCCGTGCTCTACGTCATGGATGAGCCCGCCCACCTAGCCCGCCAGGACCGCCAGCGCGAGCGCATCTACCGCGTCTACGACTACCTGGTGGCCGGCGCGCCGGGCTCGCTGGACGCCACCTTCGCCCTGTGGTGGAACCAGGCCGACACCGATCTGGAGCGTGACCGCGCCATCATCGACCAGATCGCCTCCATGACGGAGTCGCGCCTGGAGCGCCTGGCGCAGCGCAGCGCCGAGCTCTTCGGCTTCTTGAGCTAGGGCGGAGCTAGCGCACCAGCGCACCCAGCCCACGGGCAGAAGGTGGGGCAGGGCCGTGCTGCGCGCAACGGCCGGGCGAAGCGGGAGATTTCCGTCACTCGATAGTTGAACACCGTTTACTTTGACGTCATGCACCTGACAACTCGTTGTTAAACGAGCGGCCTAGCCTCGGGCGGGCCGTCAGCTGTGCGGCTCCTGTGGAGCCCTCAGAAGCGGAAGTCTCTTCATTTTGCTATCTGTCAAGGAATTTTTGTGTCTCAAAAGAAGTCTCAGAAAAAACTGCATAAAGCCGCGCTGATCGCCTCCATCAGCCTCGTTGGCTCAAGCCTTGTTGCTCCCGCATTCGCCTCCGCCCAGGACCTGCCCAAGGCAGACATCCTGGACTTGTCCTTGGAGAACGGGACCATCAGCAACTCCGCATCCGATGCCGCACCGCTGAACATCGGCGCGCCCACCGTGGAGCAAGACAGCGTGCTTGAGCGCCCCGTGGCCCACTTTGACGGCCGCAAGGATGCCGTCGGCTTCGACATCGGGGACAAGTTTGACCAGATCAAGGACGGCTTCACCGTCGAGTGTGTCTTCCGCTACGACGGAGAATTCGACGGCAACGAAAAGAGCCTCTGCGCCAACAAGGAAGCCGGCGGCTGGGCCATGGTCATCTACGGCGACCAGCTCACCTTCACCGTCAACGGCAGCGATGGCTACAAGAAAGCCCAGCAGCAAGTGGAGCCGGGGCAGTGGTACCACGCGGTGGGCGTCTATGACGGCACCAAGAGCGAGCTCTATGTCAACGGTGCCAAGGTGGCTGAGAACACCGAGATCAACGGTGAGGTGACCAAGCCCAAGTCCAACTCCACCGCCGTGATGATCGGCGCGGACTCGGGCCGGGATAACGCCGCCCAGTTCTACTCCGATGCCGTCGTGAGCGAAGCCCGCATCTTCTCCGATCCGCTGGGCGAAGAAGAGATTTCCGCCCTCTATGAGGACTCCAACCTGAGCACCGATAAGAAGGCGGAGATCACCGGCTCCACCCCGAGTGCCGGCCAGCACCTGACGGGCCCGGTGACTTTCGACGTCCAGTTCAACGACGCCGCCCTCATCTCCCGCGAACTCACCTACACCCTGGATGGCGAGGAAATTGAGCGCGGGCAGGAAATTGGCACCGGCCTCAAGGAAGGAAACCACTCCATCCAGGTCGAGGGCCGCGATGTCTTTGGCAACCCCATCTCCCAGGCCATCGACTTCACCTCCGGCAACCTCCCGGGCGCTGCCGGAACCGACTCCACTCCGAGCGGCGAGGGCGTGACGATCTCTGCCCGCGCCGACAACCCGAGCGGTGGGGAAGTGGAGACCACCTTCACCGAAGCCGATGTGACGGTAGCGGAGAAGGGCTTCCAGGGCACCTTCACGGATATCCCGGAAAGCCTGGACTTTGAGTACGAGGATGGCGAGGACTTTGATAAGGCCCTCAACCCGGACAACGAGGACGCCCAGGAGACCAGCTCCACGGAGGACATGCCCTTCCAGCGCTTTGACCTGAAGGTCAAGGACGCAGAGAAGAAGGCCCACGACCTCGCCTGGTCCGGCACCGTGGACCCCAAGCGCTCGGTTCGCCTCATGGCCTGGAATACCAAGACCAACACCTGGGAGAAGCTGGCAGAAACCCGCGGCGCAGCCGACGCCGAAGTTAGCCTCAGCGCGGAAGTCAACCAGGATTTCGTCGATGGCGGAAGCATCCACACCATGCTGGTGGGCTATGACGTCTTTGCCGATGACCTCAACGAGCCCGTCAACGAAGAGTTCGCCGACGCAGGCGACTATGACTTTTCCATCGCCCACCACACCGATACCCAGTACCTCTCCGAAGGCGCGGTAGAAAAGGCCACCGCCGAGGAACGCAAGAAGTGGGAAGACGGCTACACCGCCGCCACCCAGTGGATCGCGGACAACGCCGAGAAGCGCAAGATCGCCTACTCCGCCCACACCGGCGACATCATTGAGAACTGGATTGGCAAGGACAATGACCGCCCTAATGCCAAGAAGGAATTCGAGGTAGCCTCCAACGCCCAGAAGATTCTGGAGGACGCCGGCGTGGTTAACGGCGTGCTGCCCGGCAACCACGACAACCAAAGCGGCGCGGATGTCGGCGCCGACAACCTCTACAACGAATACTTCGGCCCGGAGCGCTACGAGGCGCAGCAGGGCACGGGCAAGTGGGCTGAGCAGGATGCTTCCTACCACCCCTATGCTGAGGGCGATAACGATAACCACTACGACTTGTTCTCCACCAACGGCATGGACTTCATCGCCCTGCACCTGGGCTTTGACGTCACCGAGGAGGAAGCCGCGTGGGCGGATAAGGTGCTCAAGCAGTACTCCGACCGCAACGCCATCCTGCTCACCCACGCCTACCTCAAGCCTTCCGCTAACCCGGATGGCCGCGGCTCGGACTTCTCCCACGACGGCGTGATGGTCTATGAGAACGTCATTGAAAAGAACCCCAACGTGGCTCTGGTTCTGGCCGGCCACGAGCACGGCGTATCCATCGTTAGCCGCAAGGACGTTGGCCACACCAACAACCACGTGGTGGAGCTTCTCGCGGATTACCAGTTCTACGAGGTCGGTTCCGATGAGCTGGGCCTGACGGAGCTAGGCAAGTATGACGGCGACACCGGCCTGCGCTTTGGCTCCAGCTACCTGCGCCTCCTGCAGTTTGACCTGAAGAACTCGGAGATGGTCGTGGATACGTATTCGCCGCTTCTCGACGACCACAATGCCACCGAGTACGACGACCGCCACCGCTACAACGGCCACGAGGACGAGTTCCGTGTGCCGATCCAGTTCCAGACCCGCAAGACCAGCTTTGCGACGAACTCCATGCTCGCCCTGACCGATACCGGCAAGGAGATTGGCAAAGACACCGCCAAGTCCGGCTGGCCCGCCAGCGTCACCTACAAGGACATCAAGGCCGGCCAGGCCTATGGCTGGTACGCCACCTCCGCCGACGCCTCCTCCAAGGAGGACACTAAGCCCGGCATCGTGCGCCAGTTCGGCGTCTTCACCGCGCAGGAGCAGCAGGAGAAGGATAGCGAAGCCCCTGAGCTCACCGTCCCGAGCGGCAAGCTCACCATCACCAAGGGTGAAAAGGCCAACCTCCTCGAGGGGGTTAGCGCCAAGGATGATAAGGACGGTGACCTCACCGACAAGGTGAAGGTGGTGGGCAACATCGACACCGCCAAGCCGGGCGTGTACTCCGTCACCTACGCCGTGACCGACTCCGCCGGTAACCAGGCACTTGCCTCCCGCGTCGTGGAAGTCACCGCCGGCAGCGAGGACGACAACAGCGACTCCAGCAGCGACAGCGGAAGCAGCAGCGGATCGAGCAACAGTGGCTCCAGCGGCTCGAGCGACCACTCGAGCAACAGCTCGAGCCGCGGAAGCGTCCTCCCCGCCATCCTCGGCGCCCTCTTCGGCGCCGCAGGCGCCACCGCGGTCATCGCCGGCCTGCTGAACTACCTCGCGCCGGACGTGCGCGATACCGTCAAGCGCGCCCTCGGCCTCTAAGGTCTAAGACCCCGGCGGGCTAACCACCCGCCGGCCCAAAACCGCAGCCGGCCCACAACCTCACTAGCGCACCAGCGCGACACCCTGGTCCTCCAGCACGGTTCTCACCCGCGCTAAATCTTCCTCCACCATGTCGAAGTCCGCGGCGATAATTGCCACGATGTGTTGCTCTCGGAGGAAATCCGCCAGTGCATCAAGGTTGCGCGGGGCGCCGGAGGTGCAGCCGCGCAGGCGCCCGAGCGCGCCGTAGAAGTCCTCGCGTGTGCGGATGGGTTCAGTAATGAGAATGCGTTGCATGCCTTAGTCCTCCGCGTCCGGGATACTGCAGAAGCTTTCGTAGTGGTCATCGGTGTAGTACCAGACATCCGGGTCGGTCTCACTGCCGCCACCGGTAACAATGCGCTTGGCTCCGCGGTGCCCAATCCCCGGCGTTTCCACGGTGTATTCGCGGTAGTAGTTCTTCGCCTGCTGCGGCAGCACGCCCTCATAGTTTCCGAAACGCACGTTGTCATTATCCGGATAGTCATAGGGCCCGCCGGCCAGGATGTCCTCGGCGGTCTCGTGGGCCTCCTGCGGCAGGGAATCCATGGCGCAGGTGGGCAGGCCTGACTCGCCCTGCTTGGTCGCATCCCCCTCATCCCCATTGCTGTCACCGGACGCACCAGCAGCAGAAGATGGCGCTGCCTTCTGGTCCGCGCCATCGCCGGAGCCACCGAGGTCAATGCCGAAGTAGCCCGCGACGAGGACTAGCACCGCGCCACCGATGATGGCCGGCAGCGATTTTTTGGAGGGGGAGGATTGGGACATGGCCCCCATCATTGCAGGTATAGGACCTGAACCAGAAATCCGGACCAGGCCTTTTCCCAATCCCCACCGCAGGTTGTTTGGGGATGTGGGACTTGGCGCCACTGATCCACCCAGCCGTGGGTACCTGTAGCTCCGGCGGGCGGGGTAGTCTGTACGCATGGCACGAGGCAGAATTCCGGACAGCGATATCCAAGCTATCCGTGAACGCGCGCCTATTGATGAAATCGTGGGCGAGTACGTTCAGCTCAAACCCGCTGGCTATGACTCGCTGAAGGGCTTAAGCCCCTTCAAGGATGAAAAGACCCCGTCCTTCCACGTGCGCCCGCAGCGCGGCTATTATCATTGCTTCTCCACCGGCAAGGGCGGGGATGTCTTTAGCTTCCTCATGGAGATGGAGCAGGTCTCCTTCCCGGAGGCCGTTGAGGCCGTGGCTCAGAAGATTGGCTACCACATCAACTACCAGGGTGGCTCCACCGGTGCGCGCGATGAAAAGCCCGGCACTCGCCGTAGGCTTATCGCCGCCAACAAGGCCGCGCACGAGTTCTACCGCCAGCAGCTGGAAACCCCGCAGGCCGCCACTGCTCGTGAGTTCCTCCTTGACCGTGGCTTCTCCAAGGAAATCATCTACGCTTTCGAATGCGGCTATGCCCCGGAGGGCTGGGACACCGCCACTAAGCACTTGCTGCGTATGGGCTTTTCCTTTGAGGAGCTCGACGCTGCCGGCATCTCCAAGATGGGCAAGCGCGGTCCTATCGACCGCTTCCACCGGCGTCTGCTGTGGCCCATCAAGGACCTATCCGGCAACGTCATCGGTTTCGGCGCGCGCAAGCTTTACGACGATGACAAGCTGGGCAAGTACATGAACACGCCCGAAACGATGCTCTATCACAAGTCCAAGGTGCTCTTCGGGCTGGATTTGGCTAAGCGCAACATTGCCGAGCAACACCAAGCTGTCGTCGTCGAGGGCTATACGGATGTCATGGCAATGTATGCCGCGGGCGTGAAGACCGCCGTGGCTTCCTGTGGTACCGCCTTCGGCGCGGAGCACCTGCAGGTCCTGCGCCGCCTCATGTTGGATGATTCCTATTTTCACGGCGAGCTCATCTACACCTTCGACGGTGACGAGGCCGGCCAGAAAGCCGCCATGCGTGCCTTCGAGGGCGAGCAGAAGTTCACCGGCCAGTCCTTCGTCTCCGTCGCCCCCGACGGAATGGACCCCTGTGATCTGCGCCTGGAGCGCGGCGATGCCGCCGTGCGTGACCTGGTGGCGGACCGCATCCCCATGTTTGAGTTCGTCATCCGTTCGGTCATTTCTGACTTCAGCATTGACTCGGCCGAAGGCCGCCTCCAGGCCCTGCGCCGCGCGGTGCCTGTCGTGGCCCAGATCCGCGACGCCCCCTTACAGCGCGAGTATGCCCGCCGCCTTGCCGGATGGGTGGGCTGGCCCGACCCGGAGGAAGTACTCCACCAAGTGCGCCAAGAGGCCCGCAAGCCAAAGAAGGAACAACGCCCGCGCTTTGCCTCCCTAGAGCAGACCTCCTCTGCACCCGCGCAGGCGAATGCCCCGGTCATGCACATCCCTGGCCCCCGCGAGCCACACCTGTGGCCGCAGCGCGAGGCCCTCAAACTGGCCCTGCAGTACCCGCAGATTGCCGGCAGCTACTTCGACGGAATCACGGAGGACGCCTACTCCAACGAGGCCTACCGCACCATCCGCCGCGCCATCTCCACCCTCGGTGGTGTGACCGCCGGTGCCGAACAACCCGGCGTGGAATGGTTAGCCGCCGTGGTGGGTGAGATGCCGGATCTCATGGCCCGCAACTTCGTTTCTGAGCTCGCCGTGGAACCCATCAAGCTAGGGGAGACCGGCAACCCCGATACCGACCTTGAGGCCTACGCCGATTCCGTGCTTTCCCGCCTCCAGGAAGCCCGCGTGGGCGACCAGGTAGCCCAACTCAAGGCTCAGCTGGGCCGCATGCGCCCCTCCGACGACGAGGAATCCTACAACTCACTCTTCGCAGACCTCGTCGCCTTAGAGCAAGCCCGCCGTGAGCTTAACGACCGCGCGTTCCGCGGCGTGCGCTAACCGACGGCCCCGCTAATCCGCAGCCACGCGCAAGCGTTGTAGCGTACGCGCTAATCTTCGTCCGGCTCGTAAATCCGATCCGGTTGCACACCATCCGCGGTGCCACGCTTGCCGCGGCGCCCCTTGTTGTAATCCTTAAGCTCACGCATGCGTGGTTCCGGGTCCAATCGGTTGGCCACGGCCTTGCGTGCGGAGCGCACCGCGGCCTTGGTGGCGGGGGAGTTGACGGCCTTTTCGTAGGCACCCTTAATTTGGTGATAGCGCTTGCGCCCCGCCTTGGTTCCAAAGACGTATCCGGCGGCAGCACCCACAACAAATTGGATCATTGGAAACTAGTCATCCCCTTACTTTTAGCCAGCGCAACAGCCGGCGTTTGCGTACAACGTACGGGCAACGTGCAATTCTCATGAATAGCCTACCTGCCAAACCAGTCCGGGGCAGGTGGCCTTCTGGCAGCGGAGCGAACAGGGATGCCGAATAGATATGACAGGAACTCTTCCCATATTGCATTCGCTTCAGTTAACTTAATACCTGTGAAGACTTCGAAGCGTACGCATGCGGTATCGGCAGCCGTGGCCATGTCAGCGCTGCTAACGGCCAGCGTGGCGGCAGCTGAGCCCCGCACCAATTGCCTTGAAGAACCGCGCGAAGTCACCGTGAGCGAGGACTAGCGTTTATTTTCTATATAACTCTGGGCCATGTGCGCGAAGCATCCGCATTGTAGACTCTTACGGAGATTCTCTCCCAGTAGTCAACAAAGGAAGTCTATGTCTAAGCCAAAGATTATGACCGTGTACGGTACCCGCCCTGAAGCCATCAAGGTGGCACCGGTCATCAAGGCTCTGGAGAAGGACGAGCGTTTCGAATCCGTTGCCGTCTCCACTGGTCAGCACAAGGAAATGCTGGAACAGGTTAATACCATGTTTGGCATTGAGCCAAAGCTGGATCTTCACCTTATGAAGCCTGGTCAGGGGCTCAATGAGATTGTTTCTCGTGCGCTGATGGGACTAGATGAGATCATTGATGCCGAACAGCCTGATGTCATCATTTCCCAGGGCGATACCTCGACTGCGATGGCCGCAGCGCTTGCTGGTTTCCACCGTGGCGTAAAGATCGTTCACCTTGAAGCAGGTTTGCGCACCGGCGACATTCACTCTCCGTTCCCGGAAGAAGCCAACCGAAAGCTCATTGGCCAGGTGGCAGAGCTGCACCTCGCGCCGACTGCAGGCTCGATGGAAAACCTGCGCCGTGAGAACGTCCGGTCGAAGGACATCGCGGTCACCGGTAATACTGTCATCGATGCACTGCTGGAGGCCGCCAGCTGGGATACCGAATTTGAGGATCCCGCCCTGCAGGAAGCAGCCGAATCTGGCAAGCGCCTCGTGGTGGTCACCACCCACCGCCGTGAAAACCTCGAAGCGATGAAGGAGATTGGCGGCGCCGTCAAGGACCTGGCGGAGGCCTACCCGGACATCAACTTTGTCCTTCCGCTACACCTGAACCCAAAGGTGCGCGAGGCTGTGCTCCCGGAGGTCGAGTCCCTGTCCAACGTCATCATCACGGACCCGCTGCCGTACGACCAGTTCACCAAGCTTCTTGACCGCGCAACCATCATCCTGACGGATTCCGGCGGAGTCCAGGAGGAGGCCCCAGCACTCGGCAAACCAGTCTTGGTGATGCGCCAAAACACCGAGCGTCCAGAGGCAGTTGTTGCCGGTACCGTGAAGCTTGTAGGAACCAACCGCAGCCTCATCGTGGCGGAAGCCAAGCTGTTGCTTGATGACGACGCCGCGTACCACTCCATGGCCAACGCTGTGAACCCCTACGGCGATGGCAAGGGCGCAGAGCGCTCTGTGGCCGCCATTGCTGAAATGCTTGGCGTTGGCGAGCGTCTGCCGGATTTTGCTCCGGAGGCTTAAGCCCTTTCCAAACTCGAAGCCGGTAGCCCAATTGGGCTACCGGCTTTTGGTATTTCTCGGAGCCTTTTCGCGTGTTTTACAGTCCAACTCCAGTATGGGGGTTGTTAACCGCGCAATTGAGCGAACTAAAGGTAGGGGAACTGTACATAGAGTCCATTTCCAGGGAAGGCGATTCCTGGATTGCGCGAGGTTTCATCAAGAACCTGGCGGGGGAGCTGGTCGGAGTTTCCGAAAAGGGAGAAAGCGAACAATCCGTTCGAGAGCAAATGGCACTGCAGGCGTGGCAGGTGGTGTTTGCGCGAACTCGCTTCGCTGTTGATCGGGATTCCACCATCCTCGAGCTGGTTGATATTGCCTTGAAAGCCTTGCGAACTGGTGAAGCTGGCAGAGGAAATCGAGTCCAGACTGTCAACATGTATGAAAACCATCGAAAGTTCCTGACGGGAGAAAAGGCATTTCCTCCTATTGGTCGCCTACGGCTTAGGGAAGTATCGTCGCAAGCAATCCATGCGTGGTTGGCTCACGTCGCTTCGACTTTCCCTGCGTCTGCTCGGCAGTTGCGAGTGTTGCTTCTGCACGCCTTTGACATCGCCATGCGGCAGGAAGTCGTTGAATGGCAGAACAACCCCGCCCGAACCGCGCGGGTTCCTGAGTCGCAGCGTGAGGAACCGGTTGTGTTGTCCCAAGATGAGTTCCAAGACCTCATTGCGTTGGCCCAGGACTGGGAGAAGGACAAGCGAACTGACATGGTCGGCATTCTTAGCTGTTTGATGGCGACGGGAATTCGTCCAGGAGAGTTGCCGGCGCTCCTTTGGGAGGAAGTGGGCCTGTATTCTAAGCCTCCAACACTCATTGTGTCCGGCTGCGCTGTCTGGCAGGACAACGCCTATATCCGTCAGGCGCAGCCGAAAACGGCGGCGGGGTATCGACAAATCGTGATTCTTGAGAGGTTTGCCGAGATGCTGCGCGAACGTTACGCCAGGCGTGCCCCAGGGGTACCTTATGTCTTTCCATCTGCCAGCGGAAGCATGTTGTGCATGAACAACGTCGGCAATAGATTTCGGAAAATGCGTGGTGAACGCTTCAGTCATGTAAAGCTCAAGAGCTTTAGATCAACGGTGGCCACTCGGATAGCCGAAGCGCGGGGTGCAGAAGAAGCCGCTCGCCATCTTGGCCATACCAGCCCTGCGGTTACGGGACGACACTACATCAAGTGCCCCAAGGAAACAGGGAATCACAACGACCTGCTCGACTCGTACGCACCAGTGTTGCGATGGGGATTGGTCCAAAAGGTCTGTGGGCTCACTTGAATGTCGGGTTATGCGACAAAAAGTGTGTCCGGGTAGACGGTGTTTCGCCTGGCTAGGTCCCAAAAATCGAGCGTTTATTTTCCGCCGGGCAATATATGCCGACGCATTCCAGTCAATACATTGATCATCGCCATCGGTGTGCTAGTCCGTCTCGGTGGACTGACACTGGGCAAGATGGCTGCGAAACAGCTTCTGAACTGGAGCAATGGACGCTGCCTTCCATGGGCTCGATTTGGTTGTAGCGAAGCTTTGAAAGTTTCCAAATGACGTTCTGCCGCCCAACTGGGCATAGCGGGGCGGTAGCCCCGACACGGGGTAGCTACAAAAGACACACTTTTTGTCGCATAACCCGATTGTGTCGGACACGAGAAAACCCGCTGTTTCCAGCGGGTTTATTTTGCTCCTCCAACTGGGCTCGAACCAGTGACCCTTCGATTAACAGTCGAATGCTCTGCCAACTGAGCTATGGAGGAATACGTGTGGCTAGCGGTGCTTGCTGCAACGTGGATTAACTATATAGCGCGTTGTTGTTGTGGACAAATCGCCACGTTATTGCAGGTTTTGGTAGGGGACCTGTGAAAGCGAGAACAGCAAAGACTTGAGAAGTTGGGCATATCCATAAGGCGGTAGATGTATGATTGTCAGGACTGTACATGCGCCGTCATAGGCGCCTGTTTGTTCGGAGTCTGCCGTGAACATCTTGGATGCTCGGTAGTGGAGTCAGGGAAGCAGGTGCACGTGCTGACGTAACGCGATTGAGGCTGAGAGGTGGAACCGTATTGCGGATCCTTGTACTTTCTCAACACTGGTATCCGGAAGATGGGGTTCCACAGCGTCGTTGGACGTGGTTGTGTGAGATTTTGCAGGAGCAAGGGCATGATGTCTTGGTGATTGCGCCTCCGCCCAATTACCTACGCAAGATTTCGAAGCGTGACTGGGTCGCGCACCGAGGTTTTGCTCCGGCGCTCACCCCGGAAACGGGTGCGGCAGGGGAGACGGTTCTGCGCAGCGGTTACTTCCCCACGGGCTCGTCTATCTCCGCCAAGATACTCAGCCAAGCGTATGCGGCGGTGTCCATGCTGTGGATCCTCACACGCCGCCCCCGGTCTCTCCGTGTATTCGATCCGGAGCTGGTGATTGGCACAGTACCGGCCTTGCCCGTCGCAGCGGTGACGCAGTACGCCGGAAAGCGCCTGGGAATTCCTTATGCCATCGATTTGCGCGATGCTTGGCCGGATCTCCTCAAGGATTCGGATCAGTGGAATAGCGCCGTTGGCAAGAAATCCTTGCGCGAGCGGGTCATGCGCTTTGGTCCGCTGCAGGCGCTTAAGACTGTGGCGAGCGTGTGCGTGAATACGTCGCTGCGAGGTGCCTCGAAGATCTTCGTGACCTCGGAGTTTCTGGGGGAGGAGTTGGAGCGCCGCTACCTTGATAAGGCCGTGGGGCGCGACATCTTCACAGTCCGTAACGTCTTCCCAGTGCGCACGGCGCTGTCCCCGCGGAAGTCTGAACTGGATGGTACTCGTTCGCTACGTGTGCTCTACGCAGGAACCCTGGGTCGCGCTCAGGACCTCGACAATGCACTCCAGGCCGCGCACATAGCGCAGCAGTCCGGCACGCACGTCACCTTGCGCTTCGTCGGCATCGGTGTGGCCCGGCAGGCTTTGGAGGCACGGGCTCGGGAACTCGGCGTGGACGCGACCTTTGAAAGCCGAAAACCGTCGGATTCCCTCGACGACTATTACGCTTGGGCGGATACCGCGCTCGTTCACTTGGCAGACTGGGAGCCACTGACGCGGACGGTCCCATCTAAGACTTACGAGCTCATGGCGTCCCAGATCTTCATCACCGGCGTGGTGGAAGGGGAGACCGAAGGGCTCATCGAAGAGCTTGGTGCGGGCGCTGTGGTTCCTCCTCGCACACCGGATCGCCTCGCGCAGCTCTGGATGGATATGGCCCAAGGGTGCGTGCCTTTGCGCGTGGCGCCGGCGGCGGCCGCGTGGATTGACCAAGAGCGCACGGTAGTCGTGCCGCAGACGCTGCGTAGTGCGTTGCCGGCGCGCCCCATCGGCAAGAAGTAGTAGTGTAGCAGCATGCTGTCGTGGGTTCGGTTTGTAGGGTTAGCGGGTAGTTTCTCGCTGCATAAAATGCTTCTCGAGCCACGCGAGTTCTTCACGTTGGTAGCGCGGAAGTTTGCCACCAGCCACGCCGGGGAGGCGCTCCGCTTGCCGATGCCGCCCATGTCGCGCCGGCTCGCCATGGGGGACATCTCGGGGGTTGAGGATATGTTGCATCGCTCGCGTCTGCCGTGGGCGATGCTGCGCCCTATCCGACGCAGCATCGGCCAGCTCCGCGAGCAGTGGGACATGTCGATCCTAGCGGCCCCGGCGCCGGGCCCTGCGGCCTTCTCGGTGGAAGACGGAGAGCCGGAGCTGCGCATGTATTCGCTGCACACGAACAGTTTGCCGTACACGCAGTCGGGCTACACCATTCGCAGCAAGCAGACAATGGATGCACTGGAATACGCCGGCGTAGCTTATCGGGCCGCCACTCGATTGGGATACCCCGTCGTCATTGGAAGCCGACCGGCGGCGCGGGGAGAAGAGGAAGTGGGCAACCGCTTTGATCGCCTTCTGCCGACGTTCTTCCCGTGGGGCTATACCGCACAGGTAGAGCGCGCAGTCGCCTTGTTGGAGGCGCGCGTGCGTGCATTCAACCCAACCGTCCTGCACACGACCACTGACTTCAAGAACGCGCAGGTGATGTCGCGCGTGGCGCATCGTTTTGGTCTGCCGTGGATTTACGAGGTGCGGGGCGAGCCCGAGAAGACCTGGCTGTCGAAGTTCCCAAAGGATGTGCAGCCGATGGTTGCTCGCTCCGAACGTTTTGAACGGCTGCGTGCGAAGGAAACCGAGGCTATGCAGGCCGCCAGCGCGGTGATTGCCCTTAGTGAAGTCTCGAAGTCGATGTTGGTAGAACGCGGAGTGGCTCCGGATAAGATCACTGTGATTCCTAACGCTATTGAGCACTCGTTCACGGGGCTGGTCTATGACCGAGAGGCAATACGCCGAGAGTTGGGCCTCGATGTGGCCCGTCCGTTGGTCGGTGCGATTACTTCCGTGGTGGGTTACGAGGGGCTGGACACGCTCGTGAAGGCTGCAGCGCTTTCTGATGCTTTCGACGTCGTGATTGTCGGCAGTGGTACGGTGTTGCCGGCCTTGCAGGGCATGGTGCGCGAAAGAGGACTGGAGGAGCGGGTACGCTTCGTCGGCACGGTTCCTTCTGCGGAAGCATGGAAGTGGTACGCCGCCCTTGACGTGTGTGCAGTGCCGCGTAAGGACACCGACGTGTGCCGAACAGTTACGCCGCTTAAACCTCTTATGGCGTTGGCGCTGGGGATTCCCGTGGTGGGCTCGGATCTGCCTGCTCTGCAGGAAGTCACCGGCGGCCATCTCATCGCCCACACCCCAGAGGACCCGCAGTCCCTCGTGAACTCCATCGGGCGTGCGCTCACCGTGAGCGGGGAGGACAAGGCGCGACTGCGCGAGTGGGCCCAGACGCGCACATGGGAAGCCAATGCCGAGCGCTACCGCGCGGTTCTGCGCACGCTACTGTCCGGAGGGGCCGACGGCGTCGCCCGCGGCTGAGCCGTGGTGTACAAACCCCAGGGCGGCGAGCTGCGCGTATTGATTCGCCGCGAGCAGCGCCAGCACCCGGCTGATCAGTGGTTTCGGCGGCGGGGTATGACCGTCTCGCCATGGCTTTTGCAGCAGTGAGAATGGATAGTCGCCGATCTCCTTGATGAAGCGCTGCAAGTGGTGGGCAACGTGGAAGTCGTCGTTGCTGTTTTGCATGTAGAGAATTTGCGGCCGCGCCGTGGACTCCAGGAGGGTCCGCGACAGGTTGTGCACGCCTTGGCTGATAAAAAGTTCGCGGTCGCCGCCCCACGCCATATCGATGTAGGCATTGACGTGGTTGTGGTGGTAGCGGAAGATGTCGGTCTGCGGATTCATCGCCACCGCGGTCGTATGCTCGAGGCGTGCCGCCAAGCTGATGGCCGCAAAACCACCGCCGGATCCGCCGAGGAGGATGATGCGCGGGGCGCCGCAGTGGTGCGCGACCTTGGTGATGACTCGGGTGAGGTCATCCTGCAAGCGGGGCTGGTGAGTGTTGCCGGCAAACCAGGACAAGTTCAGGCCGGGATTCAGATACAGGCTGGGGTCGCTGAGGGAGAGCTTCGAGACGGCGAGGTTCTTCGAGACGGACTGCCCCGACAAGAATGGCAGGTGTACGTCTTCGGACGCGGCCCCGTGAAGGACGACCAGGAGGGGAGCCCCATGTTTGATGCGCAGCGACATATCGAGAGGCAGCCCGTTGTGCGCAATCGAAATGACACCGGGGCGCAGCGTCGGCGAATGTACGAACTCGTTGAGGCTGAAGAAATGCGAGTGGCGAACCGCTCCGAGTGCTTCCCACCGGGGTCGAACGCAGTGGGTGATGTGGTGCTCGAAACGCTGTTCCACGGCGTCGAGGTGCAGGATTCGCGATACGGCGCGATGCCTTATGCGCATAGCTGCCTGGTATGCCGTCCGAGCTGTGTCCTCGACAAATGGTGGCAGATTGGGGAGACGGAGTTGCAACAGTCTCACTCCTTACTTTCTCTGACAGCGTGATCGACGGTTGGCTGCAGATCACTTGCGGTATCATTATCAGACGAGTTTAAATGCCAGCGGAAAGGAATTAACGTTGCCTGGTTCGACAAGCGCTGCGGCGCCCGGGGGCATCGCTGACGGTGGTTCCATCGCTAACGGCGGTAGTGCTGACAATGGCGGTACTCGCACAATCTTGGTTGACGATAGTACCCTATCTCCCCTCGAGACCCGCCCACCGCTGACGCGATATGTTCGTGATCTTGCGAAGCGACGTCACTTCATCATCGCTGACGCACAGTCGCGCGCTTTCGCCCCGAGTCGTGACCTGTGGCTGGGCCGTGCTTGGCTCATCATTCGTCCCTTCCTAGACGCCTTGATGTATGGCCTCATTTTCGGCCTCATGCTCAAGACCAAGGGGGGGATCGACAACTTCATCGGCTACCTCGTCTTGGGCATCGCCTTCTTCGGTCTGCTGACCAGCCTGATGTCGCAGGGCAGCGGTTTTATTCGAGCGCAGCGGTCTTTCATCACGGCGTTTCGCTTCCCGCGTGCCGCGTTGGTGATCTCTGCGGCACTGCGCACGATTTTCGATGCCCTCCCCACACTCGTCGTGGGTATTCTCATGGCGTTAGCCGCGCAGTGGGGAACACCGTTGAGCTGGACGATCATCCTTGTCGTGCCTGTGACGATCCTCATGTGTCTCTTTGGCACGGGCTTGTTTTTCTTTGTGGCCTGGGCGACCGCCTGGATTCCGGATCTCAAGCATTTCGTTAACCTATTCACCCGTGCGTGGTTTTTCGTGTCGGGCGTGTTCTTTTCGATCGAGCGTTTCGTCGACCATGAATTCATGCTGCGGGTAATGGTTTCGAACCCGGCCTATCAGTTCCTGACCGCGGTGCGCGGCGCGGTGATGTATCACGAGCTGCCCACGGTGCAGCAGTGGGGGACGATGGCGGCCTGGGGGCTCGGCGCGTTCCTCATCGGATTCCTTTTCTTCTGGTCGTCGGAGGCGAAATACACCAATGTCCGATAACACTCCTCAGCCCGTGGAGACCGCAAATCCTTTGGAGACCGAATCCATCAGCGACCCGTGCGTGGTCTTTTCCCATGTCAGCAAGGAATATCCGTCTAATTCCAGCAAGAAGGGCCTGCGTCGATCCAAGGTGAAGGCCGTCCACGACGTGTCCTTTGTGGCCCGCAAGGGTGAGTCGATTGGTTTGCTTGGCCAGAACGGCTCCGGCAAGTCGACGCTGTTGCGCATGGTGGCGGGGGCGGAGCAGCCCACCAGCGGCATTGTGTGCGTCAGCACCGAGCCAACGCTGCTTGGAGTCTCAGCGGCCCTCGTGCCGCACTTGTCGGGCGAGAAAAACATCCGTTTGGGATGCTTGGCGATGGGCATGAGCCTGGAGCAGTACGAGGAAGTCTTGGACGACATCATCACGATGACGGACATCGGCGATGCGATCTACCGCCCTATGGAAACCTATTCTTCCGGTATGGCTGCGCGCCTGAAGTTCGCTATTGGTACGGCTGGAAGCCCAGACCTACTCCTCGTCGACGAAGCATTGTCGACTGGTGATTCGGCCTTCTCGAGCCGCGCCGAGGAACGCATGCAGGGCATGATTGCTCGCGCCGGCACATTCATGCTGGTATCCCATGCCGCGACCACCATTGAGCGCAACTGCATGCGTTCCATCTGGATGCATTTTGGTGAAATCATCAGCGATGGTGATTCCGAGACCGTGTGTGGCCAGTACCGCCGCTGGGTGCAGCTCCGCACGGAGAAACGCAATGACGAGGCCGAAGACCTCATCAATGAGGTACGCGCAGCCTACGTGTGCCCGACTATCTTGTTTGATTCGGAGATTATTTAATCCCGCAAAGGGGGTGCCTACGCACGAACGTGGTCAAGGTGGAGACCGAAGGTCTCCACGGGGGAGTGCGACAGGATCTGGGCGTCGGTGATGGTCCAGGTTTGCGCCCCGGCCGTGTCGGCGCGCCGCGCCGCGATGTAGTTGAAGCGATCCGATGAGTAGATTGAGTAGCCCGCGGCGTTGGCTCGGCGCAGGAAGTCGCTATCCTCGCCGGGGCCGAGTTCGCGGAACTTCAACGCCTTCATCACCTCTGCCTTGCAGAAGAACGTGGCTCCCGCGACGAAGTGGTACCAGGTGTGTTCCTTGTGCGGCCACCGCAGCGACAAGGTGTTGGTTCCCTCCAAGTAGAAGTAGATGGCAGCTTTGCCGAGGATGTCGGCTCCGCTGAAGTTCGCCGCGTTAACGAGGTCGGAGAGGTACTCCTCCAAGTAGTAGTCATCATCGTCGAACTTGGCCAGGTAGTCGCCTGTGGACGCATCGACGAGCACGTTGAGGCATTCACCGAGGGTGGTTTCCGTACTTCGCTGCATAATACGCACATCAGTTATACCGGCGGCGCGGAACTTCTCCTCGAATCCGGCGGGATCGAAACCGTGGGCGAGGTAGAGAACTTCGACGTTGCCGTAGCTTTGGTGCGCAATCTGAGAGATGAGATGGTCGATCTGCTCCGGCCGGTTGCTGGAGCTGATGATGGACACGCGCGGTCCCGCAACGCCCGTGGCGTCCGCCAACCCTACGGTGTCGAAAATGTATTGTGCCCGAGCGCGGTACGTGTGTTCATCCCAGATCTTACGCTGAGCTCGGTGCAGTGCCTTGTGCCCCAGTGCGGGCGACGTCAGGAGCGCGGAGAGCCAGCGCAGGGCGTCCTCGCGTGAGTCAACGGAGAAAATCTCTTGTGGGGTAAAGAAGTTGTCAATCGCGGTGCTGCGCGTCGTCACCACGGGCGTTCCGCACGCGAGGAGCTCGAAGACACGGCGCGCGCACATGGTGGGGCTATCGGTCACCGAATTGACGTTGAGGAAAATCTTGTAGTCCTTGTACGCGGACAGCATTTGCGAATAGGGCAGCGAGCCGACGACGCGCTTCTTCAAGGAACCTGGGAACTGATACTTCGCGTCGCCGCGGTAGTGGCGTGAGTAGATATCGAAGATCACTCCGCGATCCTTGTGCAGCTCATCGGCGGCGCCCAAGAGAAGGTCCATCTGCTGGCGCCGGGAAGCAAATTTATGCGCGAAGTACGTCCCCGCGAAAGCGATATCGAGGCGCTTTTCCCACGCCTTCGGACGAATGGGATTGTGAATCGTGGGCTGTGCTGCGAAGGGCAGCGCAAAGATACGATCGTTGCCGGTACGTTCGCGATAGTCCGGGATCTTGTTGGCATCGGTAGTGAAGACGTAGTCGAACAGTGTCGCGGTGTCGAGGAAGTCCTCGAAATGCGGAGGGTCTTCCTTGTTCCAGAAAGCAGTCGGAATTCCACGCTCCTGGCATGCGGACACGAGTGCGCGAAGCTCCGATGATGGTGCGTTGCTGCCGGTGAGCTGATACTGCCATGCACCACCGTTACCGGCCCAGGCGGACTCCACGAATAACAGATCGATGCCTTCGAGAGCGGACTGCCACTGGCCCGGGGTCAGCTCGACAATGCGAAACTCAGGTTCCCAGGCGCGCAGGGAGAACTCGTCGAAAATGACACCAACTGTGACGTCGAAGGAAGGCGCCGCTGTCGGAGACAACGTCTCGTAGACGTCAGGGTAGCGCACCCGCTTGCCTAACAGCGATTTCGCCTGTGCTACTGCGTCTTTAGCCTGCTCAATCTGTCGGCGAGTCAGTACCTTCTTGCCGACACTCTTGATAGGATTCAGCGACCGCTTCTTCGTGCAAATCATCCGATAATTCCTTTCAGGGGACAGCGAACCAAATGGTCACCGAGGGGCCGGGCACTGTTTTCGGAGGGAATACTCCCAGACTTAGAATTAATCATTGCAAACTTATGGGATATGTTAAATCCATTGTTGAACCCGGAGATTAAATGCGAAGTTCTGGAACAGAGCTAATGTGCGTTAGGGCAAAGACCAAGGCTTTTCACATGGTAAACGGAATTTATGGTTCAGTGACAGCCTACGTCAGTCAATCACAAACGGGAAGTATTACGCCCAGAGTCCCTTGGTGTCGACGATCTTCTTGCCAGCGACAGTGGACGGGTCCACCGCCTTGAATTGCTTGTGATCGACGAGCATGACCAAGACATCAGCGGTATCGATGGCGGTCTGAACGTCGGCGAGCTGCACGTTGGACTTATCCGCCAGCGCAGCCGGGAGTTCCTTGACGTTCGGCTCGACAGCGAGGATCTCCGCGTTCGGGCTGCACGTTGCCAGCTCGACGGTGATGTTGAGGGCCGGGGATTCGCGCAGGTCGTCGATGTCCGGCTTAAAAGCGAGGCCGAATGCGGCGATCTTCGGGTTTTCAATACCCGTGAGCTCCTCGGTTACGCGGTCGATGACCCACTGTGGCTTGTGGTCGTTGACCTCACGCGCAGTGCGGATAAGGTTCGAGTTCTCGCGGTCGGCGGCCACGATGAACCACGGGTCGACGGCGATGCAGTGGCCGCCCACACCTGGGCCCGGCTGCAGGATGTTGACGCGTGGGTGGTGATTAGCCAGCTCGATGAGCTCCCACACGTCGATGTCGAGCTTGTCGCAAATGAGGGAGAGTTCGTTCGCCAAGGCAATGTTGACGTCGCGGAAGGTGTTCTCGGTGAGCTTGGCCATCTCAGCGGTGGCAGCGTCGGCCGGGAGCAGCTCGCCGTCGCAGAAGGAGGCGTAGATCTCGGTGGCGCGGCGAGTGGCTTCCTCGCTCATGCCGCCAATAATACGGTCGTTGGTCTTGAGCTCGGTCATAGCCACACCCGGTAGGATGCGCTCTGGGCAGTGTGCGAAGAAAATGACGCCTTCACCGGCACCGGAGCCATCGTCAGCCTTGAGGTCAGGGCGCAGCTCGAGTACGTGTGCAGCCATCTTCTCAGTGGTCTTCGGCGGGGAGGTGGACTCCAGAACGATGAGCTCGTTACCTTCCAGCAGCGGCGCGATGGACTTGGCCGCGCTGTAGATGTACTTCATGTCGATGTCGTAGTCCTCGGTGAATGGCGTCGGAACGGCGATGACGTAGGCATCGGCATGCACCGGCTTGGTGGTGGCGGTGAAGTTACCTGACGCCAGTGCTGCCTTGAGGCCTTCTTCCAGACCTGGTTCAACGATGGTGACTTCGCCACGGTTGATACGCTCGACGGCGGTCTCGTTGACGTCTACGCCCGTGACCTTAACCCCCGAGTTTGCGAGGGTGACAGCGGTTGGAAGTCCGATGTAGCCGAGCCCGACAAACGCAACGTGTTGGATGGTTGGAGTGGACACAAAAATCCCCTTGGAATCTTATCGACGTTAAATAACAAAACTAGATACTACAGCAATTGGAGTGACTTATTGGGCGAACGCAGTAGTGAGAATCGCCTATTTGGCTGTCTGAGAAAGACGCTTTTGGGTGTCTGCTCCAAACGTGCAGAGGCGTCAAATAAAAGAAATGTTTCTCCTGAATGAGAGCTACCTTGTAAAATTGCGCAACGGGCCAATTGGAGCGTTGTGCGTGATAATGTTTCACCGTGTAATAGGCAAAGATTAGTGGCGGTGGGACCTGACCCCTGTTTGGTAGACACCTGATATCCAGCCCGGTTGGGTTGGGAAGAAAGGTAATCTACCACCATGCCTAGGTACTCCGAACAGTTCAAACGCGATGCTGTGGCCCTCTACGAAAACAATGAGGACCTTTCACTTCACGCGGCTTCAGCAGAGCTTGGAGTCAATCGCTCCTCACTTTATTCCTGGCTTAAGCAGTACGGCACCGGCAAGCGTGCCCGCACGAAGACCATGCGTGACAAGGCCCAGGCGACGACTGATTCTGAGCGGATCCGCCAGCTAGAAAAAGAAGTCTCGAAGCTTCGTGAAGAACGCGATATCCTGCGTAAGGCCGCGAAATATTTTGCCGAAGAGACACGCTGGTAGTCCGCTTCCAGTTTGTCTATGACCATCGAACCGAGTACTCGGTCAAGCGGATGTGCCACGTGTTAAAGCTCAATCGCTCCTCGTTCTACAAATGGGTCAACACCCGCGAAAAATGCAGGTTAAAGACGTGTCCCGATGCTCTTATTGGTGCAAAAATCAAGACCATCTTCGATGATGAGCACGGGCTTTATGGTGCTAAACGCATCGCTGCAAGCCTCAACGACGATACGGACTTTCCTCCGATCAACCACAAGAAGATCGCCCGAATCATGAAATCCATGGGGCTGAAAGGCTTTAGTAAACGGCGTCGATGCATCACCACCAGGCGCAAGCCTGGCCACCGAGTCATGCCAGATTTAATAAGCCGCAGATTCACAGCTGACAGGCCGAACCACGTCTACGTCGGCGACATCACCTACCTGCCGTGTAAGGGCGGCAAGAACATGTACCTAGCCACGGTCATCGACGCCTACTCACGCAAGCCCGTTGGCCATGCGCTCGCCGATCACATGCGGGTATCACTGGTTATCGAAGCTTTGTCTCATGCCAGGAAAGTCCGCGGAAGCCTTAAAGGAGCAATTTTCCATTCTGATCATGGCAGTGTGTACACCTCACAGGCGTTTCAAGACCACTGCGCCCAGCTTGGCGTGCACCAATCCATGGGAGCAGTGGGAACGAGTGCTGATAATGCCCTGGCAGAATCGTTTAACGCCACCTTAAAGCGTGAAGTCCTGCGTGATCGGAAAGTCTTTGACAGCCCAATCAGCTGTCGCCAAGAAGTCTTTCGATGGTGCATGCGCTACAACACCCGCAGGCGGCACTCCTGGTGCAACCTTCTAGCCCCCAATGACTTCGAAGCACTCACATCAGCTACACTGACTCAAGCAGCATAGCTAACCCCCGACGTGTCTACTTTCCGGGGGTCAGGCCCATGCGAGATCTGGGGCGAAATGTATAGTGCCCTGGTATATTGCGAATCGTTGCGGAAACTGGCTCGTTGCGCGTTTTCGTTCATAGCCAGAATCAAATCTATGTTTATGTAATGGTTTGTGTGGAAAGAACTTTGTGAGAAATCCTAGAGTCCGGAGGAGCGAGTGGTGGAAAAGAAGCTTTATCTAGTTAGTTTGTCTCTGATTGTGTTCTTTGCTGCGATAGGTGCGATCTTTGGCCTGCTGAATCACTTCCGGTGGGCATTCCTGTTCGGCGGAACTGCAATTTCCCTTTTGCCTATTTGTTCGCATTTGCGTATGCGTCGAATGTTGGGGGCAATGCGCCGATTGAATGGTGGTAGCGACCATCTGGCTGATGATCATTTGCGTTCGCTAGAAAATACGATTTCGAAGTTGACGCAAAAGGTTGAGACCGTCTCGGCTTCCCTGTCGAACAGTGAGGTCAATCAGCTGGCTCGTCTCGCTAATGAGATTCGTCGAGAATCTCGCATGATTCGTATTAGAACTGAAGAACTTAAGCGTTAAGAATGTCGAACAATTATCAGTCACTTACAGATGGCATTAGCCGTTACAACCAAGGGCACGGCTCATTTTCAGGGCCTAATATTCAAACTTTAAGTGATGCCCTAGCTCTTACGGGTGATTTTATTTCGCGTCTAAACGACCAGTTGGCGCGGGTTCAGGATCCTCAACAGGCACGAGATCTTCAAAAGCTGCGTTTTGACTCTGTGGCTTGGCTCAAGGAGCGGCTCTCCGGAAGCCTTGACGAGCGTAGGAGAATATCAGACTTTATTCAAGGTAGAGTACCAACTGGATTTCCCTGGGAGGTGGTTCGACCAGAAACCTCCGCTCTTGCCATCTTGTACAATTTCTCTCCTTTTCAGGACACGGGCGCCACAGTTGCATCAAAGCGCATTCGCGAATTTGGCCGCTCATTTGATGTTATCGCCTGTTCGTTTCTGCACAAGAAGAAAGTGGATTCAACAATCGAAGCGATCGCTGAACCATATGTCAATTCTAAAGTTTTTATTCCACTGAACCCTTCGTGGGCCTCTTGGAAGGCTTTTCAGGCCTTTGTCGCGCAGTCAAATCGAGTTGCTGAAAATTATCTTGTTCAAGGGCGAAAGTATGAATTCGTCTATTCGCGGGCTATGTGGGCACCGTCACTTTACGCCGGTGCATGGCTGAAGCTGAATCATTCCGAGCTCCCGTGGGTTGCTGAATTTTCCGATCCATTGTCGCTTGATGTTGAAGGCCTTCCGCGCGGCGGAGATGTGCCTCGTGATAGATTTAGTGAACGATTGATTGAAGCGATTGCTTCGCGATTCCCGGGGATATCCCTGGATGATCTCAACATCTTTTCCTTAGCAGAATATCTCGTTTATGCGTTGGCGGATGAAATCATTTTCACTAATCAGAATCAGCGCATAACTATGCTTGAACACGTTGAGAATCCTATGATTCACGAGAGAGTTTCTGAAGTTTCAACGGTATCGAATCATCCGACTCTTCCCCGAGAGTATTACCTTCGTGAAACTTCGGATTATGCGGTAGATTCCGACAAGCTTAATCTTGGATATTTTGGAGAGTTTTATTCGAGTCGAGGAATCACTGAGGTCACTGCCGCAATTAGATCGCTACCTACGGAGATCCGTGACAGGGTAAATCTCCACGTGTTTACGAACTATATTCCGGCGGTGGACGGCGCTAGACGTCCACGAAATTTTTCACAGGTTCAATTCGATGCATTGGTAAACCGCGCATTAGAAGGTGTCGGGGCCAAGGGGATTGAACATTTGGTTCATTTAAACTCGTCACTTCCATATTTAGAGTTTCTTGCCACGGCTGAGAAGCTGGACTATCTAATCGTTAATGATGCTCGGTCTGGAGCTCATCACAGTGTCAATCCATATCTTCCATCTAAGTGGAGTGATTATGCTGGAAGCGCTGCAAAATCTTGGGCTTTTGTAGAACGAGGATCAGTCTTGTCTTCAAAGCCGGCTACGGTAAAAACACCTGTTGGCGATGTATTTCAAGCACGCCAAGATCTCTGGGAGATGGTTGAAGAAAAATTCCCGGAATTAAAGGATAAATAGATGAGTGAGTCATGTTACCAGACTGCGCGTGAAATTCTTTCAAAAGTTGGAAGATCGGCAACTCCTAAAGTGTCAGAGTCTCTCTTTGGTATCTCACACGGAGAGCTCATCGGTGACGGTATGTTCGCAACAAATCATGGATCGGTGCTTGGAGTGTGTCACTCCGATTTATCAGGATTTTTGGCAGATGAGAACTCATTTCGATTTGGCACTCCTGGACTCTTAAGAGAACAGGCCGAAGATACGAGGTTTTCTCACTTACTCATCGATGTGGGTGCCTTTCGTGCGGGCCCTTGGATTGGAGCAGATTCAGGAGCATATCCAAACCTGAGTGAAGAGATCTTTGATGCAGGTCGGATTTTCCGGGCATCTGGCCGAATCGTAATCTTGCTTCGGCGACCGGGTTATGTTCCAGGTATTGCGTATCCTCGCATTGAATCGACTTCAACTTGTCTTTTTAATGAAATACCTGAGGTTGATTTGGAAGAGGGAGCTACACAGTCAAGCGTGTGGCGGATGTTGCATCAGTTTATTTCGAAGCCAGAGAATTAGTGTGGGTGGCGATTGCAAATGAAAAGTGTTCAAGATAAATTCAAGGTCCTACTTGCATTTGATCTCGTAAGTGAACTGGATTCTACCGCCGAGGCTTGGTCAGAAGCATTAGTAAAGAGTCTCGTCAGTGATGGTTGCGAAGTCACCATTTTGGCACGAGAAATGGATTCGCGAGACTATCATTCAATTCTTGAGTCGTGCGGGGCTACGATTGTTTTGCCACCGGCTACTGATGAGAAAGAGCTCTATGATGAATTCGGGGCACTTCCCCGTCTTCGGGCTCGCCAGGTCGTTCAAATTGCTTCTAAATTGAAGCCAGATCTTACTCTTATTCAGGGTGAGGAGCTTTCATATCGCGTATTGACCAGTAACTTATGCCCAGATAACGTTTGGGTCATCCCAGAGTGCTCCCCTGCCATTTCAAAGGGCTCAACTTATAATGAAAAGTGGATGAAAGTTATTGGTGAGAATGCTCGTTTGGTGCTCGCGTCTGATGAGAACATCAGGGGAACGATTGAAGCGCATCATCCCACGGTTGCTTCGAAAACCCGTTTGTTGCCGCCACTCCTTTTGACGGCTATTAGGAAAAACGTCTCGGAGAGTCTAGTTGCAGGTCCACGAACCTATGTCATCGACGCAAACATCTTCAACCATGAGGCCGTTGACATTGATTTTGCTGAATTTGCAGAGCTAGCGCGGAACAGGCGGGAGGTACCGCGTGTCGTTTTGTGTGGTGCTCGAGTGGATGAGCTGAGCGATCCCAATAGTCAGCTTGTATCTAGCAGGTTGCTCGATATTCCTGGAATTATCATTGAATCTAGACCAATTGCAGCGTCGGAGTTCATTACTCCAAACAGTCGGTTGCTTATGCCAACGGGAGTCCCTCCACAATTGAGAGCAGTCTTGGAGCACTCGGCAGATTCGAATTCTCTTGAACTATTTGAAATTTCTGGCTCCAAGCCTCTGGCCGAAGGTTTCGAATTTGTAGGCGAGGCTGTTGAGGAACGAGTTAGTACTAGTAACTCGTCATTTTTGAGGAATTTTCCCGTTGATTTTCCAGACTACATGGCTCAACCGCTGCAAGATGAAAGAATACACGTTGTCTTGGCCGGGGCAGATTTCAAATTTGCCGGCGATCTGGCTGAACTCTTGCTGCAACGGGGCGACGTCGAAGTACGCTTGGATGTATTTGAAAATAATTCGACCCCTCAACCCGTAAAATCTTCACCGTTTTTGCGTTGGGCTGATGTTATTATTGCCGAATTCGCGTCGTTCAACGCCATTTGGTATTCGCAAAACAAACTGCCGCATCAAAAGCTGATCGTTCATCTCCATGGCTACGAGCTTCTTTCTGACTGGATCGATGAACTAGACATAGAGCGCGTGGACAGGATTGTGGTTGCATCACATTTCTATCGTGACAAGGCTCTGGCTATGAAGAACTGGCCAGAGGAAAAAGTAATTGTTATTCCGAATAGCGTTAATTTCGAAGACCTAAATCGCGCCAAGTTCGCCGAAGCGCGATTCCACCTTGGGATCGTTGGCATAGTTCCAATTCTGAAACGACCGGATCGAGCAATCCAACTGCTAGAAAAACTGGTTGAAGTAGACCCGCGTTACGTCCTTCACATCAAAGGTCATGCACCGTGGAACTACACGTGGGAGTGGAAAAAGGCTGCCCATCAAGATGCTTACCGAGCGTTTTATAAGCGTTTGGGTGAAAAGAACCTTTTGGCGCATGTTGCATTCGAGCCTTTTACCCCCGACGTTGGAAACTGGTTTCGGAAAATCGGTTGGATTCTATCGCCTTCCTATAGGGAGACATTTCATATGGCGGCGATTGAGGGTGGAGCATCAGGTGCAATTCCAATTGCCTGGGAACGCGACGGCTCGGTAGACATCATTGGTGGGCAGTTCAATGTCTCATCTACTGATGAGGCCTTTTCCAGAATTGTTGAGGTTAATGTTTCGGAGAACCAATACAATGATTGGTCTGTGCGGGCGAAGCAATTTATGGAACGCTATTCGCTTGAATTTGTGCGCAATCTTTGGCTCGAAGAGATCCTCATGACGAAACGCTCGGGAGTAGTACAGCGTTCCAACCAATGTAATTTAGCGCAAACCCTCAGCGCGCCCGAGCAGAACCTTTACGATTCAGTGTTGGATGATTTGAGCTGTGGCGATGTAGAAGCAGCGCTTGTAAAGCTCGACGAGCGAATCAAACTCACCGTTGGTAAGACTGGCATCCTCAAGGATCTCGAACTCTATGTCCGAGGCCTAGCAATTTCGGATGAAAATCGTCTTAATCATTACATTGCCGATACCGAATCTTTGGAATTTGAAACACCACTGGTGTTGCGTGTCAAAGGTGAAAACATAAGCTGGTTGAGAGGACATCGTTTTGAACGAATGGTTTATGACATTGATCTGCCTGCGCACCTAAAACCAAGGCATGCTTTGATGCTAGCTGAAGACGACATCCAACCGGATTATTCAACCGATCAAATATCAACAGATGCAGATTTGCGTTTTGATCGTTGGGTACAGTTGGTAAAGGCTGCGATTATCTCGCACTTTTTGCACAGCGGAGCGGATTCCATTTTGGCTGTGGGAAGTTGGCCAATTGCATTCGCCGGCACATTGGCTGCGGACCAACTTGGGATTCGATTTGGCTGGAGTGTAGATTCCGACTCTCTTGACCTTCTGAACAAGCGTCAGATCGATCGCGGATTTAATGACGCTGAGTATCAATTGGCGCTGAGTACTTGGGATCGCTCAGATGTTCGAATCGTGGCTGATAAAAATCAACTCGAGGGACTGCACCTGGTTGGATCTGTGGATGTCAATATTGGTGATTTTGATCTTCGCAACAGGTACGAATTACTTGACGTTTCTCTTGGGGTCGAAAAGGCCGTTCAGCGGCATGCAACTCAAGCACGTCCAAGCTTGAAAAATTCCTTGGGTTTGAGCTTTCAACTAAAAGATCTCACGATTGCGGTTGTCGCAGGTGAAGCGTTTATTCAGCAGCTTCGACCTCTGGTTAAAAAAGTTATCGAGATTCCCATTGTGGGATACTTTGAGGAAATTGATGCATTTGTTGACGCCGTACTAATTGATACGTCGGCAAACAAGTCTGGTCCATGGAAAAACCGTGTTCAATACCACAAAGCAGAGGGTCGCTACCCGATCGCTAAGATTCTGGACCATGCTCGCCAATTGGGCGTCGCTAGTGCAGTGATCGACTTTGGTGAGCATACAGTGGAGCCCAAGTATTTTGCAGCGGTGCGAAAATCTGATTGCATTTGCGTGTCTTGGCTTCCGGCGTTGCCTGCAGCCCTAGAACTCAATCCATCAGTCATTCGATCAGCAATCATCTGGTCGAACATTGCGCCGTTTGAGTTGAATCTTCGAATGCTCCTCCGCAGTATGGGTATCCCGGTTGAAAAACCGCATCTTGTTCGCCAAGGAGGTCGAGACCTTTCAGCTGAAAAGATTGAGAAGTCAACCAATAGTGACGTGGTGGCATCGGAATTGGACCGTGATGGTGCGCTTAAAGATGAAATGATTTCAGTCATCCTCGCCACTTTCAGGGGAGAGCAGACGATTAGCAAAATGCTTGATAGCATTTCAGCTCAGACTTTGCCGGTTGAACTCATCGAACTGATTGTTGTAGAAAATGGTCAACGATCAGAAACCGCATCCATCGTTCGGGAATTTGCGGAGAGAAATCCGGGTCTTAGTGTCACTTATCTTTTTGAAGAGGTGGCAAACGTTGGACACGCTCGAAACGTAGGTATCGAGCGGGCTACGGGTAAGTATATTACGTTCGTAGATGATGACGACTATTTGGAGCCGAACTATTTGTTGTCAATGTGGCTATCGGCATCTGACGAATCTTTGGTTATTGGCCTTTTGGCCGATGAATCTCTTAGTGGTGAACGTAACATCGAGACCCCTAACAACAATCGTGTCTTTGCTCTTGAAGGCGGCCGGCATCCGTTGCGAAATCGGTCCGGACTGTTGGGGCTGAATGCGTGCAAGCTGATTCCCTCCAGATTAGTGAAGCAAATTTCATATGAGGTATCTTTACCCTCGGGAGAAGATACGGTGTTTATGAGCCAACTCTTAAGATTTGAAGACTTGGATCTGGTTCCATGTTCTCCGATGGCGCGAGCAATGTATGTGCGTCGGATGAGTGAAAACTCAATTTCGCGTCAACCGGTTTCGTTCAATTTCTGTGTTGAACAGCGTGTGGATGTTATCAATTGTTTGATCAAGACCCGGGATGAAATCCATAAAAGGAACGCTGGTGCGATCAACTACTTGATCGATAATCAGTCGAGCTTTATTCGAAAATTTTACTCTGAAAATCCTACTCGGCAGGAGGAGGTCAGAACGTATATTTCTGACAATTGTCTCGACGACAGGGTAATTCGACTCTCATGATTTGGAAATTTCAAATGAGAGTTGGTTTGGTAAATTCTTGGCTATTATGAATAGGAACTGGAGTCTGGACTTTTTATCTTCCGACTCTAATTCTCTCCATTGAGTCTTGTGAGATTTGAATGGTACCCCATATGTATATCTGAATTCGAGAGGTTCCCTATGACTTCCATTGGTGAGCGAAGCCGCCAATATTATTCCCCTTACGCGAACACTTCGGCTAGATTGAATGGTCGAGAGCTTCTAATAGGCCTTCCCACTAAGGAAGCCTTTAAAATAGGTCTGGACTCACCCATTGACTGGGGGCACATCGAAAGTGGGCTTTCGGTGTCGGGGAAGCTGTACCTTCATGGGGGGCAGTTTTTATATTTTGCGGAGTCAAGCCTGGATGAAGAGGGCTTCTGCAAGCTCGTTGAAAGCTACTCTCTGTGGGTCGGTTCCAGAGAAGTTCGCGAGTGCAATCGCCGAAACTATTCTTGGGACCATGCAACCGCAATGCGAATTGAGACCATGGTGATGCTCTCATTTGGCGGCTCCATCAACTTGGAAGCTCACTTACCGGTGCGGGATCTTGTCAAAGATGATATCGCTTGGGCAAGTGAGGTCGAGAACATTCCCCTCAACAATCACGGAGTATTTGTAGTTGGGGCGCTTCTATTTGCAAAGCTTCACCTCCGTGAAGATGGAGGGCTCTGGTTGCTAAATGAGATTGGTCGAGTGACGAGTCTGAACCATGCTGTTTCCGAAAGGTTTCCCTCGATTTTGGACTCGGTTTACGGCGATGATGGTTGGTGTGGCGAAAACTCTCCGATGTACGACCGTGTATGGATTAATTTGCTTTCGGGGTTAAAACGGTCATTCCCGGTCGAACTTCAAGAGTTGGGTGTGCTATCGAAAATTGACTGGATTTTGGAAGAGTCGGACTTGAAGTCGCGATTTCTTATTTTGCGTAACAAACGATACGTTCCCCGTGGGGATACGCCCAGGCAATTGACGCGACTCTCTCCACTTTCTGGCACGGTTTTTAGTAAGCGCGTTGGAATCTGGGCTCACTCAGATAAGGACTTGTATCTGCTGGCAACCTGTGGGTATTCCTCAGTTACCCATAAGCATCCGGACGATACCCAAGTTTATTTGGCCTACAAAGGGATCGATTTTTTTATTGACGGCGGCTTTCATAGCTATAACTACAGTGACCCCCGAGTTCTGGCGCTGCGAACATATGCGGCACATTCGGTGTTGAGCTTGTCTTCGGTAGATTCGGTTCCCCCCTGGAAAGCATATGCACAGTCGCGTCCGGTGGCAGATCCAAAAATGACGGAAGCGAGTGAACAGTATGTAAAAATGACGAATGTCATCAATCGGGTTGAGCTCACCCGACGAATTGAACTTGTTAATCAACATCGAATTGAAGTCAAGGATTCGTGGAGCGGGGTCACGGATGACAAAGTGATTGTCCGTTTTCTTTTGGCCAACAATTGCGAGTGGTCGTTGTCTGGTCAAACTCTGAAACTAAGCAGGCTCGGGATTGAAATTGCTCTCGAATTTGATAGTTCGGTCATTGTTGAGGAGTTCTCGGGGGAGCGTGTGGCTCCTTTTCGTGGATGGTATTCAACCCATTCCAATCAGCTTATTCAAGGAAAATGCTTGGAGATTCAACCAAGTTTCCCTGTTGGATCGGGCTCACTGCGATATGCGATTGTCTTAGGGTAGGAATTAGATCCCGCTGGCATTGGTGAGCAGCTATGTTCGCAATTTTCTGGCAATCCACTTTTATGTTGATGATTGGTGGATGAAGTTTGATTTTATGGCCGTCGTGCCTCATATAACTGGGCGGCTAGCGTCGCTTGTTAGTATTTTGCAGCGAAAAGCACTGACTACGGCATCGGCAAGCGCAGCACCCGTGTGTCTTATGGGGGTGTTCCTATATAGGTTGTCAACTCCGTGGGTGAGATTGTTGGGGGTGTGAAGGGCTTCTGTTTTACTTCGGCGATGTTGTTTTCGGGCACGCTGAGGGGCCGGTTGGTGTTCAGAAGACTGAAATGGTAGCGGTGTGGTGAGTATCTGGTAGCGCCTGAGTGAAGCGTCCTGGGTTTAGTGGCTCTTCCGGTTTCGGGGTGCGTAGCGGGGTGAGGTAGAAATCGACGGGTTCAGCGGGTCACCACAACATGTAGGG
>OFLL01000088.1_pt1 | contig 48682 bp, 40 predicted proteins | sample 1540861 | NCBI WGS metagenome assembly OFLL01 (sample SAMEA4413039, study PRJEB24355) | metagenome | biome: human; feature: gut; material: faeces | place: United Kingdom | collected 2010 | reverse complement strand
ATATCGCCAGCTTCGTCCGCGCCGAGCGCGCCGACGGCTCCTGGTCCGACTGGTACAGCGTTGACCCGGACTACCCCGCTGAAGGCAATGGCAACGGCCTGAACGGAACGGAGCTCATCTACATCGAGCCAACCAAGCGTGTTCAGGTTTCCACCCACGGACTTAACATCTTCGGTCCGGGGTCCGGCGTGGACCTGAAGGACATCAAGGGCGCTGAGAAGTTGGATTTGTCCAAGCTCAACCTCGACGAGATTAATGCTGAGGGCGCCAAGAAGGCCGTGGAGGATGCAAAGGAATCCGCTACGGATGCAGCCAAGGATGTCGCCAAGGCCGTTGACGATGCCGCTTCCGACTACCAGCAGACTCCGGATGCAGCTCCTGGGGACGCACTCGATGACCCGACTGCTCCGAGCGCTAACGACGCTGCAAATCTGGACTCGCCGAATCTCCCAGTGAAGTGGACGGACATCGAGCCGGTCGCCGATGAACTGCCAATCGACCAGGTCGACGCAGTGCTTATCGACGGCCAGGCTGCTGCATCCGGTATCGACCCAATTGTGGATGCCAAGAATGTCACGGGCATGCCGAAGGTCATTACCCGTGCCGGCTGGGGCGCCAACGAAAATAACCGCTGTAAGGGCGCGGACTACGACAACAAGCTGGTCGGTGCCACCGTGCACCACACCGCTGGTTCAAACAACTACACCGAGAGCCAGTCCGCTGGTATCGTCCGCGGCATTTACCAGTACCACGCACAGACTCTGGGCTGGTGCGACATCGGATACAACGCCCTGGTCGACAAGTACGGCAACATCTTCGAGGGCCGCTACGGTGGCCTGGATAAGAATGTCCAGGGCGCTCACGCAGGTGGCTTCAACACCGGTACTTTCGGCATCTCCATGATGGGTAACTACACTTCGGTTGCTCCCAGTGAGGCTGCACTGAACTCGGTGGGCAACATGATTGGTTGGCGTCTGAAGGTCGCCGGCGTCAAGCCGACCGGCCAGATCCAGATGACTTCGGGTGGCACCAGCTACTCCAAGTATGGATACGGCAAGCAGGTCACTCTGCCGACCATCTTCGCGCACCGCGATGTTGGTAACACCACCTGCCCAGGTGATGCTGGCTACGCCCAGATGGGCAAGATCCGCTCGATTGCCGAGAAGAAGTACAACACCCTCACCAGCGGAAAGATTGACAATGAGGGCCCAGATGGCTTGATTGACCTCCCCGTTCCGCAGGATGAAAAGGGCGATAAGACCGCCGAAGACGCAGATTCGCAGTCGACCGAATCGACCGAGTCAACCGAGTCGAGCTCGACCACTTCGACCACCTCGGCATCCACGGGCACGTCCACGACCTCGTCCTCCGAGAAGTCCTCGAGCGCATCGAGCACCACTTCGTCGACAACGTCGAGCTCCGACTCGACCACCTCGGGCACTTCGAATACCTCGGAGCCAACCGACGCCACGAACACCAGTGACACTGCTACGGCTGACTCCTCCGCACCGTCGGCAAGCGAGCAGAGCAACTCCTCCTCGCCGAGCGCATCCGACGAGCAGCAGAAGGCACAGGCTCTGGAGACAGTCTCGGGTGCACGTTCGATGCTGGCCTCGGCGCTGGGCATGCTCGGCGCACCGGGTCTGGGGCAGACCGCCGATGCCATTCTGGGTGCGGTTGGACGCTCGATTGAAAACGGACCGTCGATTGCTGACCTGCCGGTTCTGATTGACCAGATCATCACTATCAATGAGCAGAACGACCTGGCTGCCGAATGGCGCCAAGTTTCCGAGGAAATGGGCTCGGTTCTCGGCTACGCGATGTCCGGTATCCAGAGCGGTTCTACCGTGGCGAACAATGCTGGCCAGGCCGATGCCCTGCGCTACGTGAAGTTTTCCAACGGCGTAATCACCGACTCCGACACCACCGGCGCTCACGCTATCTGGGGCAAGATTGCTGATGAGTGGGCCCGCCAGGGCTTCGAAGTCGGCAAGCTGGGTGCCCCGACGAAGACCCAGGTGGTCGATGGAAACACCGAGCGCGCTGAGTTCCAGAACGGTTCAATCACCTTCGACCGCGCCACCGGCGAAGTCAAGACCGAGCTGAAGTAAACCCGAAGCAGCCGCTGTCGAGCGCTGGTGGGCTACCTGGCGCGGGAAAACCGCGAGGTTAGCTAGAACCAGCGCTCCAGCACACGAGCAACACCGTCATCATCATTGGTGGCGGTGATTTCGTCTGCAATCTCCTTGACAGTGTCAGCCGCATTGCCCATGGCCACACCCGTGCCCGCCCACGACAGCATCTCGATATCGTTCGGCATGTCACCGAAGCAGACCACATCTTTCGCGGTCGCTCCAACCAGTTCAGACACGTATTCCAGCCCGGCGCGCTTAGTCACGCCCGGCGCGGACACCTCCAATAGCCCGTCTGGCATGGAGTAGGTCACGTGCGCCAAGCTCGCGTCAATTGCAGGGGCTACCAGCTCATATAGCTGGGCACTGTTCACATCTGAGTTTCGCAGCAAGAGTTTCGTCGCGGGTTCTGACAACACGGCCTCTTCAGCAAGCTCACCATGCTCATCCGATTCCCACGCATGGTCATAGGACGGCGCCACCACAAAAAGCTCATCGATGGCGTCATTCGCCGATGTCCCAGCGCGCTCTGCCGCAATGCCGATTCCACCGATGGATCGCGTCGCTTCGCGCGCATGCTTAACGACGTATCGCAGCGTCTCCGGCTTCAGTGTGTTGGCGGCAACTACTTCATCACGGCCGGAGTCGTAAATCACCGCGCCGTTGGCACACACGCACAACGGCTGAACCGGCAGCTGCTCGAGCACTGGTTGCAACCACCGAGCCGGCCTTCCCGTGGCCAGCACCAACGGTGTTCCGCGGCGTAGCATTCGCGTGACGGCCTGCCGCAGGCGGGGAGTTACCCGCTCCCGCGAGTCAATGAACGTCCCGTCAATATCCGAAGCTACGAGTAGTGGATGTAGTCTCTCGGTCACTTCGAACTACTTGCCGTCCTCACTGCTGTCATCTTCACCGTCATCGCAGAACCGGTCGTGCAACAACTGCAACGTTGCGGCTACTCCCCCATGCTCGACAGTGTCGACTACCCAGTCCGCGTTCTTCAGTAAGGGCCAGTCCGCATCGGCCATAACTACCGGCATGCCGACACGCTGTGTGGCTTCCTCAAAGTTCGAGCGACCGGCAAAAAGAATCGCGGTTTCTTCCTTGCGAGCCTGCTTGCGCAGCGTGCTTACCACCGCATTTGTGACTTCCAGCTTGCTCGCGCCCTCCGGAAGCTCCACAACCTGCAGGTCAACCGACTCCAAAGCCGATAGATTCGGCTTTTCTCCCGATTCGTGCAGGACAACGATTGTGGCTCCGTCATTACCGAGCTGCTGCAAGGCCTTGATAGTTTCTTCGCTGATGTTGCCCGCATCGTCGGCAAGCGATGCGGGGTAATCGAAGATAAACGTTTCCGGCTGAGCGGTGATGAGCCTGTTCAAGCGCTGTGGAAGCTTGTCGCGGATCATCATCGACTGGCCGATAAGACGGTAAACGGTCTGCTGCGTCTGCTCGACACCGGAGGCGGAGGCCTTCTCTAGCTGCACGTACGCTTCGCGGAACGTCACGCGCATCGAATCCGTGGCAGTACGCACGGACTCCTTGCTCTCCTTGGCACCGGCGACGACATCATCAGCCATCTGTTCCACAGACTGACGGAACTGCGCCAACAAGGCGGTCGTCTGTTCCCTTCGGCGAGCAGACTCCGCGCTCATCGTTTGCGACGCATCGAGGAACTGTTGCCTGGTCTGATCGCCGAACTCACGAGCGCTATCGCCGAACTCACGTGCCGACTCGGCTAGCTTTTCCTTGAATGTGGCCAGGTCACCGCGCAAATGACGGATACGCTGACGCTCTTCTTCGACTTTCAGATCCTCTGCCTGGGCCTCTTCGAAAGTCGGTGCACCACCGCCAAGGCGAGCCGGTACCCAGTAGGCGCCCTTCGGCAGGGGCCCCTCTTCAGCGGCGTACTCGTCCCAGAGCTGACGGACGCCCTGATCCATGATTTCGTGTAGCTTTTCAGTGGCTTCCGCCGGATCGCCCTCTGGGGTCCACGGTGGCAAAACCGTAATATGAATCGGAGTATTGCTGCGACCGAGATGCTTAGGGTGCCCCTTCGTCCACACGCGCTGGGATCCCACAATCAGCACTGGGATGATGGGCTTGCCGGTGCGCTGCGCCATACGCACCGCACCGGACTTCAGATTCTTGACTTCAAAACTGCGCGAGATAGTCGACTCCGGAAAGATGCCTACCAACTCGTCGTTTTCCAGCTTCTGGCAGGCCTCTTCGAAGGACTTGGAGCCGTCAGTGCGGTCGACCGGAATGTGCCTACAAGCACGCATGATTGGTCCTGCGACCGAGTGGTCGAAAACTTCTTTCTTCGCCATAAAACGGACAAAACGGCGGTGCTTGCGGAATGGAATACCGACATAGGTGAAGTCCATGTATCCGGTGTGGTTAGTAACGAGAACGGCGCCAGAGTCTTTTGGCACGTTTTCCCAGCCCTTAACGGTGAACTTCAAACCTTGGGCAAAGAAGACGGTGCGCGCCAATCCGATAATCGTTAAGTACACAGGATCCTTGAACATGGCTTTTACTCTACAATCTTTCGCACCCCTTAGCGGGGCAATATGCACTGGTATCTGAGACTCGCGGATAAATGTCGTTACAGGCTCATATTCATGTGTAAATCCGAGCGCAGCTCCAGTCATCGCCCCTCAAATACGCCACACGCCCGCCGTGCACCCATTGCCCACCCATCAGCCCTCTTTGGCACCCCCATTATGGGGGATTCTATTGCCAACTGACTTTCAGTCTAAAAGTAGTAAATCTCTATTAACATAGCCATCTACCTGCGGAAAATCGAACAACATTACTGGCGCGATTTTCGTGACTTTTTGCCCCATTATTTATATCTACGTAACCGTAGGTTGGCGCTTACAAGTAAGCCGAGTTTTGGTAACCTGAGCCGTGAGCCGAGAAATTCTCTTCGACGAAAAAATCAACGCCCCCCACCGGGAAGGATTGGAAAATGTCGTCCTCTTCATCTCTCGCCCCATCTGCAGTTCTGAACAAGGAACAGCATGAAAAGACTTGGGAGAAATTCGGTACCGAGCAATACGACGTCGTCATTATCGGCGGCGGTTCTGTAGGCGCTGGCGCTGCGCTCGATGCCGCAACCCGTGGTTTGAAGACTGCGGTCATTGAAACTCGTGACTTCGCAGGCGGTACCTCTAGCCGCTCCTCAAAGATGTTCCACGGCGGTCTGCGCTACCTGCAGATGTTGGACTTCCGCCTGGTAGCTGAATCCCTGCGCGAGCGCGAACTGTCCATGTCGCATCTGGCACCGCACCTGGTTAAGCCACTGCGCTTCGTCTTCCCTCTGACTCACCGCGTATGGGAGCGTCCGTTCATGGCATCGGGCTTCTTCCTTTACGACGTCATGGGTGGTGCCAAGCAGGTTCCGATGCAGAAGCACTACTCCCGCAAGGGAACCTTGAAGCAGGCTCCGGGTCTGAAGGAAGATGCCGTGGTCGGCGGCGTTCGCTACTACGACACTCTGGTTGACGATGCCCGTCACACCATGACTGTCCTGCGCACCGCTGCTCACTTCGGCGCTGACGTCCGCACCTCCACCCAGGTTGTCGACTTCGTGAAGGAAGGCGAGCGCATCGTCGGCGCGAAGCTCCTTGACACCGACACTGGCGCGACCACCACTATCCGCGGCAGCGTTTTCGTCAACGCCACCGGCATTTGGTCCGATGAGATTGAGAAGCTGGCTGGCGTCACCGGCAAGTTCCGCGTCCACACCTCCAAGGGTGTCCACATTGTTATTCCGAAGTCCGCTCTTGAGGGCTCGGTGGCAATGACCTTCGTGACTGAGAAGTCCGTCCTGTTCGTGATTCCGTGGGGTGAGTACTGGATTATCGGTACCACCGACACCGACTGGACCATGAACCTGGCAAACCCGGCAGCTACCCGCGCTGACATCGACTACATCCTCGATCACGTCAACGCCAAGGTTCGCCGCCCGATTACTTACGACGACATCGTCGGTGTCTACTCGGGTCTGCGCCCACTGGTGGAAGGCGACTCTGACTCCACCACCAACCTCTCCCGCAACCACGCTGTTGCCCACGTTGCTCCGGGCATGGTCTCCGTCGCAGGCGGTAAGTACACCACCTACCGCGTCATCGGTGCCGATACCATTGACGCTGCAGTCCAGGATGTCCCACGTAAGGTACCGGAGTCCGTCACCGCTGATGTCCCGCTACTCGGTGCTGATGGTTACCACGCACTGAACAACCAGAAGGCAGAGCTGGCCAAGCAGTTCGGTATCACCGAAAAGCAGGTCGAGCACCTGCTCAACCGCTACGGCTCCCTCATCTACGAGGTTCTGGCTCCGGCAGCCGAGGACAAGTCCCTGCTCGAGCCGCTGGAGGCCGCTGAGCAGTACATGCGCGCTGAGGTTCTCTATGCAGTGACCCACGAAGGCGCAAAGCACCTCGACGACATCCTGGAGCGCCGCCTGCGCGTCTCCATGGAGTACGCACACCGCGGTGTCGACAGCGCTCGGGCCACCGCTGAACTGGTTGCCCCAGCTCTGGGTTGGGACAAGGATACGATGGAGAAGGAGATCAAGGTCTTCATCGAGCGTGTCGAAGCAACCCTGGCAGCTGAACGTGAGCTGACTGACAAGGCCGCTAACGAGATTGCTGCTCATGCAGTGGAAACTCGCGCGGACGTCGACGTCAGCCTCGACCGCTAGTTCATTTCCCACCCTCCCCTAGGTAGCCATACGAGTTAGCTCTTGAATGGCCACCAGCGCTGTAGCCACAACGAAATAGCTTCCTTCTCGGGAAAACGGCTTCGCACTTCAAAGGGCTGATGGGGTCGAAATAAAAGTGCCGGCGAAAAATAGTTTCTCGCCGGCATTTCTTATACCTAAAGAATTCTACGTTGCAAGATTCATCGTGACCTTGCCCGGTCACGACTCACAGAGAGTTTCTACATCTCATGGAGACAATCACAGGATCCCAGGCATTCCTCTGGGAGTTTTTCGGAACCGCCATTCTGATTCTGCTCGGTAACGGAGTCTGCGCCTCTATCAACCTCCGGACTACCCGCGCAGCAAATGCTGGTTGGATGGGCATTGCCTTCGGTTGGGGTATGGCCGTTTTCGCTGGCGCATCTATTGCCGACGTATCCGGCGGGCACTTGAACCCAGCGGTAACCGTTGCCCTGGCAGTCAAAGGCAGCCTGGCTTGGAGCCTTGTCCCCTACTATGCCGCAGGTCAGCTGTTGGGCGCATTCGTAGGTGCAATCCTGGCATGGGCCGCGTTTAAGCAGCTGTTCGATGCCAATGGCGTTGACGACAACGGCAATCCGACCAATGCAAATGCCGAGACCGGCGGCAACTTCTTCACCGTACCGATTCATCCAAATAACTTCTGGAATGCCGTCACCGAGTTCATCGCGACCTTCGTTCTGCTCGCATTCATCCTGTTCGGCCCAGCCGGCGGCGAGCTTGGCCCGCTGACCTACTTCGGTGTCTCGTTCATCATTGTGTCGATTGGTCTTTCCCTTGGTTCCCCGACTGGATACGCTATCAACCCTGTTCGTGACCTCGGCCCCCGTTTGGCCTACGCTTTCGTGCTCCCGATTAAGGGCAAGGGCGATGCGAACTGGGCATATGCATGGGTCCCGATTGTCGCACCGATGCTGGCAGCTGTGGCTGCAGGCGCTCTTGCCTTTGCCATCGGATAACGGGAATATGAGAGTGAACGCACAATAAAATAGCGCAAGTCCGAAAACTCACATTTACACACAATTTCGCTAGGAGTATCCCCCATGATGCACAGCAAATATGTCCTCGCCATTGACCAGGGAACTACTTCCACCCGCTGCATCATCTTCAACCATGACGCAGAGATCGTCACTGTCGCCCAGATGGAGCACAAGCAGATCTTCCCGGAAGAGGGCTGGGTCGAGCACGATGCCCAGGAGATTTGGACCAACACTCGTCGCGTAGTCAGTGAAGCTCTCGCTGATGGCGACATCTCCTCCCAGGACATTGAGGCAATCGGTATCACCAACCAGCGCGAAACCACTGTCGTCTGGGACAAGAACACTGGTGAACCGGTCTACAACGCCATCGTCTGGCAGGACACCCGCACGAACACCATCTGTAAGGAGCTCATGGGGGATGAAGGCGCGGACCGTTGGCGTGAGACCACGGGCCTGCGTATCAACTCCTACCCGGCAGGCCCGAAGGTGCGCTGGATCCTCGACAACGTCGAGGGCGCTCGCGAAAAGGCCGAGGCTGGCGACCTGCTCTTCGGCACCATCGACACCTGGCTGCTGTGGAACCTCACCGGCGGCGCAGAGGGTGACAACGGCGAATCTGCAGTCCACGCAACGGACGTCACCAACGCATCCCGTACTCTCCTGATGGACCTCAAGACCCTCGAGTGGGACGAGGACATTTGCCGTGAAATTGGCATTCCAATGTCGATGCTGCCGGACATCCGCCCGTCAGTAGGCAACTTCGGTCGCGTTCGCGCCCGCGATGCTCTGTCCGGCCTTCCCATTACAGGTATTCTCGGCGACCAGCAGGCCGCCATGTTCGGCCAGGGTTGCTTCGGCGAGGGCGACACCAAGAACACCTACGGCACTGGCCTGTTCATGCTGATGAATACCGGCGAGAACCCGAAGTGGTCCGAGCACGGCCTCATCTCCACCGTCTGCTACCAGGTCGAGGGTGAGAAGCCGGTCTACGCTCTCGAGGGTTCTGTCTCCATGGGCGGCGCACTTGTTCAGTGGCTGCGTGACGAGCTGCAAATGATTCCAAATGCCGCTTCCATCGAGAACAAAGCAAAGAGTGTCAAGGACAACGGTGGCGTGTACATCGTGCCGGCATTCTCCGGTCTCTTCGCTCCTCGTTGGCAGCCGGACGCCCGTGGCGTCATCGTCGGCCTGACTCGCTTCGTTAACCGCAACCACATCTCCCGCGCTGTGCTGGAGGCTGCTGCGTACCAGACTCGTGAGGTTCTCGATGCCATGGTGGCAGAATCCGGCACGGACATCACGACGCTGAGCGTTGATGGCGGCATGACCATGAACGAGTTCCTCATGCAGTTCCAGTCCGACATCCTAGATGTCACTGTCACGCGCCCGAACAACATTGAAACCACTGCTCTCGGCGCTGCATATGGTGCAGGTCTGGGCGTTGGCTTCTGGTCGAGCTTGGATGAGGTCAAGGCTCACATCACGATTGACAAGAAGTGGCGTCCGAAGATGGAGGCCGAAGAGCGCGATCGCCTGTTCCACCAGTGGAACCGTGCCGTTGAACGCACCTACGGCTGGGTCGAGGATACCGATGCTGAGGAGGCACCGAAGCCTGAATAAGCCCTCGTAAGAGCCTAAGAATGGCTCGGAAAACCGATTCGGTTTTCCGAGCCATTTTTATTATAAATTCAGGGCTTGTTTGTTATAATAAAATTATTATCACTACCATCCGCTCCTCGATTGAAAATAGAAAAGAGCAATCATGCGTCGTGCATCGATTTTCACTGCGAGTGTGACCACCGCCCTGACGCTGGCACTGGCCACTCCGGCAGCATCAGCAACCCCAACGGATTTCATTAAAAACCCGCTGGAGCCAACCCCTGACCCGCAGTCCACTGCGATGGTCGAGCTGCCAACTACCCCGGCGCCGACCACTACAGTTGACGGTCGCCACGTTACGGTGACCGACGGCTATATGACGTCGGAGGATGGCAAGGGCACTCAAATCTACTGGAAGTCCAACACCATTCCGAACGCCAAGGCCACTGTCGTCGTCGTGCATGGTGCTGCAGAGCACCTGGGTCGCTACGAGTGGGTAACTGGCAAGCTTCTGAACGCCGGCTACAACGTCTACCGCCTCGACCACCGCGGTCACGGCCACACGGGCCAGGTTGAAGGCACTCCAGTTGCTCGTGGTCACATCGATGATTTCCACTCGCTTGTCGATGACCTACACATGCTTGTAGAGAAGGCCAAGGCGGAGAACCCGAGCACGAAGACCTTCCTGCTCGGCCACTCCATGGGCGGTCTTGCTGTGGACTTCCACGGCATCAAGTACCCGGGCAGTGTCGATGGCATCGTCGCCAACGGCGGTGGCGCTCTGTTCAACCCCTACGGCGGCACGGACAAGGGCGAAACCATCACTCCAGAAGCCATGACCGATGTCGAGCGCGAAGCCCAGCCGACGATTTACCAGCGTCTGCCGTTCCAGGACATGACTACTTTCAACACGCGCATGCTCAAGGAAGTACCGAACCGTACCGAGATGCGCGTCCCATCGCTGCCGGGCACTGACCTGATTCAGGTTGGCAACCCGCTGGGTGCGAAAACTTCTTCTTCCCAGGCAGTGCGTGATGAATACGGCACTGATCCGTACAACAACTCCAAGCTTTCGCTCGGCATGGCTCAACAAATGGCGTTTGCCGCCACCTACAACGGCACCAACTCCGTCGACTTCGTTGAGCCGACCCTGGTCATGATGGGTGGCCAGGATGAGATTGTGCCACCGTTCTTCTCGCGTGACTGGTACAACGGCATCTCGTCCACCGACAAGCAGCTGATCGAGTTCGAAGGCCAGTTCCACGAGGTATTCAATGAACCGGCACAGCACCAGGCCATTGCGACGGCTATTGCCTGGCTCGATGAGCGCATTTAATTGAACGCTAAATAGGAACCGAACCGGTTCCTAGCTGTTACAAGTTCTTCATAGAGCCAACCCGGTGGGATGAGGGGCGATTGTCTTTTGACAATTGCCCCTCATTTTTCTTTGTTCTGTTCTCTCTGTGCGGTATAGGCGTGCAGTACTTGGCAATACAAACTACTGGGGGTATAGTTGGCATTACAAGGTACTAGGTATGAAAAGGATTCTGCTCAAACAACTTCCTTCTACCGCCGGAAAGAAAGCACAACGCCATGCCCAAACGCCCACAAACACAACTGAAGAAGGGAGTACTCGAGCTCGCCATTCTCAAGCTGATTTCTCGCGAAGAACTCTATGGCGCGGCACTCGTCGCAAAGCTCAACGCCTACCCCCACCTCAGCGCGCCCGCAGGAACCGTCTACCCCCTACTCTCGCGGCTGACCACCAACGGCTTGATTAGCAATCGCTGGGAGGAATCCCCCAAGGGGCCGCCCCGCAAGTACTACTCACTAACAGACAAAGGACAGCAAACACTCACGCAGCTACATCAGGACTTCATCGATCTATCCGCCGACATGACCGCACTATTTTCCGAGGATCCCCAATGAACACCTACCTCACCGCCATCGACCACAAACTGCGCGAAATCGGAACATCGCCCGCACAACGCAAGGCGATCATTGCCGAGCAGGAGAGTCTTCTGCAAGAGCTTAACGACGTCCACGCGGACCTGGCCGAAGAGCTGGGAACGGCGACCGAATACGCCGAGCGAGTCGCCGAGCAAGTTGGTGAACCGAGCGCTTTGCGACGCTACCTCAGCAACCCACTTCGAGCATTTTCCAAGCGCGGTCGCGCTTCCCTGTGGAATATGAACGACCCGCGGATTCTCCAACCTCACCTGTTGGGTTTTGGCTGGTCTATCAATTGGGCTGCAGTAGCCACCAAGCTCGGGATTGTCCGCCCGGACGATATTGACGGTGAGGTTATCTCTGAAATTCCGGCTCGCGCACTACAGGCGACCGCTTTTCTCCCCGCGGCTGTGACGGTTGCGCACGGAGTCGCACTGGCCAGGTGCTGGAAGCAGTTGCCTTCAGAAGTCCACACAAAATGGAAGCTAAACGGCGAGGCAGTTCAAAAGACAGCACCGAAGGAAACTCTGCTTCTTCCCTTCGTGGTTTCTACGGTCGGAGCTGGATTCTCAGCTGCTTCGCTGCTCAAGGCAGATGACCGCGAAGATACTCTGCGCGTCGCGTCCCTAGGTACTCTCACTTGCGCCATTGCTCCAGCTCAGCTGATCGGCGTTCTCACGGAAGAAAACTCCAAGATCAATCCAGCATTAGTCCAAGCCGGTGTTGCCACGGCATCGGTCGCAGCTTCGGCCGCATGCCTTGTCTTTCCCCTCTTCGCTGGGCTGAAGGCCACGTGGAAGAAAACTGGGGTGTCGTAAACCATGTCGATGTAATTCGGGCAGGTCAAAGCGTTACTCCGCAGCCCGTCAGCACCGGCCTGCTCGCTATTGCAATCGAAGTACTTCAGAGCTAGGAGCTGTAGGCCAACAGCTCCTAGTAGAAGACGTTGCCTCTCCCCCTCCTTCTCCCCTTTTCCCGCCGATGCAGCCCGACCGCTTAGTCGGAGCATTGTAGCCGCAGCTCCTACATAATCGGCGCAATCGCCATCAATTCCGATGCAATAGCCGGAATAATCGCAAGGCTGCCGGAAAACCAATACCCCAGCTTGCCCATTTCTAATGGTGCGCCCAAACCAATCTCAATCGAGGAAAAATCATTAGTCTCCCGTGGTTTTCCTCGAACAAGTGCACAATAGACAATTGCCACGGCCGCCCACAGCATGGAATACATGGGATTTAGCGGCATCCCCGGAAGGAATTGGACGGCCATTCCCAGGACGGTCACAACGCTCAGTATCGCCACTCGCCACGGCAGCTGACCTGGCGCTTCGAGCCTAGTCGCCCGCCATACTGCAGAGGCAAGCACCGCCCAGCAGAGTAGTACAAGTGTGCGCCCACCATTTCCAATCAGCGGGACAACCGAAAACTCCGCCAATGCAACCGCAACAAATAGCAGTGGAATATATCCACGGCGCACCAGCCTCCTCAGCATTAACGCTGGCAAGGAAGTGCGCACAAACGGCCGTTCCTTGATCGTCGCATTCCGCAACCAGGAAGCAGCGTAAATATTCGATGCCAGCTCCGCATTAAAGAACATCAGGGTCACACGAGTCATCGATTGTGTCACGCCATTAGAAAGCACCGTCGCTAAACGACGTGGTCTTGCAACCCCAAGGACATATCGGAAAACCCCACCAATGCCGAACCCTAATATCGTGAAGAACAACACTTGGAGCCAGCCATCGCGATTAATGCCAGGAAACTGTCGTGCGGGACGGTACTCCCATTCCCAGCGGTCGCGGTCAACGGACCTCAGCGGAACCATTCGTTCCGCAACGATGACCAGCAGGAAGATAATCCCTACTAAGCCAACTACTTGAAATACGTTGAGAGGAAAACTCCAGCCTTCAAGGTTCACAGTCGAATCTCCCAGTCTGCCTCATCGATGAGACTTGGCGAATGCGATGCCACAATCACTGTGAATCCAGACTGCGCCATTTGGCGAAGTTGCGCGCACAGCAGCCGAGTCCAATCCGCATCGAGATGGCGCTCGGGTTCATCCAACACAACAACCGGAGCCGCAACCGCCAATTGGATTCCCAAGTTTGCCCGCTGCTTCTGACCGCTCGAAAGCCGACTGGGCAAAGTGTTGGGCAACTCAGCAACGCGCCATGGCTCCAACCGACTCAGCAGCGTGTCCATTTCCACACCTGTGCGCAGGGAAACCAGGTTAATATGCTCGCCGAGAGTTAAGTCCGGCAGGAATGCGGGATTAGAAATGCTGGTCACACAGCCAGTGCCTTGCGGGCTCGATGGGTCGACAAGCGAATCTTCACCCTCACAAACTACTCGCACGGCACCTTCGATTGGCTCTATCTCACCAGCAATGGTGCTAATCAACGTGGATTTTCCCACCCCATTCGGGCCGGTAACGCTGACAAATTCCCCCTTACGGACCTCCGCGCTAATCTCACCAAGAATGCTGCTGTGTCCATATACGCAGTCAACTTCGAGCGAAGTTTTTCCTGGTTCAATCATGCCGCTGCTATCGATCCTCTTGCCAAATTATTGACTCAATCCCCCACCTACTTCTTAGCGCAGTCACCCCACCCACGTCTTGAGAATTGAAAATTGGCCCAGCCCACGCGAACCCAGCGAGCCGACGCGAACCTATCGCCGGCCAGGTCGACGGCATGCTGGAGGACTTCCCTGCCTCCGAGGCCTTGGATCGAGTATGCCGGAAATCGGTATCAAGACCGCAGCACAAATCTTGCTTTCCATCGGTGATGGATCCGACTTCGCATCCTCTGGCCACCTGGCCGCCTATGCAGGAATTGCTCCTGTGACACGAAAATCAGGCCCACCAACACCAGTTGATGGGCACAATAACCATGCCTAAACCTACCCCCAAGAGTTTCACTTAAAAACTCCGATTTAGGCTTGACAAAAACATAGGGACGCCCCCTAGGGCACTTCACGACACCTATGGCACCTCATGCCAGCTGTGGAGCTGGCATGAGGTGCCATAGGTGTCGTGAAGTGAGTGTGTGGCTGTGTCGGGGCCACACCTACTTAACCGGCTCGAGAACTTCCTTGCCCATCATGAACGGACGCAGGGCCTCCGGAATCACCACAGAACCATCGGCCTGCTGGTGGTTTTCCAAAATGGCGACCAGCCAACGCGTCGTAGCCAGCGTGCCATTTAGGGTGGCGCAGTACTGGGACTTGCCATCGGCATCGCGGTAGCGGGTCTTCAAACGACGAGCCTGGAAAGTCGTGCAGTTCGAAGTCGAGGTCAACTCGCGGTAAGTGTTCTGCGTCGGCACCCACGCCTCGGTATCGAACTTGCGGGCAGCCGATGCACCCAGGTCACCACCAGCAACATCGATGATGCGGTACGGAACATCGACCGCGGCCAGCATCTCGCGCTCCATGTTTAGCAGCTTCTGGTGTTCTGCCTCCGCCTGCTCCGGCGGACAGTAGGAGAACATCTCCAGCTTGTCGAACTGGTGCACGCGCAGGATTCCGCGGGTGTCCTTGCCGTAAGAGCCCGCTTCACGACGGAAACAAGAAGACCAACCAGCGTAGCGACGCGGCCCCTCCGACAGGTCAATAATCTCGTTGGAGTGGTAGCCGGCCAGCGCGACTTCCGAGGTACCGACCAGGTAGAGGTCATCTTCCTGCAGGTAGTAAATCTCATCGGAGTGCGCACCGAGGAAACCGGTACCCGACATGGTCTCCGGACGAACCAGCACCGGCGGCACCATCAGCTGGAAACCATTCTGAGTTGCCTTCTGAGCAGCCAGGTTCATCATGGCCAGCTGCAACATGGCACCGTAGCCGGTCAGGAAGTAGAAGCGGGAACCGGAGACCTTGACGCCACGCTCCATATCAATAAGTCCCAGCGACTCACCGAGGTCCAGGTGGTCCTTGGGCTCAAAATCGAACTGTGGAATCTCGCCGATTTCCTCCAGCACGACAAAGTCATCTTCGCCACCGGCGGGCGCACCCGTAACGATGTTGCCAATCAGATACTGCAGACGCTCGACCTCAGCCTCGGCTTCCTTCTGCTTCGCTTCGGCTGCCTTCACGGCGTCGGAAAGCTCCTTGGCCTTCTCCAACATGGTCGGACGCTCTTCCTTCGACGCCTGACCAATCTTCTTACCGAAGCCCTTCTGCTCCGAACGCAGCGCGTCGGTGGAGGCAATAACCTCACGGCGCTTAGCGTCAGCTTCCAGCAGCTGATCGACCAATGCCGGGTCCTCACCACGGGTGCGCTGGGACTCGCGGGCTACTTCAGGGTTTTCGCGGAGAAATTTGAGATCAATCACGTCACCTAGAGTACCTGGTTTACGTCGGCAAGCAGGCACAAGGCATGTTAGAGCGCCGCCTCCGCTCCTGAAGCGACCAGCAGCGCGCCGAGGACGAGGAAGATCGCGCCGGCGACAGTGTCAATCCACGGCCCTGCCAGCACCATTCGCTTGACGACGGCATCCGTCGACACCACGATTGCGATAAATAGGAAGAAAGTGATTTGGGAGACGATTAGCACCAGCGTACAAAGCACGAGCGTCCCCACGGATGCGCCCGCGGGAATGAACTGTGAAAGCACTGCCGTGAGGAAGAGAACAATCTTCGGGTTCGACATGTTGGTGAAAAAGCCCTGGCGGAACGTCGCCTTCGGCGACCGGAGCGCCTCGCTTCCCAGGGCTGGGGCGGCACCGGCGCGCAGTTCGCGGAGGGTATTGATACCTGCCTTGGCCATACTGATGCCCATGTAAATGAGATAACAGCCACCGACAAGCTGGATTACGCCCATCAGCAAAGGATTGGCGGTGATGACAGCTGCGAACCCAAAAACTGTGAGGGTCATCCAGATCGTGGCGCCAGTACTGATACCCGCAACCGCTGCGATGGCGTGCCTTCGGGATTTGGTGGCAAGGCGCAGGACTAAGAAGACGTCAGGCCCTGGTGAGGCCATACCAATAATGTGGACGCCCAGCAGGCTAAGTAGTGCAGTCCAGGTCAAGACTCGTGTCCTCGGGTAGCGAACAAATACCGGACTATTGTAGTGCTTAAAACTCTTGAGCAAACTCGGACCGCAAACTCGGGCAGAGCGTCGATGACTGAGCTCCCTGCCACGGCATCAACGCTCATGGCAGCGTTGTCGCTTTTAGCGTTACCTTGTCCACAGGCTCATTGGCGGTGCACAATGGGGTCACTATGGCTGATGACAATATGAACCAGGATCGCGAGCACGCTGCCGCCACAGACACTGACTCCAGTGCAGGTACTGGCGCAGATGCCAGCGCTGGTGCATCCTCCGCAGCCGGCAACGATGCCAACGCTTCGAATAACTCGCGTGGAAGCTGGGGAATGCGCGCTTTGTCGACGGCAATGCTGGTTGGCGCCGCGGGAATGGCATTCGCGCTGCAAGCGGGAGTCATCGAGCTACCGAGTGGGCCACTTGGGGGCAAGGGTTCGTCGGCAAGCGCGTCATCGTCGACAACGACCATCGTCGACAAGGAGACGACGGCGTTCACCAGTGCAACCGCGGGCAACTGTCTGGACTGGAACCTGGCAGAAGATTTGAATGTTTCTGACTTCCGCGTCGTGCCCTGTGAGCAGCCGCACGCTTATGAGGTCGCCAAGAAACTGAATCTCGCCGATTACGAGGAACATCCGGGGCAATACGCCAAAACTGCCAACTACCCGACAGCGGACAATTTGGTGGCTCTGCAAAATGGCGTGTGTCGCGACACTGTGACTGAATACCTGGGCGGCCAGTACGATCCAGACGGTCGATTTATCACGGCGCCGATCATTCCTTCGCCTAGCCAGTGGGAAAAGGGTGACCGAACCTTCCTGTGCGGTATCCAGGTCGTCGATGAAGACGGCAACACGGCGCACATGTCCGGTCCTGCGGCCGGGCAGGACCAGTCCCGCGTGTTCGAGGGCGGCCGCTGCGTGACATTGGACGAAAACGGCGCCATCCGCCAGGTGCCGTGCGTGGAAGATCACCTGATGGAGTCGACGGGAATTGTCAATCTCCGCGACCATTTCGGTGACAACGTCCCCACTGACCAGGAGCAAAATGATGTGCTCGCGGAACAGTGTGTGGCTCTCGCGCAGAATTACCTCGGCGGTGACGACCCGCTGTATAACTCGACGCTACTGCCATTTTGGACGTCATTGTCGCAGGAGTCGCTCAATGCCGGCTCGCGCAGTGTGAACTGCTGGTTGATTAAGGACAATGGTCAGGGCGGGTTCTCCACTCTCAACGGCCACGCTAACGAGTCCTTCACTATCGACGGCCAGCCGCCCGTGGCTCCGCCACCGCGCAATCCGCTGCGGGAGGAGCAGGGTGACGCTGGCGCTGGCGCTGGCACAGGTGACGTCGGTGAGGTCGGTGCCGACGGTACTGGCGCAGGAGCAGGCGCTGCGGATAACGCAGTCGCTCCCGCCGGACAGTAGAACAATCGGCCAGTAAAACAAGAGGACATTGCGAGGCAGCACCATAAATGGTTGACGTTAGCCCGGAGCGGTTCGATGCACTTGTCGATGAGGCCATCGACCGCATCCCCACGCAGTTTCTCGACCAGCTCGATCAGGTCATCATCCAGGTCCACCCGTATAACCTCGATGAACCCACACTGCTGGGCCTCTACGAGGGCATACCTCTGACCGAGCGTTCTAACAACCACTGGGGTCCGCCTGACCAAATCAGCCTGTATCGCGACATGCTCTGCCGCATCAGCCGCACCGAAGAGGAGCTGGTGGAGCAGATTCGGGTCACTCTCCTGCATGAAATCGGGCATTATTTCGGCCTCGAGGAGGAGGATTTGGACCGACTCGGCTACGGGTAATTTTGTCCCGCCGTGCACGGTCTCGTTCCTCTCGCGATGCTGTCCCCTCCCCTCTTCTTCCCTGTAACCTTAATAACCATGAGCGACAACTCGAGCGAGAAGCCAGAAATCAGGGTCGGCGACAGGGAGCGCAACGCTGCCATGGAGCGTCTCGGCAATCATTTCGCTGATGGCTACTTGGATGTCGATGAGTTCTCCAAACGCGCCGAAAGTGCTGCTTCCGCTAAAACTCGGGCAGAACTGCAAACTCTCTTCGCGGACCTGCCCGCTGAGGTCTCCCCCGAGAGTTCACAGGGCACCCCGGCTAATCCGCAGCATCAAAGTGTCGATCAAGAGCTGCAAAACCTGATGAAAAAGGGCCGCCAGCTCAACATTGTTGATTCTGCTGCAGGCGTTATCGTATGTGTCACTATCGTTCTGATGTTTTTCACCAATATCGATAACGCGTGGCTCGGCTTCATCGTCGCTGCGGCCGTTGCCCTTATCGGGCGCGCCGCCTTGAACATCAATGATGACGAAGAAGAGCTCCTCAACGAAATCAACGAAGAGGAATCCAAGCGTCGCACAGAACGCCTACGCCTGGCAGCTCAGAAGCGCCGCGAGATTCAGGAGGGCCAGCAGTAACGGTCAGCAGTAACGGTCGCCGTTTCGCTCCCTTCTAGGGCAACTCGCTGTCGCCCCAGCGACGCACATCCCACGCGCCCGGTTCAATGCCAGCACGCTTGCCGACGGCCGCTGCGTTCGGAACCAGCTCAATTCGCTCGGTATTGGCAATGCGGTGTCGCAGTGCGTATTCCGGATCCACCCCGGTCAGATACTGCCCAATCAGACGAATAGCCGCGCCGTGGCTGACAATGACGACATCCTTGCTGCTGGCCTCCCTGGACTCCTTGGATTCACCACCTGTCGCTCCTGCCTGCTCCAGCAGCTGCTGTAGCGTCGGCAGGTACCGATTCAGCACGTCAGCACCGGATTCACCGCCGGGAAGGCGGTACTCCAGCTCTCCATTGAGCCACTGATAGAAGGCGCGCATGTACTCCATGTGCGCATCGCGATCATTGCGCCCCTCAAGATCGCCGGCCTGAATCTCGTGGAGACCACCCTCATGGCGGATGCGAACGGAAGTCTCTCCCAGGTGGTGCAGACTCGCGACCGCGCCTGCACCAGTTTGGCGTGCACGCAGGGCATGGGATGTGACAATGTCACCGATTCTGTGGACGTCGGGAAGCAAAAGACGTCCCAGACTGCGCGCCTGCCTCACACCGAGGTCGGTGAGCGGTGCGCCCGGCAATGCGGTATCCAGGCGGCGGTTGATGTTGCCGGTGGTCTGCCCGTGGCGGATGAAAATGATGCGCTGGGAATCAACCGGCATGACAGATTCAGGGCGGTCTGGGCGGTCATCGAGGAAAGGCAGCTGTCCAACTGGATTTTCGGGCGCGGTGGGTGTCATGTTTTACCTTCGTCCTTCCTTGAGCGCGTCGACCCATTCAATTGACTGGGAGATATCCGGCGGCGGGGTCATAATGCTGCGGCGACCGCCCTCAGCAACCGGCCAAGATCCCAGATACCGCAGGTCTTCGGCGTATTCGTGCAGTGCCGCGAGAGCCGCCGCAACCTGTGCATCATAAACGTGGCCGTTGCAGTCGATGTAGAAGCGGTAGAGGCCGAAGAGCTCGCGTGTCGGCCGCGACTCGATGCGGGTGAGGTTGACCTGTCGCACTGCGAACTCATTCATGGCGCGCATCAGTGTGCCGGGCTGGTTCGGCAGCGTGAAGGAGACCGAGGTGCGGTCGGCGCCGGTGCGCGGCGTCGGCACACCAGGGCGCCCCACCAGCAGGAAACGGGTTCGGGCACCGCGCACGTCGGCGACCTCAGTGGCCAGCGCCTCAAGTCCGAGCAGCTCACCCGCGCGGGCCGGGGCAGCGCAAGCGTCGTGGGTACCCTCGGCGACCTGGTGAGCCGCCGCCGCATTGGAGCTGGCCTGATGAACTTCCACGCCCGGAAGGTTGGCATCCACCCACTGTTTGACCTGCGGATACGCCACAGGATGTGTCGTAAAAGTACGCACCTGTTCCGCCGTCGTACCGGGACGGACCAGGATAGAGAAGACCACCCCGACCTCGGTTTCACGGAAAACCTGCAGCTCCGGCCCAGCAGCGAGGGCATCAAAAGTTGGTGTGACGGGACCGTCCACGCTGCTTTCGATAGCCACGCAGGCGAAGTCCGCTTCCCCTCGGCGCACGGCTCCAAGCGCGGCCGCGGGACTATCCACCGGCACGGCATTGACCGCGGATTCCCCTGCAGGATCAATCTCGCCAGCACGCGCCATGTCCCACAGCGCCTGCTCGGTGAATGTGCCCGCTGGACCCAAATAAGTAACCGTCGTCATAAGCTCAGATTAGAGGGCTTCTACACTTATTGCATGACCTTTTCTTCCGAGATGCCCGCCCGCGCCCTCACTGAAGCCGTGCGCAGTGGCGCAATCTCGGTATCGGAGATCGTTTCGGAATTCGCCACGCTTGCCGACGACGCCGCGGCCAATCCCGCCCGTTTCGGTATTGCCACGTCCTTGGCCGAGCACGCTGTCGACCGCGCACGCAGCCTCACTGCCCAATCAGAGGCCGCCCGGCGCGCTAGCCACGGCCTCCCGCGTGACCTCCTGGGACTGCCAGTGGCGATCAAAGACCTATTCACCATCGCCGGTGTCAAATGCACGATGGGCTCCGCCAACTTGGCTTTCACCGCCACCGAAACCTCGGAACCCGTGGCGAAACTTCTGGCTCGCGACGCCATCCTCACGTCGACTACACACACCTCCGAGGTTGGGATGACGGCCTACACCGAGCCGATTGGCTACCCGGCTCCGGAAAACCCCTATTTCGCCGTGCCCGATCAGCTGTCCAATCAACCGGATACCACGCCACGCACTCCCGGTGGTTCCTCGGGTGGCAGCGCGGTGGCTGTCGCAACTGGTGTCGTTCCCGCAGCTCTGGGCTCTGACGGTGGCGGTTCCATCCGCGTGCCTGCCGCCTGCTGTGGCCTCGTTGGGTTGAAGCCAGCACACGATATTGCGGGTGGAAATCTCTCCACGCCTGCCTTTCTCACTCGCACAGTCGATGACGCAGCGCTACTGGCCGGGGTGCCCTTTCCCGCAACCTCGCATGTTTTCCGACGGTCCCAGCGCCCCCTTCGCATCGGTGTCACTATCAGCCCTTTTCATGCTGAGGTGGACGTCGATAAGCGCTGGGCAAACGGTGCGTGGGCGGCGGCTGACCGTCTTGCCGACGCCGGGTATGAGGTGGTGGAAGTGCCCAGCCCCTATGACCCGGCAGGTCCGGACGTGTTCGAGATCTTTCGACGGACCATCACGCGAATGTCCACGAAATTACCGCGCGCGGACTACTCCGAGATCGTGCAGTGGATTCGCGCCTGTGGCCAGGAGATTTCCGCAACTGAGGCGGCGGCGACACATCAGCAGCGGATGGCTCTGCCCGGCGCGATTCGATCGCGTTGGGAAGTCGATGCGGTGATTACGCCAACGCTGGCGTTTGATCCGCCACGTATTGGGCATTTCTCTGCGTTGGCGCCGTGGGAGGACTTTGACGAGCAAACCCGGTGGACACCGTGGTTGTCGCTGTGGAATCTGACTGGGTGGGCAAGCGTGTCCATGCCAATTGCTGTGCCGGGCACAAGCGGCAGCACACCCAATGCGAAGCTCCCCGCCACCAGCGTCAACATCGGTGCGGTGCACTGCGGTGAGGCAGAGCTACTGGAGATCGCTAGCGTGCTGGAGGCTGCTAACGCCAGCTAACGCACGTACTTCGCTGCCATTGCCGCTGCCTGTCCGGCGTATCCGCCACCAAATAGCACCGCGTGCATGAGCACCGCGTAGAGCTGGTGGAGTTCGCAGCTCTCGGCGAAATCCGGCAGGGGATGTACAGATTCGTAGCCACGCAAGATCTCATCGAAGTGCGTTGCCCCGAATAGCGCCAGCAGTGCCAGATCTTCCTCGCGGGCTCCGCCGTGTGCCGCGGGGTCAATCAAGATCGCGCCGTCTGCATCCCACATGAGGTTTCCCCACCACAGGTCACCGTGGACACGCGCGGCGTCTGGCTCGTTGTCGAAATCTCCAGCCAAGAGCCGATCAATGAGCTGGTCAAAGATATCTAGCTGACAGTTATTGTAGGAGTTTTCCAACTTTCCCAGCGCAGGCAGAAGACGTCCTTTCGCCCAGTATTCACCGAAGCTCTCCCGTGGAGTCAGGTCCATCTGTAGTGGCTGATCCAGCGGACCGAAGTAGCCGTGCCCCTCCCACTCATCGGGGCCGGCACCCCAGCCAGCGGCGCCCAGATTGTGGGTAATAGCCAACGATTTTCCAAACTCGTACGCTGCCTGTGGATTCGGCGCCATCGACTCAATTCGACGCAATTTCAGCGCATGCCCGCTCACGCCCAGCACATCCACGACGCGCGCACCACCGTCAGATTCGCCCTCGCGCAGCCAGTCCAGCCCCGCCGCCTCACAGGCGAAGAACCCTCGAGGGACACCATGTCGGCTCTTGACATAAACATCCGACTCGTTGACTGCGCATTCGTAGTTCTGGTTCATTGCGGACATATTTCCAGCATATTCTTCTTCGGTCCCAAACCCTTTCAGCACGTCGCATGCAGGGTAACGCCAGCGCTACCACTACTTGTATTGCTGTTTCGGTTCTCTTAGTGCACTGTCGTTGCCTATTCTTAATTGGTATGGAAGGCAACTTCGACGACTCGCGCATTGCCCGCGACCGATACGGCAGACCGCTCAAAGATCGCTATGGTCGCCCCATCTACCGCCGTGTGGACGAGGCGTCGCCGAAGCATGCTCGCCCCCGTGAGGCCGATTCGCGTGGCGCTTCACGACGCCCCATCCCTCCCCGCCCTGACCGCCGTTCTCGGGCAGGGGCAGCCCGCCCAGCGCCTATGCCTCCACGCAGGTCTAGGCCGCAACCAGAACGTCGGCAGGCGCCACTGAACGAAACGCGCATTGAGTCCCGTCCACCGATGAACCGGACCGGTAGCGGACGCGCTGGCAGCGATCCGCGGTTTCCTCCACCCGGCTATAACCCGGATGCGGATTTCCAATCTTCCTCGCAGGGTTCGTCGCAGGACTACTACAGTGCCCCACAAGCAGCGAGTTCTGGCCGTGGTGGACGCCGCAGCAGTCGTGGCGGAGCCGGTGCCAGGTCGAGCTTCCACACGCGACGCATGCGGCTGCCACGCTTGCGCTTTAAATCCATCATCCTGGTTGTCGTCATCTTCCTTGTCGCCACGATGGCACTTGTCGACATCCGCCTGACCAGGGTCGACGCGTTCTCAGGTCTGACAAATCGCCCTGCCAATACGATGTCCTCCAACTGGTTGCTCGTCGGTTCGGACTCTCGTACGGGCTTGTCAGAGGAAGATGCCGCCAAGCTGTCGACGGGCAGTGGTGATTTCGGCCAGCGCACAGACACCATCATGATTGCCCACATTCCGGTGTTCGGTAAGCCGAAGTTGGTCAGTATCCCGCGTGACTCCTTCGTGGATATCCCGGGCAATGACAAAAACAAGATCAATGCGGCATTCGCATTTGGTGGCCCCCAGTTGCTCATCGACACCGTAGAGAAAAACACTGGGATTCACATCGACCACTACGCCGAAATTGGCTTTGGCGGTTTCGCCGGTGTCGTCGACGCTGTCGGTGGCATCGAAATGTGCCCTGAAGAAGCCATCGACGACCCGCTGGCAGGCCTGAATATTCAGGCCGGTTGCCAGAAATTCGATGGCGCGAGTGCCCTGGGTTACGTGCGCACGCGTGCTACCGCCCAGGGAGACTTGGACCGCGTAGAGCGGCAGCGTGAATTCATGAGTGCGCTGATGGGACGGCTGAAGTCACCTGCGGTATGGCTCAACCCCTACCGCTGGATTCGCCTGGCCAATGCTGGCACTAAGGCCGTGCTCGTCGGCGATGGTGACCATGTCTGGAATCTGACCTGGCTGATGTTGCGCATGCTGTTCGGTTCCGATTCTCTTACCGTGCCCACCTCAGGCGCCATGGATACCGGTTATGCGGGCAATGTGCTGCTCTGGGACGAAATCGAAGCGCCAACACTTTTTGCGGAGCTGAGATAGCCAAGAGAGTAGCTAAAACTGCTTCAGATAACTTAGAGACAACTAACGCGTGTGGCTCAGCTTTTCGCTGAGCCACACGCGTTAGTTCTTAAACCAGTTCCGCCTAGTTCCGAATGGTCACCTGACGGGACACGATGGTCTCACGGGACTTACGCTCCTCGGCGGTCAGCGGCTCTTCGCTGGCCAGCGCCTCAGCGATACGCTTGTCGGCCTCTTCCACGGCAGCAATCCAGTGGTCGTGCGGCTTGGTGTTATCCAGGTCCCAGACCGGCACCAGCACGCCATCGGTACGGAAGACACCAGCGAACTTAGTGCCCTCTCCCAGCGAAAGGTTGTCCGCAGCGTGCACGCGTGCCAAGGCATCCAGCAGCGGCTTCTCATCTTCACGACGCACCCAGCGGATGTGGGCGCGCTCGCCCGGATCAATCCACCACACAGCACCAGCCACCTTCGCATCCAGGCGGTATGACGGGAGAATCGCGTCGTTAGCCACGGCCAGGTTCTGCTCGATCATCGGGGTGCGTTCAATGCCCTTGGGAATCCACCACTCGAAGTCCTGGTGGACCTCCATGTTGTCGAGATCCACGGCGGTCAGGACGTCGGTAAGCGGTGCAGCCTCGCCGTCAGTAGCGGCCGAGAGCTGCTGACCCGGCTCTGCATCGCGAGCCCATGCCAGCGCACGGGAGAGATCCGCAGCGCCGTCATTGGTGCGAGCCTGCGTCTGCAGCGCGACGAAAGCCTCATTGCCCTGGTCAGCGGCACGCGTCAGTGCGGCTACGCCACCCGGCAGCACGGTGCAGAGCTTGATGTCACGCTCAGCGTCAGCGACCGTGACCGGAATGACCACAGCCGGAGCGAACTCGCGGACAGCCACGATGTCAGCCTCTTCGTCGAAGTCTTTGAACGGACGCGGATTGCCCAGCAACGCTGCACGCTCAGCAGCGCGGGCTGCCAGCTTCGCCTGACGGCGGCTCATGCCCTCCGGGGCCTGATTATTCTTCTTACGAGATTTCTTTCCCACAAGGCCACAGAATACCTATTCGCAGTCCGTAATTCGCGACTGCCTGGGCTACTTATAAAAATCGTCGACGAATTCGCTCGCCGTTCCTTCGAAAAGCTGCTTGTCGACGGCCAACGCGCCCGCCTCCCCTTGTTCATCGGTAGCTTCGCTGGGGATGAAGCCCTTGGACCAAAAACCGGGCTGGGTGCACTCGCGACCTGCCCCAACGGGAATGTTGCGATGCACTTCCTCGGGAGCCAACACGTAGCGGAGTAGCCGCGCCGTAAGGGCAGTTGTCACACAAGCTAAAACAGTGATGATTCCGGCCTGGAAGTATGTCCTGGACACGTCGGCAGCGATAAACCAACCCGTTGCAAGGGGCCACAAAACGCAGGCCAGATACCAGATAGAGCGACCTGGCCTCATTACGGCAGTGACTCCTGTTTCAACCAACGCGACCACGGGCCCCGTGATGTTGCGCACTGGCCACATGTGCATCGTGCGCACATCCGTTGCCGTGCGCGACAGCAGTGGGCGGGCATACGTTGCGCGGTCACGCAGCACCTGGAGAGTCTTGTAGACCGAAAAACCCAGACCAATGAGGGAAACCATTCCGCAGAGACCGAAAGCCCATGCTCCCAATTCGCCGAGGAGGGAAACCACCAAATCCTGGCCGGGGCTCAGGATGCTCATCCAGATGAATACGGTAAATGCGGCGAATACTCCGGCGCCGCTCATTGCCCATCGAAAGACGCTGTCCGCACGCTTGCGAACAATCTCATCGGCCTTCCAGCGCGGCGTCGCACCTGTGATGGCCGAATCCGAGACAGTCGGCTGCCAGCTCTGCTGCGGTGGCAGCACCACCTGAGGTGGGGACTGCTGTGGCTGCTGTTTTGGAGACTGCGGCGGCACAGCCCACCCCGCGTTTTCTGCCTGTTCATTAGACATTTTCCGCAGGGCTCCTCTCGTACGCGCGGCCGGCTTCTTCCGCAGTCTTTTCTCCTACGGTGTTTTTAGGTGCGCTCCCCCTAACCTACCTAAACTAGCCCGGCCCCTAACCCAGCCACTAGTCCGACCAGCTGCGAATCTTCCGCAGCATGATGCGGCTCTTACGCTGCGAACGCCCCATCTTCCGGGCCAGGTTGTTCAAAATCGCGATGGCCTCGGTAATATGCGGCCCCTTGTTCAGCATCACGCACTCGGCACGCAGGGCGAAGGCCGCATCGGTAATCTCCGCGCGGGACGGCAGGCCGGCCTTGGCCATGTTCTCCAGCACCTGAGTACCCAGAATGGTCGGCACACCGGCTGCCTGCGCCAGCGTCAGAATCTGGCCTGGGACCTCACCCATACGGTCGAAGCCCAGCTCCACAGCCAGGTCACCACGAGCAATCATCAGACCGGACTTGGCGCGCTTCATGCTGGCGATGATGATTCCCGGCAGATTCTGGAATGCCGGAATAGTCTCAATCTTCAGCACAACACCCAGATTCCGAGCCTTCGACGCCAGGTCCTCGCGGCCCGCAGCCTCATGTTCTGCCGTAATCTCATCGAGCACCTTGTAGACGTACTCAGCATCCCCCTGCGTGCGAATAAAGCTCACCGCAGCAATATCCGCATGCTCCACCACAAAGCGCAGGTGCTCAATGTCTTCGTCGGTAAGCGAATTGAGCGGCAGGTCGGTGTTCGGCAGATTGATGCCCTTATGCGCCGCCAGCGGCTGACCATTCGGCTTCGTACGCAGGACACGCAGCCGGGCATCGACGTGACTATCTTCGCTTGACGACGTCTCGGAGACCTCAACCACCTCAGCGCCAAGTGCACCGTCGTCGAAAAGTACCGGATCGCCCGGTTTCAGAGCCGCCACGGCAGACGGCAGCGAACAGGAGACGCGTGGAATTTCATCGTCGGTGCGTGGAATGGTGGTGATTTCCTCACGGCTGGTGAGAATAAACTCATCCCCAGTGTGGAAACGCAGCTTTTGCACGGTCGGTGGCACACCACCAGCGCGCGTGACCTCGTAGTTGCTCCGCAGGTGTGTGCCCTCGGCGATCCACGCGTTCTTCTCCCCCTCGGCGAGGACAGCCTCGACCTCGCCCTCGGAGTCGGTGTCGATGCGCACAACGGTGAAGTGACGCTTGGCCGAGCGGGAGTCATGCAGCGTGATGACGTCCTCGAGCTGCAGCTGCTCCAACCACCCCTGATCTGCTTCCAGCGGCAGTGCGGGACGCCCCGGCAAATCGCTCGGAGCTGGCTTGGGGTGCTCATCCAGCCGTGGAGTCAGCCAAATCTTGGACTTGGAGATGACCGTGCCGGCGTCGTCACGCACAACACGGGCGCGCCCCACACGCGGCCCCGGTTCGATATCGCCCGTGCGCAGCTTCGGGCCAGCCAGATCCATGGACACGAAGATGCGGCGACCGGCCTTCTCAGCTGCAGCATTGACGTTGTCAATCATGCGGCTCCACTGCTCAGGGCCGTCGTGGGCGCAGTTGATGCGAGCGAGATCCATGCCAGCGGCAGCGAAGCTCTCCACCAACTCTGCATCGTCGGCGGCCTCGGCGGGCAGGGTCACCATAATGTGCGAAGTGACATCCGCGCGCTCCTGACCGAACAGCTCGGTGGCGTTGTTATCCAGGGCAATATCCGCGCGCTCATCGTCGGCAATAATGCGGGCGACATCGATGTCTGAGGTGCGCCCCGCCAGCGCCAACAGCGCGTTGAGAGCGAGCTCAAGGCGCCCCCGGGTGAAAGTCTCCACCGTAGTCAGACTGGTCACGCCGAGGTCGTGCAAGCTGTTTTGCAGCTCACGGATGTCAATTGTGCGCAGGTGTGCGTAGTGCAGCAGGTTTTCCGCGTGCCGACGGCGCTCCTCCGGCACCTCTGCGAGCAGTGCAGAAGCCTCCACCGAAACGTCGTCCAACTCTGTGATCAGATCAGTGACCTTGCTGATGAGGTCATCCAGACGCGGTACGGCCGCGCCGCTTTCAGTGTTGTCAGTTGCTGTTGCTGTGTCTTGAGGGCTCTGCGCTGCCATAGAGAAGGCACTCCTGTGTTTAAGACGAAGCGTTGGCCAGAGTCGGCCACGCGGGCCAATAGAAGGTGGGCATTCTCATTCTCAAATGAGACGGCCGAAAGCGCATGTCGAGAAGACATCTGCTCTCGCTACCAGCAGTTACTTCCAGAATGGATCCTGCACATCTCGGAGCGTCTGAATGGACTTGTCCAGCTGCTTCTTTTCGTATTCGTCCAGCTCAAGCTCGATAACGCGGCGAATTCCTCGACGGTTCACAATGGCGGGTGTTCCGATGAACACGTCCTCATGACCGTATTCACCTTGCAAGTATGCGGAGACCGGCAGAGCTACCTCTTGGTTCTGGAAAATGGCGCGCGTAATGCGGGCCAGACCCATACCGATTCCGTAGGAAGTGGAGCCCTTGGCATCGATAATCTCGTAGGCGGCATCACGGGTTCGGATGAAGATGTCCTCCAGCTCGTCGTGAAGCGCGGGGTCGGCGGCGAGGCGCTTGGACAGACTGACGCCTGCAACGTTGGCGCTGGACAACACCGGCAGCTCGGAGTCGCCGTGTTCACCAATGATGTATGCGTGCACGCTCATCGGGGAAACATCGTAGTATTCACCCAGCATGTAACGGAAACGTGCGGAGTCCAAGATGGTGCCGGAGCCGAAGACACGGTTGTGTGGCAGCCCGGAGTACTTCCACGCGGCGTATGTGAGTACGTCGACGGGGTTGGAGGCGATCAGTAGGAGCCCATCAAAACCGCTGGCCATGACGGAATCGACGATGGACTTCATAATTTTCATATTCTTGTCCACCAGCTGTAGGCGAGTCTCGCCGGGCTTTTGTGCTGCGCCTGCACAGATGACTACCAGCGCGGCATCGTCACAGTCGGCGTACGTGCCCTGAGTGACTTTGGTGCGCGACGACGCCCACACGACGCCATGGTTTAAGTCCATGACGTTGCCCATCGTCTTCTTTTCGTCGATGTCAATGATTGCCAAATGGTCGACAGTGCCTTGGTTGACCAGCGAGTACGCATATGCCACGCCGACGTCGCCAGCGCCAATCAGCACGACCTTATTTCCTGTGGATAGCTTCATAACCCTCGGATCCTTCTCAACCGATTCGGAAAACGTTGCGACACCCCACAGGCTACGCTTTGTGCGGAAAACTGGCGCGAGATGAATAAACCCCGAGGAAAAAATTTGCCATGATGGGAGTTATGGGATTCCTGCGTCGCGCATTTACTTCGATTGCGCCCTCGATTGCGTCTACGGGCAACACACCTGTAGCTCAGCCAATCGAAACCACCAGGACAGTGCGAGCTGCACGAGCAGCGCGAACGGGAATTGCAGGAGTCGCTGGCACAGCTGGCATGGCCAAAGCGCTGGGCGCAGTCGGCACCGGCAGTCTGATGGCTACCAAAGTCTTTCGCGAACGCCTCCTAGGTACCGGCCCTGGCACTATCCGCAGCGCACTGCGGGCGGGCATCCCCTCCAACCCCGGTCTAATTGGTGCAGAAATTGCGTCATGGGCTGCCTTTAGCCCCTCGCTGATGCCGCGTACTCGGACCGCCACCGTTACTGTGACCTTCCTGGCACAGTTGGCGGGCCATGTCACCGGGGTGGCTATCGGCTATGGCTACAACACGACGATGCGGCGTCTGGCCAGCACTCCGCTCAACCGCTTTGCGCCGGCACCTCGACACGAGCGCGCACTGGCCGTGACCTGGCATGTTGCCACCACGGCCACCACCGCGGCGCTGTGGCTGCGCTCTATTTCCCAGCAGCGCGAAATTGGCCGACTGGTGGGCAAGGATGAGCAGGAATCCGCACGCAGCCAGTTCGCTTCCACAATGATTGCCAGTGGTCTCTACCTGACCACTCGGGGGCTCTCCGCGCTGGCCAATCGCGGCTATGACTTACTGCGGGACAACCTCCGCCCCTGGCTGCCGCGCGGTCTCGCCCCGGTTCTCAGCGGTGCCATCGTCGGTGGTGCCGTGGCCGCCAGCATTGACCGACTGCTTATCCGTCGGACTTTGGAGTCCATCGCCAAGAAGTCCCGATACCTGAATACCCTGGTAGTTCCAGGCCGCATGCAGCCCTGGGAGCCGGAACGTTCCGGAAGTCCATGGTCTTTGGAGCCGTGGTACGCACTCGGCGCCGAGGGGCGCGTCTTCGTCGCCGAAGGCCCCCGTGCCCGAGATTTGGCGGTGGTCACTGGCAAGCCGCTCTCCGAACTGCAGGAACCCATCCGCATTTATGCGGGCAAGGTGCCAGGTCGTTCTCTGCGGGAACAGGCGGAGCTCATCATCCGCGAGATGCACCGCACCGGCGCGTTCCGGCGCGATCATCTGGTTGTCTTCACCACCACCGGCACCGGTTGGGTGCCACCGTGGTCGGCGCAGGCTGCAGAGTTCTTGACCCTTGGCAACTGCGCCACTGTCGCTCTGCAGTACTCTGACCTCCCCTCCCCAGTGGCATGGCTAACGGACCACGAAACCCCAATCGCGGCTGGCCACACCCTTATCCATCGGGTGTTGCAGGAAGTCGACAAGATGCCGGAGAACGACCGGCCAAAGGTCTACGTCGCCGGTGAATCCCTCGGCGGGTTTGGCGGTCTCGGCGCATTCGAGAATTCCGCTGACATGCTCGCACGCGTCGACGGTGCTGTCTGGACGGGCGCACCACAGTTCTCCGCAATGTGGAAAGAGCTGACGCACCGTCGGACAAAGGGGTCTCCGGAAATCGCTCCGGTCATCGACGAGGGGCGAAACATCCGCTTCGCTACGCGCCCCGACGAGCTGTACCACTCCTTCTATGGCACCAAGTTCGGGCCGTGGGAATTCCCGCGCGTCGCATTCCTGCAGCATGCCTCTGACCCCATCGTCTGGTGGGATTACCCACTGGCCTGGCGCCGCCCCGACTGGCTTGCAGAGCGCGTCGGCCGCGATGTTCTCCCCTCCATGCGCTGGCACCCGTTCGTCACCTTCTGGCAGGTGCTTATCGACGGCCTCGCCTCCGTCACCGTCCCCGGTGGTCACGGCCACCGGTACGAGGAAGAAATGCTGCCAACGTGGGCTTCCATCCTCGACATTCCGCTTGACGACGACCTGGGTGGCGCAGCCGGAATGCGCTTCAAGCGCGTGAGTAAGTGGATTCGCCGCACTCAGCCGCCGCGTTCATAAACTTGTGACAGATATCCCTGAACAGCATTTTTTATGAATTTCGCATTAATTGTATTGCTTAAATGGTTGCGCATCCGCTCATCTTGAGTACCATCAACGGCACAACCTAAAAACGTGTTGAGGAGGAATTTTCCTAATGACTAAGTACGAACTTCCTGAGCTGGATTACGCTTACGACGCTCTGGAGCCGCACATCTCCGGCGAGATTATGGAGCTGCACCACAGCAAGCACCACGCTAATTACGTCAACGGCGCCAACGCTGCTCTGGAGAAGCTCGCTGCTGCTCGCGAGTCCGGCGACTTCGCAGCTGTTACCGGCCTGTCCAAGGACCTGGCCTTTAACCTGGGTGGCCACACCAACCACTCCCTGTTCTGGAAGCTGCTGTCCCCGAACGGTGGCGGCCAGCCGACCGGTGAGCTGGCTGAGGCTATCGAGCGCGACTTCGGCTCTTTCGAGAAGTTCCAGGCTCACTTCAACGCTGCTGCTCTGGGCCTGCAGGGCTCCGGCTGGGCTGTTCTGGGTTACGACACCATTGCAGAGCGCCTGGTTATTGAGCAGATGACTGATCAGCAGGGCAACCTGTCCATCAACCTGAAGCCGGTTCTGCTGCTGGATATGTGGGAGCACGCTTTCTACCTGCAGTACAAGAACGTCAAGGCTGACTACGTCAAGGCTGTCTGGAACGTCTTCAACTGGGATTACGCTGCAGAGCTGTTCGCAGCTGCCAAGTAATTTCAGCTAACAGCGCGCGGCTTTTTACGCGTCCCTGCCGCGCGCTAAAGATGGCTTACCGGCTCGCTGACGGGACTTACCCTCAGCGGGTCGGTTTTTTGTGTCTTGTTTGAGACCACTTTTGGTATTTCCCGGGCGGCACACGTATCCGTCGTTTAGCGTTAGTGCCCATGAACACCAGCAACAATGTCAACGTCGCCTATGAATACCTCGTCGTAGCTGATTCAGAGGCGGCGAAAATCGCTGTCGTCAGTTTGGACCGCGGAGACAAACTCAACGGTCTAACACTTGAGATGCTGACCGAGCTGTCCGCCGTCGCCCGGAAACTGGCAGCTGACCGTGATCTGCGTGGCGTGATCCTACGTGGCGAGGGCAAATCGTTTTGCGCTGGACTCGATTTCGCCTCGGCATTTAAGAAGCCCTCGCGCATCCTGCGCTCATTCGTCCCCGATATCCACGGCACGAACCTGTTCCAGCGCGCCTGCTGGGACTGGCGACGCCTGCCGGTGCCGGTCATCGCGGCAGTGCATGGGCACTGCTACGGCGGTGGTCTACAGATTGCACTAGGTGCTGATTTCCGCATTACTACGAGCGATGCCAAGTGGTCAATCCTCGAAGCGAAGTGGGGACTGATTCCGGATATGTCCGGTATGCGAACCATCCTCGATGAGGTCAGCGCCGATACTGCACGTTGGCTGACCATGTCTGGCGAAGAACTCAACGGCAAGGAAGCAACTGAGATTGGTCTGGCGACGTGGGCCGTGGACACGGAGGACGCTGCACTTGAGCTGTCCAAGGAGAAGTTGGCACAGCTGGCGACACGCTCGCCGGATCAGCTGGCGGCGACGAAGCGGCTTTTCCGCGATGTGCACCGCTCTCCTCGCGCAACATTCCGTGCCGAGCGCACACAGCAGCTGCTGCTATTAGCCCGCAAGAACACGGCCATTATTCGCGATGCTGCGATGAAGAAGGTCTCACCTAAGTTCGCCCGGCGCGGCACGTGGGCGCGTGGTTAGCGCGTTAAGGAACCGGCAGGTCATCCCCATGCGGCAGGTCCGCGGCCGCGCGCTGTGAATCCAGCCAGTCGCGGACGTGGGCTACCGATCGGCAATCATCGCCGTTGTAGCGCAGCAGCATGGCGCGAGCCTCGGCTTGCGTGAGCTTTTCAAAGGACTGTTCCGCGACAAAGTCGAGGTCAGTGGCCGTCGCAATGCGATACAGATCCAGCGATGCCTCGCCGTCAACATCGGCGTCGCGCCAGTGGAAGCCCGACCACGGGGCCACGACTTTAAGCCCCATACCGACGGTGGAGAGGATCTGGCGACGGGCGACCTTCAGCATGTCCACCCAGTCCTCCGAGGCAATGAACTTGTCCACTTCTTCGCGGGTCGGCACCCGCACAATCTTTGTCGGGCCAGCTGCCTCGGAACTGGAACCAGCCGCATCGCCTGTAGCCAGCTCCGCCGAATCTGCGGGCACCACAAATTCCTGGCCGCCGAACCGGGTGGCGCTCTGACGCAGCCAATAGTTCTCACCCTCTGCCGCCCAGCAATAGGCGCGGAAGGTCTTGCCTTGTTCATGCGCCGCATTTCGACGCCGCATCAGGTAATCCCAGAAAATCGCAAAGTTCCTGGCCTCCGCCGTGCCACCGAGCCCTTCTGGCCCCGGTGGCTCCCAGGTGATAAACCCGCGGTAGTCCTCCCCAGGCACCCACGTTCCCCACAGGTAGGCGCCATCGTTGGGGTACGCCTCCATATCGATATCCATCTCAACATCGCCACGCGGGGCCGATGTCTTAGCGGCTACCCGGAGCGCATCGACGTCGGCAAGCCGCGCCCTCGCCATCCACACCTGCTCCTTGCTGACGTGCGAAGTGTTGGTACTCGCCTGCGCCAGTGCCGTGACCGTGTCGATGCCCACACTGCGCAACCGCATGGACTTATCCCCAGGTAGGAGGAGGGAAATGTCGTCACTTGCGGTCAGCTCAGCCAAGCAAAGGTCGTGGTGACGGCAGGTTCGGCACTCCCGGATGCGCCGTGGCGCCAGCGGCCAGGTGCCTGGCGTAAACCGTGACGGTCGCCCCTGAGTGGCAGCGACGGCATCACGCGCGTCCCGCAACGCCATCCGGTACGAGGCCACGCGCGAACCTTCATCGGCAATGACAATATGCCGTGTATCCAGGTTCATCCCGGTGGCACTAATCGCCCCCACCAGACCACAGGATACGCCCAGGCGGTGCAGTATCGCCGCTGCCTGCCCAAGCTTCACAGCATCGGGTCCGTAATGCCGTAGCTTCCACTCGTCCGTGACAACCATCGCCTGACGCAGGGTCCGCCCCATCACGCCAGCACGTCCGAGCCGGTCAACGCCCAGCAGTCGCACCTGCATCGCCGCCGCACGCGCCGCATTGCTTGACGACGGCTTACGCCGCCGGCCCGGTTTGCGCGCAGAGAGCAAGTGCCGTGTGACAACCAGGACCGGCATGTACGTCGGTGAGGTCGTCTGTGGTGAATCATCGACCTTGACCAGCAGATCGGGGTGGCAAATCTCGTCGATTCCCGAGTACACCCCACCGGGAATCGGACGCTCATGCATGAGCACGCCACCGGCGATGACGCTTTCTCCGCGGGCGATGGCCTCAAGGGTATCCAGGTGAGCGTCCGGCCCCGGGGCCACTGTGTACAGGCCGGGGATGGACGCGATGGACGTCGGCAAGCGGTGCTCATGGCGAGAAGCAGGTTCGACTAGCCGCCCCTCGCGGAGGTCGAGGCTCAGCCGGTAGCGGCAGCCGATGAGGTCGCTCGCGTGGAGAAGCGGGCGCGAAACGGATGAATCAGTCACAATGAGAATTAGCGTATCGCCACTCGGTAGGAAGTTTCACGTTAAGCTTGGATAGCAAGAATCGTGATGCAGCCACTGCATCTGGCAAGCGCACTCCGGCGCGGTGGGGTTTACGGGTTTTCCGCCCCGCTTTTCCGGAGGGACTATCTGCGAGCAACTAGGCGAAGGAAAAAATGAGCTTCTTGGGTGACATCCGTGAGCGTCGGCGCGAAACCGCCAAGCAGGTGAAGGCTGCCAAGGCGAAGGCTAAGGAAGAGGCTCGCCACGCAGCTCGACTTAATCGCAAGGCACATAAGGCTGAGGTCAAGGCCGCTAAGCGCGACCAGAAGCACCAGCACAAGCTGGAGCTGAAGGAGGCCGCTGGCCGCGTTCGTTCTGAGGAAAAGCTCGGTAAGAAGGAACTCAAGCTGGAAAACCGTGCTCTGAAGCGCGCGGAAAAGATCCGCAAGGCAAGTGCCAAGGACGAGAAGAAGGCGCTGGCCGCCAAGCAGCGTCACCAGACCAAGATGGCCGAGAAGATCCTGCAACAGCAGCGCAGCCAGGGCTTCAACAAGGACAAGGCAAAGTCGTGGATCGGTGGCGCACGCCTGCTGGTACCGGTGCTGGTTCCGCTGGCCTACCGCGCCATCACTGCCATTCAGCGCCGTGAACACTCTTCGGCCGCGCAGAAGTTCGGTGTTTCCGCTAATGATGCCGCTCGTTACCAGGGGCACGGTGCGCCGCTGCTGGCCCGCATTGAGGCCACTCGTGGTTCACTGACAGAGCTGCGTAAGTCGGGCGTCAAGGGTACCGATGGTTTTATCAAGGACGCCAACTCGCGTCTGGATGTCATGACTGATGCCATTAACACTGCCGAGAAGATGACCCCGGAGCAGCGTCGTCGCGCACACCACTCCATTACCGCAGAGCTGGATTCTCTGGATCGCCAGATCATTTCGGAGCTGGGCGCGTAAACCTGGCCGCTTCGGGTTAAGGCCACTCGCCGAGATCCGTCGAACTAAGCGCGACTGTTGTTGAGCAGCAATAGTCGCGCTTTCGCTCTTATTACCCCCGTATCGGGCTATTTTCTCCCTCCGATGGCGCTACGGACTGAGAACTACTGTAATGAGGGCTATGCCATCTTCAGATAAATCTCAGACTGCAGCCTCGGATCTGAACGGCGCGGTCTCGAATAGCGACGCAACAGCCCAAAAGCCATTCACCCCTTCTCGTCGTGCCGTACTGCGTGCCGGCGCTACCGGTGCTGCTGCTGGCGCCATCGGCCTGGCGACCGCTACTAGTGCGGGGGCCAATCCTGAGTCACAGTCTCCAGCTAATGCTGGCGGTTCTGGCGGTTTTCAGGTCTTCCAACACGGTGTGGCCTCTGGCGATCCACTGCCGGACTCCGTTCTTATCTGGACTCGTGTGACCTCGCACCCAGGCGACACCGCAGGTGCAAACCAGGGCCGCCCTGTTGCACTGAAGTGGGAAGTCGCTTCTGATGAGGGCTTCGGCAACATCGTTGCCTCTGGTGCCCTGAACACCGACCCGGATGCTGACAACACCGTCAAGATCGATGTCAAGGGTCTCTCCGCTGATTCCTACTACTTCTACCGCTTTACCGTCACCGCTGGTAATCACGCGGGCCAGGTTTCCCCGATTGGCCAGACTCGCACTGCGCCGCCGGTGAACTCCTCGCCAGATCACCTGGGCATCGCGCTGACCTCCTGCGCTAACTGGGAAAGTGGCTTCTTCTCCGCTTACCGCGATATGGCGGAAAATGACCGCATCGACATCATTATGTGTGTCGGTGACTACATCTACGAGTACGAGGCCGGTGGCTACTCCGGCAAGGGCCCTTTTCGCTACCACAAGCCGGCTCACGAGATTATTTCTCTCGCTGACTACCGCCTGCGCTACGCCACCTACCGCACCGATGCGGACCTGCAGGAAGCTCACCGCGCAAAGCCGTGGATTGTGACCTGGGATGACCACGAGGTCGCCAACGATGATTGGCACAGTGGCGCTGAGAACCACGACCCGGAGACCGAAGGCGACTACGTTGCCCGCCGCGACGCCGCTATCCAGGCTTACCTGGAGTGGCTGCCAGTTCGCGCTGTCCCCTTCTCCCAGGGCGGCAAGCTCTACCGCAGCTTCCGTTTCGGCGATCTCGCCGACCTGACCATGCTGGACCTGCGCACCTACCGTGACCAGCAGCTGAAGTTCATCCGCGCTGGCGAGACCGATGATGAGAGTCGCTCCATGCTCGGCTCTGAGCAGTTCAATTACCTGCTCGGCCAGTGGCGTTCCTCGAGCGCAAAGTGGCGTATCGTGGGCAACTCCGTCATGTTCACTCCAGTGCTGGTTCCGCCGCTGGATCCGGAGGCCACTCGCGCTGTCACTGAGCTGCTGAGCTTGCCTCAGGACGGCCTGCCGTACAACTTGGATCAGTGGGATGGCTACGCTGCTGAGCGTCGTAAGCTGATTGACATCATGGGTAAGGAGGGCTACGACAACGTTGTCTTCCTCACCGGCGATATTCACTCCTCCTGGAACTGCAACGTACCGAAGGTCCCGGGCCAGTACCCGAGTGCCGGTATTGCCGCCATTGAGATTGTCTGTACTTCCGTCAGCGCCCCGAACATCGATGACATTGTGAAGCTGCCTCAGGACAACCCGATTTCCTTGGCTGCTACCGCTGGACTCAAGGCTGCGAACCCGTACGTCAACTACCTCGAGTTCGACCGCCACGGCTACACCGCTGTCTACTTCGGCCGCGAGGACGTTACCTCTGAGTACCGCCTCGTCGAGCTCAAGGAGGAACCGAACCAGCCACTTTTCGTCGCCGCTACCTACCGAGGCAAGCCTGGTGAGGGCATGACCCAGGCTTAAGCGCTTTCTCATCCTTTCGCTTTCCGACGACCACTGAGAGCGCACCCCGCATTGCGCCCTCAGTAGCGTAGTTGCTGTTCACGACGGCCCTGCACAACATGCAGGGCCGTCTTTTTATTACCCCAAGTTCTTGTGCACAATTAATCGAATTATTAACAAACCATGTATTCGATATAAGTTGCACAATCTAGCTCAATTATCGTCAATAGACATTAAATTTCTTTGCACTTATACTGTGAGGGAAAGAAAACAGGGCTTGATATTAATTTGAAATTTCACCGTATTGAAGTTTCACCGTAAGCCTTCTTCATTATTACAAGTTCAGCACCAAGCTTAGGCAGGGATTCTATGGCACGCCGCGAACTAATTCAGTACATCGACGACCTTGATGGGACTCCGCTTGATTCCGCAGATCACCAAGTCGTTCGTTTCTCTTTCCGCGGTAAGAACTACATTCTCGACCTCTCTCAGGAAAATGCTGAGAAGTTCGAGCAGGTATTAGAACCGTATATTGCGAACGCTTCTATTGATCACAGCACGGTTGTAGCTCCGCGTAAGCGCTCTTCCGCTAATCCCAATGCCGCTGAGGCCCGTGATCGCAATCGCAAGATTCGCCAGTGGGCACGAGAGAATGGCATGGATGTTGCAGACCGCGGTGCGCTGCCAAAGCACATTATTGAAAAGTACGAGAGCGCTAACTAGTTCTCACCCAGGTTCGTTTGCCTTCCACTGGATGTCATCCAGCTTCACTATCTTAAAGACAGGGTCCCGCCACAGCGGGGCCCTGTTTTAAAGTTGGGGCAGGTGATTCGAGTCGCTAGGATAGCGGCTGGAATTGGCACACCGGCCTAATCCGGTTGTCTTACTTTTCTTATCCTTGACATGGAGGAGTCGGCCCGTGGTTATTTTGGAACCATTTGTTTGGCTGGTCTCGTTTGTCCTTAAGGCGTGGCACCTTTTACTGGCCTCAGTGTTTCACCTGCCATCTTCTCTGTCCTGGACGCTTTCTCTCTTCCTGCTGGTGTTTACGGTGCGTGGCGCTCTGGCGTTTCTCGCGTTCCAGCAATTTATCTCGGCGCGCAAGACGGCCAACCTACGGCCGCAGCTTTTTATACTCAAGGAGCGCTACCGCAGGAGCATCGAGCCGAACTCGCCACAATACGTAAACTTTGCCAGCAAGGAAATGCGCAAAGCCGAAGGTATTAAGACCTCCGTAATGCTGGCGCCCCTCTTCGTCCAGATTCCCGTGATTATGGGCCTTGTTCGCATGCTGAGGCACATGCTGCGGGCGTCTGAGGGGCCTGGGCTGCCTGCGTCTCATAATGTCGGATTCATCTCTAAGGATGAGATTTCCGACTTTCTGAGTGCGACATTCTTGGGGCAGCCTCTACCCGCGTATCTGCGCATGGACCGGGAGCAACTACAAATCCTTGGGGGCGATCATGATTCGCTGTTAGCTTTCTGCATTATCGGCATCGTGGCAGCGGCCATTTTCACCGGTTTTAACTTGGTCATTTCCTACCGCCGGTTGCAGCGCACTCTCGACTATTCCAATAGCGTCAGTGTATTCCTCAGCAAATTCATGCGCGTAATGCTTATCTACGCACCGCTGATGATCCTCTTCGCGGGGTTCTTTGGCCCAACACCTGTGGCTCTAATTGTCTACTGGGTCACCAATAACTTCTGGACACTGACCCAAAATATTATTCTTACCCGCTATGTAGAAAAGACCTACCCGCTCACGGACGATTTCCGAACTCTTCAAAACCACCAAAAGGGTGAATACGAATCGGAGCGGGAGGAAAAGAAGAAGTTAAAGCAGGCCAAGCGTCGCTTTTATATCAAATCCGCATTCGCTCCGTGGAAAATAAAGCAGTATAAGAGCGAATATGCCGCTATTGAGAAGGAATCGCGGGACCGTCGTAAAGCAAAGCAGGACGAAGAATATGCCCAGGCTTTGAAAATTGCGAAGGTTCGCTACATGGTGACCCAGATGAGGCCTGGCGCTCAGGACAATTTGCCGTCCCTGACGCAGGATATGAAGATTTCCTCGGGTATAGTTCCGCCGCTTCCCGGCCTGGCCAAAGTGCGGGCAGACATGAAACGACAAGCCGAGAAAGCACAAAAGGCGCAGAAGCGGCCGAAACCAATTCTGATTGCAAAGAACCTGGGAATGCTGCTCGGCCAGAATACGAAGAATATGGTTAAGAAAGCCACCGGCTCAAAGGAGTCGGACTGGAAACGCTTCCGGGATTAGCCCGTGAGCAAAAGGCGAGAACTAGGGCGCGTTAAAAAAGGGAATTAGGTATTTACGTGACCAAGTCACGGGCCAGGTCGCGCGCCATCTGCAGCGGGTTCAGGTCTTTGGACATCTTGGCACCCGCGAGGCCGCCGTCGAGGTAGAGCAACAGCATATTTGCGTGAGCAGACGGCATACTAGATTCATTTTCAGTCAGCAGCGTGTGTAGCTGTTGCCAAACCCAGGAGCGGTGATCGGCTGCGGCCTGGCGGATGTCCTGCTCCGACTCCGTTTCCGGCCGTGGATATTCACTAGCCGCATTCTGGAAGTGTGAACCACGGAAGTCGATTGCCGGCTGCTCCGCAATACACTGATCGAAGAAAGCGAGAATCTTCTCCGCCGGGGTATCCAACGAGGCCACTCGCTGCTCCCAAGCCTCCCGCCATTTGGCATCGAGGTCTTGCAGATACGCGATGACCAGCTTGTCCTTGGATCCAAACAACGAGTACAGGCTGGCTTTGGCGACATCAGCTTCCCGCAGGATGCGGTCAATGCCGACAACGCGGATGCCTTCCGTTGTAAACAGAGCTGTCGCTGATGTCAGGAGGCGCTCCCGCGGACTGGGGCGGTTACGACGGCGAGAGGAAGCGCGGCCGCCTTTTGCGCCCTTGCCCGTTGTCGCTTCTGCCACGGCAGTACCTCTCGTCCTTCCAAAGTCACACCCCGTTATAACAGCTGCTTACTCGCAAATATCGGCATTCGCGTCATTGCTTTCGCAACACTGAGCAGGGCGTTTATAGTTTGTGATATTCCATTGTAGGCGCATCTGCGACTGTGATTTTGTAAAAGAACAAACTAGTCAGTCTTTCAGCCTCTAGTCCTACTTTAGCGTGCGATGATTACTGCCCCCAACAGATGTCGCGACAACCGCAGAACGCCTACTTCACGACAACCACACAAGAAAAAGGGCATCTCAATGTTAATGAGATGCCCCGCGCTCTAGCTCACTATCCAGTAGATAGCAGCGTTACGACGCTTTGTGCTGAGCTGTGCTGTTTTTCTTGGTTTACTTACGCTTCTGAACCAGGCCGACAATCCACAGCAAAATCACGGCGCCGAGCAGACACGTAAGGAAGCTGAAGATCATTCCACCACCGGCGACATCAACGCCGAACAGGGTGAGCAGCCAACCGCCGAGGAAGCCACCGACAATACCGACGACGATATTCAGGACGACACCCATCGAAGCATCGGTGCCCATAATCTTGGAACCAATCCAACCGGCAAGGCCACCGATGATAATCCAGCCGAAGAAGCCCAGAGAGGGGCTAAAGGAGGCAGCAAGAAGAATCTCGTTCATGATAGATATTCCTTTCCGAAATCGTTCTGACTCAACTATAAGGCTTTCCAAAATATCTTGCACCTACTGCAAGCACTATCAGGCCATTTCGGCCACTGGGAAACTAGCGAGATAACAGTCGGATAACCACAGGAAAACCCTTATAGAATCTGTACTTTCTGCATGAAAACGGGGTTTATGCAGACGAGAGGCCCCATTTATATAAACCGAAGCCGATCTCCGAGACATGTCGGAAACCGGCTAGGTTCTACTTATAAATATTCGGTAACGGTTTCTGTTCTCGGCGCTAAACGCACCTCCACGACCGGCACCGGCGTCTTTTCTCAGCCTCCTCGAAGGGCGCTTTAGGCGTCAGTCTCCGGGCGGACGACCATCATCGGGCAAGCAGCCGCCTGCAGGAGTGCACGCGAGGTGGAGCCGAGCAGCATGCCCTTGAAGCCTCCGCGGCCGTGGCTGCCGACGACCAGCAGCTGCGAGCCTTCCGAGGCATCAGCCAGAGCACGAACCGGGCGGTCGCGGGTAACGACCTTCTTGATGGCCACGTCCGGGTACTTCTTAGCGTACTTCTCCAGGCGGTGGCCGAGCAGAGCCTTCTGCTCCTCTTCCACAACCTGCCACTGGCTCTGAGCTGCAGAAAGACCGGCCAGGGAAGCCTGTACCTGCATGTCCATCCAGGTGTGAACTGCAATCAGCTCTGCACCACGGGCATCGGCCTCACGGAATGCGTACTCCGTTGCCTTTTCGGAAATATCGGAGCCATCGACGCCGACAACGACCGGGCCGTACTTGGTCTCATCGGTGACCAGGTTGTCCTCGCGGACAACAACAACCGGGCACGATGCGTGGGAAACAACAGCGGCGGAAACCGAACCCATGACCATGCCAGAGAGCCCACCCAGACCGCGAGAGCCCATAACCACCATGGTTGCCTGCTCAGACAGGTCGAGCAGCATGTCAATCGGGCTGCCCTCTTCAATCTGGTGGCTGACATCTACCGACGGTGCGAAGTCGAGGGCAATCTTCTTGGCCTCGTTAATCTTCTCCAGGGTTTCGGCCTCAAGATCGTCGTAAAGCTCCTGCGGCGGAACCATGCCCTCTGCGTAGAGGAACTGTGGCATGGAGTAGCTGCTGACCAGACGGAGTGGCTCACCGCGCTTCACTGCGGTGTTAGCGGCCCACTTGACGGCGGTCTTGGACGCCTCTGAGCCGTCGACCGCGCACACAATGATGTTCTGCCTTGGCATTGATTGCCTCCTTATTATGCGATCCATAAAAATTGGCTCTCCGCGGCCAGACCGCAACGCAGCTACACCTATCGCACCTGCTTGGACGCCATTTTAATGGACAAGCGTTGCTATATGGTCAGCTCTTCCGAGCCAACCCTTTTATTACTTTCACCTCCACCCTACCCCCATTATGTTGCGACCGACAGGGCAGAATGTTGTCCACCTACGCCATTGGGGGCGATACCAACACCGCTCTGCCACAGCAACTCCGCTTGCCTGCCAGATGAATCCGGGGCACCTGTTAAAGTCAGCCGTATGCGTCGCATGCCACTGCCCATTCGCGATGGGCTCAACCCATCCCGCATCGCCGCTCCCGGGCGTCATGGCGATGCCCCCACCCGTGCGTGGGTTCTGCTCGCAGGCGCTATCGCAGGTCAAACCCATCGCCACCCGGACGATGATGAAGCGGCCGTAGCTAAACGCTTTGCAGATGGACTCGTCGTTCGCGCCAACTCAGTGCCGTACAGTCCAGATGACATGGTGAAGCCCGGCGCGGAAATGTGGTTTTACCGCACCCCGGCACCGGAGCGCACAATCGCGGGGCCGATGCCGATTGTCTTTCAAGATGACAACCTTGTGGTCGTCGACAAGCCGTCGTTTTTGGCAACGATGCCACGCGGCCGACACATCACGGAAACCGCTGTCGTACGCCTGCGGCGGGAGCTGGGAAATCCGGAGTTGGTTCCCGCGCATCGCCTCGACAGACTGACGTCGGGGTTGCTCATCTTTACCGCCCGGCGCGAAGTTCGTGGCGCCTACCAGGGGCTTTTCGCATCTGGGGAAGTTACTAAGCGCTATCACGCGCTGACATCGCCCACACCCATCGCTGGCGCGACCAGCGAAGCCCTGCCCGAGACCCCGCTGGAGTTGCGCACACGACAGCACAAAGTTGCTGGCCAGATGCAGGCTTATACTCTCGAGGGCGAGCCAAACGCCCACACCATCATCGAGCACATTTCGCTTGTCGACGTGCCTTCGGACGCCGACGACCTCGCTGCCGACAGTGGTCGCGTTGCGCTGTGGCAATTGAAACCCATCACCGGACGCACTCATCAGCTACGGCTGCACTTGAGTGAGCTGGGCTTTCCCATCCTGGGCGACCAGTACTACCCGGAGATTCTGCCGCTGGAGGCCGAGAATACCTCGGAGCCCCTGCACCTGGTCTGTGTAGAAATGAGTTTCGCTGACCCCGTGACTGGTGAACAACGAACGTTCCATTCCCGCCGCAGCGTTTTCAATCCGCTTTCGCTGCCGGATATTAATTCGCCGTTGATCAAATCTAATTAGAAGAGAACCCCCTCCCCCATGTCTGCCAAGCATGCACAACAATCCGCTAAATCATCCGCTGAATCTTCTTTGGAGCATTCCGCCCCACCAGCGGCGGCCTACGCTGAGAGGCTCACCAAGAAGTACGGTGTCGGCAATGCCGCTGTTACTGCACTGGACCATGTCGATATCTCTTTTGCCGCTGGTGAGTTCACCGCGATTATGGGCCCGTCCGGGTCCGGTAAGTCGACATTGATGCACTGCATGGCCGGTTTGGACTCCGCGACGTCGGGAAGCGCGTACATCGGCACGACGGATCTGTCGAAGCTGTCGGACAAGGAAATCACGGCGCTGCGGCGTGATCGCCTGGGCTTTGTGTTCCAGTCCTTCAACCTGGTGCCGACGTTGACGGCGGCAGAGAACATCACCCTGCCTATCAATATCGCTGGTCGGAAGGTGGATAAGCAGTGGTTCGAGGAAATCACCACACGCCTCGGGCTTAAAGAACGGCTTACGCACCGCCCCTCGGAACTGTCCGGTGGCCAGCAGCAGCGTGTCGCCTGTGCGCGTGCCATCGTCAGCCGGCCGGAGATCATCTTTGGCGATGAGCCGACGGGCAACTTGGACTCGAACTCATCTCGTGAGGTATTGACGATTCTCCGCGATGCGGTTGATGACATCGGCCAAACCGTCGTCATTGTGACGCATGATGCCACCGCTGCGTCCTACGCAGACCGTGTTGTGTTCCTCGCGGATGGCCGCGTGGTTGACGAGCTTCGCAATCCCACGCCCACCGATATCTTGGCGCGCATGGCAGATATTGAGAATCTTTAGGAAGGCAGGTCATCTCCCCCATGGCATCATCGTCTTCCACGCTGAGCCGCGTCGCCTGGCGCAACATCACCTCGCACAAGTTGCGCCTCGTGCTCACAATTATTTCGGTCGTGCTGGGCACGGCCTTCATCACCGGCGCATTTGTGTTCACATCATCGCTGGACAAGGCCTTTAAGGGCGCAATGAGTACCGCTTATGACGGTGTCGACGTGGTGGTGACGGCCCCTGCTGACAATCCCGGTGCGCTCACCAAAGAAACTGAACAGAAGGTAGAGAACTTCCCTGGGGTGCGCGCCCTCAACATCGGCAATCCCAACAACAGCATTACGGCCACGGGAGCCGATGGCAAGCCGATTCAGACCAATGGTTCGCCATCGTTGGGTCTTCCCTACTATCCAGCGGCCGAAGCAGTGGGCAACAAGGTCACGATTACCGAGGGACACGCACCGGAAGCACCAGGTGAGGTGGTCGTCAATTCCACCACCGCCGAACTCGGCAACCTCCACGTCGGCACTGAAATCAAGGTGGCCACCCGTCTCGAGCGGGCGACGGTGAAGGTTGTCGGCATCGCTGATACCTCCATCGACGAAACCGGCTATCTCACAGTCTTTTTCACCCAAGATCAGTGGCGAGAGCTCTACGGCGCGGACAGCCATATGGACATGTTCACCCTCGCTGCCGATTCCACCACCGACGCCGCCGCACTCACCCGTGACATCGCGGCCGCGTTCCCCGAGCTCAAGGTAGAGGCCGGCTCTAAGCTCGCCGACGAGGCTTCCGAACGTGTCTCCTCCGCCTTAAGCTTTGTTAACTACTTCCTCATCGCTTTCGGGCTCATCGGTCTGCTGGTCGGCATCTTCATCATCTCCAATACCTTCACCATGCTGGTCACTCAGCGCATGAAGGAATTCGCTCTCCTCCGCGCCCTCGGTGCTTCACGACGGCAGCTCACTGGGTCAGTCCTCTTGGAGGCATTCATTGTTGGCCTCATCGGTTCCGCACTAGGTGTAATCACGGGATTTGGGCTGAGCCAGGGGCTATTCATGCTTCTCGATGCCATGAGTATCTCCATGCCCGGCGACGGCCTGACATTCGAACCGGTGGCAGTTATCGTGCCGCTCATTGTCGGCGTGGTAATTACCATGATTGCCGCCTGGACGCCGGCCGCCCGCGCTGGCGCGGTCCCTCCTGTGGAAGCCATGCGCTCTGGAGATCAAACAACCAGCAATAGTCTCAGTGCTCGGACGTGGACCGGCGCAGTGCTGGCATCCGCTGCTATTGCAATCATTGCCTGGGCATTGCAGTGGAACGACGCGGAAACCAAGATTCGCGCCATCTTCGTTGGTGTCGGTGCGGTGATGGCCGTAGCCTCCGTCTGGCTTGTCGGCCCTGCACTGTCCATGCCTCTGATCGGAGGACTGGGGCGCGTCGTAGGTGCGCCTTTTGGAACCGTCGGCAAGCTTGCGGCAACGAACTCTCACCGCAATCCGCGCAGAACGGGAACCACATCGTTTGCACTGACGCTCGGACTTGCGCTGGTGACTGTGATCGGCATGTTCGGCGTGTCCATGAAGGAAGCGGTCAATGAGTGGTCAGAGACCAATCTGACGGCTGACTTCGTGCTCTCACCGCCTCTGACTGCGCATTCGGCCCTGCCTCTTGGTGTCGAGGACGCGGTGAAGGATATCGGTGGCGTCGAAGACACCGCAACGTTGTCGATTGGTGCCCTACTGGTGATCCCGCCTGAAGAAGCCGCCACGATGATGACTGCCGACGGCGAACAAACTGAAGTCGGACCGGAATCTAGCAATGTGTCGGTTTTCAACTCCAACGTCGGCAAATGGTACGGCACTCGCGCCATCCAAGGATCCCTTAATCTAGCCAAGCCAGATGCGGGAATTGTCATCAGCGAATCAACGGCGAAAAAGAATGGTTGGAACGTTGACACTGAACTTGCAGTAGTTTCCAAAGGCGGCATAACACGGCTCCCTGTCACCGGCATTTTTGCTGACACAAGAGATCCAGGCCAGTCGATTTTTGTCTCCTACGAAGCCGCCCATAAATATGTCAAGAGCAGCCACCTGTTGCCCTTCCAGACCTACGTCGATGTCTCCGATTCCATCGCGGCAGACAGCGGCTCCTTGGATGAAATGAAGCAAAAGCTTAGCGACGCCGTTGCGGACTACCTCGTAGTACAAGTGATGACTGCTAAGGAGTTTGCGGGCCTGGCTAATGCCTCTATCGATGTCATGCTGGGAATCGTGTACGCACTGCTGGCACTGGCGGTCATCATTTCGATTCTGGGAATTATCAATACTGTCGCGCTCTCAGTTGTCGAGCGCCGCCAGGAGATTGGCATGCTTCGAGCCGTCGGCCTGCAGCGCTCGGGGATTCGCCGGATGATTCGCCTGGAATCTGTGGAAATCTCCATTTTCGGCGCGGTTGTGGGTATTGTCCTCGGCTTGTTCCTTGGCTGGTCACTGCTGACCGTGCTGAAGGATGAGGGCCTGAATACTATTGCGGTACCGTGGCTGCAGGTTGTTCTCATGCTGCTTGGGTCTGCGCTTGTAGGCGTTATTGCTGCTCTCGGACCTGGTCAGAAGGCCGCAAAGACACCACCTCTGGCCGCTATCGCAGACGAATAGTCGCCGCTATATGAAAGCGCCCCGTGCAGATATAGTTTCTGCACGGGGTTTTATTTCGCCTTATCGCCTAGGCCGAATCAGCTATCCGACTCACGCATTTCCGCTGGAAATTTATACGGCTGCGTTGGCCTTGCGATTCACGCGTTCACGATTCTTCAGCGCCTTATTGAGAAGCATAAAGAACCACACAAAGCCAACCGTCAGGATAATGTGGCCGAGTCCTGCAATTCCCGAGTACATCGGACCCCAGGCCTCCGGGCCTGAAACAACGTGGACAATACCGTTTGCCACCATCATGCCGATCGTCCAAACAATGCCGACATTCTGAACAATGAACCAGCGATCAAAGCCCTTGACAGCTGAAATATTGAATTGACCATCCAATGCCAGCGCAACCAAGAAAAAGATCGTGCCAAGGACAAGGAAATGCGTGTGCAGCGTATTGAGCTGCGTTTTATCGCCAAAATCCAACGCACGGGTAAATTCACGATAGAAAACGCCAGAAAACAGACCAAGACCGAGATACACCGAAGCAGCTGTGAATAACTTACGCATACTTCGTAGCCTACTCAGAAAACACTGGCTTCTACATGGACTAAACCCAGGGGGTTAAACGAAAGTTTGATACCGCGAAACTAGAGGGCCTCAAACTAACCGCGCGAATCGAGCCACCACACGTTTCGGCACAGCCTTAAATAGAGCCATCACCAGACCATATAGACCGGGTGCGACCTCCGCTCGGCCGCTCTCCGCTGCACGTAACGTGCGCTCCACCAGATAACTGAGATTCTGCTCAGGCATAAGACGCAACTTCACCGACTTCGCCTGCTTCACGACGTCCCGGAGCGCCTTGGTCTTAACCTTTCCCGGGTAGCAAATAGTTACAGTTACACCATTAGGGGCTCTTCCGTTTTTAGAGTGCGTTGATCTTCCCCTGCAGCTGTCCGGAGTGGATCAAGCACCGCAAGATGT